>Ga0209081_1000034_pt1 | contig 68231 bp, 46 predicted proteins | sample GOMGulsemesocosm_4_FD_184636 | JGI IMG/M metagenome (GOLD analysis project Ga0209081, IMG submission 184636) | Methane-oxidizing microbial communities from mesocosms in the Gulf of Mexico - GOM15B Gulf of Mexico (SPAdes) (version 2) | ecosystem: Environmental > Aquatic > Marine > Cold seeps... | reverse complement strand
TAGACTAAATACAGTTTATGGAAATTAGTCACGTTAAAGTAATATAAATGGAAGTACTTCTTATAACTAATTTGATATAACAAAAATGAGCTTGCAGTAATACAGTTTACTTTTCAACTTTCTAAATGTTTCCTTATTCGTTCCAAAGCAAATACTGTAATGATGTGATGAACACCTTAGCACCCAAGCTTGGCATTTTGATCCAAACTTAAGATCGGTGTTAAATTTAATAAGGTCGTTCATCATGAATATTAAAGTTGTCGGTATTGATATAGCTAAAAATGTTTTTTATTGAAAGATAATACAATCCAGCGAAATTATAAGGTTCCAGCGCTGAGTTTTTGCATAGCACTAGGCAATTACCCGCAAGAACTTTAATTGCCATGGAAGCATGTGACACATCTCATCATTGAGAGCGATTATTTCAAGGCCTAAGATATAAAGCTAAACTTATCCCCGCACAGCATGTAAAACCATTCCTCACTAGGTAATCATATTCGCGCCATGTTATATGAATTTGGCATTGTTAGTGCTGAAGGAGCCGCAGGACTAAGGAAAGTTGTTCAAGAAACTTTCGATGAAAAAGGTCATTCGTCAATTAAAACCATGTAAGCAGCTGGTGGCATTAGAGGATGTGGGTGAAGTTTGTGCTGGCATGCTTTATTCATCGATAGGAAATGATAAACAGTTTAAAAATGGCAGAGAAGCCTCAGCCTTTGTCGGGTTAACACCGAAACAATATAGTTCTGGCGGTAAACTTTTCTTGATGGGAATTGATAAAGAAGGAGGGAATCAAAGAATTAAGGGCCATATTATATCAAAGGGCTATGTCGATAGTCACTCATTTGCCTGATGAGCCGAAAACAGTTAAACAAGCCTAGCTAATTCAATTGGTAAAGCGAGTAGGCATTAAGCGAACATGTATTGCGCTAGCTAATAAAACCGTTAGAACGGCTTGGGCAATGCTCAGAAATGAAAGTAAATATGAGCAACAACAAATAATTTCAGCATAATGATTTAACAGAACAAAAAGAAATTTTACAATAATGATACAGCATAAACGGTAAGACCAACCTATTAAAACCTGTCCCTCTTGAAAGTCATTTAAGGTTGTCTTTCCGAAAAGGATAATAGGTGCGCAAACATCATAGGCTAAAGAGTAACTCTCTTAATAATAAGCCGTATATACGACCGCATCTTAACCTGTTTAATGTAAAATTATTAGTTGTAAAAAACGTGGTGTCCATATACGAGATAGAACTATTAAAAAAAGTAAGTTTGCATTAGCACTGGCCGGTACGGCGGGTGGTTCAGGTGTTCTTGTTGGGAGTCGATTTTTTGTTTTTCGTCTTAAATTAAACTTTAAACCACAGTAAATACGGTAGAATTGTTTGCTTTTCATCATTATTCTCCGTTGGTTTTAGTTTAACGGAAAACTCTATTAAAGCGATTCTGATTTTACGGGATGGTTACAATGTCATCTCTAAAAACATCTAAGTTATATTTAACTATGTTTAGTTATATTTAATTAAAATGGAGACACATCTTCACTTTTGAGTATCAAATCCTCAATTCGTTGTGCATATAAACTGGTATCAAATGGTAGCGTGACACTCTTCTCATTTAAGCTTGAATACAGCATCGCATTAGCTAGCTCTACTGAACGAATACCATCTCGCGCATCAGCGATCAATTGTGCTCCGCCATTAATCGTATCAACAAAGTTCTGTATCAAATGTTGATGCTGATCTGCAACAGCTTGTAAGGTGAAAAGTGTTTCCTTGGTATTAGGTTTGTCGAAGAAACTTTGGCTTGATTGGCTGAACTCACTCATAGCAACCTCATTACGTAACAAACTCAGCTGTCCATTTTCATAAAGCAGACGGCCTAACTCGCCAACCACTTCTAAGCGATTTGTTCCTGGCGACTCGCCTGTAGATGAGATGAAAATACCACTACAACCGTCTTCATATTCTAAATAAGCAGTGACCTCATCCTCAACTTCAATATTGTGATATCGCCCTAGGCGACAAAACGCACGAACCTTCTTGGGCATGCCGAAAAACCATTGCCACAAGTCAAGATTATGCGCACATTGATTGATCAATATTCCGCCGCCCTCTCCTTGCCAAGTCGCACGCCAATCAGAGGAATTATAATAATGTTGGCTACGATACCAGTCGGTGCAAGTCCATTGGATTCGTCGTAATTGACCTAAGAGACCCTGTTGAATTAACTGGCGAATATTGATATGTGCAGAATCAGTTCTTTGGTTAAACATGGCAGCAAAAACAAGTTTAATCGTTTGCGGAGTATTAGCCGTATCTAACATCTGTCGGCAAGTGAGTACATCTGCCGCCAAGGGCTTTTCTACAAGGACATGTATGCCCAAAGCTAACGCAGCATTGACACACTCTGCGTGGACTTTATGCGGGGTGGCAATGATCACAGCATCAACCTGTCCACTGGCAATTAAACCAGTGCCAGAGGAAAAATATTCTGCCTGTGTAAATTTTTTGCTATTAGCGATTTTTGAACTAGCTATCGCAGCCAAACAGGCGCCTTTGATCTGGCCATTCGCTAAGAGGTTAGCATGGCTTTCACCGATGGTGCCAATACCAATAACCCCGACTCTAAGTAGCTTAGCCATGTTATTCCTATGTATGTTTTTTTAAGGTAAGCAGGCTAATTTATTGCTGCTACGTTAGAGCTAAATAAAGGATGTAATGATGAACTTTACTTTCATAATTTCATCCTTTGTAAGAGCAGATAAATCTGAGATAGGGGATTGATGAATACTAGCTACCAACCACCATCATTAACTGCAATAACACAATTATACTGGTCGCCGCGGCAACACAAATACCTACCGCTTTATAGTCAGAAGGGGTCCACTTATTAAATTCCCAATTACTCGTAGGAAATATTTTTGTGTGGTCAAAACGCGTAGGGTTCTGTTGTGTTATAAACATTTCTTGCTCATCTTGTTTATGATCAGCCAAGGCGGGAGTACGTAACTTACCGTAAAACTGATTTAGCACATTAACTGAAATCGGCTTACTGATATAAGACACCAAAATTAAGGTCATAAAAGGGAAAATCCATCGCAAGATATTATTGATAGTTTTATTCATCGCCGTTGAATTCTGCTCTAAATCAAAACCAAGGCTAGCAACTATGATTAACATCACATCTAATGCGCCCTCTCCTTGCTTAATTTGCACACCGTCAACCTCAACAGTACTTATGCCTTGACTCCAAAATACTGCTTTACCGGCAATAAGCGTGGTTTTGAGGTATTTATCACCATCAATAATCGCTTCCGGACGTTGTCCTTTAGCTATGCCTGCTGAATTATCGGCCGTCCATTGCACTATCTCGCTAGCCCGAGTTGCGATATCTTTCACGGTATAACCGTAAGATTTTTTTACCGTAACCGATTGCGTTTCAAGTTGTAGTGCTGGATTGCTCGCTAACGATGGCATTGCCACAGGTAAGCCATAAGGTAGTACGGTAAAAATAGTAAATGCTGCAGCTACTGAGAGCCAAGCTGCTGTTGTTGTAGCTTTACGCCAAACGATGCCTAACCAGATAGCAGCTGCAACCGCACTGTTAAATAATAGTATTTCCATAAACAACGACATGATACTGCTGGCATTGATGCCGATAACCACACCGCCAATAATATATACACAACCAAACAATCTACCCACTAGCACATAGTGTTTTTGTGATTTATTTTTCCATAAAGGTTTATAGATATTCTCGGTAAACAAAGCTGAGGTTGCCAACATATGACAATCAACGGTACTCATTAAGGCCGCTAGCAAACAAGCGATCATCAGACCAACTAAACCTATACCGAGTGGCCCTAGTAAATCTCTGGTTGCCATGCCCCAGATAAGATCAGGGTTTTGCACATTGGCATCATAGATTACCAGTAACATCATACCGATAAGTGCCCAGATCAACATACAATAACGTTTGAGCCAAATACCACCAACCATACCAACCTGTGCGGTAGTATCATCCTTGGCAGAGCCAGACACTGTCATTTGATTGGCTAAGGCAACGACATTAAATGAACCAACGAATACCATCGAAGCAATAAAATACCAGGTGAAATCAACCGAATGCACCGAACCAAACATTTCAAAGAGCGATTCGGGTAAGACTTTATGCATGGTTTCAAAAGGTCCCATTATCCCTGATGTGCCATGCATTGCATTAATTTTCATCCAGCCAAAAGGGATCAGAATAATAGTCAATAATAAGATGAAAATACTTTGGATCATATCAGTGATGAACGCCGCTTCAAGACCACCAGTAATAGCATAAAGTAAAATAATAATCGCCACAGCGATGGTTAAATAGGTAGTATTGATATGTGAAAATTCTTTTTGTGGCTCAATATCCAGTAATTTTGCTAATCTTTGTTGCTCAATCTGGCTCAGGTCAATGTAATCAGCCGTTCTTAACACCTCGAGTTCTATTGCCTGCTTATATTCCACTGCTTCAACTTGAGTCAATTCGGTTGGCGCTTTTTGCGCGATAGCACTGACAGTATTAGTCATCGCATAAAAACCGGTACCAGCAACTACCATAAAAAATAAAATTTGAATAAAAGCATAAAACCCAGCCAGTGATTCTGATTGATAACGCTCTTTAAAAAAATCGGCTAAGGTTAATACCCGCATACGGCGATACCAGCGTGCCATAAACCATAAAATGGGTACGTTAAATAGTCCAGAGGCCATCATTAACCAAGCACCAGCTCCACCTTTTTGCGCAACCACCGACGTAGTCGTTACCGAGCTTTCTGCACTAGTACCCTGACCAAAAGCAGCAAATACTTGTATCACTTTGCCAAATTGACGACCACCAAGAAAGAAATCTTCCTCGTTCTTGACTCTTTTCATCGCTCGATAACCAATATAGATGACAACTACGAAATATAAGATGATGACAATAATATCAATTAACGGTAAACCTAATAAACTCATAATAAACCCCTCTGTCAGGTGAATACACCTGACTCAACAGTACTACTCATTATTTTGAATAGAGGTGAACGAGAGTTACACTATGTAGTGCAACAATCTCTTTAAAAATTTTAATTGTGAACAAATGTGATAATAACTACATAAGCCTATTATCAAAGGCACTGAATCATTAAGTTTGATAAACAATGCAAGCATCTGGTTTATTAACTAGCACCACCCCATTTTCAGGTATTGGCGTCGCAGCTTGTATTTCTATTTGGCCTGACACTATGCTGTAACTTCTAACCACGATGTCAGTTAATAAGGTAATTGCCCAAGTACGATTAGCAGCCATATCAGATTTAGCTCCTCGCGCTGCAGCAATCGTTACTTCAATAGTATTACCTTTGCTAACCGTTGAAATGGTCGTATTGCTATTAGCACCCTGATGATGCTCTAACGTTACGCCGTCATCTTCATAAAGGGTAAATGTTGAACCTTTACTACTTGGTACCAACATCAGATCAATATGGTCTGTGGCAACTTCATCGGTATGGTCCATCAAAGGTCCATGCGGTATAATCGCGCCTTCACGAAGGAATAAACCACCGGCTCTATCGTCTGCCCAGCTAATATCTTGCCAGCCATTGCCATCAACACGCTCACCAGTCCAATAATCAACCCATTGTCCTGCTGGGAAATACGCTTTATCGGCAAAGGCAACAACCATTAAATCTCGACCTAACAAGTACTGGTTTTGAATGGTTCTAACTTCTAAGTCATTTTGAAATTCAAGCACTAAAGGACGCATCATTGGAACAGCGGTAGTTGTTGCCTGGTATGCATAACTATACAAATACGGCATCAACTGCATGCGTAAACGACTATAATATTTATGTAATTTAAGTAACTTTTTGCCTTGTAACCATGGCTGACGGAAATAATTCCAAGAATTAATTTGTGCCCATGGCAGAAAATAGCCCATATGAATGCCTTCAGGCTCAGTAACTTCCATATCATTAGTCGACCAACTATGCGCGGCGAGGCTTAAATTAAGCATGCCACATAAGGTGTCAACTTTACCGCCAGTGTCCCCTGCCCAAGTTCCACACCAAGATTGAAAACCTACCCAGCCAGAGCAAGTAAATGAAAGTCCCCGACGATTGGTATGTTTTTCAAAGCCTTGATGCATTTGACGAGAATACATAATAGGATAAATATTATGCAGTTCACTGTCGGTCATGCCATTACCATATAATCTATCTGGAAAACCATTAACTTGTAATGAGCCATCTTGTTTGAAGAAATCAGCGCCTTGATCAACAAACTTGGTTAAATGCTCAAACCAAGGCTCTTCAGGTTTGGTCACCTTGTCCATTCGTGTTGGAGTCATAAAGTTAAGATCGACTTCAGAATCAACATGAAACTCTGTTGCTTCATCAGTGTTTTCGCCAGATTTATGGCCTATGCGGCGCTCTTCTTCGTAGGTTAAATCATATTGCTGGCATAACCACAATTCTAACTTAAAACCCATGCGCTTAATGGCATCAACAAAGTTATAAGGGCCATTACGCATATAAAAAGGGATAGGAAAACGGCTTTCAGACCAGTCCTTTTCGGTACTATAATCGTAATCTTTCTCCATCCAGCCGGGCTCAAGACCAATAACGTCTAATGGAATGCCTTCGCGTCTGAAGTTCATGGCATCATTAAGTACTTCGGCATCATTGGCCTGTGTTCTGGCTAAATACCATAAACCAAACGACCATTTAGGTGGTAATTTAGGAAAGCCCGATAAGCTACAGTAACCATGCAGTATTTCTTTAAAATCATCGCCAACAATCAGATAAAAATCCATTTCATTGGAGTGATCAAACCAACCAAAACGATCATCAGTTTTAGCACACATATCAAAGATAATACGGTGAGTAGTATTAACGACAATACCATAACCTAACGTTGACATGAAAAATGGCAGTGGGACATAAGACTTAACATTACGTACCCAAAGATCGGCCTGATGACCACGATGGAACAGACGTTCTCTCGATTGGTCGCCAAAACCCGTCCAGTCTTCATCTTTTTGTGCCGTAAACCAACTGGTAGAGCAATTTGCCTCATTACCTACTGATTTTTGTGATAATAGTAACTTATCGTCTGAATTAAATAATTCGATTAAGCCACTTGATTTTTCAACAGTTAATTTATGTTGATTAAAGTCGATATAGTATTGGCTGTCTTGTTCGGTAGAAGTTAAACCCGCTTGTTTAGCTTCTTTAAGAAACTCATAACGATTAAGCGCCGAATCAAAATATTCACCGTTAACTTGACGGGAGATCCGCAACACATTGTCATTGACACGATTAATTTTAAGCTTTACGTTATTATCTAGTTGAAATTCTTTCATTTGATTATTCCTACTATCTTTTTAGTGGTAATGACTTTAGTTGTTCTAATATATCGTCATTGGGCGCTAGGTCTAATGCCCATTGCGGCAGTATCAGTTGATTATCTTCAACGGCGACACCGTCGCCTTTGCCTGCATCAACGCGCATCGCAATTAAATGCATACCTGCTGGCAGCACAGTTTTTAATACCGGTACACAAGCTTGCGCAAATAAAATATGGGTATTGGGTTGCATCGACGCTATTTGTGAAATTCTTGGTGTGGCTAAGTCGCGCAGCGAGGAATACCGGCCATCTCCTGTAATTAAACAGTGTTGAAATGGCTTAATGCCAGAGTCAACGCCAAGTAAATCCTCATTAAATTCACGATAAGCCCAACGAGGCACGGCGTAACCCGACTCAATACATTGCACGGTATCAAGTGCTTCAACAAAGTGTAATCTTAATTCACTTGGCCCATCGACAACTTGTATCGTGGTGATATTAGCTAGATTTCCAGCCGACCAACGCGTAACCACACCATTGTCATGTAGAGTGTGTTCATGGATATTTTCTCGCGTATGCCAGAAACGGCCTACATCACTAAATGCCAGTAAATTATCGCCACATTGATCTAAGTGCAACCAAGCAGTTGACTCCACCGCAAAACCAAACAAGGTAGAATAAGCAAACTTACCGTATTTATCTGAGGTATTTCTCATTCGAGTTTGAATAGGCCCAGCCGTGGTGGCAAACACCTCACCGTCAACATGACGTATTAGCATATTGGCTTTATCTAATACCTTTGTGTCGGAAGTTTGAACTAAGGTCTGCTCTTCAATGTGCCAAAATTCGTGGTCACAAGGTAAATGCATTGGCATAAAGTACTTAAACGACCAATAAGACGAGTTAGCGCTATTATATTCTTCACCTATCAACTGATTAGTATAAGAAAAACCAGTATCTAGTCGGCCACTTTCATCCAGTAAAGGCGTAGTTAACCACCAACGCATATGGTTTGCCCATAAACCTTTTACGACGCCAATTGGCAATATATCACCATCGTATGATGCTAATGCGCCCCAAAAACTGCCGAGCGCAAAACGGTAGGTCATTGAACGACCAATTGGTAAGGCTGAGCCGTTATCCGCAAACCACAGGGCGAAGTTGCTAGCAAAGACTTTAGTGCGTTGTTTAAAGGGTTGTAATTCAGCTGTTTCACCCTCTACTTCAAGCAATAACAAAGTATAATAATGAAAAGCAAAACCATTATAATGATCGATAAAACCGCCAGGTCCATCGCCATACCAACCTTCACCTTGATACAAGTCACTGATTAAATTTAAAGCCTCTGTTCTAATAGCTTCGTTAATGACAAATCCCAGTTTTCGAATAACAGATTGCACCAAAACTCTGAAGAACAACCAATTATTGCCACTGATTTCGGTCGTTTCAATGGTCAGTAACCAATTAATCACATTAGATTTTTGAACACCGGTAAGTGGTGTCCATAATTGTTCAGGTGCACGCCAGATAGCAAAAGCGAGCGGTGCCATTTCTACAAACCGTTGATCACCAACCAAAGGGATACCCCAATAGTCTGGATGTTGTGGATCGGTGCCAGCAATAAGCCCTTGCAAAAAGACCGACCAATGTTCGAAGTCATCGGCGTTATGATTTAAGCCTGCCAAGCCCCATAAGGGTCTAGCAAAACCTTCTAATTCATTGGCAGCGCGATCAAAGTGAGCCATGCGATGACCTGCATCAACACGGGCTTCAGAAGCAGAGAAACGCGATAATAACGGGTCAAAAAGTGCCAGCATACAACGCTTAAAGTCATCCCTACTTTTCAACGGGTTACTGGCATTATTTAAAGAATGGTGATCAATATTCATTTAATTTACCTCATACTGAGCTTAGTAGATCGTGCTTTTAGACAGCAATTTATGACCAACAAAAGTCTTTATGTCCCAAGACTCGCATTAATGCTTCCATATAATAATAATCACCATAAGGTAACATATTGTCACATACGCCCGCAGTAACGTGCGCGGCGCCTTGGTTCAAGAAACCCTCGGCATTTTCTACGTTAGAGATATCGCAGCTTTCAGCTAAGCCTTTTAGTATTTCAATAGCCTGACGACGTAATTTCACTGCGTCTAAGTCTGATACTTGATCCGCAAGCAATAGGAAACCATTCGCTAATATTGCTCCCGCTGATGAATCCACATACTGAGGTTCATCTTTAGGAATGGAAAAGTCCCACAATGGCACTGTAGATTCAGCCATGAGATCAATAGTTTTAAACGCTATTTTTAACGCTAAATCACGATAACCAGTGTTACCAGTAGATTTTGCCATCTGCGCAAAACCAAATAATGCCCAACCTTGACCACGAGACCAACAAGAATCATCAAGATAACCTTGATGTGTACCAGCACCAATAGGTGCTTCAGTTACCGGATCAAAATCAAACACATGGTAAGTGGTGAAATCATCTCTCACTAAGCGTTCAGCCGAAGTATCTGCATGGGCAATAGCCACATCACGGAAACTTTCAACACCCGTTTCACGATAAGCCCACATCAATAAGCCAAGGTTCATCATACAATCTATGATCATTTTACCCGCAGCTAGTCCTATTCTTACATCACCGTCATATGGACGAGGCTTCCACGCTTTAATAAAACGACCAATATGACAGAAACGACCACGCAGTGCCTCCGCTGCACGTAAGCCCATTTCACGAGCACGAACATCACCAGTAAATTTATACTCATAAACTGAAGTCAATTGAAACAAAAAACCTAGATCATGTTCTTGCAATTCAGGTTGATCAAGTACGTTCTGAAAAAAGGGTCTACGGGCTACGGCTGCGCCGGAAAACTTTTTATCTGCAGTTAAAGAATAAGATAACCAAAGGATACCAGGCCAAAAACCGGCAACCCAATCACCATCCTGACAATGTGCATAAGTTAAATCTGTATTACCTAAACGCGGGCTACGTAGACCAAATTTTGGCATCAACTCAGCAGTTTTGTTGGTTAATTGCACTAAACTAGTTTCAAATTGTTTAATTGTCTGTTCATCCGCGCCAGTTAAATGCTCGACTGTTTCCGCGTTGGTAAAATATGAGTTCACTTAATATCCTCGTAAATATTTACTGATAATAGAATTATTTCCTTTTTAAGGAAAACAATCAAGAAATACTTTCTTTTAATGGAAATTTTCTTACATTTAGAAAAAACTCTAGAGAGTCTCAAGTAATATTGACATCTTCAAACTGCCGCTTTTACCCACTTTCTTTATTGCGATACGGTTATTCTTCTTACCGTCAAAAACCATAGGTGCTGCTAAAGCTTCTAACTCAATACTGGTACCCTCTGGCATGGTCACTACCACTCTGCCACGCTTACCCGTAATGACAAAGCCATCTTTGGTTAGTTCAACCGGCAACATAGTATTCCAGTAAAAAATGACCCCTTGCCCTTCATTGAGCTGGTATTCATCTGTGATAGTTAAGATATTCGGGTTAGGAGAGTCGAAACGTCGACGCCATTTTTTATAGATACCTTGCCAACTTGAGGTTGGATCTATGCTCGCCTTGAAGAAGGTTTCATCACCTTGACCAAAAGGTTCAACCGCTTCAGGTAAAATATGTGCCGGTGCTAAGCGGCGATCAACACCATAGGGTACTAACATATTATGGCGGCTGGCATATTTACCTTCCCATGACAGTGGCGTTCCGTAATTATCGATACCTAAATCATCAGCAAAGGTTTGACCAGCAAATTCGAGAATAAAGCTGCCTTTATCTTCATGAGCGTGTCCTTGAGATTTCGGTCCACCAAGAATAAATAATTTAGTGGTTTCACCGTTAAACTGACGCGTCGATGATAAAAATTTCAAACTGTCCATTTTTATCACTGGCGGTAATTTTATTGGTTCACTAGGAACACTGCTTTGAGCCAACTTACCAACAGTCGTGAAAGCCCCTTCTTGTCGCTCGACTATTTTCAAATACGCATTTCTCCAAGCCGTATTCGGCATAATTTGAGCCATATAACCTAGGTAGTTATCGCCCGCACAATTTTTCTTACTATCGGAAATCATGACAAATTCACGGTTATCATCGGTAGAAAGAAAGGCAGCGGCCATAGAGCCGGTACGTAGTAATGGCTTTGGGATCAACTCAGCATATGGTATGCCCCGCACTCGAGAATACATAGCATAACTGTCCGCCGCATTACGCGCCACGGCACCTAAATAACATATGCCTTCATCATAACCACCATCTTCAAGGATGACATTATGAACAGAGGCGCTTAAGTCAGCAATCGCTAAATCTGTGTAGGGTTTAACTCTTGGCCACTCTTGCTCTAGTACTAAATAGGCGCCAACTCGCCCGGGAGAGAACCAACCTAATTGGTTCATATGATGTATTTCTTCGTGTTTCCAGGTAACGAAATTAATCATACTCAAAGCGTCTACGGCTAAACGCCGCAAGATTAAGTTGCGCGCTTTATCCGTTAACATTTCACCGGCTAAATCTAGCACTGTAGCTAACTCAGTGGCAATGAGTGCCTGGACAAAAGCTCGGTGCTCAAACGAGCCCCCTGGAAAACGTGTCTGAAAGCCTTCAAACCAATTAGGAGTCATGGCAATGGTCATGGCATAACGCGCCGCCAACCTCAGTTTTTCTTTATCTTGGAAAATAATGCCCTGGGTCGCTAAGAAGCTAGCATAACTAATCAAACCTCGGCTATGATTTCTGACTCGGTTAAAGCGGGTATCTTCCCACTTGCTGACATAATCACTGATCAAGCCCTCTGGTGATCGCGCTAACAGTTCAGTAATAGTAAGGGCACCATCGGTCATATGAGGTGTAAAAGATTGTCGTTGGACACTGTTTTTTCGCAATTGTGACAACATCTCTTCATCAAGATAAACACCGTAGGTAGGAACAAACTTTGGTTGATAACTTTCAGCCTTAATATAATCACTCCAATCAGCAACCAACGATTTTAACTGAGATAAATGCAGTTTTAACAACTCAGTATTTTGTAAACCCAGCCAATATAAAACGCCATTGCCCGTTTGTTGACCATTTGACAATACCTCTATGGTCAAATTATTTAAATGTAACGCGCCTGACAAAGGTAGCGCTAACTCAGCTTTGGCACCAAATGGTCCATCAAAAAGTTTTGTTCGTATACCTTTGTCTGTATCAGCGGTTAAACGGATAGACGTACCCGTGGGTGGCACTATAGATAGGAGTAATTGCTCATAGCCCGTCATATCAAGATTATGATCGCGAGACATACTCAACACAGCCTTATCACCGGTATTACCGTGCCAACTAAAAAGTACGGTATGCCAATCACGCTTAATCAATAAACCATGGGATGAGCCATCAGCAACACGCCAATTTTTCATTACACCTTCATTACCCCAAAATTGTTCAAAGACGGCTTCACCAACGTTAACTGAAGTTAATTGGGTTTTAGTCAATTGTGATTCTGATTGGGCCTGAGCATTAGTCAATGTAATAGACGCAAGTAGTAAAATGACTAAAAAATATCTAACCATTTTATTCCTGTAATATTTTACTTTGTTGATCATTTTTATTATCTCTTCTCTAGATTTTCGGTGAGATTATTTTTGCCGCAGAAATCACAGCGAAAACTTTCCTTAATATGGAAATCTTTCCACAACGAGTGTGATATGTCAACAAGTTTAAGATTGAAACATCAACGAAAAGTATATTTATTGAAGATTAGAATAGTGAAATAAGTATTGAGATAGGGTTTATCAAATGACACAACGATGCTAAGCAGACATAAGGTTAAGCATCCACTTTAACGTGCAAATAAAAAAGCGGTGTGGAAGTTGATTCCATACCGCTTTTTTATAGATATTAGAGGGTATACCAAAAATTGAGAATATTTTTAGTTGACTGCGCGAATACTTTCCCGGCTAAATATACTAACTCCCATCTCAATATTTAAAATCGAAGATTTCGGATTAGCAAAGCGTCTCATCAAGCGGTTAACACCAATTCGACCAAGCTCATTACGATTAAAGCCAACACTCGATAACGTTGGCGACATCATAGTACCTACCTCAAGGTTATCAAAACCTATCACAGAAACATCTTCTGGAATTTTATAACCTGACGATTCTAATGCATGAATTAATCCCAATGCAGCAGCATCAGTAACACAAAATACGGCGGAAAAAATGACGCCATGTTTCTTAATGTAGCTGGTAACAAATTTTTCAATATGATCTGTATCTAGATTAGCTTTGGGCACTTCAAGTAAATGCTTATCTGGGTCAAACTCGATACTATAATCCGTCAGAGCGTCTTGAAATCCATCTAAACGACGCAACATAGTCCGACTAAGTTTATGTGTTAAACAGGCAATGTTTTTATGACCCAGCTCTAGTAACTTATGAGTAGCTAAATAAGCGCCGGCTCTATTATTAGGAGAGACACTGTCACATGAGCCTAATAGGTCATAACCACTGACAACAACAAAACTAGCATTTCTTTGACGTAATTCATTTAATAGTTTGGGATGATCTATACCCATTAAGATAATGGCACTACCAGCGACCGAAACTAGTTTGTCAGCTAGCGCCGCAAACTTCTTATCATACCCATCTCGTAGTAGCTCTATCGATACTTCTACATCATTTATTTTTGCTTCTTCGCGAACGCCACGGATAGCTTCGGTGAAATAATTATCATTATCGAACATAGCAAATTTGTAATAAATCACTAATTTAATACAAGTAGGCTTACCTCCACCAACTAACTGATGGATTTTATCTTTGGGTAAGTCATAACCTAAGCTAATAGCAGCATCAATAACACGACGTCTGACTACATCACTGATACCGGGAGCTTCTGAAAAAACTTTGGAAACTGTACTTACCGCAACTTCAGCTAATTCAGCTACATCTTTTTGCTTGGCCTTGACCACTCTTTTTGTTTTATTATTTGCCATTTTGAAAACTTACTCTTATCCATATTAAGTTGTTTTAACGAGACCTAAGTTAGGTAAGCTAACTTATTAAAATTCAATTTAACATAACAACCTTAAATTTTCCATCCTTATGGAAACCAATCAAGAACAAAAACTTTCCATTTGACCGAAATTTTTCCCTCTGGTATGATAGCGACAAAAATAACGCTAATGATTGATTTTGTATACACACAAATAGAGGGCACACAAATGCAACATAAAACAGCTGTATCACCAAAACATCTTCCACTTTTAGATACCCAGGAATTGAGAGAAGAATTTCTAATCGAGTCTTTATTTATTGAAAATAAAATATCTTTAACACTAGCTGAATACGATCGTATGCTAGTGGGCGGTATCTTTCCAACAACGAGTATATTGAATTTTTCAGCCGATGATTTTGCTGGCCTTGCTGCTGATCACTTATTACTAAACCGAGAATTTGGTTTAATCAATATTGGTGGGCCTGGAAAAGTATTGGTTGACGGTCAAAGTTACGACATTGGTGCACGCGATGGATTATATGCGGGTCTGGGGGCAAAAATAGGTGACTTTGAAAGTATCGATGCTGCAAACCCAGCTAAATTCTACATGTGTTCAGCGCCTGCTCACCGCGTATGTCCGACCAAAATTATTCGTGAATCAGAGTCTTTCCCTGAACGCTTAGGTACTAAAGAAGGCTGTAACGACCGTACTATTTACAAATACCTTCATCCTCAAGTGGTAGAAACCTGTCAACTGACTATGGGCTTAACGGCTCTTGAGCCTGGTAGCATTTGGAATACTATGGCTCCGCATCAACATGATCGTCGTATGGAAGCCTATTTCTATTTTGATATTTCTGCTGAAAATGCCGTATTTCACTTTATGGGTAAACCTGATCAAACCAGACACATCGTTGTTCGTAATGAACAAGCTGTGATCAGCCCGCCATGGTCAATTCATACAGGGGTTGGTACAGGCGCTTATAGCTTTATTTGGTCGATGGCTGGTGAGAATAAAGATTTCACCGATATGGATCATTTAAAAATATCTGAACTTTACTAATTTAAAATAGGAATATCCCAATGAATAACTCTTTTGATCTTAGTGGTAAAGTAGCGCTAGTTACCGGAAGTTCAACCGGATTAGGTCAAGGCATTGCTTTGGGTCTTGCGCAAGCCGGTGCTAAAGTAATAGGTTTAGGACCTTCAGACGCATCTGTAACCGCTGAAAAAGTCAAAGCAATTAGTGGTGAGTTTACTCACCTGAAAGCTGATTTAAGCGCGACGAACAACTTAACTCAATTGATTGACCAAGCTCGTGAAATATATGGAGAAATAAACATACTAGTAAATAATGCCGGTACTATTCGTCGTCAGGATGCTATCGATTTTACTGAAGATAATTGGGATTCGGTCATGGACCTTAATCTTAAAAAAGTTTTCTTCTTAAGCCAATCCGTTGCTCGTCACTGGGTTGATGCTGGCACTGGCGGTAAAATAATCAACATTGCCTCGCTGTTATCATTCCAGGGCGGTATTCGTATCGCTTCTTATACAGCATCAAAGAGTGGCTTAGCAGGTTTAACTAAGTTACTCGCCTGTGAATGGGCAGAGAAAGGTATTTGCGTTAACGCGATAGCGCCTGGGTACTTTTCTACCAACAACACATCGGCTTTAAGGGCTGATGAAGAACGAAATAACGCAATTTTGGCTCGTATCCCTGCTGGACATTGGGGTCAACCTGATGATTTATCAGGCGCAGCTGTCTTTTTAGCGTCATCGGCTTCTGATTATATACATGGTATTGTTTTGCCTGTAGATGGCGGCTGGTTAGCCCGTTAACTGACAATACTCCCTCGAAAGATGTTGATATTAGTAGCATCTTTCAGTGTGAAACACGCTCTAATTCATAGAGCATTGTTAGGCGGTTTCGTTCAACAATATTCTCTTACCGACTACTTAAATAGTATATTAACCTCTTTCACTAGATACTGAAGTTTTATTACAAAACGAATGCATAAAAAGAAACTTATACTATAATTGACGGAATAGTTTTCAGTTATATATTTCCATAACAGGTTGGTTTTGATATGAGCTTTTCTACCCTTAATAAGGTTTTCTGGCTAGCCTTAGTATTACACCCTAGTTGTTATGCTGAATTCACCCCTGTCAATTCTGTCAAGCAATCAACAGAAAGATCAGTCACTGTATCCCTCAGGTTAGGCATAAAACAACGGGCAGTTTTTATGCATTCATTCTCTGATTTTACTAATAAAACCGGGATTAAGGTAAAATTAGTGACATACCAGTCTAAATATCAGCAAGACACGAAGATAATATCAGCCCTTAGCGGCGATAATCCTCCAGATATTATAAATTGGGGTGCTGGCCATCGATTGCACTCATTGGTTGAACAAGATTTGGTATTGCCTATTACTCAGTTATGGAATGATGAGCATTATAATGTTGCTTTTCCACAATTCAAAAGCTTACTGAGTTACAAAAATGACATCTATGCAATCCCCTATAGTTACTATGGCTGGGGGTTATACTATAATAAAGACATTGTTAATCGTTATGGTGGTAAACCTAATAATTGGCAAGAATTCTTAGACATATGCAGTAAAATATCATTTGACGGAATTACGCCAATCGCATTAGGTATAAAAAGGCAGTGGCCTGTTGCAGCATGGTTTGATTACCTTAATTTACGTATCAATGGCTTGGCATTTCATCGTTTACTACTTGCAGGTGCTATTGCTTATACTGACGACAGGGTCCAGCAAGTTTTTATTGAGTGGCAAAAACTCATTACTAATAAATATTATACCCCAAATGCTAAAGAGTATGATTGGGATGATATGTTTCCTAATCTCTTTTGGCAAAAAAGCGCTTTTTATTTACTCGGTAATTTTGTGCTGACGCGTTTTGGTGAACAAGTTTTAATCAACAAAAATATTGCTTATATGGCCTTCCCTAAAATAAATGACCTACCTGCTTTTGAAGAAGCACCAACAGAAATATTTCTTATTGCCAAAAATTCTAAAAATAAAGTGGCTGCAAAGCAGTTTATAAAATATTTTTCACAACCTGACGCACAAGTGAAACTGAGCCGTTCATTAGGCGCGTTATCTCCTCATCAAGAAGCTGTTCATAATAACCATCCCTTACTTAAAGAAAGTGAAGAAGTATTAAAAAAGGCTCAAGGTTTATCACAATACTTTGATCGTGATACTGAGCCATTGTTTGAACAAGCAGCACTACCACACTTTGTTAACTTTATTGACGATGGCGATATAGAAAAACTAACAAAAGCGCTAGAAAAACATCGGTTAACTATTTTTAGTCAACATAAAACACAAGAGCTATTGAACTAATTTATAACGCTTACTACTTACTGAGTAAGTGAGGAAAAAGTGTTTGATTTTAACTGGAAATAACACCAACACTTTACCCTACCAAATTATATTTTATGCACTAGCTTGTAGATCACTCAGTGGAATGATAGCACCCCGATGCTGAATAACGTTTGCAGCACGATCAATGCCACTTTTAGCTGCATCCATCATATTTAGACCTTTAATTCTAGCCGCTAAATAGCCTGCATTAAATGAATCTCCAGCGCCGGTGGTATCAACAACATTATCTACTGCAGGCACTTCAACCGTTAACATTTGCTGATTAGTATAAACGATGACATTATCTTTACCTTGCTTGAGAACAACTTCACCAACATTCGCTTGTTGGCAATAATCCAAACATTGTTGAGGTAGTTCATAATCCCAAAGTTCTTGTTCATCTTCAAAGGTAAGCAAGGCTATATCCGTTTTCTTATACATATCCGCAAGTACATCTCGAGCCTCTTCATGGTTTTTCCACAAACGCGCACGATAATTACTATCAAAAACGACTTTCCCCCCCTGTTGACGATAACTATCTAGAAACTTGAACAGCGCCACTCGCGCTGCTTTGCTGATAATGGCTAAGCTAATACCACTCAAATAGATATAATCAAAGTCCTTTAGTTTTTCAAATAATTCACTCGCTTGATTTGTATTATCGAACAGCTTCTTGGCCGGTGATTCATTACGCCAATAATTAAACTGACGCTCACCGTCTGCACTATTAGTTATCGAGTAAAGTCCAGGACAAGCATTGTTAACTTGCGTTATTAACGAAGTGCCAATTTTTTCAGCGCTTAATAAAGCCAGTATTTGTTTACTGTAATCATCTGTGCCCAAACGAGTAATATAATCAACATTAATACCAAATCGAGCTAAATAAATACCGGTATTAAAAGTGTCACCACCAAAAGCCAAATTCATTGCCATTTTTTTCTGCGCAGTGTTTGAGCCCAAATTATCGGCATCAGTTATCATCGGTGATAACTCAATCATGACTTCACCTATAGCAGCAACTTTACTCATCTACAAACCCCTTTATTAAACCGTTCTAAAAACAATTAGCAATTATACCCAATAAAGCTTTCCTTTCAATGGAAATTTTCCTACAATCGGGAATGACTTATTTTTAGGTGTTATTATGACTACAGAAACTAATCCCCCATCAAACATTGTAATTGTCGGTGGCGGCACCGCGGGTTGGATAGCAGCTAGTATTTTAATGAACAGTTTAGGTAAGTACGGCAGTAAAATAGCCTTAATAGAATCAAGTAATATACCAACGATTGGCGTGGGGGAAGGTACAACTCCGCTATTTAAGCAGCTTCTCCACTATTTAAACATTCCTGAAAAAGAGTTTATGACCAAGTGTAATGCTACTTATAAACATGGTATTAGTTTTCCTGATTGGGCCCAAGATAACGGTGAATATACCGGCTATTTTCATCCTTTTAACTCACCCGGATATAACCAATACGATCAAGATTTCTTCAATAAGTGTAATAAACGTCGAGATAAACAGCACGCAGAGACCAATCCAAGTAGCTATTTCTTTGGCGCTGAATTGGCCAAACAAGGAAAAGCACCTGTTGGCCCTGCCCCGTTAAACTCAGATAATATTGGTTACGCCTATCACTTTGATGCAGGGTTATTAGCGGAGCTACTGAAAACTCGTTGCCTGAGCAATGGTATTACTCATATTGTTGCAGAAGTAAATGAAGTTACATTGAATGACAATGGCGATATCAAACAACTTGAATTAAGTAATGATAAAATCATAAGTGGTGACTTTTTTATTGATTGTACGGGTTTTGCCAGAAAATTAATCAAACAAGCACTTGGCGTTGACATAACCTCGTATAAAGATAAGCTCTTCAATAACAGTGCCGTAGTTATTCGCACCCCCGCTGAACAACGTGAAGAAATAAAACCTTTTACCGAGTCTAGAGCATTAAAGCACGGCTGGGCTTGGCGCATCCCGTTAATTGATAGTACTGGTTGGGGTTATGTCTATAGCAATAAGTACACCAGCGAACATGAGGCCGAGCAAGAGCTGCGTGAGCTTATTGGAGATGATAGCAAAGGCTTACCGGCACGGAAATTAGGCTTCGAACTTGCTCGGGTTAATGAGCATTGGAAAAATAATTGTTTAGCGGTTGGGCTGTCACAGGGGTTTATTGAGCCGCTAGAAGCAACGGCTTTAGGCTTAGTGCAATTTAGTCTAATACGATTTGTCAGTTATTTTGACAAAGGCAATTATCAAGCAACTTATCGAGAGCATTTTAATAACATCATAAATGCGGCGTTTGATTCAACCTGCGAATATATTCAGATGCACTATAAACTAAACACCCGCAAAGACAGCCAATATTGGTGTGACAACAGCGCCAATAACAATATTTCAGCTAATAGCAGCGCGCTAATTGCTGGCTGGGATAGTAGCCAAGTTAATTTTGATGAGGTGATAGCACAATATATGAAAGACTCAACCTACCCAGCTTACTCTTGGTATTGTATTTTGTCGGGCATGGGCCGATATCCTGAACAAACCAAAACAGCGACTAACAGCGCTAGTATAGAAAACCCGTTTAAACAAGAAGTCAGTAAGTACTTTGATCATCAAGCGTACTTATCGTCTACTTAAAAATACGGTTAAAATAATAAACGCAACATGTATAGATTTTTAGGTACCGGAAGCCAAAAACCGACCGATTCGGTCCTCGTTGGGCTAAGATACATACAGGAAATTAGGCAAACAAACACCTAATTTACAATAACCACGACGATTACCTACCTGTTGATGATATTGGTCATCAACTTGGTTTTGGTTAAGAAACTCAACAACGAGTAGATGAAAATGGGCTTAACTGAATATTGTCCTCTCCCCCAATAATTTGTCCATTAAGTTAAACGTTGAACAATTTTCTTATACTTAACTCAGGCTATTAATACAGGGTCGCTAATCCTGATGTTCTCACCTGAACAATAATAGAAATATTTCCCTATACAGGAAACTTTTTATTTAAATGGAACCTTTAATATGATAGATTGAGATCTGTAATTATACTTGGTTGCGGTATTGATATTTATTACCTACTGGTCTCCAAGTTTTATTACTCCCATATAAATGTCTAGCGATTAACTTGTACTATTAAGATGTTTTAGACTTATCTAAGCTAACTTAATGGATGCATCAGGGGATATTGGTAGATAACACTAGGTTATTTATACCTATGTATTGGGCAAAAATTACTAAAGATAAAATTTAATAAAGTTATGGATATCCTTCATAATAACAATGTATAGAGGTTACGAATGCAAAAAACAGTTAAGTTTCAACTTCCTTTTTTAGTACTACTTTTATGTTCCTGCGATGTTTTTACTGAAGCTGATAGCACAGTAAAAGTTTCAGCTAATTATTATGTATCTCCAGAAGGAAGTACTGCCAACCTTGGTACCTTATCATCGCCGTTTGGTACGCTTGAAACAGCAAGAAATGCAATACGTTCCATGATTGCAGATAATACGCTACCTGAAGGCGGGGTGACTGTGCATCTTCGCGGCGGTAACTATAATCGAGAAGAATCATTTAGCTTGTCTGCTGATGACTCTGGTACTGTCGATAAACCAATCTCTTATAAGGCATTCCAAGATGAAGTGCCTGTGCTTATTGGTGGTAGATCCTTAACTAATACAAACTTCAGTTTGACGACAGATGCCTCTATTCAAAGTCGACTGCCTGCAGAGGCCAAAGGCAAAGTCTATGAGATTGATTTGACGGCAGAGGGCATAAGTGAGTATGCCGATATTAAGAAAATAGGTTTTGGCTGGGACAAACAATCGCTACCGCCTATCTTACAAATAGATGGCGAAGACCAAACGTTAGCACGTTATCCCAATGATGGTTTCATGACCATAGAATCGGTAGTGAACATGGGGTCTATTCCACGTAATAGTGATCCTAAGCCATGGACAGGTGCTAGTTTTACCTATTCTGATACCCGCGCAGACAGGTGGGTAAATGCACCTGATATGTGGGTGTTTGGTTATTTCTTCATCGATTGGGCTGATGGCAACTTACAAGTTGCCTCACTAGATACTGTCGCCAAAACCATTACTACCGTTGGACCAAGCCGCTATGGCGTAAAAGAAGATCAACGTTTTTATGCTTACAATTTATTAGAAGAAATTGACCAACCTGGTGAGTATTATATTGATCGTAAGAGCAATAAACTTTATTTATACCCGAAAAACGGCGCCAATATTACCACCAGTGAAATAAAATTAGGTTTATTAGAAACGCCTATAATCGCAGTGAATGATGCTGCCTATATCACTTTTTCAGGTATCCACTTCGACTTGACGACAGGCAAGGGTGTCGATATCCAAAACAGTTATCATGTGTTGGTCAAAGGAAATAAATTTACCAATATAGGTTTATGGGCGGTTGCTATCGGCGATGAAGAAGCTGCTTTTGAATTTACCAAATTTGTTGATTCTGAATCCGGTGGCGGCCGTTATAATGGCGTGGTTGATAACTTAATGTATGACTTATATGCTGGCGGTATTTCGATCATGGGTGGAAATCGAACCACCCTAGAGCCAGCTAATAATTACGCAGAAAATAATCATATCTTTAAGTTTGCGCGTTTTTATCGTACTTATAATCCAGCGATATCATTAAATGGTGTCGGTAACCGTGTTGTGCACAATTTAATTCATGATGCACCACATCAAGCAATCCAATTTCGCGGCAATGACTTGTTGATGGAAAAAAATGAGATCCATCATGTACTGACCGAGACGAATGATTCGGGCGCCATTTATTCTTTGAGAGACTGGACCTTCCAAGGTAATGTCATTAAGCATAACTACATCCACTCATTTACTAATGACTATACTTTTGCATTATATTTTGATGATTTAATGAGTGGTGTCGAAGTGGTTGGTAATGTGATCGTAGGCGTAATAGATTCTGTTATTATGAGCGGTGGTGGCCGAGGTCATATTGTCCATAACAACATATTTATTGACTCGCATAATACCGGTCGATATGACGACCGCGGCATGAATTGGGCTAATGCTTGTACGACGAAGCCAACCGGGGAATGTTATATCAACTTAATGAACGTACCTTATAAATCAAAAATTTGGGCTGAACGCTACCCACTACTAACCAATATTTTAGACGATGAAATCACCAAGCCGAAATATTTAACGCTGAAAAATAATGTTTTGCTGAGAACTGAAGATCCGGTACTTGCTGATGAGGTAATTGCTGACGCTTTAGATATTAGCAAAAATATTCATTATGAGAACGATCCTGGTTTCGTTGATGCCGCGAATAAAAATTGGCAGTTAAAAGCCAGCTCGAAAGTTTATATTGATATTCCAGATTTTCAGCCTATTCCTTTTAATGAGATTGGCCTTGCCCATCCCACTCCGTTTCAGGCGCCAAAACGTTCAGTAGTAGCGACGCCAGTAGTTAAAAACCTAGCAAATAACATAGAAAATGGTACTGAAAAATAGCAAGATTTCTCTGATAATGGCACCTACGGGCTGCTCTGTTTTAGGTGGTTATCAAATACCACGTTTGGATTCAGACAGAAGTTATACCGATCTGCAATTTAATGACTCAACTGTTATTTATTCGAAAGGTATTGGTACCCATGCTGATTCATCTATCGTCTATGATTTAAATGGCGCTTATACGCAATTTTCTTCTTATGTTGGTGTTGATAATAATGCAGGAGCCTTAGCTTCTGTTGTCTTCTCAGTGTTAGCCGATGGCGTTGAATTATTTAACAGTGGCACCATGACTGGCTCTTCTACGATCCAACTTGTTGATATTGACATCACCGGAGCACAGCAGTTAACTTTAGTGGTAACCGATAGCGGAAATGGCAAGTCAGCCGATCATGCTAACTGGGCTAATGCGCTATTGTTTAAATAAGCTCAATGAGGTCATTACCAAGCAACATAGGTAATAGCCAAAAAAATACTTTTATTAAGGCTCTTAATACGCGTAAACCCTTCCATGGGCGATTCACCAGTCCCCATGCAGGTGAATCTCGCCTTGTCTAATGGTGAACAAAGACCGTTCCTATAAAATTAGAAATACTTAAGAAACAATACCTAATGGTTTTCCTGTCTTCCAAGCACCACGAGTAAAATCGGGTATATCCTTGCTGTTGCTTCTGTCCTCTACTGAAGCGCAACTTAGCGGAAATATTGATGACCACGCAGCGGCATCATAAACATCCTGATCTAGTGCTTCACCGTTACGTAAACACTCGACAATACGATACATCATCAAGAAGTCCATCCCGCCATGGCCGCCATTGCGCTTGGCCTCTTCGCCCATGCGTACATGCAACGGGTGTTCGTAAGCTTGGTACCATTTTTCCATATCATGATCCCAACTATGGAAACTTGCTTTACGCGGTTTGCGACCCTTTTTACCTGACGCTTTCCAGTTATCTAGCTCTTGATTATATTCTTTGTCGTAAACCGCTTGTAATGCACTTGGCAGTTCTTCGATAGCGATGCGATTCGGGAAACCTGCGAACGTACCATTTGTTCCCTGTATAAGATTGTGACGCGTGTAAGGCCTTGGGCTCGTGGTATCGTGCTGCACCATGATAGTACGTCCATTGGCGGTCTTGATGGTGCTAGTATTCATATCACCGGCGATAAACTTAAGCTGGTTGCGCTCATGATCCGCTGGAAAAGTTGCCTTAGCATATTGTTCACGTCCAAGCGCAGCTGAGCTCATCGAGGTAATGTAATCGAAACGGTCACCACGATTAATATTCATATATTGTGCTACTGGACCCAAGCCATGGGTTGGGTATAAATTACCATTGCGTTTAGTATGCCAATAGGTTCGCCATGAACCTGTCTTAGCGTCGATTTGTTTCATTTGCCCGCGTAAATCATGAATGTAAGCGGCTTCGCCGTGCAGTAAATCACCAAACAAACCTTGACGAACCATGTTTAATACCATCAACTCTTCACGGCCATAGTTAACATTTTCCAGCATCATACAGTTTTTCTGGGTACGTTCCGCGGTATCCACTAATTGCCAACATTCTTCTAACGTGGTCGCTGCCGGTACTTCAACAAATGCATGTTTGCCGCTTTCCATGGTTTCGACTGACATCCGAGTATGCCACTGCCACGGCGTAGCAATAATGACAATATCAATATCTTGACGGGCAAGCATTTCACGATAAGCATGTTCAGTGCCGGTATAGACATCAGGCTTGGCAAAACCTTGCTTTAAGACATAATCAACAGAGCGGTCGACCACTTTTTGGTCGGTATCACAAATCGCTTTAATTTCGACACCATCAAGGTGGCAATAGTGTTTTACATGACCAGAGCCCCGTTGACCAACACCGATAAAAGCAACTCGAACCACATCTAGCGGCGGAATCGTTAAGCCCATAACAGACTTACTTTGCGCCACTGGTATTGTTGCCCCTTTAGTTACTGATGCACTGGTACATCCAGCGACAACACCTGCCGCTGTGACAGCGGCAACAGATTTTATAAAACTACGTCGATCGATTTTTGACATAAATATTCCTTTATTAGATAACTGATATTGACCCTTACTGCCGATAGAGCTGCGCAGGTCGAAATGATTGAAAGGGCACATGCTCATGACCTTGTCGTTTGATTCACAAATTACAAGCCTAAAGCGACGAGGTTGATAGTGGAGCTTACTGAATCTGTAAATTCTTATCTATTAACCAACGGATCATTAACTAAATCGCTATAAGCTTTTTATTGCGCAACTAAACTGGCTCACTGATTAATTTCTAGCTTGCCTTTAACGACTAACTTAATAACGGAACTCTCCTTATCTGCTGCCTGAGCTGGTAATGCTATTTGCACGCCACGCTCATCTAATGTAGTTTTAAGGGCTGCGCCGCCTATTAGCCCGGCCGATAGAATCGTATTTTTAAGCCCAATAAGTTCAAGGTTCTTATTCTTGGGCCAATCCATCAAATGTAGATAGAGTATGGTATCGCCCTCGGCACTGATCTTTTGGGTGATTCGTCCATCAAATGACAGCTGATTAAATGGATTGGCTTGGGTTTGATAAATAGACTCGCCATACTTTTTTAACCATTTTCCAACGCCGCGTAAAGCAACGGCACTTTCAGTGGGAATGTGACCTTGTGCATCGGGTCCAACATTAAGCAACAGGTTGCCGCCCTTGGACACGATGTCAATTAATAAATGAATAACATCTTTACTGCTTTTCCACTTATTATCGTGATGCGAATAGCCAAATGATTCGTTCATGGTATGGCAGACTTCAAAAGACTGGCCTGGGAAACCCGTGGCGGGCACGCGTTTTTCGGGGGTGAAAAAGTCACCTTTGCGATTGTCTAAACCGTGCCAAAATCGATTATTGATCAGGATCTTCGGTTGTTTTTTACGAACGGCATCTAACAAACTGCGAGTTTGCCAAGACTGGCCCTGATATTTCTCTGATGAATAATCAACCCACAACACATCGACTTGGCCATAGTCACTCAGTAGCTGGTCGATGTGACCGTGCATATACTCGGTATAACGGCTATGTTTGGCATTTGTGGCCAATGGCCAATGTCGCATATGTGGCAAGGCATCGGGGTGCTGCCAGTCAATTAACGAATAATAATAACCTAGCTTAAGGCCATGTTTTTTCATCGAGTGACTATATTCGGCCACCAAATCACGCCCTGACGGCGAGATATTGGTAGAACTGGTGATTGGATTGCTTACTGAATAGGGCGCTTTGGCATTAAATAAGGTGTAACCATCATGATGCTTAGTGGTTAGCACCGCATACTTCATACCTGCATCTTTGGCAAGTTTAGCCCATTCGTCGGTCACACCTTGTGCTGGCTTAAACAGAGGCTTGGTGAGATTACCGTATTCTGGCTCGTCGACTTTAGCCCAAGTTCTTATCCACTCTGAATATAGTTCTTGGTGTTTTTTACCCGTGTTAGGGTTGGGCGGCCAATAACCTCCCGCTGGAGCATAAAGTCCCCAGTGAATAAACATTCCGAACTTGACATTGCTATGCCATGTTAAGCGTTGTTCTTTGCTTTGCGCCCAACCTGGGGAGCCTGCGTAATCCTGCAATTGAGCGTCATCGTTATCAACGCCATAGCTGGCGGCGCTAAAGCCAACTAGGAGTAGTAATACGTACATGTATTTTTTCATCAATCGATCCTTAAATAATAGTTGTGGCGATACTTGTCTATCGCATCGTTTTATTGCTACCAAGGGGAGCGCCCCAGAAATTGGGGCTATCGATTATTTTTACTGCCTCTATGGTTAAATCAGGGACACTAGCACCAGTGTAGAGAATGACCCACTCATCTTGTTTAAGATCCACGGTAGTGATGCCATTTGTCGTAGTAACAATAAATTCTCGTTGGCCACTAGCCTTGACTATTCCCGCCATACCAGTGTTAATTTGCAGCGGCTCACCCGCTAAACTTTCCACTCTGATAAAAGTCGTTTGACCCTTTTTTCGTTGAGCGCTAATTAAGAAAGCACCATCGGCCCTAAATTTATGCAGACTGATATCAGCCCATACATTAGGTACTGCCGGAAAAACGCGGATGACATCATTAAAACTTAACAGCATCATGTCCTGTATCGAGCGAGCGCCCATCAGCGGTGATTCAATCACTGGCGCGCCTTCAGAATACATGGTGTTGGCTTTTAAACCATAGGTGCCCGACAAGGTCTCGATTAAATGCTCTCTGGCTAAATTACCCTTGCCTTGCATCGCGCGCATCGACGCAATGGCAAACCAAGAATAACCTCTGAATGACGAATAGGCAGGGCTATCATCTGGTTTTATCCACTGCGCGATGGTTTGGTCAATTATCGGTGCTTGGGCCGCGTCGTCATAAGTATATTCGAAAAACGGATAAATCATAAACATATGTGACCAGTGACGATGTGGACTGGTGAAACGCTGGCCACTACCGATCATGAACCCCTCGCTAACATGTTTTGGATAGGGCGCTAGCTTGTTGAGTTTGCCCTGTTTATCGACACTAAAAATGCCATCATTAAAAATAGCATCGTTAAGATCTAAACGCTCTTTGCTGATTAACATCGCTTTGAGTATCCATTTTAAGATGGCCAAAGAATAAGTGGCATCTTTGGTCGGTGCGACGCCAGTTTGCGCTTGATACTCAGGGGAAGTACTCATTTTTAAATGATATAAACCATCAGCGCCTAACTCGATGTAATTAAATTTGAAATATTGATACGCACCTTTCATTAACGGCCACAATTTTTCTTTAAGCATGGCATCATCCATGGTTAAACGATATTGCTCCCAGACCAGATAAAGTGCGTAAGCTAAGTTGCCAGGTTCCTCTTCCTTACTTGCGACATTATCGAGCAGATTAGAGCCGGTCGCTCGACCTACCGCCAAACCATGACCCCCAGCAGTGAGGGCAAGGTTGTGTTTATAAGTGGTCAGGCCTTGCAGCAAGGAACCGCCAAGAACGCCATGGTTTGATGGCGCAAAGGGGCCATAGGTTGCCTGAACATTTAAGTTCCACCACGTACCCGGCCAGCCGGTGCCCGTATAAAACCACGGCCCCATTAAATCGATCACGGTTGGGCTATTACCACGGGTGGCTGAAGCCATTTTATACAGTTGCAACCAGTAAAAACTTTCCAATTTAGATTCTGGAAATGAGATAAAACTCTTTGGATAAAAGTTATGCCACCATTGACGATGACTCTGTTCTAACGCCGATAGCCCTGTATTTATCGCATCATTAACACTTTGCACTGCTTGATGTTTGGCCTGATCGACCGTGCCGGGGTAGACATGCGCTTCGGAGATATAAATGACTTTTTTGCCATTTCCAACATCGATAATTTTCCAGGCAGTGGCCATTTCGCCATAACCGGTACCTTGGGTATTATATTTGCTACTTTCTGGCATTTGCTGAACACTAACCTCAACGCCATTTAGTGTCGATTGAAACTGCGCTGGATACGGGGTTGAATCGGCAAAGCCTTTCATGTTTTTTCTCGGCGTTTCAGACACATCATATTGCCAATGCCAGGTAAAATCCCTTTCATCACCGGTGGTGGTTATTTCCAGTACCATCACATCTTCAGTCGCATGAATAAAACTGCGCATCGCGAAGCTGCCCTTGCTGGTATCAATAACACCTTTAGTTTGCGCATTCCATAAGTCAATGCGAAAGCGTGCTGCTGTCGGTTTGCCCACATAATCAAGCAAGAATCGACCATTGGGCAGGCGAGGAAAACTTTTTAACGGTGAATTGCTGAGGTTGCGATGATCAGACCAATCGGCGCGACTCATTTCAAATTGAAGTTGCTTACCTTGCTGCCAAAAGATAGTACCCATCTGGCCATTGCCCATAAATGGGGCATCCCAATAATTACTTGGCGCTGTGGTCCAAATGGGGTCACTGCGCTCTAGAAACTGAGGCCAGTTGACTGATTCGGTGACATCGGCATAAATGCTACTGCACCACGAAAATATCAAAAAAGCTGAAATGTTAGTTGATATTTTGATCAACATTGAGGTAATCATAATAGTCCTATCATAAGTTATTTTTTGAAAAATATTTATTAAGCAACGATTGAGCAAGGAATTTTGTTGAAATCTATAAAGGAATAATAACAATCAGATTCACTAAGTGACCTTTTTTAAATGTGCCCCATTAATTACGCTGATTGATATAAAAAAGCCGCTATTATAAACGAATTGACAACGGCGGCTTTAGCTGTAGAAATAAAGGTCAACATTTATTTCTGTAACGGCTTAGTTCTTATCAGAAAATAAATTCCGACATTACTTAGAAAGTATAACGAACACCTGCACGGATTGTTCGACCGCCATGATAAATACTTGATGTAAGGTGATCTGATACTTTATCAATATCAATGTTACCTTGGCTTTGTGGAACCATGTAGTTTCGGGTATAGCTATCAAGTAAATCACTAACAGAGAATGTTACTTGCAGCTGTTCATTAACATCATAGTTGGCTGCAAATGCTAATGTGCTGCGAGTATCGGTGTAAACCATGGTACCAGCAAAGGACTTAGCACGCTTCACGCTAGGTGAGCGATGGTTATAAGCCAATCGAGCCGAAAAGTCTTCATTTTCCCAGAATAAAGTAGCGTTTAGGGTATGTTTTGAGGTGTTTTCAAAGTTCATACCGTCACGAACTAGATCTTCCTCTTCAGGATTCAAATCTTGCTCACTATCCGCATAGGTATAGTTTGCAGTAAAGCCTAGATATTGCAACGCACCCGGCAAGAAGTCATACATTTGGGTATAGCCCAATTCATAACCACTAATGTCTGCTGTTGCGTCGTTTAATTCTGTATTAAATTTAACATCCATACAGCCCCATTCAGCTACTGTTGCAGCATAAGATGCAGCTTCACCAGCTTGACTTAATGCTGTTTCACGATCAACCATACATGGCTCACCCGTTAACAAGTTAGGAAATTCTTGCTCCACGACAGTCTTATAGGCGAAAGTATCGATACTTTTCTGATAATAAGCAGCAGAAAGCACGCCAGTCTCGTTAAAGTACCACTCTAAAGACAAATCAAAGTTGGTTGAGGTAAATGGGTCAAGCGATGTTGAACCGATACGACCTGTGGGGTTAGAAACGGCACTGACCGATACACCTGGAACTAAGCTGCTCATTGGTGGACGAGCTAGGGTTTGAGATGCTGAAGCACGTAATAATAAATCATCAGAGAATTCGTAACGTAGATTCAGGCTAGGCAAGAAATTATCATAGCTGTTAGTTTCAGTATAGCTATCAAGTGGAAACTCAACTTTAGTCCCTGACAATATTGCATCTGGGTGTAAATCAGCATAAGGCGTACCGTTAAATGAAGCGTCAGGATGGAAACTCATTGAACCAGAAGATTCGCCCGCCACTTCAGTATGCGCATAACGGACACCAAAATCACCAGAGAGTGCGCCTGATTCAAAATCAAATTGCAAGTAAGCACCATATGTTTTTTCAGTAACCTCCCAGTTTGAAGGTTTATGTGGTGAAACGTCTAATGAAGTCGCTTTCTCGTCTGAGAAAAAGTCAAACAACTCTTGACGGTCTGGGACCATCCAACCTCTAGAAAGTTCATCAGGACCAATGCCACCTAGGAATCCGGTGCCAACATTGTTCAGAGTAAATCGTGGGTCATTAGGCGCTAAATATGATGCACCGCCGTCTTGTGGAAATGCATAAGAACCAAGATCTTTTTTACCTACTTTTGCACGATCTGTGTACTTAACACCGACATGAACAGCCGTGATCGGACCTAGTTCCAACGAGAGGTTTGACGCATCAAAGTAAGCAGCTTGCTTACTGTCATTCATTTCAGAGTAGTTATCTTTAAATTGTCTAACACGGAATCCAGAGAATGAATTATATGGGTCGTTTGCTGCACAACCTTGGCCTACAGGTAAGTTAACTTCAGCACCTTTAGCAATATAAGCACCACAATGCTGTCTTGGGTCACTCATGTCGACACCAGATGCTATCAAGGCTTCAACCTGCTCTTGATATGACACACCTTTCGGCAAGTTATTGGCAAATACGATGTCCTGTAGATGATTTTTACGTAACGAATCTGAATGACTCACCTTGCCATGTAATTCCCAATCACCAACTACGGTGGTAAAATCCAAGCCTAGCGCTAAAGTATCAACGTTGCCGTCACTTTCAGAGGTTGCTGCACTCATTGAGCTCATCGATACCGGATCATACCATTCAGCAATATCGCCACGCGCATCGATGAAGGTATAGCCTGCAAGCTTACCTTCACCAACACTGCCACCCGGCGCACCCGGCGAGAAGAAGTTAAGTGTGCTGTCTAGCGACTGGCTGGAATACATAGCATCGAAACGAATGTCTGTGTCATCATCCGGTTGGTACTGCAATGTAATATTTCCGCCCATTTTAGTTTCGTCATAAACATAATCATTATAGCGAGTAGAAAAATAAGTGATGCTCTCTACGTATTTTTCTGCATCGGCTTCAGTCATGATATCACCAACAGCTAACCCCTGACTTTGATCTAGAAAATTACCAGTTTCCTGAGAGCGGCCGCCAGAAATTTTTGACGATCTCGCCCAATCCCAACTTTCGAATTGATCACTTTCTACATTATCATTAGGGTCATAAAAAAATGAGCCCGCAAAACCAAACTTATCATCATCTGATTGCTGCACCGTTGATACTACAAAACGAGGCGTGGTACTGCCAGATAAATCATTATGGCGTGTTTCGGCACTAATAATGGTTTTGCTTTCACCCTGTGCAAGTGGCGCAATAGAGCTTAAGTAAATATTGCCGACAAGCGAACCTTCTTCGTCTTTGGCACGAGCGCTTTTAATGACTTCAATTTGTGACAAAACGTCTGCAGAAATAATGCTTAAATCAACAGCCTGACTACTTAAACCACTGGTCAAAGGAATGCCATTGATAAAAACTTGATTGAGTTCTGGTCGCATACCGCGTACTGAAACAACAGTTCCTTTACCTTGCTCACCTTCGGCGCCATTTCCGGTAGGATTAGCATCAATAGAAATACCAGGAATACGTTGCATCGCAGCACCGATGGTTTCATCAGCTGATTTACCGATATCTTCAGCAAAATATGAATCAGATATTTGCTCTGAGCCTTCTTTCATATTACGCGCATTGATTAAAGAGCCACGCGTACCAGTAACGCTAATCACTTCAACTTCATTTTCTGTTTCAGAATTTTTATTTACTTCAGCAGCAGTAGATGTCATCGATGCCATTAGCGGCAATAAAGCCCCTGCTGCATATAAGTATCTGTTGCCCCACATAGCCTTAATTAGTTTTGTATTTTTTAATTTCATGACAAGTTAAAACCTCTTTTAGTTATAGTTTCATAATTCGTGTTTGTGTTCATCATATTTTTCATAAGTGACCATATTTCCATCAAGCACAACCAGAAGATAATACACGGAAACTTTCCTGTCAACGGAAAGTTTTCTATTTATTGTGTTTTTATTTGAATTAACTTATAACTATTAACGGAACTGGCGATAGCGCCTAAGTAGCCGACAATCTTGTCCAAACTCATAGTGAATTATAAATAAAAAACCAGATAAACAACGATTTCCTATTGATTTACAATTAGTTAAAAACAAATCAAGAGGTTTTATATGCCAACACATGAGGAAGGGGAATTATGAATCACGAAATATTTATCAAGACTAACAGCCTGTTAACTTGAATATTTTTTCCATAATTAGCCATATGTCATTTACTTTGTGATGATTTTTATAATCAAGAATTAATCCTTTGTCATCCTGTAAATATAACGCTAAACAATATTTCATATGTTTACTTTTTAGCAAATTCATATACCTAAACAAATCAACTATAAAATTCCAAACCAAGAAACAACATTCAAACACAGAAAATTAACGCAAAAAGGAAAATTTCCATTGATATGGAAATTAAACTTAGGTACAGTGGCTAAGGATGGGAAATAAAATAGGTTAATTCTATGACTTTGATAGAAAGACATGCTGATATAGTTCAGCTTTTAGAGCACACCGGAAACGTATCTGTTGCAGAGCTTGTTCACAATCATCATGTGTCAGCAGTTACAATCAGACATGACCTGAACTTATTGGCAGATAGAGGCTTGTTGATACGCACTCGTGGAGGGGCGATCAAACAAACTAGATTAACGAAAGCTCTTTCAATAAAACCATCCAAAAAACAAAATTATACGCGACACCAAGCCTTAGCTCTCGCTGCAGCAAACCACATCAAAGACCAAGAATCTATTATTTTACCTTCAAGCGACATCATTGAAGAGGTAGCAACTTTGTTAGGAAATAATTCCCAGCTAAGAGTTTTAACAAATGGGCTTAATGTGGTCACCGAATTGATTGCAAAAGATGATTTCGAAGTCTTAGTCACTGGCGGTACCCTATGCCATCAATCAAAGTCTTTTATAGAACACAACGCTGTAGATAACTTAGATCACTATCATTTCGATAAAATTTTACTTGATATAGATGGTTTTGATATCGCAGCAGGAATAACAACTAGCTCTATTCAACTGGCAAATTTGTACCGGAAGATGTGCAGTATTTCATCTGAAATCATCATAGTTACTGACTCCTCAGAATTGAAAAAATGTGGCTGTCATATTATTAGCCCAATTAACAAAATCAGTACATTAATCACTGACAGTGCTATACCCGAAAATTACAAAAACTCACTAACTCAGGCCGGCATTAAGGTGGAAGTTGTTACTTAATAGTAATCATTTCGCCATTGAACATTGAACACATAGGAATTAAAAATGAATAAAATATCTAGCATTATTAAAGCTAATCGTAATGGCGAAAAACAAGGAGTTTATGCCGTTTGCTCTGCACACCCTTTAGTTATTGAAGCAGCGATAGAGCAGGCCAAACAGGACAATTCTCCTTTACTTATTGAAGCAACGGCCAACCAAGTAAATCAGTTTGGTGGTTATACAGGTATGTTACCTGCTGACTTTTTGGCGTTTATTGGTCAAATCGCTGACGATTTAGATTACCCCAGAGAAAATATAATTCCTGGTGGTGATCATCTAGGACCAGTCTGCTGGGTTAGTGAAACGGCCGAACAAGCCATGGTGAAAGCAAGAGACCTTATCGCTAGTTATGTTGCTGCCGGCTTTAAAAAAATTCACTTAGATACCAGCATGAGTTGTATAGACGACCCACAATGCTTACCCGATGCTGTAGTTGCTTGGCGAGCCGCTGATCTTTGCGCTGTGGCGGAACAAACTGCGATAAAAACATTCGGACAGTCAGACCTGGCTTATGTAGTGGGTACCGAAGTACCTCCTCCCGGTGGTGCAACCGAAGAAATAGCAGAACTTGAGTTAACTTCAACAGAACGAGTAGAAGAAACCTTACGTTTGCATCAAAGTGAGTTTTACAGTCTCGGGCTAGAAGATGCTTGGAATCGAGTTATTGGCCTAGTTGTTCAGCCTGGTGTTGAATTTGATCATACCAGCCTTATCGACTATCACTCTGAAAAAGCACAAGCATTAAAAAGCGCTATTACTCGTTATGAAAATATCGCTTATGAGGCACATTCTACCGATTATCAAAATGTTCAAGCTTATATCAACCTTGTTCAAGACCATTTTGCCATTCTCAAAGTGGGTCCGCAACTTACCTTTGCCATGCGAGAAGGGTTATTTGCCTTAAGTTACATTGAAGATGAGCTGATACCAGCAGAGCAGCGCTCTTATTTACGTGAAATTTGTGAACAAGAAATGCTGGAATCAACAGGTAATTGGCAACGATTTTATCCGGTCCCAGTAAGTAAAGGCACACTTTACCGACGTTATAGCTACAGTGATCGCATTAGATATTATTGGCATTTACCGCGTATAAAGAGTGCCATTAATCAACTATTCATTAACCTTGACCAAATTGATATTCCTTTGCCTTTAATTAGTCAGTTTTTACCTGAGCAATATCGTGCTATTCGAAATAATGAACTCGAAAGTAATGCAAAAACACTAGTTAAAGCAAAAATAAAGCAAGTAACCGAGCTATATGCGCAAGCCTGTTGGAAACAATAGCCCCTTTAGGTTATCAATAATTCAAATTCAAGTAAGGAAGTACAATGTCAGACTATTTAACCTATGACACCGATTTTTTAAAATCTCAAAACGGCTATTGGACCGCTAAAGAAATATGCCAACAACCTAATATTTGGCGGCAGGCAGCAAATAACATTACGGCTAAACGGCTCGAGCTAAACAACTGGTTAATGCCGGTATTGTCTACCCCTAACCTACGTATCATCTTAACGGGTGCTGGTACATCCGCTTATGTCGGTGATGCTATTGTTGCTCACCTTAGCCAGGAAACATGTCGTGTCTTTGAAGCCATAAGCACAACGAATATTGTCAGTAATCCGCAACAATATTTGCTTAAGAAAACACCGACCTTACTTATTTCTTATGGACGTTCAGGAAACAGTCCAGAAAGCGTTGCAGCTATAAAACTTGCCGATCAGGTATTAGATAATTGTTATCACTTAATCATCACATGCAACCCTGAGGGTGAGTTAGCTGACTACGCAAATAAGCAAGAGCGTGCTTTCTCATTATTAATGCCTCAAGGGACTCTCGATCAAAGTTTTGCCATGACAAGTAGTTTTACCTCTATGTTGCTCAGTACCTTGTGTATTTTCACCCCTGATGCCGAACAAGTTGAGACGGCAGCACTCTGGTGTGAAAACTTCCTTGAAAATAACTTGGCTTCAATAAAAGAAATAGCTAAAAGGCCAACGCAACGTCTGGTCTTTTTAGGAGCTGGTGGTTTACAAGGAATCGCCCGAGAAGCTGCACTTAAGGTATTGGAATTAACCGCAGGTAAAGTACTCAGCTATTTTGAGAGCCCTTTAGGTTTCCGTCATGGCCCTAAGTCCTTAATGGATAACACCACCGAGGTTATCTTCTTCTCATCAAGTGATAGTTATACCAAGTTGTATGATCAAGATTTACTGGCTGAATTAGATCGAGATAATCAGGCTCTGGCAATCACGATTTTAGATAAAAACACGTTCAATCATAAGACTGAGTTAAAGGATGTTTGGGCCAGTTTACCGTATATATTATATTGCCAAATTTTAGCCTTTTATAAATCCATAGATTTACATATCACCCCGGATAATCCTTGCCCGACAGGTGAAGTAAATAGAGTAGTACAAGGGGTAACTTTATACCCTATTGAGATAGATTAAGAGGTAACGCAATGAAAAAGTCGACAAGCGATAATACGATATCTTATGGACTTGATATTGGCGGCACTAAGATGGAGATGGCTATATTTAATAGTGAACTTAAATTAATTGATAGTTGGCGGGTAGCGACGCCTACCGATGATTATCAACTATTTCTCCAAATCGTTGCCAAGTTGGTAATTGATGCCGATATCAAGTGCAATAACAAAGGCAGCCTGGGTATAGGTATGCCGGGTGTTATTGATAAACATGGTCGAATAAAATCAGCGAATGTGCCCTGCTTAACCGGTCGTCATATCGTTGAAGACCTTAAATCATTGTTAAATAGAGAATTGATTATCGCCAATGATTGTCGATTGTTTGCCTTATCAGAAGCCAATGGCGGTGCTGGTAATCAACATAAACGTGTCTATGGCGCTATTCTTGGCACTGGTGCTGCTGGCGGATTTTGCATTAATGGAGAGCTGTGTCAAGGCAGCAATAACATTGCTGGCGAATACGGCCACCTTGGCACATCGGCATTATTACTTCAGCGCTATAATTTACCCATTCGCCCTTGTGGGTGTGGCTTACAAGGCTGTTATGAAAGCTATATTGCCGGCCCTGGTCTCAGCTGGTTATGGCAGTTTTTTCTTGGTGAAACGGCCACAAGTAAAAATGTAGATACTTTTGATTTTGTAGAACAATTACGTGCCAATTCGTCCATAGCAAAAAAAACGTTTACTTGTTATATGGACATATTAGGCGCTGCATTTGCGTCGCTGGTTCTCTATTATGATCCAGATGTAATAGTTGTTGGCGGTGGTCTGTCTCAAATAGATGAAGTCATTGAATCGCTACCTGATGCCATCAATAAACATTTATTCCAAGGTGTAGAGTCTCCACAAATACGTCGCGCAATTTTTGGCGATTCAAGTGGTGTTCGTGGCGCAGCAATCGTTGGGAGGCAAGATGTCATCAATAAATAAACTACCTCAAAGAATACCGTCTAGATATTACTTACACCCTAAACAAACTTTTACCCCTGAGGGGATAAAAGCAAATATCTATATCCTTATCGATGCAGGTAAAATTACCGAGCTAACTGAAGCACCGGCAGAGGACATTACAATTTTCGAGTTAAGAGAATGCCGTTTACTGCCTGGTTTAATCGATTTGCATATTCATGGTAGAGAAGGCTGTGACATCATGGATGCTAAACGCAGCTCCATTGAAACGATCTCGACATCCTTGGCCAGACATGGCGTTATTGGCTTTTTAGGGACGACGGTTACGTCAACCTGGGACATTACCTTAGCGGCTTTCACTGCTATTGGCGAAGCTTATCATAACCAACCTGCCGGTGCTTTAGTCTTAGGAGCTTATAACGAAGGGCTATTTTTTACTGAAGATCATAAAGGTGCACATGATGAAAAATACTTTCTGCCCTTAGGTAGAGAAAATATTGACGCCATTATTGATGTCACTCAAGGCGCGCTAAAAGTTGTCGCCTTAGCGCCAGAGCTGCCTGATTCTGAAGATATCATTCGTTACCTGAACAGTAAAAAAATTAAGCCTATGCTGGGGCATACCAATGCAGATTACCAACAAACCTGTGACGCTATACATGCTGGAGCCTGTGGCGGAGTACATGTTTTCAATGGCATGAAAGGTATCCACCACAGAGAGCCGGGGTGTGCTGGCGCGGTATTACTGGCTAAAGAGGCTTACGTTGAGGTAATCGCTGATGGTGTTCATTTACACCCAGCCATTTTAGACTTGATTTACCGCCTAAAGGGCCCTAAGAAAATGAGCTTGATCAGCGATTGTATCGTTGCCGGTGGTTTAAGCGACGGTACATACCAGCTAGGTATGCTTGATGTAGATGTGAAAAATGGCGTTGCCCGTACCAAAACAGGTTCCCTTGCCGGTAGCACACTCACCTTAGAAGTCGCCATTAAAAATATAATTGAATTAGCTAACATTCCCCCATTAGAAGCGGTGCATATGGCAAGTTTAATACCGGCTCAATTTTTAGGGTTAGATGACAGTTTAGGCAGCATCATCTTAGGTAAAAGAGCTTGTTTAACACTTGTTGATGATAATTATCAAGTCATGGCAACCATCATAGATGGCAAGGTTGTTTTTTGCGATGAGCAGGTGCACCGAGCTTTTAACTCGTAAATACGGCAATAAAGATGTCGTTACAAATTTAAATAACAAGTAGGTAAATATGAAAACAACCAAACTAGTAGCCGTTATTCTTGCCGATGGTTTTGAAGAAGCCGAAGCCGTAGTCTTTATTGATATATTACGCCGATTGGAAATTGATGTTGATGTTCTTTCTACGGTGGAAACGAGTCAGCTTAACTCATGTTTCGGTACCAAAATATCTGCCGATTATACCTTGGCAGAGAAATTCAATCAGACCTATGACGCAGTAATGATGCCGGGCGGCCCACAAGGCACCGACAACTTATCCGCGAATAGCCAGGTAATTGCCTTTCTCGAACGCCACATTAGCTTAGGAAAGTATATTTGTGCTTTATGTTCTTCAGGGGCAAAAGTACTGGCAGCTAATAATTTATTGCAAGGCAGGAATTATACTACTGGCGGCGATTTACAGAAAAATTTCACCGATGGTAATTTTGTCGATCAAAAAGTAGTTATCGACGGTAACTTTGTTACCGGTAAAGGCCTAGGTGTTAGTTTTGAATTTTCTTTCACCGTAGCAAAATTATTGTTAATCGAACAGCAGCACGAAGTGGACTGGCAAGCAGAGCACATTTATTTGGATAAATGGCCTCTTTAAGATCATGTGAAAATTACCAAGTTTTATTACCCTTCTATTGGAGTACTCATCATGAGCCAATCAAAGTTTGTTTTACTGAATAACGCAGATAATGTCTTAATCTGTTGCCAACCCACAAATCTAGGGGAAACCGTAGACATTGATGAACAACAATACAGCCTACCTACTGACATAGACGTTGGTCATAAAATCTCGCGCGAAAATTTAATAGCAGGTCAAAAAATTATTCGTTATGGCGTTCCCATAGGCTCAGCCACGAGCAATATAGTTATTGGCGAGCATATTCACTTACATAACATGAAAAGTGATTATTTACCTAGTCATACCAGACAAAGTATTACTGGAGAATAAGATGAAAGCATTTTTAAGAGCTGATGGTCGTAAAGGCATTAGAAACACCGTTGTTATCGCTTATTTAGTAGAGTGCGCTCACCATGTGGCTAAAAGCATTGTTAATAAAATTGATCATGACGATGTTCAGTTAATTGGCTTTCCCGGCTGCTACCCCAATGATTATTCACTACAGATGATGGAAAAGCTTTGCACACATCCAAATGTCGGTGGTGTCGTAATTGTGTCTTTAGGTTGTGAAGGCTTTAATCGTGAAAAACTTAGCCAAACGATTATTGATAGTGGTCGCCCTGTCGAAACATTGATTATTCAAAAGTGTGGAGGTACAAAAAGTACGATTGATTTAGGGTTAGATAAAGCTTCTACTATTTTAGCAAGTATCACTGATGTTGAACGCGTTGAACTACTCACCGCTGACTTAGTGATAGGCACTATTTGTGGCGGCTCAGACGGTACCAGTGGCATTAGTGCTAACCCTGCTGTGGGTGTTTGTTTCGATATTTTACTCAAAGAAGATGCCACCTGTATTTTTGAAGAAACCGGGGAATTAATTGGCTGTGAACACATCATGGCTAATAGAGCAGAATCACCTGAGTTAGGACAAGCGTTAATAACTTGTGTAGAAAAAGCTGAAAAGTATTACACCAAGATGGGCTATGGCAGCTTTGCACCAGGTAATGCCGAAGGTGGCTTAACCACTCAAGAAGAAAAGTCCATGGGTGCTTACGCTAAATCAGGCTCATCAGAGATTAATGGCATAATTAAGCCCGGCGATGTTCCACAAAAGAAAGGTCTGTACTTAATGGATGTTATCCCTGATGGCGAGCCAAAATTCGGTTTTCCTAATATTTCTGATAACGCTGAAATCGTTGAAATGATCGCCTCTGGTGCATTAATGATCCTCTTTACCACTGGTCGAGGCTCTGTTGTCGGCTCAGCCATATCGCCAGTGATCAAGATATGTGCAAATCCTGAGACCTATCAAAACTTGAGTGAAGATATGGATGTTAATGCTGGCAGCATCATCGAAGGTAATTCAACCATAAAAGACGTTGGTAAAGATATTTTTCAACAAGTACTTGATATTGCAAGTGGTGCTAAAAGTAAATCGGAAGCCTTAGGTCATAAAGAGTTCATTTTGACCTATAAAACCTTCGAAACTACAGGTACATCTAAATCGAACGATGCTATAGGTCCATCTTGCCTAAGGTAAAGATAAATAACTAAGACAGTTACTAAATCATTATTAAATTTATATATAGCAGAACGATATTATTATACAGGTGAACTAGGGAAAACGGGTTTAACATTAACGAAGATTTAGATATTAAATTACCTTCATATGAGCTTGTAGATATTCGAACAGGTGTAACAAGCGAAAACTTATCTGTCTCATTATATGTTCAAAACTTATTTGACGACAAAGTTTTCTACACATTACGTAGGAAAGGACTATTCTTTGAAACTTTCCCAACTAATCGCCCTAGAACAGTTGGTATTAATATTTCATACAGCTTTTAGCACAAATTACCCTCGCCAAATAGAGTTAAGGCTAAAATAAGCTTTAACTCTCATCTATTAGCACTTTATTACGCTCAAGATTAGTATTTTAGCCAGTATGATTTTTAATTATTAAAGATAGTCACAAACTTAATTCCCGACTGACACCAACAGTTGTCATGCTCTAATTAAGCTTGTGACTAGAAAGCAAATATCAATCAATTTACCCACTAAAAACTTAATAAAGTTTGTGACTAAAAAATCAGTAAATAACACCCAAGTTCCTTATCAACCCCTAACCGTAATCTGATGTGTTAAATTGCATCAACATTTGATCCTATAGCTCTGAAAACTGACCCGATGAAATCAATTGTACCTCATTAAAACTTAGATCAAATATCAAAATAGGTGGAACAATATTCACTGCAATTAACCGGTCTAAGTGGATCACTTTTGGATGCAGGTTAACAAGTCACCTTGAAACCATTAATTAGTTAATCAGCCTTTATATATTCCTTTCTAAAAGTGTAAGGGTACAATTTTAGCTTATTGTGTTTGCTTACCATGATAGTGATAATCTGAAAAAGTATCTAAGGAGGTTTCATTGATTTCGGTGAAGTAAGCAAAGCTACCTTTCATCTTCATTTCATTTTTATTGGCTAGTATTGCGCCATTAATATGGATAAAAGTAAAAGTTATCGCTAAGTCGGTAATTTGGGCAGTAAACATGGGGGAAAATTCTGCGTTGTTCCAAATCGATATTTTTTCAATATATTGATCATCTTTTTGATAGACTAATTTTCCTTGCAGTTTCCCAATCGAATCTTTCCCCAGTTTTTGTAAATAAACGTTAAATGCCATCACAATATATTTCTCATCATTAGTAACTAAAGACAGACTTTCTTGATCAATTAGCTGACGTAACTTGAATTGAATATTATCTCCTTGCTCTTGTTTGTTTTTTGCAAAATTCTCAATTTGTTTTTTTGTTGGTAGTTGGCCATTAATTTGTTTAAGGTTCCATCGTTCAACCGTTTGTGGAGAGTACTGTTCAATACTGCTTGAAATGTCACCTTCCTCATCTTCATAGCGTGAAATTTTATAAGACCAAAACTCTCTCTCTGTATGTTCAAATTTTATAATAGCTTGGTTCACTTTTTCTTTAAACAATAGTAGCTCTGCCGTAGTTTTTTCTGTTGCCGCGATGTTAAAAACCGTACCAAAGCAGATCAACAATAAGTAATACTTCTTTTTCATATTTTCACCTTTTGAGATATTAAAATTAAACTGTATCCCTCTTTATGTGAAATAAAGGTGAACCTAATAACTCGGTTGTATCAAATTCGCGGTGTTTTTTAACTAGTTTGGTTAAGGCAGACTATTAAATGGGGAGAAACATCATGTCTAATGTTAACATTCTTGGAATTAGATTCAGGTAATACTTATGGTTGGCGTCACATGTATGTTGAGTTGAGTTAACTGAACTGGGCCATAAGATTGATGCATAAGAAATGGGTAATTTCATGGAAAAACTGAATATAGAGCCCATTCGACCTAAGAAGCATCACTATCATCCAATATCTAGCAAAAAGCTCAGATATGCGCCTAATTTACTCAAATGGCAATTTAACCCTAGTTTAGTAAATAACCCCCAGTCGTGTAATTTAATAACCCTTTTAATGCATTATTGATTTTCCTCTGCAAAATCATTTTAAATAATAAGCCAAGCTCAGGAATACGAGAACGGAAACGGATAGTTCAAGAAAGCCTAATAAACCATGGCCGATAGCTGGTCTAGCCCACATAAATTCATAAGAAAAACCAAGCGCATAATACAGTTATAAACAGGATTTCCTGAGATGAACAGATTGTATTAAGTAGAATTAAACCTCATTAGTTGAGTCAAAAAATGAAACTTTAAAGAGCGATCTGCTTGATGTGGCCTTCTACTGAAGCAATAGACTGTTGAATTCTAGATTTGTCAACCATATTTGCTGAATACCACAATAGCTGACTACTCAGTCCAAAGAAGGTAATAGTGACTAGGGCAAATGATCTTCCAAGACGTTTAATGAGTCTGATGAGATGACTATCTGGGGTTTCACCATCCAAAATGTTGTCCTTTATTGTGTGTTCTATCCTTTGTTGTGGGTTCTGTCCTTTTGAAAATATCAGCTATTAAACTGTTTCTCAGTGTAACTAACGAAATTCCCACTTAACTATAGACTAAAAAAATTCAAATATAGGTATTATAAATTACTACAACTACAAAATAGTATTATGCCCAGTTTGAACTAGGGCCTGGCGAATGAGTAGAGTAATGTCTACTGTTAATCTTCTTCATTAAAAATAGGGATAACCTACCACTCCTGTAAAGAACATTAGGAATTACCTACCACTCCTGTAAAAAACATAATGATGGTCATTATTTCACTCATTGTCATACGTTCGGCAACTGTATTTTTAGCGAATATGCTCTATGATTTTCACTTTGGTTTGAATAAATTAAAGCTTTATCTGCTTGGTTCAGGAAAAATTGCTACTGACCAACCTATTGATAGTTGCCAATGAGACATTATTCATTTGAATACCTAAAATAATTGCTTATAGTTTGCTATCATTAATTTATGCTTTATTTCCAATTTTTCATAAATCTAATTTATAATAACTTTAGATTGAGCTGTAGAAGTGCACTGCGGGACGGGTATAAATGGGTAACAATAAAAACAATTCAATTGATAATACAACTATACGTCAACCACTAGACATAGAAACAAAAACATTGTCTGCATCGGCTCCCCAATTAGCTAATACCGAACTTCCGCTTAACATCACGCCTGCTGGCAATAATACCTGCTCAGATGATAATACCACCATAATTAAGGGCCCCACTCCAACTTACTTACCTAGTAATGCTTCAACACCTTCCTTAGGTGAAGGCTCATTGATTAATAATCGTTTTATTTTAGAAAAGGTACTAGGATTTGGTGGCATGGGGGTTGTTTATCGAGCATTAGATAAACGGAAGCTGGAAGCCAATGATGAGAACCCCTATATTGCGATAAAAATTTTAGGGGATGATTTCAAGCTTTATCCCCAAGCTTTTGTTTCATTGCAGCGTGAAACAAAAAAATCACAAAGTCTAGCTCACCCTAATATTATTACCGTTTACGATTTTGACCGAGATGGCGACGAAGTTTATATGACTATGGAAGAATTACATGGCCATAATTTAGCTGACTATATTAAAGATCATCCTTTTGGTGTGCCAATAGAAAAAGCTAAAAAGATAATTCATGCCATCAGCAAAGGATTAATTTATACCCATTCAAAACAAATTATTCATTCTGATTTGAAGCCCGCTAATATTTTTATTACCTCAGATGAAACCGTCAAAATATTAGATTTTGGTATTGCTAAAGTAGCAAATGACATAAAAGGCGCAAAAGCAAGTAACAATGATGAAGACGAAATTTCTGCATTAACCCCTAGCTATGCCAGCAATGAAATGCTTGAAGGTCAACAACCACTTATTATTGATGATCTTTATGCGCTAGGATTAATTTGTTATCAGCTTCTCTCGGGTGAACACCCGTTTCAATTACAACCCGCCAACAAAGCCTTGCAAAAAAAACTTAAACCAAAACGCATTAAAAAGCTGAAAAAATATCAATGGCAGGCTCTTGAAAAAATATTGGCGTTAAAGCAGCAAGATAGAACTGCTGAAGTGCAACAGTTTCTTCATGCCTTTGAAGGGATAAATAGAGCCCGTAATGCATTAATTTTCACTTTTACCCTAATCACTGTAATCTTTATTAATGTGATAATTTTTCGTCCGGAAAATAAAGGGCCAGACGTGCCATTCGCCCAGTTGTCTGCAAAACTACAAAGCAAGATTTCTTTAGCATTAACCAGTGGCACGGAAGCATTAACATTCAATGATTCCAATGCCGCTTTATTTTATTTTAATAAAGCCTATGAATTGCATCCAAAGAATTTGGATGCACAGCAGGGACTTGAAAAAGTAGTCGAACAAATTGTTAGCAATATCGAAAATATTCCGGTAGCTGATTTAACTATACACCAACTCAATCAAATAAATACCCTGTTAAAATACAATTCACTCAACGAGAATAAACAGTTAGCTAACATGAAAATATACTTAAAAAAGAATTTATCGCACTAAATTTGCAATTCTTTCGCTAATTTCTGGCCAGTTGTCTTGCCAGCAGCACAAGTGACCGTAATTGGCATAACGCCAAACTAAACCTCCATTTTTTTTCACAAAGGCTAATGTTACCTTATTAGGTACTATCCTATCTTGTTCACCGATTAAATGTATGCTGATAATATTTTTATTTATCACCGTAATATTCATAGGATTTAAAGAATTGTATAGGGGTTGAAAACCTCTTACTTTCGTCCATAAATCTATATCGAGGTTAGCAGCAATGGTCACTAATGCAGCCACATTGGGTACTCGTTCAGCTAATATGCTTGCAATTACACCGCCGCCACTATAACCCACTAAAACAAGTTTTTTATGGGGGATTTCAACCATTATTAATGTTAAGGCTTCTGCCATGCTAGTTAATACTTGTTCAGAGTAGCGACCATAAGTCCAAAGATCTGATCTACATTGAACTTGAACCACCATGCCATAATAGCAAGGACGAGCTATGAATATTCCTGGATAATTTGTTTTAGCCATCAGGTTTAATGTTAAGTGCTTTTTCCCAGTCGGATCTAAGGCTTTTTCCCGGCCATTAACCCATGGATTACCATCACCGCCAAAATAAACATAAAGTACATTGTCTACCGATGTTTTGTTTGTAAATAATACATGATCAAAATATCGAGTTGTAATGATGCTTCTTTTCAAAGAAAGCGTTTCTATTTGGCGATCTAAAGAGTTTATGTTGACTGAACAACCGCCAAACTGCATTAACAGCAGTAAACAAATAACAATAATAATAACTTGCAATTTTATTATCCTATACTAATTTTAAAGAGTAATTGACTTTACTGTATTACTAAAAATAAAAAAATAAGAGATCACAAATGGAAATTACTCTTAAAAACTCTCACTATCCACATATAGCTTACAATCAACTTAATAAAAAATTATTGGTACTTTTATTTACGTTTTTTATATTGTCTGCTTGCCAAAGCACGTCTAAAACAACGCTTTCAAGTGTACCACCAAAAAACCTGATGGTTGCTGATTTACAAATAGTTGATTGTTTATTACCAGGGCAAGTAAGAGGTTTAGGAAATAATATTTATCTAACACCACGTCGACCGATTATGACAACAGCGTCAGATTGCAAAATAAGAGGCGGTGAGTTTGTCGCATACGATCGAGCTGACTATAAATCGGCACTTAACGTTTGGCTGGCTTCGGCAAAGCAAGGGAATTTGGCAGCTCAAACCAATGTCGGCGAAATATTTGAAAAAGGGAGTGCTGGCAAAGCTAATTATCAGGCGGCAGCCATTTGGTACAAAAAAGCAGCAGATGCCGGGTATGCCAGAGCACAATTTAATTTGGCCACCTTATATGAACAAGGTCTTGGGGTCGAACAGAACTCTTTAGTTGCTTTAAACTTATATCGAAAATCTTGGGGCTTACCGGAAGACGATTTAATTTATCAATCTGCCGCTTATAAAGAACAGCGACATCTTAAAACGCAATTACAGCTTGATATAGACAACAAAACGGGGCAAATAAAACTGCTTGAAAAACAAATTCAGCAATTACACCGTGACAGTAAAAAAAACACCGTAAGTCAATATAAAAAGGACATTCAGCAACTTGGCGATTTGGTCAATAGTCTGAAACGTGAACAAAAAAATACAGAACAAAAGTTTTTGAATCTACCAGTATTTAGAGAGCCAAAAACCACAAGATTAACTGAAAACGTCAGTAATAATCTTAAAAATAGCAATGGGCTGAGCTTTGGTAAATATTACGCACTCATTATTGCTAATCAAAATTATGCCAGTATTGGTAGCTTAAATACGCCTCACAATGATGCAAAACAATTGGCACAAATATTACGGAGTAAATATAACTTTTCCATACAAATGCTGCTTGACGCTAACAATATAGAGGTTATGCAGGCGATTAACGATCTGAACTCAATTTTAACCGATGAAGATAACTTGCTTATTTTTTACGCAGGACACGGTACACGGTTACAATCGGGTGATGTTGAAGATGGTTACTGGTTACCAGTAAATGCAGATCCGCCGCCCACCAATACTTATTGGGTTTCTAATGAATTTATCACCCGACATTTAGCCCGATTAAAAGCAAAACGAGTATTGATAGTTGCAGATTCTTGTTATGCAGGTTTATTGTCCAACCAAAAAAACAATTTACTCATGGGCATTAAAACTAATTACACCAAAGAGTATCTGGGATATAAACTTGCTAAAAAATCTCGGTTTGTTTTATCTTCTGGCGGAGATAAGCCCGTACTTGATAATGGTGGCAATGGCCATTCAGTTTTTGCCAGCGCTTTTATCAGGCAGCTGGAGAATAATCAGCAAATTATGGCCGCACCTGATTTATATTTAAAAATATCTGAAGTGGTTAGCAATAGTGCCACCCAAATGGGGGTTACTCAAGAGCCCCAACTAAGCGCGATTAAAGGGGCAAATCATGAAGCGGGTGACTTTTTCTTTATTCCCACCAATTTTTAAAACAATAAAAATTAACCATGAGGAATCAATAATGCAAACAATAATGACTAACAAGTTCATAAGTGATGTTTTTGTTATATCACTATTTTTATTGATACTGTGTTCAATACCTAATGCCAATGCCAATTTGTCTGATTTTACTGGCTTATATGCTAATGAATTGGAAGAAGCATCGGCCATAGCCAATCAAGGCACCTACGACGCCTTGCTAGAGCAAGGCTGTATCGATAGGCAAATAACAGAAAGTGACACTTGTTCAGGCACAACATTTAACGTTTTTTCCAATGTTAGAGAGCTAGTCCATACTGCCAATGAACTTTCCGGTGAAGGGCCAAGACAGTTCAGTTTAGGTACCGACCTTGATGGATTAGGTTTTGCCTTACGTTGGACAGCAGGAGAAGAATTTGCCGGACAAGCCAATATCACCAAAGATTTTTCCAATGGACAATTATCAGGTTTGACTTCAAGATTAACCGCCCTACGATTTGGAGCTACTGGTTTTAGCTTGACCGCTTATAATCGAGATTCTAACACTTTAGCATCAACTAACAGATCACCTGTACTTGGTGGCGGTGCGAGTGCCGATAGTATTGAAGGTTTCAGTCGCTGGGGCGGATTTTTGAATGGTTCTTATGGCAGCGGTAACAGAGCACCAACAGAGCTAGAAGATGCTTTTGACTTCGATGGTTATCAAATAAATGCTGGTATTGATTATCGATTTGATGATCAAATTGTTGCTGGTGCTATAGTAGCGATTACCGATCAGGAAATAGATTTTGATCCAAGTCAAAGTATTGTTGATGGCGGTATTAAATCAGATGGTTATAGTATTATGCCTTTTGTCTTGTATCAAGCGGAGCAACTTTTTTTAAGCATATCTCTAGGATATCAACAAATGGATTTAACCACAGACCGAGCAATTAGGTACCCATCTCTTAATCCCGATGTTGAAAGTGCTAATACCCGTAGTTTGGGAGAGACAAATTCGACCACTATTTCATTTTTCAGTAATATTGGTTATACCTTTCGCTTTAACGCACTTGCAATAGAACCTAATATCTCTTTTGATTATTTAGATATTTCAATTGATGGTTTTAAAGAAAGGGATATTAATAATGATAGTTTCGATCTAACCATCGAAAAGCAAAATATAACATCTAATGAAGTAGCTTTAGGTATCAATGTACTTTATACCTTTACCCCTGAATTTGGCATTATCACACCGTCAATAAATATCCAATATCGTAATCAACTAGAAGATAGCAGTCGAAACATATCCAGTGCATATTCTGGCAGTAATGATGCAGAAAACTTTAATTTAGCCACGGAAAAACTAGACAGTGAATATTTTGTAATTTCATTCAGTCTTGCCAGTGTCTTGTGGGGGGCCTCACAACAAACCTTTGATGGAAATGCTAGTGGCGGCTTCCAATCCTTTATTAATTATAAATATATTGAAGGGTTAGACGGTTTTTCGCAGGAAGTCATTTCAGCCGGAATACGTTACGAATTTTAATAAATTAAGATAATCGTCTTTAATAAATGATATTGACCCTTGGATTTAAGGAATCAGGTTATGAATACCAAATGCTCGAAATTCAACAGATCACTAATAAATATAATTGTCTTGTTAACTATCGCATTAGGCCTTTTTGCCTGTGGAAGTGATGACTCATCAAATAGCCATGCAGATTTGCCCCCAATAGCTAAAGCAATTGTTATCGGAGCCCCGTTAATCGATAATAAGTACATGGTACTAGCGGGATCTGATGTACTTATTTCAGCCAAAGACAGTGATGGTGTCGACGACCCCATTCTTCAATTTAATTGGTCTGCCACTGGCAGTTCCGACGCTTCATTAACATTGAGTCAAATTGAAGCAGCGTTATTTGAACGTACCAATACTACAAAACTATTTAGAGCGCCTGCCGTTAAACAGTCTACCCAAGTGACTTTTGAACTAACAGTTATTGATGCCGATGGTAAATCTGCAACAGACAGCATAAATATCACTATAAAACCTTTTGCGCCAACTAAAGCATTTTTAAACGCTAATGCCATTAATAACCCCAGTGGCAACCAATACGAATTGGTGGTTGCCTTAGCATTAGAACAGAACGAAGTGACAGCCTCAGCATTTGAAGTGCTAATTGAGACCTTAGCTCAATGGCAACCAAAATCTGCTGACGATAGTTGTCAATTTGGTGAAAACCAAAACCAATGTCAACTTGTCATTAATGCACAAACCATTAACGGTGAATGGCCACCACAACTTAATTATGATGATACAGTAAATGAAAACAGCGCTACGGCTTATTTTAACCCCCACTTTTTCATCAATACCCCAGCCTTAGATACCGACCTTATCAATAATAATTTCGAGCATGACAATCGTAATAAACGAATTGAATTACATCAGGTCAGTAGTGCCTTTTTGACTCAGCGTTTTTCCTTTGTTTTGGCTGACAATACCGCCAGACTCATTATTTTAAACAAGTCAGGTAATGATGATTCAGGCTTGTTAAACCATACGAGTAACAACTCGCCAGATGCATCCACGGTTAAGGTTGACGATATAAGAAAAGAAATAATAATAGAAAGTTACCGCTCTGCGAGCGCTTATTATCAATTAATCGACCCAAACACAGCATTTGATACGTTGAATAAATGGCGAAATCAACGAGGTTTTAATAACGCAAGTAATGCTCTCAGTATTAACCATGCGATTTATACCAATAATTATGATTTGGGTTTTGGTCGAGATATGTTTATGCGCACTGATAACTGTGGCAACGTTTATTCATACGTAGATAACTACCCCACTTTAGAAAATGCCATTCAAAAGCGCAATAATTTTGCCACTGTGGTGATGGAATATAGTGGCTTATTACCAGAAACCGATGATCGTTGTGATCAAGGAGAAAAATTCGTTAAGTTTTATGCCTATGTGCCCGATGAAACCACCGGAGAAATGGTTCGAGCCACAAGCATGAATTTTGATGGTCGTGGTGAGAAATTTATGCCGGGCGTATGTACTTCTTGTCACGGAGGAACGCCCAATAATATCACTCAATATATAGCTGGCTTAGCGTCATCTACAGCCGATAATAGTGAAATAATAGCCCTTACTGAACAAGAAAAATTAAGCCTTGCCGACTTAAACAGTAGCTTTATGCCCTTTGATTTGGATGCTTTTTTATATACCAATGCCAGTGATAATAATTTAGTCGACCCTGTCATCAATTATGACACTCTCACTGGTGAGCAAGTGAATCAATATGCCAGAGCCGAGCAACACGATAGCCTACGAGCGTTAAATAAAGCCGTTTTACACAGTTATTTGCATAAACAAGAGAGCTTAGTTGAAAATGATATTAAACGTGAACGATGGCAAGCGCCAATAGATTTAATCAATACTTGGTACAGCAGTAATATAGCCAGTTTAACTGATTTAGACTTGTTGTCTGAGCAAAATTTTAATGGTGAAAACACACTGACAAACTGGCAAGATGAAGAACAGATATACCATGAAGTTTTTGCTAAATATTGTCGAGCTTGTCATATTCAGTCGTCCAATCTGTCGATTAACTTTGCCGAAAGCGAAGAGTTTACTGACGCAGCCAGTAGAATAACCACGCAAGTTTATAATGATTATAATATGCCAATGGCACGTTTAACATCAGACAGGTTTTGGTTAAACTTTAATGGTACAACTTCTGCGGCAGCGACACTGCAAACATTTTTAGAGGGTCATGAGCAAAGTATTGAAGCCTTTACTGGTATGCCTGAAGCAGACTTCAATATTGTTGATACTGTAAGCGATGGTATTGTCAGTTCCGTAGATGAAATTAATCACCTGATCAAATTTGATTCCAGCCCCAGTCTGTTAGCCGATAGCTACCTTTGGTCAATGACCAACGACTGTGCCAGTGACGCATTTTTAAATAACAGTAGCAGTACGCAAGCGAGTATAATGACCGATATCTCGCCCTGTAATTATGAAATTCAACTCGAAGTCAGTAATTTTTTCGGTCAAGACTATTTGATCAAAACATTTAGCGTTGACCGTAGTCCTGAAGCCGCCTCTATTACTGTTCTGGTAAATAACAACGCCAATCTTCCACCTAGTGAAAATGTTGGAGCAGAAAATTATACCCCCGGCGATAGTACTTTGACCATTGATATTGATGCTCACATTGTTGATCGTGGCGACAATGTCGATAACAACTTTGATATTCCGATGCAAGTTATCATTACCGAGCCCACACCTGACAATTTACTAGTAAATAACAATAACGATGGCACAGTAACGGTGAACTTTCCGCCTGTATCTGGTGTAGACAGTGAATTCTACTATCAGGTGGCCGATTTTAATGACAGCACCTCTGATGCCAATGATAAAGGCAGAGTATCTTTCACCATAAACCCGATTATACCTACCTTGTCACAAGAAAATCTAACCTCAACCAGCGCGCAGATTAACTGGCAAGTGCCAACACATTTTACTGCCGATAGTTATAACTTAATTCGTTCAGGGGCTTGTCCCAGCTGCACCGAAACTTTTACCAATATCGATGGCAGTGCGCTTAGTTATCAAGACGATGGGCTCGAATCTGAGATCAGTTATCAATACATTTTACAGGCGATAATTGGCGATGATAGCAGTAAATCTATCGCCTTAAATGTTACGACCGCTTCGGGTAAACCTTCAGGGCTAATGCTAAACCCAGCAATTAAGTCACTAACGTTATCATGGGATATGGCAGGTGACGCTAATCATACCGGCTTTGAAATATACCGTAGTGCTAACAATACCGGTGCCAACCTAGCACTTATCACCAGTCTACTAAGTACTGAGCGCAGTTATCTTGATGAAAGTTTAACCGCGAACAGTCACTATAGTTATCAAGTACGCGCCATTTATGCCAACAGTGCTCCTCAAGATTCAACTATGGTTAGTAAGCCTACTTTAGTGGCAGAACCGACTAATTTGACCATCAGTAATATAACTGAAACGTCTGCCCTACTCTCTTGGCAAAGCAGCAATGGCCTTGATGAACTTTGTTTTTTAATTAAAAACAGCTCAAGCCCTGTGGTAGAACAATGTATTGCTGATGTATTACAATTTCAATACCAGTTTAATAGCTTAACCGCAGATACAACATACCAAGTAACTCTTCAAGCTAAAGGCATCGATGACAATAAATCAGCTGTTGCTATCACTTCGTATAAAACTGACTCTACTCCCTTATCATTTGAAACTGATGTTTACGAGCCTTTTACTGACTTTTTGAGCGATAACGGCTGTACTGGTTGCCATAATACAGGCGGTTCGGGCGCTGGTAAATTTAATACATCACAAGTTAATGCTACAGCTTTACGTGCGGAATTAATTAAAGATACTACTTATCAAGTTCTCTTTGAATGTGTAGTTAACGGTGGATGTGGTATGGCGGGAGATAATGCATTGGCAACTGACCCAGCTCTAATACTCTACAAGAATTGGGTTACTGAGGGAGCCAAAGAATAAATTAGGCCCAGTAAGAATGTAAAAAAAATATATTAGCAACGAACGTAGTAAATAGCCCAACATACAATTGAGCTATTTACGTTGTTTTTTCACTATACATCGCCCATCTACAGCCTCTAACAAGACATCAAGATCGATGTTTTTATCGTTAGCTATTACCGTGTCTGAATAATAGCCAGTAATTTTTACAAAATGGTCCTTTTTTATGAGTAAAAATCATTGTTCTGATTATTGACCCGTCCTAAATAAGGTTGAAACTTTTCCAACTTTAAATAAGCGGTTTCCAACTCTAAGTGTTGTGTTCAACCGTTGTCATACTCTAATTAAGTTTGCGACTCAGCCCTTAAATTAAAGGGATGTAGCGTTATAACACTTCAATTAAGTTTGTGACTAGAACGGTAATAAACAAGCCTGGTTTTAAAGTTATAAACCACGATTTTGAACAAAATAATCCCATTGACTGTTAATGCAAAAGCTAAATTTAAAATACTGTACTATCAGATTATTTCTTAGGTAAATAAGGATCTGGTGTACCTAACGGTATTACAGGCTCTTTTTGTAGCGTTTTTTGAAAAGCGACAATATTCTTAAACATTACTGGGAAGACCCAACTGCCTGATACATCTACTTTGGTAGCCGGATACTTTTCTTTAGGGTCCTGAATAAGATTAAACAAATGAGGCATATTTAGTCTTTTCGGAGCGGCAAGCATACTATCTAACTGCACCAAGTGCATTTTCCAATTGCGCCATTTATAAGCAAATAACGTATCTCCGTTATAAATAGGGAAACCTTCTCTGTTAGACTTTTCCTGTTTCCCCATTAACCAATCTAACTGATTTACACCATCAATCTTACGATCATTTGGCACTTTATAACCAGCTACCTTAGCTAATGTCGGTAACACATCAACTATATGCATAATTTCATTACTAACTGAATTAGCGGGTATTTTACCAGGCCAACGCATAATAGCTGGAACCCTTAATGATCCTTCCAAGGCCGTAAAGTAATGACCTCTCCAATAACCAGCAGTACCTTGAAAACCTTCGATTTCTTCAGGACCATTATCACTTAGCCACAAAACAATGGTGTTGTCTTTAATTCCTAATTCATCAATGGTTTGTAGAATTTGTCCACTTCTATGATCAATCTCAGCTAACACGTCAGCATAAGGACCATTGCCCGTTTTACCTTCAAAATCTGGGTGTGCCGTTGTAGGTATATGTGCATGTGTAAAAGGTACAAAGGCAAGGAAAGGTTTTTTATTCTTAACATTCCTCTTCATAAAACTAATTGTTTTATCTGTTAATTCACTATCAATTGTTTTACGAGAAGCTAAGTCGTATTTTTTTACACGCTTAGGCTTCTTATTCCGAGTAGATTCTACTATATATGGAGTAGAGCTAACTTCTTGATCATAATCGAAGTTACTTGAATACATTGCCTCATCAGTAGTATTTGCAATACCGTACCATTCATCGAATCCTTGGTCTGTAGGAAAGCGACCTTGTACGTCACCTAAATGCCACTTACCAAACATGCCTGTTGAGTACCCCTGTTCAGACATTAATTCTGGAAATGTTTTTTCCCACTGCGTCATACCATATAAAACACCCCAAACAACTTTCGTTGTTCCTGAGCGAATTGGGTGTCTACCAGTCATGAACGCTGAGCGTGATGGTGTACACTGCGGCTCAACATTAAAGTTTTGCATTTTAATACCTTCAGCAGCTAATGCATCAAGGTTTGGGGTTGGCGCCCCCCTTAATTCACCGCCACCGTATGTACCTAATTCTCCCCAGCCTAAATTGTCTACCATCATGATAACCACATTAGGTTTATCTGCTGCAAATACATTTTGTATTGATAATATTGTTAACAGAACTAATATTTGAATACATAGTTTCATTGACTAAAATCCCTGTTGAGTTGTAATACAAAGCATTAAAATGTTTTATTTTTCAATGTACTTTTTGAATATAGATATAACATTAGCAGAAGAAGGAGCATTAACCCTATTTTCTAGCTTCAATTATACTTTTAGCTGCAATATGACTAAACCCCATAATGGTTAAACTCGGATCTAGTGCTGAACTTGTTGGAAAAACAGAACTATCAGATACATAAACATTCGCTAAGCCATGCACTTTATGTTGAGAATCAACTACGCTGGTAGCTGGGTCACTTCCCATTCTACAGCCCCCTCCAGGGTGAGGTGATGCTAAAAATAAGCCTCCAGCTTCTATAACTAAGTCATCAAGTTTATTCATTTCATTCATTGATTCGAGTGTTATTCCTTGATGTCCTGCAATGATCACCTTTTTTGCACCTGCGGCAAACTGCAAAGTTACTTGTTTTGCAATAGAGTCTTTAAGCACCGCCTGTGTTTTCGGTCCATAACCATAATTAATCACTTTTGAGCCATCATCTGCCATTTCAAATTCACCAAGCTCATCAGGTATATCATCCATCCAACTAATGGTACCGCCAATATTAGGCATGTTTCTCATGAGGTCATTATGCATATCACCATAGCCTGGTACCATTGCAGCAAAAAGAGCAGGCTGTACTTGATTCGCCATCATAATATACCCCCCTTCTTTATAGTGATTATTTTCATAACTGCGTTGCAAAAACTGATCAACTCCGTAAGCGGCTGGAATATTTCGCCAAAGGACAATTTCTTCATCATAAACACCATGAACCATAGAAGATGGGTTCATAGATAAGTTCTTGCCAAGTGCTGGAAGCCTTTCTTGCAAACCTTGTTGCATTAAAAAGAACGGGCTATTAAAACCGCCGGCGGCAACAACAAATTGGTCAGCGATCACTTTCATTTTTATGCCACTTGGCCTGTTAGTTCTTCTGTCTATAACATCTACAAGTAAAGCAACAGCCTTATCCCCCTCAAAGATAAACTTGTTAGCTTGGGCGTCAGCAAACACCTTTGCCCCTTGCTTAATAGCTGTTGGAATATGAGTTACCATTTGACTTTGTTTAGCATTATAAAGACAGCCTTGCATACAGTGCCCTGATTTCTGACAATGTTGTCGCGCCTGCGGAATTCGATGACCATGCCAACCAAGTTTATCTGACGAATTTTTAATTTTCTTGTTCATGGCATTGAAATAAGGATCTTGGGCGAGATGAACATGAAGATTAGCTTCAATTTCGTCCCAAGCTTGTGTTAAGTCAGCCATTTTGTGACCAGTAACACCATAATCAATTTCCCATTCATCTAACTTCCATTGTGGGGTTCTGTAGCTGTCAGCCCAATAATGGACCGAAGCACCACCGATATTAGCACCACCCACGGCAATGTTTCCGCCATCATGATTAGTTTTTAAGTTTCTGTTATCAGAAATTTTACCCGCCATATTGAGTTCATTTTGATCCATTTTACCAGCGGGGTAATAGCCACCACGCTCTAAAATTACGACATCAATTCCTGCGTCAGTTAGTTTTTTTGCAACCGTTGCACCACCACAACCAGAGCCTATAACACAGACTTGTGTTTTTAACTCCATGTCTTTTTTAATATCTGAATATTCAAAAATACCATCTAACATATTTTAACCCTCTACTACCTTTGCATAATATTGACGCTGCTCACTTAATTGCTGAGGAACCTTTGCAAATGGACCATCATATCCAATCGCACTCCATGTAGATTCATGGCCATAATAAATGTTGTAAGTAATCATCCTGCAATTGCTCACCACGGCTCTCACCGTTTCACTTGAGGTATCATTTAAACCATTTAAAAATGCTAGCCGCTCTGCTTTTTGCATTTTACTAAAACGAGAAAACTGACCATAAAATACGGGTAAATATTCCATCACATCGAGCATTTCCCTTACATCATTAATAATCTTTTGTTCTGTAAAGGATATTTCCTCATCTGCTCTTTGTATTACTCTCGCTTTTTGTATATCTGGGAAGCCATTACCTGCTGGTAAAATAGCTTCAGCAAATGCATATAAGGTATTTGCTTGGCTGGCATTCATTACTAATAAGGTGCCAAATTCAGTAGTGAATTTAGATTTTTTATCTCCTGACAAAAATGAGCAACCAGTAGTGACAGTTGCCGTTGTTATTGCCGCGGTAGTTGCCGCAACCCTTAAGAAAGATCGCCTAGAAAGTGATTGTATTTGCATAATGACCTCTTAATTAAATTGATAGCTAACTTCAATACCAAAAGTGCTTGGTGCAGCACGCATGTTTTCCACAACACCGAAGTCTTGCCTTAAATCAAATGCATAAGTTTTAACTTCTTCATCGGTAATGTTTTTACCCCAAAGTGCTACTTGCCAAACATCATCAAGGCTCGTCCAACTTAACCTTAGGTTTGCAATGCTATGTGCTTTCATTGCGATGGCATCATCTTCAAAGGGAGAGAAGTAGGTTTTATCGGTGTAACTAATATCGGCATTTAAATTAATATAGCCGTAGTCTAATTCCCATTCATAGTTAGCCATTAAGTTAGCACTAAGCTCTGGTGCATTTTGAATTTGATTACCTTGAATCGATAACTCACCAGTTACGACATCAATAGGGTTTTCATCATATTCTGACTTTACGTAACCTAATGATCCCATAATCATTAGATTTGACGTTGCCATCCAAGTGAACTCTGAATCAAAACCATATAAAGAAACATCACCGTTAATAATTCGTTGGGCAGGTAAACCAAAACTAGGATCAGCAACATTATTGAAAATTTGAGCATCTTGATAATCATAATAGAAAAAACTGGTGTTAAAGCGCATTTCGTTATCAAGTAAATCAGCTTTAAAACCAAACTCAAAAGAGTTTACTGTTTCTGCCCCATAAGGAGTAAGTGCACTGGGGTTAAAGATAAAGTTACCGTTAACACCCCCGCCTTTAAACCCTTTGTTATAGCTAGCAAACAACATTAAGTTATCTGATGTTCGCCAATTAAGACCAATCTTTCCTGACACTTGAGTGTCATCCACTGTTTCTAAATAGGTCCCTGTTTCATCCACTTTAGGGTTATCACCTACTACGGCATAATAGCCCGGCAAAAATAACTCAGTAACCAATTCACTAGGAATCCCAAAGCCGCCCATTTCTGGTGGTAAGATTAAACCTATTCCAGATAAATCAGCATAAGATGATAAAGTGACTTCTTCATTTGTTACTCGCAAGCCTACCGTTAACTCTAAGCTATCAGATAACTTATGATCGACTTGACCAAACAAAGCCGCAGTTGTTAATTCTTGATAATTTTGATAATTCCAAAAAAAGCCCGGTAATTGATTTTGCGCATAAGGCTCTAGCTCACCATTGCCATCTAGATCTGTCCCAAAAATCAATTCAGCATCACCATAAACGCGAATCGACTGATGATAGTCAACCTCATCGGTAGAATAAAAAGCGCCTAAAATCCAGCTACCATTATCGTACAAGCCATTAAGGTGAAACTCTTGCATAAAGCTTTCTGTGTCAGGGTTGTATTCATTGGTAATAATATCAAGTGCAGAAACATCAGCATCTTCTTGATGACGCTTTTCAAGTTCGTCAAAAGCGGTAATAGAGGTGAAAGTTAGACTTTCAGTTAACTCACCTTCAATAGTGATAGAACCACCAAAAGTTTTGGTTTTAATAGTCGGATCAAACTCAGAGTTTCCCTTATAAAAATCAATATCACTATCAGCATTATATAAATCAGCATCAGAGTCATTTTCATTACCATGAATATTAGCCAGTAGTGACCAAGCATCATTTATTTTCCAGTCCGCTAAAAAACGATAAGCAGTATTATTTTTTTCAATTACATTACCAGTGGTCAAATTTTCCATATAACCATCGATATGTGAATTAACAATAGCAAGTCGGATGTTTAAATCATCTGTAATAGCGGTATTGAATGCCCCCTCTACTTTCCTTAAACCATAATTACCAAGGTTTAGTTTAAAGTAGCCCTCTGTATCACTGGTAGGCTTATTAGAAATAATATTGATAGTGCCACCAGTGGTATTACGACCATACAATGTTCCTTGCGGGCCTTTTAATACTTCAACTCTCTCAACATCAAATAACGTAGTTATTTGAGCATTAGAATTACCAGCAACTACACCATCAACATATAATCCGACAGGCGCTTGGTTGTTAGGTGCAAAATCAGACAAACCAACGCCACGCATTACGACAGCTACAACCCCGCCATCTCCAGTAGGTTGACCGATAGTTAAATTGGGTGTTTTTTCAGCAAGGTCGTTTGAGGTATTCAACCCCATATCGCTAATCATTTCGCCACTAAATGCCGTGATAGCAATTGGAACATCTTGAACACTTTGAACGCGCTTTTGTGCTGTGACTTCAATGGTTTCAATACCATTATTTTTTTTATCGGTGCTTTGAGTTTGAGCAATAACTGATGATGACATTGAAAGTAATGCCAGTGAGATCATTGTCGATACTTTTTTGATTGGAAATCTTTTTATTGTAATGTTTTGCATTCTTTTCCCCATGACACCTAATTGGTGAATTAAAGTAAGGGAAAAAAGATAACAATAAGGTTATTAATTAGATTGCCACATTATGCCGACATTTTTAACATTTGGTGCCAATCATAACGAATAAAAATGATTATGAGGCTAAAATGTTTGGCGATACTTTTTAGGTGTCATGCCTGTCCACCTTTTAAATGCACGAGTGAAAGAACTAGATTCTTTATAACCTAATTTATTAGATATATCGATCAGGGTGAATCGCGTGTCTTTAATATAACTAATTGCAAGCTTTTGTCTTATATCGTTGAGGAGAAAGCTATAATCAATCCCTTTATCATCGAGGCGACGCTGTAATGTTCGAACACTACAACCTAGTAATTTACTAATATTATTGATTGAAACATCGCCAGTATGAAGTTGAGAAGCAATTAAAAAGGATAATTGATCTTTTAACTGAGATACATCTCTAATTTTTTTCTCATTATCTAAATGACTAATAAGAATATTAAATAACCTACTATCATTATTCCCTGAGCTGAGCTGCAATGCAGCTACAGGAAAGGTCAATTTACTTTTAGCAGCGTTAAAACGAACTGGACATTTAAAAATAGATTTATGAGTTGATATATTGCTCGGTTTATCATGTTCAAATTCAACTGCCGTTAATTGAATTTCCTGACCCGCGCATTGATTCAATATTTGGTAAATAGTAGCAATAGCAAATTCAGCATCTTGCCGTTTTTGTAAAATAGTAGGGTCTGATATTTGATAACTAATTTCAACTTTACCTTCTCTTTGAGCAAACTGAATATGAGAGAAATGACTATATGTGACGATGTAATTAACGGCAGTTTCAATAGCTTGCTTTAGATTTCCAGCATTGACTATAGCGTGACCAAGCGCCCCAATATGCTCAGGTAAAATTTGATTACCTATTTTCAATCCTAGATCGTTATTCTCTATATTTGCCGCCAATTCTAATAACTCAACAAACTTGCGTTCAGGAAATTCATAACTTGGATCTTTTAAAACAGCTTTAGTTAAACCCACTTCCTGTAAAAAAGGTTCAAAATAGTTGGAAAAATCAGTAAATAACTTTTCAGATAAAATTGTTTGTTTCATAAATTGGAATCATTACTCTGCAACTACGGACAGAAGTCAACTATCAGTTCTTGAGACTGGGATTTTTTGCTTTAATTTCATTTCATTTAAGCGATTAAAATCTAGTTACTATATTTTACATATTCACCTATTTTATAAATGAATAACAGAAAAATATTATTAAAAACTAGCTCTCAATATTAATTTTTAAAGAGAACTTATATTCACACCTCCTAATTTTAAGCACGTAACAATTAGTGAGTGAATTTCAAGATGGAAACTTTACGTATTTACAATCAAGTGAACTCACAAATATAAACACTTAAAGATGGAAACCAGACTAAACACATGAACCAGGAACAAATCATGATATGTTTCTTAAAAGTCCCACCCCCTCTTGGTAACTATTGTCAACAGAACCGGCATTAGTAATTATGCTACTAACACCAACTCAGAGCATGAAGCGGTCATTGAGATTTTGTGAAACCATGATCATATTTAGGGTAATGTTAATCGAAACTCGCTACTCGCTTGTCAGGCAGGTTTAAGCTGCCGTTGACTTTCCATCATTTGAAGTTAACATTGAGCCTTAGCAAGGCTTACCTGAAAGTAGCCTTCAACAATATTAAACTCATTTCCGATAACAACACATTGACTTATTCTAGAAACAATCCGTATTTTATACATAACATTGATTTAATAAATCACCGCTTCTTGTCTTATATATCGGGATCTTCATAATATTTCATTTCGTATCAAAATAAATTAGTTTGAATTTACAATTGACAACATGCATATACATGCATTATATTTATACACATGTTGTTTAGGAGTTATTTATGAATACTGATTTTTGCTTTAACTTAGCTATGCGCAAGTCTAGCCGTTTAATCACTCAATTTTATGAAGAGAGGTTGAAGCGTGTGGGTTTGAAAGTTGGCCAATTCTCCATTTTACGCGCTGTTTCTTTTAAAAAAGAAACCACCAATAAAGAACTTCAAAACATACTAGTACTTGATCAAACAACGTTAACTAGAAACTTGAAACCGTTGTTTCGAGATGGGTATCTACAAACTTCATCAGATCCAAATGATGGTCGATTAAAAACAATTCGTATAACTCAAAGTGGCAAGGATTTATATGAGCAAGCATTACCGATATGGCAACAAGCTCAACAGGATATTTTAAACAAACTAGGCGAAGACAAAGCTGAGAAAATACATGAATTAGCAGATGAATTCGTCAAGGTACTGAGTAACTAACTAATCGAATAAGATCGTATTTATTTAACTATATACATGCATATACATATTAAAGAGCACAAACAATGAAACTTTATATCAACCCGCTGACGGTCAACAATATAAAAGTACTATTACTTTGTAATGCACTAGAGATAGAGCCTGAACTTCAAGTCATCGCGCTCAATAAAGGAGAGCAGCGCAGTGACAAATTTATAGCTATCAACCCTGAAGGTAAAGTCCCTGTTTTGCAAGAAGGAGAGTTATTGTTGAACGAGTCGAATGCAATATTGCAATACATTGCTGCTAAGTATCAATCTACTTTGTGGCCTAGTGACTTAACTGAACAAGCAAAAGTGTTACGCGTTTTATTTTGGCAATCTAATTACTTTAATTCGGGTGTTGGACCATTAGCACATCGCAAAGTTGTTATGCCATTTTGGGGCTTTGGGACACAGGAGGTTGATGTTGAGCAAATGACTAAATTTTCTAAAGCGGTTAGCACTTTAGAGGTTTTTTTCAAAAAAAATAAATTTGTTGCTACAGAGGTAATTTCAATTGCTGATATTAGTTTAGCTGCATTTTTTATCTTTGCCGATAAAGCTGAAATGCCATTAGAGCACTACCCTAATACTCAAGCTTGGCTTAGGAATATCTCAAAGCAACCTTGGTTTAGTAAAACTCAACGTTATTTAGAAGCGATTACTTCAGAAGCAATAACATTGAATTAAACTTTTAACTAAATACATGTGTATACATACTTGTAAGGAATGAATCATGACAACTACAACATTAAAATTAGCAAACTCAACATCAAACCAAGCCCCACTTTGGGCAGAAAATGCCAATATCAATACTGTTGATTCAGCAGGACTAACAATGAGATACCTGAAAATGGGGCAAGGGGAACCTCTAGTCCTTATTCATACCCTTCGTACTCAACTCGATTATTTCAGCAAAATAATCCCTGAATTAGCTAAGCACTATACCGTTTATGCATTGGACTTACCGGGTCATGGCTATTCAGATATTACCAATCAAGTGCATGATAAACCATTATTCATTCACCATGTAACCGAGCTTATCAAGGCGTTAAAACTAGAAAATGTAACTTTGGTCGGTGAATCTGTTGGTGGTTCGATTTCACTGGGAATCGCTGCTCAAGCAAAGATTTCGATAAACAGAGTTATCGCATTAAACCCTGCTGATTACGTCAATAGTAATGGTTTAGACCGAAGCTCAACGCTCGGAAAAATTCTTTTTACTGGAATTCGCTTACCTTTTATCGGATGGGTAATTTCCAATGCTGAAAAGCGTGATGTTTTGAAGCAAGTACTTGAGGGCGGTTTTGAAAATAACAGTAATTTACCTGCTAATTTAGTTGATGAATTTAGCCAAGTTGGCAATAGAAAGGGTTATGCCAAAGCCTTTCGCTCTATTTTCTTAAACTGGAATAGTTGGACAGAAGGCCAGAAGCAATACCCGAACATCAAAGTCCCGGTGACTTTAGTTTATTCAGACCATGATTGGTCTGCTACTGCCGAGCGTCACAGCAACAAAGCACTGATTAAAGATGCAACATTAATCACAATTAAAGATTGTGGTCATTTTTCTTCGTTGGACCGACCTGAGCAAGTGGTGAAAGCCATCTTGCAAGGTGAAGCTTAATCCATTCCCGGTCTATATAAGCAGTCTATATTGAGAAAATACACATGAATAGTTCAACTACCAGTATCGATAACCTATCCCGCGCAAGTGCTATTGCTCGGATAATAGTGACATACCCTAAAACTTTGGTTTTTATAAGCCTCATGATAATGGCCGCATTGCTGAGTGCTTTACCTACTTTATCTAAAGATACCCGCTCAGATGCTTTTTTAGCTGACGATAACCCTGCGCTTGTTTATAAGAACAAAGTAAAGGAGCAATTTGGCTTAAGCGACCCTATGGTTATCGCCATCATCAACAACAATGAAAACGGGGTATTTAACCCTAATTCATTAGCATTGGTGGAATGGCTCAGCGAGAAATTAAGTACTTTAGATAATATTAATAGCGACCGAATTACTAGTCTGGCAACAGAAAATAACATTAGCGGTACTGAAGAAGGCATGGAGGTTGTGCCATTTTTTTATGAGCTATCAGACGAACAAGCTAGTGCCGATAACATCTGGCAACAAGTCTCTGATTTTCCATTATATATGGGCAGTATTGTAGCCGATAATAAAAAGGCGACTTTAATTGTTGCTGAGTTAATCGATGAAAATGAAGTAGAAGATACCTATCAGAAAGTACTGGAACTGATAGCCCAAGCGCCTAATTCACAAGGTGATGAAATTCATGTTGCTGGAGAAGGAGCTGTATCGGGTTATTTAGGTAGTTATATTGATGCGGATGCACAAAAGCTAAACCCAATTGCAGGATTAGTCATCACGCTTATTATTCTCTTAGCGTTTCGTCGCTTTAGTCCTGCCTTATTAGCTAACGTGATTATTGCCGCTTCGGTGTTAATGACTTTAGGGATCATGGCGCTTTTTGACGTACCTTTCTTCGTTATTACTAACGCTTTACCTGTCATATTAATTGGTATTTCAGTAGCGGATTCTATGCATATTTTTAGTCATTACTTTGATTTACAAGCAAGACGCCCGTTTGATGATAAGAAACAATTGATTGTTGAAACACTGGTTGAGATGTGGCGTCCAATTACCCTCACTACATTAACTACTGTTGCAGGCTTTATGGGGTTATATTTTGCCGCATACATGCCTCCGTTTAAATATTTTGGCTTATTTACCGCTATTGGTGTGGCTATCGCATGGCTCTATTCACTTATCTTTTTACCCGCAGCAATGGCCATTATAAAACCTAGTGCCAGTAGCGCTATGGTTAGACAGGCAAAACAAGGTAAACGTGATAAGTTTTCTAAATTCATGGTGCAATTTGGCAAAGTCACATTAAATCATCATAAAAAGGTTATTTTGTTTTTTTGTTTTATCATGCTGACAGGCTTATTTGCTGCAACTAACTTAACAGTCGATGAAGACAGAATTGAAACCTTTCATAGTTCAGAGGCTTTGTATAAAGCAGATAAAGCCATTAATCATTATTTAAATGGTAGTAATAATTTAGATATTGTTATTGAAACAAATGAAACAGAAGGTCTATTTGATCCCACAGTGCTTAATAAAATACAAGACTTGCAGAGCTTTGCTTTAACACTACCCAATGTAAAAGGTGCTACATCGATTGTTGATTACCTCAAGCAGATGAACCGTTCACTTAGCGGTGGTGATAAAAGCGAGTATCAATTACCTAATGACAAAGCTTTAATTGCACAATATTTTTTAATTTATTCGGCTTCATCTGATCCGACAGATTTTGAAGAAGAAATTGATTATGACTACCGTGTTGCCAATATGAGGGTTCAATTTAATAAAGGTGGTTATCAAGATACTAAAGTTGCTATAGAAACCCTGCAACGTTACATATTGGAAGAGTTCAACGACACTGACAGTAGCGCAACGCTGAGCGGCAGAGTCAACCTTAACTATCACTGGATCAAAGATTTAGGAGAGAGTCATTTTGTTGGCTTAGCCATTTCATTGTTGCTGGTTTGGTTAGTATCCGCTTTATTATTTAGATCATTTTCTGCGGCAACTTTTGCGATTATCCCCATTATTAGCTCAATTTTATTGGTCTATGCAGCTATGGTGTTGTTCAACATTAAACTGGGTGTGGGTACATCAATGTTTGCCTCAGTAGCCATTGGTTTGGGGGTAGATTTTGCCATTCATACCATTGATCGTTTACGTAGCACGTTCAAATCAACAAATGGTGACTGGGATAAGGCTTTAGCTGAACTTTACCCTTTAACTGGCCGGGCACTGTTTTTCAATTACATCGCCATTGCTTTAGGGTTTGGCGTACTCATATCAAGCCAAGTTGTACCACTCACTAACTTTGGCACCATTGTCTTTATTTCAGTTACCACCAGCTTTTTCGCCAGCATGAGCTTATTGCCTGCATTGATCAAGGCAACCAAGCCTGCATTTATCGCTAACCAACTTACTTCTTCGGAGCAATCAATTATGAACATTCAAGACGTTAACATCCCAAGTATGAATACACCGAGCATGAATACTTTGACCATAAGAAAAAAAGCTAAACCAAACTATGCAAGAGCACTGCGCTCTTTAGCGTTAATTACTTTAATTGCCAGCGCGAGTTATTTTGCCTTTAACCAACAGGCACATGCAGCAAGCACAGAGGAAGCGAGAGATATAGTCAATAAAGTGAATAATGTTGATGATGGCAAACAAGTGACTCGAAAACTAACAATGACGATGATTGATAAACGCGGCAAAACCAGAGTGCGTGAAACTCAAGCCTATCGTAAATATTATGACCAAGAAAAACGCACGGTTTTATTTTACAAAAAGCCGACCAACGTCAAGGGCACCGCTTTTTTAACCTTTGACTATAAGGACACAGCCAAAGACGACGATCAATGGTTATATTTGCCTGCAATGCGAAAAGTACGTCGTATATCATCTTCAGATCGAGGTGACTACTTTCTTGGCACCGACTTTACCTATGAAGACATTATGTTAGAGGGAAAATTAGAGTTAACAGACTATGATTTTAGTGTTTTGCGAAGCGAAAAAGTGACTCTGGAATCTGATGAATCCTTTGACACTGTAGTACTACAAGGCATGCCCAAAAATAAAAGTATTGCTAAAGATCTAGGTTATGCGCGTACTCTCATTTGGGTAGATACCGCTACATGGGTCGTTATTAAAGCGGATTATTGGGATTTGAAAAATAAACCGCTTAAAACCTTAGCAATGACTGATATTCGCAATGTCGATAATATCATTACTCGCCATGTCCTTACTATTAACAATCACAAGACCGGACACAAAACACTATTTCAATTTAGCGATGTCGATTATACCTCAACAGTTAAAGGTAGCCTGTTTACCAAACGCGCATTAAAGCAGGGTAAATAAAAGATGAGCAATAAAAATTCAATAATACAGGCCGTTTTTGGTGGAATAGTTACGGCTTTATTCAGCGCAATTAGTACGGCAAATGTTGAATTAAGTGCCACCTGGCAAACAGAGTTTGCTATTACAGATGAAAGTCGTGTGCAAAAGTTTGAAAATATTTTACAGCCCGAAGTTAATTGGTCTATTAATGATGGTTTTGATATGACTTTAATAGGCCGCCTTCGCTTCGATACTCAAGATAACTTAGGGTATCAGGGAGATAGACTTGACACTTATAGCTCTCTTAATGGTCCAGTTTATGAGGGAAGTAATGCCGATTTTGAAATACGTGAATGGTATCTCGATACAGAGGTGGCAGGTGTTTTTTGGCGATTAGGTAAACAACAAGTGGTTTGGGGTCAGGCTGATGGCCTTAAAATACTTGATGTTATCAACCCTCAAAGTTATCGAGAATTTATTCTAGACGACTTTGATGATTCGCGTATTCCGCTTTGGATGATAAATGCTGAAATTCCCATTGGTGATGAAGATAGCCTGCAATTTCTCTGGGTAGTAGATCAAAGCTATCATCGCTTTGCTAATAATGGCAGCGACTACCAAATCACTAGCCCTTTGTTAGTACCTCAACCTATAGCAGGGATTGATATTGCTAGCTTTGAGTTAGATAAACCAGACAAACTATTAAAGGATAGTGATTTAGGGTTACGCTATAGCAAGTTTTATCATGGCTGGGATTTAACCTTTAATTATCTTTATCACTATTTAGATAGTCCCGTTTTTTATCAAGAGGTTTATCAACAATTAAGTGATAGCAGTGTAACTATCGATGCAAAGTACCAACGCAATCACTTATTCGGTTTAACCGCAAGTAAAGCGTTTGATGACTGGACAATACGTA
>Ga0209081_1000033_pt1 | contig 68649 bp, 52 predicted proteins | sample GOMGulsemesocosm_4_FD_184636 | JGI IMG/M metagenome (GOLD analysis project Ga0209081, IMG submission 184636) | Methane-oxidizing microbial communities from mesocosms in the Gulf of Mexico - GOM15B Gulf of Mexico (SPAdes) (version 2) | ecosystem: Environmental > Aquatic > Marine > Cold seeps... | reverse complement strand
TTCGTCGTTGGCGCAAAAATATTTGGGCGACCATGGGGTCGACCGAGTGGAAGCAATTTCGCAACCAGTTGCGCAAACACCACTACGATCTCGTCATTGATGCGCAGGGGCTGTTGAAAAGCGCTTGGCTGACGCGTCTGGTGAAAGCGCCGACGGCGGGTTATGACAAAAAATCGATTCGTGAATCGCTGGCAGCGTTTTTCTATCAACACAAATATTCGGTGAGCAAAGAGCTGCACGCAGTCGAGCGGATACGTCAGTTGTTTGCTCAGGCATTAAATTACCCGGTGCCAGAAAGTGCTCGAACAAACGGCCCTTTAAACGCCGTGCGAGGCACATACGGAATCGATCCGCAGCGCTTTTGCAGCCGCACGCCAGAAAAAGCCAATGTGGTCTTCCTGCACGGAACGACACGAGATGACAAACACTACCCTGAGGTTTATTGGCAGCAGCTTGCTGTGCAGTTGGCCGATAGGGGGTTTCGCGTGCGTATGGTGTGGGGCTCAGAGCAAGAGCAAGCTCGGGCCAAACGTATTGCCGCGCAGGTGCCCACTGTAGAGGTCTTACCCCGGTTGAATATTCAGGGGGTAGCCGGTGTGCTCGCGCAGGCTAATGCGGTGGTGGCGGTGGATACCGGCTTGGGTCACTTAACGGCGGCGCTGGGTATTCCGGCCGTCTCGCTTTATGGCCCGACGCTACCGGGATTGATCGGCGCTTACGGCGATAACCAAGTACACCTGTGCGCAGGCGATTATTCATCGCTGCCCAATACGGAGCTGGTTGAGCCAGCGGTCTTTACGCCGTTGACCCCCGCGCACGTATTGCAGGAACTGGAAAAACAATTACAGCTGGCTGCGCAAAGGACTAACTGCGTGACAAGCTAAGTGCGCGTGACTCAGCGGTTAGCTGAATCAGTGCTTAATGACGATACAGCGTTTCGATACAGCATCGATAACGAGCAGAGGCAAAAACAGTGAAAGTATTAGTGACCGGCGCGGCAGGTTTTATTGGTTCACACACAGCGCGACGTCTATTGGCGCGTGGTGAAGTAGTTGTGGGCATTGATAACCTCAATGACTACTATGATCCGCAACTAAAGCTCGATCGAATTAAGTGGGTTGAGGAGGCTGGCGGTGACTTCACTTTTAAGACGCTGGATCTTGCTGACCGCCCGGGTATTGAAGCGCTGTTTGCAGAGGAGAAGTTCGATCGAGTGATTAACCTCGCGGCGCAGGCGGGCGTGCGTTACTCCATTGATAATCCGAACGCCTATGTCGACAGTAACCTAGTGGGTTTTGTAAATATTCTTGAAGGCTGCCGTCATAATAATGTCGAGCATTTGGTCTACGCCTCGTCGAGCTCTGTTTATGGTGCGAATGAGAGCATGCCTTTCTCGGTGAACGACAACGTCGATCACCCGCTGTCGCTCTACGCCGCCACGAAGAAAGCCAACGAGTTAATGGCGCATACCTACAGCCACCTTTATCAGATGCCAACCACGGGACTGCGTTTCTTTACCGTATATGGACCTTGGGGGCGGCCTGACATGGCGCCGTGGAAATTTGTCGAGCGCATCACTAATGACCGTCCTATTCAGGTTTACAATTTCGGTGATCATCAGCGTGACTTTACTTACATCGACGATATTGTTTCCGGTGTTATTCACACGCTTGATAATGTCGCCAGTGGCAACCCGGATTGGTCTGCGGCAACGCCCGACGCTGCGACGAGTAAGGGGCCGTGGCGCGTCTATAACATTGGCAATCAAAAGCCGGTCGAGCTGATGGATTTTATCGGTGCCATCGAAGACGCCCTTGGCAAAGAGGCCGAAAAAGAGATGCTGCCGATGCAGGCGGGTGATGTGCCTGCCACCTATGCGGATGTTGAGGCCTTGGTGAGAGACGTGGGCTATCGACCTAAGACGGATATCGTTGAGGGCGTGAATAACTTCGTTGAATGGTACCGTGGCTACCACGCCACATAATACTCTACTAGTTTGAGAGCGGAGAACAGGCTATGCCTAAGAGAAAACTCTCAGCCGTCATTATTACGTTTAATGAAGAAAAGTGCATTGCAGAGTGTTTAGATGCGCTGCAATTTTGTGATGAGATTGTTGTTGTAGACTCCGAGAGCACCGATGCAACGGTCGATATTTGTAAGAGCTTCGGTGCGCGTGTCATTTGCCAGCCTTGGTTAGGGTTTGGTCCGCAAAAACATTTCGCAGTTGAGCAGGCCGCGTATGATTGGGTTGTTTGTGTGGATGCAGATGAAGTGATCAGCTCGGTACTGCGAGAGTCTATACAGGCTGAAATGTCGGCCCCGGCTAAAAGCGTTTACCAGATGCCACGCTGTAATCGGTTTTTAGGCAGAGCGTTGCGCCACGGCGAAGGTTACCCAGACTTGAGCTTACGATTATTTGATCGAAGTGAAGCGCAATGGTCTCTGGATGCTGTGCATGAAAAAGTTGAAACGGTGAGCTCTGTTGGCGTTTTACGTGGCGACCTAATACATAACTCGGCCGAGACACTCGAGAAATACCTTGCCACTCAAAACAGCTATACCAGTATACAAGCGCAAGCGCTGTTCATTCGTGGCAAGCGAGTGGGGGTTGCAAAGCTACTGTTGAGCCCACTGACTCGCTTCGTGAAATTTTATTTTTTTAAACGGGGGTTTCTTGATGGGATTCCGGGTTTAGTCCACATATTAATTGGCTGTATGAATGCTTTTGTTAAGTATTCAAAAGTATATGAAAAACAGTTAGTGAGCAGTGACGATAGTAAGGGTTCTAGAGAGTGATGAAAAAATTAAGTATTTGTTTTTATACCGATGTGTTTTTTCCGTCGGTCGGCGGTGCGCAAACCGTACTGCACAACTTGGCCATTGCCTGCCAAAATCTCGGTCACCAAGTGGTCGTGCTGGCACCTAAACCTAAGCCTAAGCACGTGAAGTCATACGATGACTCTCAGTACCCTTATGATGTTGTACGTTTTACGCCGCCGCGCTCCAAAAAAATTGGCAATCGTCTAATTCTAAAAGATCTGTTCAAGGTGTATCGAGAATATAAATTTGATGTATTGCACTGCCATGCCGCCTATCCGCAAACCTATGTTGCGAAGTGGTTTAGGAAGTTTGTCGATGTTGCCGTTATTTGTCGCCCTCACGGCAGTGACATAGTGCCAACGGGTGGAATTAGGCGCAGCCCCTACGCAACCAAGAGAATGGTGCAGGGTTGTGCGGCCGCCGATGCTTTTATCGCACAGTGCCAGTTTATGGCCGATGTTATGACGGACTTTATGGTGCCGGAAGATAAGGTAGCGATTATCAATAACGGCGTTGATATTGAGTCGTTTTGGGCTGTAGAGCCGTTTGAAGCGGAGAGACCTTATGTCATCAGTGTGGCCAACCTGATTGGCCGTAAAGGCATTGATGTCATGCTCGAGGGCTTTGCTAAAGCTGCGCTCGAAGGCGTTGACTTTCGAGTCGTTGGCAACGGCAGTGAGCTGCCAGGGTTAAAAGCCCAGGCAGAAAAGCTGGGCATAGCGGAACGCGTTATATTTGAAGGCTCAAAATTTGGTGACGAGAAATTGAGTTTGATTCGTGGAGCAAAGCTTTTTCTCTCCGCTTCACGAAAAGAACCTTATTCAAACTCCCTGCTTGAAGCGATGGCTGCTGGTATACCCGTTGTTGCGAGTGCGGTGGACGGTAGCTTGGAAATGGTGAAACCCGGCATTAATGGTTGGCTCTTTCCAAGTGAAAATTCTGCAGCATTGGCTGAATGCTTGGTGTCGGGGTTGGCTGACGAGAACGAGCGCCTGAAAGTAGTAGAAACCACCCGCACCTATATACAACGCCATGATTGGCCTGTGATTGCGGCAGAGTATATAGAGCTTTACAGCAAACATTTACCTAGTGCTACTTAGGGTCTGCTTTACATGAAGTTATTGTCTGAAGGTGTGCGCCACTCCCGTGCGGGTGATGTGTGTGGGTTTGTACTGCTGCTTATTTGTGTCTTTGCAGCGCCTTTTGAGGAGGGCTTGAGGAATACAGCGTTGGTCGCATTTATGTTGGCCTGGCTAATTAGTCGGTGTGTATACAAGGATGTTGATTGGACGTTTGATCTCTGGGATTTTGCCTTTTTTACTTTTCTCGCAAGCGCTCTGGCGACCATGATTGTCGTGAAGCTGGACGCGGGGCTGATGACTAAGTTTTCCCATGTGTGCCGTTATTTGATAGCTGGCTGGATGATTCGTCACTCGCGTATTACTCGCGCTCAAGTTGAGTGGTTGTTTGCAGCGGTTTTACTTTCGACAGCTTGGGCGATGGGTCTAAGTATGATGGCATACTTGGAGTCGTTGTCGCCAAGAGACTTACAATTGCCCAACGTTCAGCATGTAAATCATGCGTCTATGTATGTGTTGATTTCCTTACAGATGGCTTTGGCGGCTCTGTGTTATGTCTATAGCCGTCGTCGCTATAAAACTTTGTTTGTGTTGTTTCTCTATGCGGTATTTTCGTTGGTGTGGCTGCTGTGTGCGGAAAGTCGTGCCGCCACTGGATTGGCATTTTTATCCATAGCTGTTTTTCTACTTTACCCCATACTTCTGCACAGAAAATCGGCCTTAAAGATGGTGTTGATGGCTGTGGTGGTTGGAGGGGTTGCCTTGGCTTTGCAGCCTCAGGTGCTTCAAAAGCAGGTTGGCTGGAGTGAGTCTTTTGTGGGCGAGGGGAAAATATCCCCGCGAGAAAAAATTTGGAGCGCTGCAGTTTTGGTCTGGTCTGAAAAACCTTTGCTTGGGCGAGGTTATGACCAGTATAAGCAGGTGACACCAGACTTAGTTCAGTCCGTGCTTTTGTCTCGCGATGAACCGTATGATGCTGGACAGTTTAGGTTTGCAGGTCATGCGCATAATCTTTATCTCAATGTGCTGGTTGAGCATGGGCTCGTGGGCGTTTCTGCCACGCTGTTGCTGTTGATGGTTTGGTTGGTTGCTTTGTTTAAGTGTTTTTCGGTCAGTCGAAATAATTCCTTTCAACTTGCATTTTGGTTGTTTTCTGTATGTTTGTTGATGTTGGTGTTGTTTGGGGGGGGGGTAACGACCACCCTTAGGAAGGAAACGGCTTTCCTTGTGTTTGTGTTCTTGGGGGTTTGGCTTTCGTCTGATCAGAGAGAGGTTGAGTCTGGTGGTTATTCTTTGGGTGCTGCCGTGATTAATTTTCTAATTAAACAGTACAATCAAATAAATAAGAAAAAAGATGAGTATGAAGTCATTGTTCACCATGGGAATAAAGCCATTTATTACCCTGTCGCTAAGGTGGCTAACTCAAGTCTGAAGGCGCTTTCTGCTGAAATAATTTCTGGTGATGTGCCAGATTCCTTGAAAAAAAGAAATGGCTGGATGCCTTACTCTATCTTTCGACACTATGACGGTAAGCGATTCTTACGGAAGAGTAATTTATTGATGCCCGCTTCACGTGCGGTACGATTGCAGGGCTATTGGAGCTATGGTTTTGTCCGTAACCCATGGGATAGGCTCGTGTCTTGCTATAAAGATAAAATAAACAACGATAAAAGTGATAGCGCATATGTTAATGGTGTCTATCAAGGTTTTGTTCGCTATGGAGACCTTTTTCATCGTGACATGTCATTCCCTGAATTTGCGGCGGCGGTGTGCTCTATTTCTGATAAAGATTCGAATCATCACTTTAAATCTCAGTATGAGTTTTTTTATGTCGGCAATAAGATGAAAGTCGACTTTGTAGGAAAGTTTGAGAATCTTTCGAGTGATTTTGAATTCGTAAAGGGTGTGTGCGGCTATCCTGAAGGGCTCTCCCTGCCGCATCACATGAAGACGGATGGAGGGTCTTATAAAGATTACTATTCGGAAGAATTGGTTGAGTTGGTCAGGAAGAGATACTACATGGACGTTAACCTTTTTGGTTATGAATTTAGAGGGCCCTTAGGGGGTGCTTGAGTCGTGGCCAGGCAGGAGATGCAGTAACGTATGATTTTTGTTGTGTTAGGAATGCATAAATCTGGAACAACCTTGGTGTCGCAGCTTATTCATGAGTCTGGTGTTTCCATGTGCGCGCCTGATTCTTCAGTCGGTTATGATCGAGGAAATAAGTATGAGCATCAGGTGGCGTTAGAACTGAATAAATCAGTGTTAGATGGCGGCTATGGTGAAAGTGTGAATGTTGTAACACCATTAAAGCTGGAGTCTGTTTCTGCTGCTAGCGCCGAACGATTTAAACAGTTTGTGATCTCGCAAAATAGAGTACATAAATTCTGGGGTTTTAAAGATCCGCGAGCGTGTTTGACATTTGATTTGTGGGGTAGAACCTTTCAGGAAACTCAGTCGGAGTTTAAAATTCTTGCGGTTTTCCGCAGTCCGGTAGAGGTCTGTTCCCATTATGTGAGCCGAGTAAAGCGGCGTAAGCCTTTTGCAAGGGTGTGGGCTGGAGTAAAAGCCCTGAGGGCTTGGGGGGTTTATAATCAGCAGTTGCTGACCTTGCTTTTATCTTCCGAGCAACCTGTTTTGGTGTTGAACTACGCCGAAGTGATGAGTGAGCATTTTAATCTGTCAAGGCTGTCTGGCTTTGTGGGTTTCCCTGTTAGCGATGTGCGAGATCCGCACCTTCAAAGGGCATCTGCCACATCAGGTTTGAGCTACTTGTTTTGTAGGTGGCTTGTTCAAAGGCTTTACCGTCTGAATGTCGATGAGATTTTCATGAGGTTGTCTTTGCAGGCGGAGCGTGAGTAATTACAGCCCTTGAGGTAGTTTCCTAATGTTCATTGCCGCGTACTGTCCCGTCTCATAGTGGTGATCGTTGGGGTTTGTATTGAGAAGGGTTTCTTCTTTAGCAGTACCGGTGCTGCTTTGTGATTCTTGCTCGAATGAAAGGCAGCTGTAACCACGTGAAAGGCGGATTCCTGCAATTTTAGAATTGAAAATTATAGTCAGTTCAGTGCGTCTTTCTGAGAGGTTTTAATGGTGGGCCTTACCTTAGCTATCCCCCACCCGTTCTTGATTGTTCTGTATCGTGGGCAGCGGCGCGCTGATGCAGGTGATGTTGGTTTCTAGTGCTAAGGAGTCTGGCGGCGCCTGATGGTTCTTAAGTGCCCTCTCTAATATTTCCATGACGGAGGTGTCGTGCTTTTCTGCTCGGCACCATATAAATATCTGTGTTCACTTCGCCTAGCAGTACATGTGTGTTCTATGCTTAATTTTTTCATATTTAGCTTAAGCAAGTTACTGGCTCTTTTTTAGTGCTTCGTACTTTTTTAGTGTCTGATCTTTGGAGAACTTGTCGTTAAATTCGGTTGGTATTTGAAGGGGGTTGGATAGCGCTTCAATGATTGCTTTAGACAGGCTCATCGGGTCGTTAACAGGAACCAGTAAAGAGCTGCTGTGGTCGCCTATGATTTCACTGGGTCCTGATGGACAGTCGGTGCTGACAATCTTTGTGCCGCAGATTAATGCCTCAACAAGTACGTTGGGTAAACCTTCGTGGTCCGAACACAGAATCAACAGCTCTGCCTTGCTGATCCAGTTGTAAGGGTTGCTCTGAAAGCCAGCAACGACGACCTCATCATGAAGGCCTTCTCGGTTGATTAATTGTCTAAGTGGCTCTGAATCTTCCGTGAGCAGTACCAGCTTGTGTGTGGTTTTTATCCCTTGGTAAGCTTTCAGCAGTAAATCATGCCTTTTCTGCGGTGAGAATCTACCGACATGAATGACATAGTGTTCAGTGGGGATCTGGTTGTTTTCTACTTTCGCTAATACTCTGGTTTTATCGAAGTCGTAGATATTGTGAATGACGTCGATGTTGGCCTGCTTGATGCCTAGATTTTCTATGAGGTCTGACTTTACGCCTTCGGACACGGCGATTAAATTTTTCCCTCTGTATATTGCTTGATAGCGTCTCTTTCGGCGCGCGGCTTTATTGTTTCGCCCGGCTGCTATGAATTCTGACACTTCGAGGGACAGCGTGTCGGCAATTCTGTGGCGCGCGTTGGGGATTTTTGCAAGGTGCGTAATTTCGTCGGCAAAGGGCAGTGTGCTGATGGTGACGTCAATAAGGTTTTTCTTGTTTAGTGATGTGTAGAGTTTTCGCAATTTTCTAGCGAGGAAGCGTTTTCCACGGTAAGCGTTAGGTACTTTCTTACCGTTTTTTTGCAGTATGGATAAATCGACTTCGCTGGATATTTCTTGGCTAATATTATCTTCAAAAAGCACGAGGCTTACTTGGTGGCCTTGCACGATAAGTGTTTCTGACAACTTGGTGAAAGCTTTCTCAGCGCCACCGCCCGCCATGTTAGTAATGATTAATAAAAAATTCATGTCTAAGCTAACCCGTTAAGGCTTTTTGAGTACATGTTTAACATGCCATGCATCATGCCGTCGGTGGTTAATTTTTCCTGTGCCAGAGTGAAAGCGTTACGGCTGAGTTTTTCACTTAGTTCTGGACTGTTTATAAGGCGCAGTACGGCACTTGCTAAGCTTTCGCTGTTGGCAGGTGTGCAGAGCAGTCCAGTTGTTTTGTCTTCGATCATTTCTGGCAGGCCACCAGTGGTGGTGGCCACGACATTGGTCTTGCTTAAAAATGATTGGGATACTAGTCGAGTTTTTGCCTCGGTTCCGATCGAGGCGATAACAACTATATCCGCTAAGGCGATGTATTTCTCAATGGCGTCTCGGTAACCAATAAATTTTATTCTATGGGCGTTTTTAGCAGTCTCAATTTTTTTCAATATTTTATTTTTGTAATCTTCGGTTGAGCTAGTTGCTTCGCCAACCTGAATGAACGTGGCGTTGGGGTGCTGGGTAAGCACTTGTTCTGCGGCCTCGACAAAGTAGCTTTGGCCTTTGTCTGGCCGAATCATCCCGACGTTGGCGATGATGATGTGGTCTTCTGGAATGTTGAGTTCTTTTCTGATCTCGGCTGTGTGCTGACGGTTTTCTGGGTTGAACCGTACCGCGTCGACGCCAGCCTCCTGAACATATATTTTACTTTCGTCGGCTAGATTTTTATCGAGTATGCGTTGATTTACCATCTTGGCCGTTGTGGTAATACCATCGTTGCCATACTTCCACAGCAGTGTATGAAAAAAGCTGCTTTTAACTGGGTCTGTGATGTGACGTGAGCGAATTACAGTTTGCCCCAGCAGCCACTTTGTGAACGCGCTGTAAGAGGCATCGCGGTTACTGTGGCACTCTAGTATGTCAGGCTTTTCTTGCCTTATTAGTTGGCAGAGTTGGTTGATGGTTTTGGGGTTGGCGGAACCTCGAAGATCTATTTCTACGACAGGTAGGGATCGGACTCTGGCTTGCTCAATGATCTTTGATGTGGGTCTGGCAATCAAAAGGGTTTCGTGGCCATTGCTTAACAGCCATTGCATTTGCTCTAGTGTGCGAAGTTCTTGTCCACCCCAGTTAATACTGCTTTCTATGTGTGCGATTTTCATGGGGCTATCCGTTCTTGAGTTGGCTTAGTGAACTGTCTAAAACCAACAGCTGTAAAATTTGTTCTGCAAAAGATTCTTCGCCATTGCTGTAGCGCTCTACCAGGGTGTCGATCGCTAAGCTGTCGAGCAGACCGTCGCTGAGTTGATTTAAGCGCTCACCGAGGCCGATAAAGCGGTGGTTGAGGTCATGCCTTAACCAGTGTGTTAACGGGGGATTAAAGCCGCGTTTCTTTTGTTTTAGCGGGTTTAATTCGTTGAGCGCATCGAGCAGGCTAGAAAAAATAGCTTTGGCTGGTTTGGTGAATCGCTGTTGATCACAGAGTGCCAGAGTGCTGTTGTAGAGGTGGTGGTCAAGTAGTGGCGAGCGCCCCTCTAAGCCGTGTGCCATAGAGACTAGATCTGCTTTACGCAAAATATACTCGGCTAGGTAATTGTCCCTGTCGATTTCTAACAGCGCTTTTTGTGGGTCTTTTTGCTGGCTGGGAAAGTTGCGCCAGTGCACGGCCTTGGGTTGCTTGATCCCAAGGGCGGCCCGTTGATTAATACTGAAACCAGAAAATCGCAGGCCGTAAGCTTGTTGCCAGCTGAGCTTTAATTCACTGATTATTTTGTGATTGCCTTTACTGTTGAGTGTGGGCCGCAATGGTAAAAAGGGTATGCGAAACCCGCGACGAAAGCTCGAACGCAGGTGTTTTTGATAACGCTTATATCCGCTGAAGAGCTCGTCTCCCCCATCACCATTGAGGACAACCTTAACGCTGCCACTGGCTTCTTTAGCCAAATACCAGAGTGGAAAGGCGGAAGGGTCGGCAAATGGCTCGTCACAATCGGCGACAATTTTGTCAAAGTCAGCGCTGATACTTTCAGGTATCACGACCTTGGTGTGCGGTAAACCAAGTTTGTTGGCAATCTTCTCCGCTTGCTCACTCTCGTCCATCGAGGAGTTGGGGAAAGCGGCAGTAAAAGTTTCTATATTGGTGTAACCCTGCTTGGCGAGCTGTGTGGCGATGACGCTGGAGTCGATGCCGCCGCTTAAAAATAAACCGACGGGTCTATCGGCTACCGTGCGTATTGCAATGGCTTCATCGAGAGTGCTGAAAAATTCGCTGCTATCCGGCTCTGGTGACCAGTAGGCCGACTTAGTTAGTTGCCGTGTGCTGATGTCGTATTCAAGCTTGTGACCGTTCTCTAGGCGCTGTACGCCTTCAAAGATAGTGGCCGGTGCGGGAATGTATCTGTGTGCCAGGTAAGCATCAATGGCTTCTGGTGAAACCTTCCGCTTGCCGATGAGGGGCGCAATGCCTCGAACTAGCGAGGAAAATGCAAAGCGCTCGTCATCATGAAAATAAATCAGTGGCTTGAGACCGAAGCGATCGCGGGCGCAGAATACTTTGTTCTTTTCTAGGTCGAGGATACTGACCGCGAACATGCCACGCATATACTCTAGTAGCTTGTCGAACCCCCAAGCTAAGTAACCCTGCAAAATAAATTCAGTATCTGAGTGGGTTTGAAATTCCACGCCCTGCTGCTTGAGTTGTTCCGCTTCTTTCTGCCAGCCATAAATTTCACCGTTGTAGCAAATCCAAATGTTTCTATTGGGTGCTTGCATGGGCTGATTAGCGGCGGAGCGGGTATCCATAATGGATAGGCGGGTATGCAAAAGGTGGTTGCTGCCCTGCTCTTCGGTGGCTTGCCACTGATTGTTCCAGCTGGTGACGCCTGAGGCGTCTGGTCCACGGTTGGCGAGTGCGGCCAGTGACTGCTGTAGTGCAGAAGAGGGGGTCGGTGTTTGGCTAAATAAGCCGGCAATGCCACACATAAAAAACCTTGGGTTAAATCAGTTGTTGGTAGAGGGCTATTAACTTTTGGACCATGTCTTTTTGGTCCATCGTCTCTGCTTTTTTACGGGAGAGGTGCCCCATTTGTTGGCATTTTTCGGTGTCATCGAGTGTGCGAATTGCCGACGCTAGGGCGTCGTAGTCAAGGGCGTCGCAAACGATACCGTTGTTGTCGGTCAGCTCGGCACCACCGCATTTACTACTGGTCACAATGGCTAGGCCGCAGGCCATGGCTTCAAAAACGACATTCGGAAACGGATCGTAAAGGGTGGGCAGCAATAAAAGATCGGCAGCCCCGTACCAGGGTTTCACATCTTGCTGTACGCCAAGCCAGTGAATGCGTTCGGTCACACCGAGACGCCGAGCGTAAGCTTGATAATGTTTGCTGTGTTTGTCGCTGCCAACGACTATTAGGTGGGCGCTGTTTGAACCGTTAGCGATCGCGTAGATCGCGCCTTTAAGTCCTTTGCGTTCAAATCCTGATCCTACGTAGATGGCTACTGTGGTCTGAGGCTTGATTCCTAAGGTGGCGCGCTGCTTCTCCCTGTACTGTTCTTTAAGTAAGGGGGTGAAGGCCTCTGTATTTACACCGTTGTAAATGAGATGCAGTTTATCGGGGGCTATGTCGAAGCGCTGAGATATTTCTTGGCGCACCATATCCGAGTTGCAAATTACGGCCTGTAAGCGTGGATCTTCAAACATCAGCTTTTCGTTGCGACAGACGAAACGATGGTAAGGGCTGAGTGATTGCAGTCGTTTTTTAAGCGGAGAAAGTACCCTTTGTCGTTGAGCTAACCATTCGGCGTGCACGCCATCACCTGCCCGATAGATGCTGCAGCCAGGAACGCGTTCATGGGACTGTACTAGGTCAAACTGATGTGTGTTCAGAAGTTGTTGAATCGCGGAGGAGAAATTTTTCTCGCGGCTGACACGGCTCATGCCTTTGGGTGGGTTACAGATTAATACTTGGTGCCGGCCACCGTCGTTCCATTCGCGAGTAATGATGGTGGTGTCTAGGTCCGTCTCACCTAACCCCTCAAGTGCTCGGCTGATGAAACGCTCAGCGCCGCCATCGGCGCGGTACTTCTGTCGGACGATGGCGAGTTTCATGCGCCAGCGCTCTGCTGGGCTAGGGGTTGGTCGGCTAATAATACTTCGGCGGCTTGCAGGGCTCGAGCAACGGGAATCGCGGATAAACATTCACTGCGGCGGCCATCGCCACAACCAGCTAGATCGCAGGGGCGGCAAGAATGGTCGGAGGATAGAATGGTGTGGCGATTCATCCACGGAGACCATTCCAGCTCATTGCTGGGACCAAAAAATGCTAGGCAGGGGGTGTTTGTGGCGGAGGCAATGTGCATTGGCACTGAATCAACCCCAATCAAGAGTTTGGCGTGCTTAATTAGGCTCATCAATTCTTTGAGGCTAACCTCTCCGGCTAAGTTGAGCGGCGCAGTGGTGACCTGCTGGAGGATTCTATCGACCATCTTGAGTTCCGCTGAGTCGGGCGCGGCGGTGATGACGAGCTTGTGTCCGCGCTGCTGTAACGCATTGATCAGTTCGGCGACCTTGGCTTCATCCCAGCTTTTAAACAGCCAGCGCGACGTGGGGTGTATGTGTATGTATTGGCCGGTAAGTAAACCGTGTTTTTGACGCAGCTCGTCCATGCGCGCTTCCGCGGCTGGGCCGGGTATGGCGGTCATGCGCTTGCTCTGCTCGTCGGGGTAAACCCCCACGTGGCGCAAAGCATCGAGGTGTTTTTCCACCATATGGCGCTTTTTTAAATTCACGGGGAAGTTATAGGTGAAACTCTTTTTCCAGAAGCGACCAGGGCGTACCGAGTGTATTTGCGAAACTGAAACCGCAGGTTTTAAGTATCTAACCAGCGATACACCACGCCAGTGATTGGTCATATGAAAGATGACGTCGTATTGGCGATTTTTTAATTCTTTCAGTAGACCCAATTCTGCACTTAACTGCCGCCTGATACTGAGTTTCTTCCAGTTGCGGTCGATGCAAAATAACTGATTTATTGCAGGGTGCTCTTCGAGCATCGGTGCTGTATCTGAATAGATTAGCGCGTCTACCTCAAGGTGTGGGAACTGCTCTTTTAAGACGCTGAACATGGGGGACGAAATGAGCACGTCGCCATGGTGGCGTAACTTGATGATCAATACGCGCTTAACTTGGGAGAAGTCTACGCCGTCAGGGACGCTGGCCGAGCTGATTAGTTTGGGCTGGGCTGAAGAGGGGGTGCTGCTCATTTTTGATCCTGATTCGGCTGGTCGATAAGAGGGTGATTGTACTGTAGATGTCCCCCCTAGTCATGGCGTCTCTAGGTAGGTCAGCAAGGCTGGGTTGTGACGTGGCTTTACCTGTTCATGTGGTACAATCTGGGCTTTTTTAGGGCGGCTATTTAGCCCCCCTGCGTAAAATAGGATTTATATTGTCCACTCTAGACGACAAGGCGAAGCACCCCTACCGGCGCTTGTTGGGTTACCTGAAGCCACACAAGGGGATATTCGCCCTCAGTATCCTAGGCTTTCTAATTTTCTCGGCGACTCAGCCAGCGTTGGCGCATATGTTGGAGTATGTGGTCGATGCCCTAGAGAATGGTGACGAGAATGCTAAGTATTTGATTCCAGGGGCTATTTTCGGGATTTTTATAGTGAGGGGAATAGGTACCTTTATAGGTAACTATTTCATGTCTAAAGTGGGCTTTTCGATCGTTCGAACCCTGAGAACCGCTATTTTTAATCATCTGACGATCATGCCCAGCGCTTATTTTGATCAGTACAGTTCGGGCACACTGATTTCAAAGATCACCTATGACGTCAGCCAGGTGACCAAGTCGATCACCAATGCACTGACTGTGGTTATTCGAGAGGGCACCACCGCTTTCTTCTTGGTAGGTTATTTGGTTTGGCAGAACTGGAAGCTGACTTTGGTATTCCTTTTTGTCGCTCCCTTTTTAGCGGTGATCGTCAGTTGGGCCAGTAAACGTATGCGCAAGCTCAGCTCGCGCATACAGGATAGTATGGGCAATATTACCCACACCGCCTCTGAAATGATTGGCAACTACCGCGTGATGAGAAGCTTTGGCGGTGAGGAATATGAGCGCAAGCGCTTTCTAGATGCTGCGAATAATAACTTTCGTCAAAATCTAAAACTGGTGACCACCTCGTCTATCAGCACACCCATGACGCAGATGATTGTGGTGACGGCCCTGTGCGTGCTGATGTATTTGGGCTTAGCCTTTACCACGACCATGGGCGAAGGCGCCGGTTCTTTTGTGGCCTATTTGGCCGCCGCCACACAGGTGCCCGGTGCGGTTAGAAAGTTGGTTGAGGTTAACAATACGATACAAAAAGGCATTGCGGCGGCAGAGAGCGTTTTTGCTCAGCTCGATGCTGTTCCCGAAGCGGATGCGGGGCAGACACGGGTAGAGCGAGTGACGGGAACCATTAAGTTGGAATCGGTTGCCTTTCGCTACAGCGCCTCAGATAAAAACGTCATTAACGATATCTCGTTAGCGATTAACCCTGGTCAAGTGGTGGCCTTGGTTGGACGTTCAGGCAGTGGTAAGACGACACTGGCGGCGTTGATACAACGCTTTTATGATCATCAGTCAGGCAATATATTGATAGATGATATCCCCGTGCAAGATTTTGAATTAATCAATTTACGTCAGCAAATAGCGTTGGTTAATCAGAATGTAGATTTGTTTAATGACACCGTTGCCAACAATATTGCATACGGTGATATGCAGGGTAGCTCTGCCGACGCGATTGAGCATGCTGCGCGACTCGCCAATGCCTGGGAGTTTATCGAGCAGATGCCAGATGGCTTGGATACCCTGATTGGTGAGGATGGCGCCCGTCTGTCTGGCGGTCAGCGTCAGCGACTGGCCATTGCTAGAGCGCTGTTGAAAGATGCACCCATTTTAATATTGGATGAGGCGACTTCGGCGTTGGATACTGAATCGGAACAAAAAATTCAGATCGCGCTTGAGCAGGCCATGAAAAATCGAACGACCATTGTTATTGCCCACCGTTTATCAACGATTGAGAACGCCGATCAAATCGTGGTGATGGATCGAGGTGCTATTGTCGAGCAGGGCACGCATACCGAGTTACTGGCTGCGCAGGGCACTTATGCGCAGTTGCACGCAAGGAACTTCACCGATGACGAGTCCGATAAAACCGTTGTTGGCTGAAGCTGCCAAAATTTAATCAGTAGATAAATATTACTACGGTGGCCTGAGTGATAACTCAGGCCTATTTTGTTGGAGAGAGAGCGGTGGAAATTACAGTAGTCGGTACCGGATACGTGGGCCTTGTAAGTGGTGCGTGTTTTGCTGATATGGGCAATCGTGTGACCTGTGTCGATTTAGATCAGAAGAAAATTGACAGTTTATTGGCTGGTGATATTCCGATCTATGAGCCGGGCTTGGACACTGTTGTCGCTAAAGGCATCGAACTGGGCCTGTTGAACTTCACCACATCCCTGCCGACGGCCATGCAGACCTCCAGTATTTATTTCATTGCGGTGGGTACGCCTCCGGGTGAGGATGGCTCGGCTGATCTCAAATATGTTCTGGCCGTGGCCCGTGAGATAGGTCAAAACCTGACCGACTACGCGGTGATTGTGGATAAGTCTACGGTCCCAGTGGGTACGGCCGATAAGGTGACGGCGGCGATTCAGGAAGAACTGGACAAGCGCGGTGTTGATATTGAGTTCGATGTTGTCAGCAACCCTGAGTTCCTAAAAGAGGGGGCGGCGCTGGATGACTTTATGAGCCCTGACCGTATTGTTATTGGCACCGATAGCGCGCGCGCACGCGCGTTGATGAGTGAACTGTACGCCAGCTTCTCACGCAACCATGACAAGCTCATGTTCATGGGCGTACGCGACGCCGAGATGACCAAGTACGCAGCCAATGCGATGCTGGCGACTAAGATTTCCTTCATGAATGAGATAGCTAACCTCTGTGAACGTCTCGATGTAGATGTGGAGCAGGTGCGTCACGGTATCGGCTCTGACAGCCGCATTGGTTACTCGTTTATCTATCCAGGTTGTGGTTACGGTGGTTCTTGTTTCCCCAAGGATGTACAGGCACTGGTGCGTATCGCTCAGTCGCAAGATTTTGATGCGAAGATCCTCGAAGCCGTAGAAGCCCGCAATAACGCACAAAAACACGTGCTGTTCGCTAAGGTGCAGCAGCAGTTGGGCGACCTAAAAGGAAAAACGGTTGCCGTTTGGGGTTTGGCGTTTAAACCCGGTACCGATGACATGCGCGAAGCGCCATCCATCCCACTGGTTACCAAGTTGCTAGAAGCCGGTGCCACCGTACAGGTACACGACCCGGTTGCCGTTGAAACTTCTAAGCGCGAATTTCCACCCAAGTACTTAGATAACGGGCAGCTGATTTATTGTGATGATCACTTTGCCGCCGCGAAGAACGCTGAAGCCTTGGTACTGGTTACTGAGTGGAAGCAGTATCGCCAACCCGATTTCGATAAGCTCAAGGGCTTACTAGCAGGCGCGAATATTTTCGATGGTCGCAACCTTTATAACCCCGAAAAGCTTCGATCTATGGGTTTCTACTACTCGGGCATTGGTCGCTAGTAGACCTGTTATACCGTTTGAACAACAATAACGATGGGCCTGTGAGCCCATTTAGAAGAATGTGAATACGAGGCTTTTATGCAGACAACCATGCCCCGCTTTGACCGCTCGCAAGTATTGGTGATCGGTGATGTTATGTTAGATCGCTATTGGCATGGCGGCACCTCTCGAATTTCACCTGAGGCGCCGGTGCCTGTGGTGAAAGTGAATGGTGTCGAAGACCGCCCTGGTGGTGCTGGCAACGTTGCGTTAAATATCGCGGCGCTGGGTGCGGGCGCTTCGTTGATCGGTGTGGTGGGGCGAGATGAGGCGGCCGCCGCGCTGGATACTCGACTGACGTCGGTTGGCATTCACACCGATTTTCAAGTCTCAGAAGATAAACCCACCATCACTAAGCTGCGGGTGATTAGTCGTCATCAGCAGTTATTACGAATGGATTTTGAGGAGAGCTTCGCGGCTTCTGACAGCCTGAACTTTGTCGAAAAGGCGCGCAAGCTATTACCCATGATGGGCGCGGTGATTTTATCCGATTACGCCAAGGGCACTCTGCACGATACCCAGAGCTTAATTGATGTTGCGCGCGAGCTGGGCGTTCCGGTATTGGTTGACCCCAAGGGGACTGACTTTGAGCGCTACCGTGGTGCGACATTATTGACGCCGAACCTGACCGAATTTGAAGAGGTGGTTGGGGCGTGTGAACACGAATCCGAGCTGGTTGATAAGGGCACCGAGTTGATGCTGCGCTTGGACTTACAGGCCTTACTGGTAACGCGCAGTGAGCACGGCATGACGCTGTTACGCCCGAATCAGCCCGAGCTACACCTGCCGGCACGCGCCCGTGAAGTGTTCGACGTGACGGGGGCAGGTGATACGGTTATCTCAGTTTTGGCATCCTCAATAGCGGCTGGCTGTGAATTGCCGCAGGCCGTCGCGCTGGCAAATATAGCCGCCGGTATTGTCGTCGGTAAGCTGGGGACAGCGACGATCAGTGCGCCTGAATTACGCCGCGCCGTACAGGCGGAGCAGGGCGCAGAGCGCGGTGTGATGAGCGAAGAGCAGCTGGTCATGGTGCTGGAAGATGCGCGTGCCCATGGCGAAAAGGTTGTTTTTACCAACGGTTGCTTCGATATTGTTCATGCGGGCCACGTCGGTTATTTGGAAGACGCGCGCGCGCTTGGCGATCGCTTGATTGTCGGTATTAACAGCGACGCATCAGTGACACGGCTCAAGGGCGATGGCCGTCCGATCAACCCATGTGATCGACGCATGGCGGTATTGGCTGGTTTGGAGTCAGTTGACTGGGTGACCTATTTTGACGCTGATACGCCAGAAGACCTTATCGCCAAGCTTAAACCCGATGTGTTGGTAAAGGGTGGCGATTATACAGAAGAGCAGGTCGTTGGCTGGGAGATCGCCAAGGCCTATGGCGGTGAAGTGCAGGTGCTCAGTTTCTTTGATGACTGTTCCACCACCGCGATCATCGAGAGAGTCATTGATAAGAATACCTAAAGGTCCGGTTTGGCTCCACTGAACTTAATGAATGGTCGGATGTTTAAGCGGGCTTATAAAAAGTAAAAGGGTGGCCACTGGCCACCCTTTTTTATTGCTCTGCTTTTACTGTGTTAGCTCGCCACTCACCGAGCTCAAGCTTCGGCTGGGGACAGCCAATCGAATCTTTCGCCTATGTGGTTAAATAACGCTTCGTTTTTAGTGGCGAAGTGATGGGTCAGCCAGTTATAAACTTCCGGGTCGACTTTTGTGCGGTTATGGCCTTGATTCATGGGTTTGAAGCTGGCGTTGCTGAACGAATCTTCAACGTTTAAGAAGTTGAAAACCGTGGCCATTTTCTCCACGGGTTTTGCCCAAAGGTCCTCACTGGACAGGGTGAGAATCTGATTTTTCTTAAACAGTTTGAAATACCGTTGCAGCAACTCTAGGTAGTAACCGCGGTGTAAGTAAGACTTGTTGTAAAGAGTCGAGCTGTATTCGCGTGTGGATAAGCACTGGCCAATCGTGGCTTCTTCTTGTTCTAGTGCCTCGCTGATCGTGCGCTCTTCTCGGCCTTTTCTGACCTCGTGAAAATAATGAGATATAGCCCTTTCAGTAGGGTCTCGAAAAATACAGACGAGCTTTATGTCTGGGTATTGGGCATGAATCCGCTCGGGGCATAGGGGGTGAAAAAGGTAGAGTGGTGAACACTCACCGGTTATGCGATTGCCGATTACTCGGAATTTGTAGGGAAAGTGGCTGCGGTACCAGCCCAATCCTTTCCCGTAATTATCCTCTGAGTCGTCGAGCCCGCCGTCAAAGAAATGCACTTCTCTCTTTCTCGGCGCGATAGCGTTGGGGTGCTCATTGATATAGTTGTATAGGCTGGTCGTCCCCGATTTCTGCGCGCCGAGAATAAGGTAGTTAGGTTGTGCCCTGAGCTTACTCATCAGCATTTTTATTCTTTATCCGTGCGGATTTCCTAGGCTCGTGATCGGGCTTGGTGTTTAAACGATGACAGCCGTTATTAACTGGTGCCTAATACCAATAGTCGGCGACCCACTTGGCTGGACGGATACGGCGGTACCAGCGATCGCCTTGGCCGACGATCGCGCCTTCGGGGTTTACATCACCGTGGAAGACAACGATTTTACCTGTCTCAGGTTTCTTCGGTGTGAAGAACCAACGGGCAAGGCGATTGCTGTGCAGGACTTGCTTGCGGTAGCTCAGGCACCACGCATCGGGCCAAAACTTCAGCGTGCCCTGCTCCTGCATATAGTCGGTCAGGTAGTTTTGTTCATTACCGTGCTTCTTCACCAGGCTGTCGCGGTTATCGCAGAAGTCGCTGATGATGCTGCCGAGCTTACCGGCGGTGAAGCGATAGATGGACGAGTTGCCTTTGTCTCGCTTACCGGCCCAGTCTTGAATGATGTAAAACTCGCCCTCAGGCTCAAAAAAGCAATCGATGTTGTCGATGATGACAATGTCGAGGTCCAGAAACAGACAGGTGCCTTGAATGTCGTAGAGCGGATCGACAAAGGTCAGCAGTTTTTTCCACGCCTGCACTTTGCGCTTTTCTGGGTCTTCATTCATGTCGACCGGCACTTCAGGTATGGCAAAACTTTCGATACCCGCATTAAAACCGCTGTCGTCATCGGTTAGGCAGATGAAGCGAAAAGGCCGAGACAAATTGCGTGAGACCATCGAGTGCAGGCGGTTTACGTAGGTGGCGTTGTACTTGTTGCCCCACTTCATACACAGAATATTAACCGGAGATGCAGACATATTGGCCTTCATTATTATTGTTGTTGATCATAACGACATGTTACCTACTCGCTGGGAGCAGGTATACGCTGGCGGGCTAATAAACCAAGCGACTAGGTAAGGGCCTTCATGGCCTTGCTGACATTGCTGGTTAAATGTTCAGGGTTGATGGTGCCTATGATGGCGCTGCTGACCCCCGGGTGCTGGAAAAGAAAATCCATACTTTTCTGAATGGGGTCTTGGGGCTGTTCTTTGTTCGCTATTTTGTTACGCGTAACAATATGTCCACTGGGCTCTTGATTGAAAGCGATATGACCGCTGGCCAAGGCCTTCTTGATAAGAGCGCCTTTATTATTAGCCGCGCAGTAGTCCAGTACGGGTTCTTCGCCGCGCTCGTTGAGGTTATAGGTGACCATTACGCAGTCGGAGTGGGCGGCGGCGAGTAGGCCACCCTCGACGGTTTTGGTCGACATGCCAAAGGCGCGGATCAGGCCCTGACGTTTTAACTCGGCTAACTCGCCGAGTATGCCGTAGCGCTCGATAATCTCGACGTCGTTGCCGTCAGAATGCACTAAAACCATATCGATGCAGTCGGTGTGTAAGCGTTTTAAGCTGCGTTCAATGCTGCGACGAGTGTGCTCGGGGGTAAAGTCAAAGCTCGACACGCCGCCGTTGAATTCCTCGCCGACCTTGGAGCAGATAACCCAGTCGTGCCGCTGCCCTGCAAGCAGCGGACCGAGGCGTTCTTCACTGATGCCGTAGGCTGGCGCTGTGTCGATGAAATTGATGCCAAGTGCTTTGGCTTGACTGATTAAGTCACTGGCGGTTTTGTCGTCTGGCAGTTCAAAGCGGTTGGGGTATTTGACGCCTTGGTTACGGCCCAGTTTTACCGTACCTAACCCTATGGGGCTAATACTTAAACCCGTGTCGGCGAAGGGGCGCTGGGGCAACATGATATTCGGCATGGGGTGTCTCGTTGTTAACGGGCGAGCTTCATCGCATTTAGCTAAAGAATTGAACTTGGCTCAAGAGTCGAACTTAGCCCAAGGTGTTGCGGCCACGGGTGCTTGGGCCAATAGGTCAAGCGCCGAGGTATTTACCTCGCTCGAGGGGGTGATGCCCGCTGCGGTGAGCTGCTCAAGGGTCTCGCTGGCTAGATTAGGTGTCAGCGTGAGTTTTGTGGGCCAGGCGACTAACAGGTTTTCGATGCCTTCGGCTTGACCGACAAATGCCTTATCTGGGCGCACAAAGTTCTTCTGCCGTGGCTCGGCTCGCTCGACTCGCAGGGTGGACCACTGGGCTTCGCTGAGATCGAGCCATGGCATCAGGTTCGCCAGCTCGGTTTTGGCGGCATCGATCACCTGTTCTGGTGTTTGCTCAACGCCCTTCTCGGCTAGGGTGCCGCCCAAATACCACACCCATTGACCATCGGCTGCAGGGTGGCTGGATATAGTCAGGCGTGGTGTCTTGTCGGTACCCAAGCAGTGGCCGTAAAACGGGTTGGGGTTTTTATGCTTAACCATCACTTGGTGCAGCGGGCGCGTTTGCATGGCCGGTGTCGATGCGCCTAATTGCTCAAGCAGCGGGCCGTTGCCCTTGCCCGCGCTGAAGATAAAGCGCTTGGCCTTGACCAATATAATTTCGCCGTCCTGATCTATCAGCAGCTCACAGTCGCCCTGGCTGTTTTTACGCCAATGGTGGCTGGCGGGCAGCAGAAAGGTTTGCTGCTGAGCTTGTTCGGCCAGGGTCGTGACTAGGCTGGGGACATCCAACACCATGTCTACCAAACGGTAGAGTTGGCCCTTGAAATCCTTGTGCTGAAAAATAGCAGGGCGGTCGTGTTTGCTCACCTTATCGACGCGACCACGGGTGGCCTTGCTGGCAAAGAAGGTGGTCAGTTTGGAGGTGACGTTGGCTGAAGACCACATATAGAAGTGATCGCTCAGGGTGCGCGCGCCACGCAAATCGATATCGCCGGTACCGGCCAAACAGTTGCGCCAGTGCTCGGGCATGTCGGCGATGGCCTCGGAGGCGCCATTGAGCACGCCGCTGAGGGTGTACTTAATGCCGCCGTGGATCATACCCTGCGAGGCGACGGTCTGATCGCTGCCCAGCGCCTTGGTTTCAAACAGAGCGCTTTGGTAGCCCGACTGTTGCAGTCGATTGAGCAGCCAGAGCCCGGCAACGCCACCGCCTATGACGGCAACATCGAGTTCAACGGTTTGGGTAACGGGCATGGCAAACTCCAGGGCAGGCAGTGGCGCGAGCGAAGACGGCAGGCCCCATTAATAAGCCGCTAAGTATACTGATTTCAATCGTAAAAAACGCGTTTGCCACGTGCCGCTGGTGATATTTATGGCTTTTCAGGCTGGGGTCCAGTCGCTATGCTGAGGCACTAAAATTTCCCTCCGCATTTGTTTGGATACCCGCATGGCTCGCGCGCTTTACAGCTTAGTGTTTTATGGTCTGATGCCTTTTGTCTTACTGCGTTTATTATGGCGTGCACGTTTAGCCCCCGCTTATCGTCAGCGTTGGGCTGAGCGATTTGGTTATGTTGAAAAGCGCGTCCCGCAGAAACAAGGGCAGGCACTCAGCCCCGCTATTTGGGTGCACGCTGTCTCTGTGGGCGAGACACTGGCAGCCCTGCCGATGATGCGCGAATTGTTACAGCGTTACCCCGACTATCAATTGATCGTCACCACTACCACCCCGACAGGCTCTGAACGCGTGCAGGTGGCGCTGGCCAAAGAGCTCGGCAGTGGCCGAGTTCTGCATTGCTACGCACCTTACGACCTGCCCTGTGCGGTGGCGCCTTTTCTCAAGCGGATGGCTCCGCAGTTGTCGATCATCATGGAAACCGAACTCTGGCCAAACACCATTGCCGCCTGTCATAAACGTAGTATTCCTGTGGTGGTGGCGAATGCCCGCTTATCGGCGCGTTCGGCGCGTGGTTACGGCCGCTTATCGGCGCTTATGCAACCTATGTTACAGCAGTTAAGTTTGGTGGCGGCGCAGCACGAGGACGATGCCGAGCGCTTCCAAGCGCTGGGCGATGTGAAAATTCAGGTCACCGGTAATATCAAATTTGACCTGACCTTGGATCAGGCGCTGAAAGATCAGGCCGTTGCGATTCGTAAGCGCTGGCAACATGACGGTGAGCGACTGGTCTGTTTGGCGGCCAGCACCCATCAAGGTGAAGATGAACAATTACTGGATGCCTTTGAGCTGGCGCGCAAGCAGCGGCCAAACTTACTGCTTGTGTTGGTTCCGCGACACCCAGAGCGCTTTGACTCGGTTGCACGCCTAGTGGCCGCGCGGGGGTTTCAGCTCCAGCGTCACAGTCAGGGAGGTGATGTGGCTGCCGTTACACAGGTATTGGTGGCTGACACAATGGGTGAACTCATGTCGTTACTAGGCGCCAGTGATTTGTGTTTCATGGGCGGGACTCTGGTGGAAAATGGTGGCCATAATTTTATAGAGCCAGCGGCCTGGGGTTTACCACAATTATGCGGCCCGTCGTTGTTTAATTTTTCCGAAGTGTCTCGTCTGCTCATCGATGCCAGCGCTTTGATTGTGGTCAATAATGTCGCTGAGTTGTCACAACAGTTGATCGGACTATGCGCCGATAAGGAACAACGAGACACGATGGGGCAAGCGGGCCTGGGCGTTGCCACGGAAAATCGCGGAGCGTTAGAGCGCTTACTGGTTGCTGTGGATGAGCGCCTGCTGGCTGAATAATTGAGAGCGCTACAAAGCTCCTTTGATCCTCTGAACTTTTAGTTAGCCCATTGACCCCCGTGTTGAAGACCAGATATTCAGAAAGTGAGGGAAGGGATGCAGAGGCTTTGACTTTAGATTCGTATGGCCGTGTTGTTTGGCTGTTGGCTCATTACTGAAATTTGTTTCAGGCTCCCAAACAAGCTGCCAGAGGTTTACTGTATGAAAAAGAATATTTGGTATCCGCTAGACAACATGACTGGTGTTTATGTGGGTCAGTATGTTGTGCCAAGCTTTATTTCAAACTCAATTGCTTTAAAAGTTGCTGAGCGGGAGTGGGTGCTAATAAGTCCCGGTGCATCGATGCTGCATGCTTGGCCTGACATCTGCCCGCATGCGGACTCTCGGCTGAGTATTGTCATGCCCAATAGCTTTCATTACATGGGGGTCGAGGCTTGGCTTGCGCGTTACCCTGATGCCAAATTGTACGCAAGCAAGAAAGCGATAAAGCGGCTTAGTAAAAAAGGTTTCACGGATATAACCCCTCTTGAGCTTGAAGTGCCGAACCTACCCGATAGTTTTGAAGTGCTCGTGCCTCCCGGTCACCGAGGCGGGGATGTTTGGTTAAGTCGACGCGATGCTCGTCAAGGCGCGTTGTGGATCACTTGTGATAGTTTTCAAAATTACGAGCGATACTCGAATCAACCCATCGCGCGAACACTGCAAAAGATTCTCGACACCGCACCCGGTTTAAAAATGAGTCAATTTGTAAAATGGTTGTTGCTCGATGATAAACGAGACTTTAAGCGTTGGGTGTTAGCACAGCTTCAGCAGGATAAACCCACCACGCTCATACCCAGCCATGGTGAGGTAGAGCAAGACGGAGAATTACCCCAGCGTATCGCGCAACTTATCGACAGGCGTTTGTGACGGGTAGGTGGGGCGATCTTTGGTGTTTGTCCTTGACGCCTTTCAACAAAAAAGCCCCCACTGAAAAATCAATGGGGGCTTTTTTGTGCGCAAGGTATTTTTCTTAATACCTTGGCCTAGTTGTTTACTTTTCAAACAGGCTGCGCATGACAGGTTTGTCTAGGTCTAGCCAGCGGTTCAGGTCCTGCACGTCCGTTGGTGACAGCAGGCCGGCCGACTCTTTGAGTCGCAGCATGCTCAGAATGTAGTCGTAGCGGGTGTTGTCGTAGTTGCGTTGAGCATTGAAAACATTGCGTTGGGCAACGAGCACATCAACGAGGTTGCGCGTTCCAACTTCATAGCCCGCTTGTGTTGCCTCCAATGCGCTCTGGCCTGAGGTAATGGCCTGCTTGCGCGCTTTTACCTGCGCCACGTCGATGGTTACCGACAGGTGCAGAGAGCGTGCAGATTGAATGGTGCCGCGCAGGGCCTTGTTGTAAGTCTCCTGCGACTGCATGAATTGCTGATGTGCTTGGCGACGCTCACCAGAGGTGCGACCACCGGTAAAAATAGGGACAGTGACCGAGATGGCGATGGTGTTGCCATCTTCGTTACGGCTGTCCGCATCAAAATTGGTACCGAGGAAATCAATCGAGGTGTTGGTGTCGTCTTTGTCGGTATAGGTGTAGCTGCCGGTCACCGTGGGCAGGTGGTTTGAGGTCTTGGCGCGTGAATTCTGGCGTGCGGACTCCGAGTTGAATTTGGCGACTTTCAGCGCATGGTTGTTCTTCAGCGCGAAGTCGACCCACGCCTGGCGAGTGGCTGGCTCAGGTTGGACAACCGGAAAGTTGTCGACCAGTGGCGAGGCGCTGTCGTGGCTGCGGCCAGTCAACACTTCAAGTTCTTCAAAACTGATACCGAGGTTGCCGAGCGCTTCCAGTGTAGTGGCGGTGGCGGTGTCATAGACGGCTTGCGCTTCGTGAACGTCGGTGATGGCGGTGAGGCCCACTTCAAAACGCTGTTTGGTCTGCTCGAGCTGGTGAGCGTAAGCTTTTTCCTCTGCCTGCGCAGTTTCCATATTGTCGATGGCGCGCAGCACATTAAAGTAGGCCTCGCTGACGCGGATGATCAACGTTTGCTGGTCGGCGTTGAATTGTGCTTCGGCCAGTTGACTCAAGGCCTTGCCTTGTTGGTACCCGTACCAAGCCGCCATGTTGAAAATGGGTTGGGTCAGGCTAACTTTGTAAACCTCATTTTGGCTGTCAGTGCTGCTGGCTACTACGGCGTTAACGGGCGAACCTTGGTAACCGCTGCTGTCGATAGTGGTATCAGAGAACTGAGCCGTGGCGCTTATTTGTGGCAGCAGGCCTGCACGGGCGATGTTTTTAGATTCCATGCCGGCTCGGTAGGCGGCGGTGTCGGCCTTGATTTGGTGATCATTTTCCAGTGCAAGGGCGTACATATCCTGCAGACTGCTGGCCTGGCTGGTCGCCGCGCTGAAGCTGATGACTGCCGCGAGAGCAGTGACGAGCAATGAGGGATGACGCTTAATCATATTGAATCCTGTGAAAGCGCTGTGCGGCACAGTTTGCCGAGCGCGCTTATCTAGAGAAATTGGGGCAATCGTACAGAGAGACTAGAGATGTTTATCCAGTGAAAAATACATATAGATGATGATTGCCACGGCAGTGTAGCGGTTTGCTAATAGAGCGTCGACCATTGGGGCTGGTAAATTAGTGTTAATAATCGACCTCTCAGTCGCGTTTTTCTAAACATTGTGGTCTATGGTGATGGCTGTATGGAGACGGCCTTATGCTTGTAGGTTAGGTCGTTCAGCTTCTGTTAAAAGAGAGGCATTAGAATGGTCGCCATTAAGTCTAAGCGACTAAATCTGAACGCTAGTTTAAGGAAACGGGTGATGATGAAAGCAGTGAAGCGAAAGCGTTTTTTCCAAATAATAGTCTTGAGTTTTTGTTGCATAGGATTGCTTGGCTGTATCACGGAGCCCGCGCAGCGTGATCCTTTGAAGCAGAGCGTAGCGGTTACCTTGACGCAACCCAACATGCCGGTCACCGCCCATACACCACTCAGTTGGTATTCGGATGTGATCAGTGTGCTTGATACCACGGCGCCTCGCCAGCCGACCGACGACCGTGGCAGTGAGTTTGCGAAAAATGAAATCGCAGACCAGTTACAGGCGAAGGGTTATCTATTGACGCCAGAGGTCACGCGTTACCAGCTGATCAGCTTGATGACCTTAGGCGATGATCAGGCTACCGCGACGGCTAATAATATTTTCCGTGTATACCCCGCACTTGTGGGGGTGTCGAAGGAATATCCAAAAGGCACGATGGCGCTGGCAATCGTCGACAGTAAATTAGGCCGAGCTGTCTGGCGCAGTTCCGTCGAGGCGTTTGTCGACCCGAAGGCTGCAGCATCTGAAAAGCAGGCGCGGATTCGCCGCTATGTGAAGGATCTTTTGAAGCACCTGCCGAATGCTAAATCTTGAATATCAGGACGCACATATAATTGAGGAAAGAATGAATGAAAAAATCATCATTGGGTTGTCTCATGCTGGCGATAACATTTTTGACCGCCTGTACTGGAAGTCCACACTTAAAAGAAGGGGGAGAAACAAAGGGCGGCCTTAGTCCCGTTGCGGGTGTCAGTTTTGATGAGGTTTTTGTGGCTCTTGATGCCGAGCTAGAGGGTTTTAAAGCACTTTATGTTGAACCGCTAGATGCCAGCAGTACGGTAGTTAACTTTCGCCCAGATAGCCGCATTTATCCGCGTGGTAAGTGGGAGATGACGGATACGGATCGCCAGCGGTTTGCCAAGCAATACCGTGAAGCCATGACTAAAGCTTTGTTGTTAAAAGGCTACAGCTTGAAGGCTGAGCCGGCCGCAGGGGTACTGGTGGTGAAGTCCCAACTGCTGGAGATAGCTCCGCTAGCGCCTAAGGATAACTTTAAAGACCGCGATGTGAGCAAGAAATACGTCAGCCAAGGCGCAGGAACGCTCACTATGGCCATGCAGCTCCACGATGGTGTGGACGGTCGTTTGTTGGCAACCATCGAGGACAGGCGAGTGGCTGGGTATCGCTGGCAGCGCAACACACGGTTTAATAATCAGCACGAAGTGCGTTTAGTGTTTGCCAGTTGGGCTAGGCAGTTCACCAAGTACATGAGTGAAATTCATGAGAGGGATGCAGGTTAGTCACTGTGACTACTTTCAGTACTGTGTAATGCTGGGCTTAAATTAGGCTGAAGGGGCTTTCCCCTTTGGTGAAGAGCCCAGTCGATGGATGAGAATGATGAATGACGCTGTGACGGATACGACCACGCAGGAATTGCCCCCTTTAGGAGACATTTTTAATCCTTTTTCCCAGGAATATTGTGACGATCCCGTGCCCCAGTGTCTGGCGCTGGCTAAGCGCGGGCGTTTCGTATTTTATGAGCCCTGGCAGGCTTGGGTCATCACCCAGATGACCGACATAGCCGACTGTTGGAAAAATGAGCCCTTCTCATCGGATTTCTACGACTGGGAGTTCGCCCACGCCCGTCCGCCAGAATCCGAGTGGGGCAACTTCGAGCGGGCCCTGATTGGCCACAGCCTGCTGGCCGACCCCGTTCATCACCGCTTGATACGCAAGATTGTTTCACCGGCCTTCTCCCGCAATGTAGTGGAAGAAATTCAGCGCCGCATAGAACCCGAAGTGCAGAAACTCTTTGATGAATTGGGTTCTCCCGAGGTGTTTGACTACAAGAAAGAGATTGCCGAAAAGATTCCGTTTATCTCCATCACCAAGATTGTCGGTATTCCCGAGAAGTACTGGGAGGACTTCAAGCCGGTGGTTTTGCACTTTACCGAGGCTTGGAATCCGACCCTGCCAGAGGAGCAGCGCCAGCGGGCGATTGAAGCCAGCAATGTGGCCATCGATATCCTCAAGGAGGTGATCGCCGAGCGTCGCGAGCAGCCGGCCGAGAATGATTTTCTCAGTGCTCTGCTACAGGTTGAGGCGGAAAACCCGGACTTCGAAGAGTGGGACATCATTACTCTAGTCCTAGCGCTGGTCGGCGCGGGTGCCGATACCACGTTGATGGCGCAACAGTGGATGATCTACGCGCTGCTTAAGCACAGGGATCAGGTGGCGACGGCGATTGAGACGCCCGAGGCCTTTGGTCACGCCTTCGCCGAGGTTGAGCGCTGGGGTGTGATGGCGAAGATGGGCTTTGCGCGTTACGCCCGTGAGGACATGGAGTACCTGGGTGAGAAGATCACCAAGGGGCAGATGGTGTTGATGATGCCGCAGCTGCAATCCCACGATCCCGACTACTGTGAAAACCCCGGGCAGTTTGATGTCACCCGGGTCTTTAAACCCGAGCTGCAATTTGGCTATGGGCCGCGTTTTTGCATAGGCGCGGCCATGGCAAAAAATCAGTTGTATGTAACCATGTGCGAGCTGATGAAGCGTTTCCCCAATGTGGAACTGATGGACGAGCCGAAACGCGACGCCAGCAATCACAACGCCATTATGTTTGAGTCATTGATGTTGAAGACCAACGTTTAGAGTAATCCGTTAAGCGATTTTTCGTCAGAGTGTGACCCTAAAGCGGAATCAGGAAACTGGTTCCGTTTTTTATGTTCAGGATGAACGGTATGCCACGGGCGCATGGATGCGCAGGAGTGGCGATGTTCAGGCAGAAAACGGCTCCTGCGTTTTCTCCACTTCCCACATCCTTGTGGGGCGGAAGAGCGGTATACCGCAGGCGCGTCGTGCAGGGGTGCACCAGTGTCACGGGCGCAGGATGCGCAAGAGTGACCAAGGATGCGCAGGAGCGATTATGTTCAGGCAGGTCTATATCTTTCTAAGGCGCGTTCATTCCCAATGAGCGCCATACCTCCTATCTAGGCTTATTGAAAGGTTGAATTGTCGCATCACCCTTTACAGCGCGGGGGCTCACGCATAGACTGACGCCATCTTGTCGGGGTGCTGAATCCAGACGAATCATAAAATTAATGATTCGCTGTCGATTTGGCTGAGAGTGACCCGTCGACCTGATCCGGTTAGTACCGGCGTAGGGAACAAGGTGAGTTACTTGGGAGAATGAAGCTGCTTCGCGTTTCTTTCTCAGCTCCCCATTTGGCTCCATCTTCTTTCTGTCCGCTCGAACTGGATCCCGTACCGGAGCTCCAGTGACCAATCGCAATAATAGTCCACACACACCTCACGCTCGTGGGCGCGCGCCCTCGCCTGTTGTCTTGACGATTGCCGGCAGTGACAGCTGCGCTGGCGCCGGCCTGCAGGCGGACCTGAAAACCTGCGCCGCGCTGGGTGTCTACGCCTGTACGGCGGTTACCGCCATCACCGCGCAAAATACGTTAGGCGTAGAGCACTCCTGGCCGGTCACGGCCGAACAACTGCGCGCGCAGCTTGACGCCGTTGATGTGGATATCGAACTGGCGGCCATCAAGGTGGGTATGCTCGGCAATGAGCAACTGGTACTCGAGTTGGTCGACTGGCTAGAGCAGCGCCGAGCGGCAGGCCGAAGCTGTCCAGTGATCGTCGACCCAGTATTGGTGTCGTCCAGCGGCAGTCGACTGTTGAGTGAGGCGGGTCAGCAAGTCTTGATTAAACAGTTGTTGCCCCTTGCGACCCTCGTGACGCCGAACTTGCCGGAGCTGGCCGCGCTGCTGAAGGTGAGTGTCGCGCAGACCAATGATCAATTACACGACCAGGCCGAAGCGTTGCTGCGCTTAGGGCCGCAGGCCGTCTTGGTGAAGGGGGGCCACGCGCCGGATACGCAGGATGAGACGAGTCGTAACTTGAGCGTCGATTGGCTGCTCAGTCAGCGACTCGATCCTGCCACCGGCAAGACGTTTGAAGCCTTCGAGCGCTTTGCCAGCGAACGTATCAACAGCCAGAATAATCACGGCACCGGCTGCACGTTGGCCGCCGCTATTGCCGCCTGTTTGGCCCTTCAAATCCCTCTGGGTGACGCCGTCGCCGAAGCCAAGAAATTCCTCAGTGGCGCCCTCTTTCACGCCGACCAATTAAAGATTGGTGGGCTGGGCGCTGCTCGCAGCGAAACCCCAGGCGGAGCTGAGGTACAGAACCATGGGCCACTGAATCACTTTTATCGACAGTGGCCTAGTGATGCCGAGGCCACTGAAGAGCCCGTAGCAGATATTAATGAAGAGCCCTCAGCGGATTTTAATGAGAAGCCCTCGGCGGGTTCTGATAGCGAGCCTTCAGCGGATTTTTAAAAAAGCCCCGACGAATTTTAATAAAAGCCCTTAACGGGCACATCAATAGCCTTTTAGGTTGAACAAGGAGCCCGTCGAGGGTTTCCTCCAAGGAGTAAGTTCATGAGTGTCAAGATTGCCAGTGACGTAAGAATTCTCAGCGAGAGCGCCCAGGTCGATCAAGCCTCTATTGCCCCGCTGCCAAATTCCACCAAGGTCTATCTAGAGGGTTCCGATCCTTCTATTCGTGTACCGGTTCGCGAGATCGCTCTGTCCGATACCGTGACCGACAAGGGAGTGGTAAAAAACACGCCAGTGCGCGTGTACGACACCTCGGGTCCCTACACGGATCCGGACGTGCAGATTGACCTGCGCAAAGGTCTGAATGATGTGCGCAGCCAGTGGATTGAGTCGCGTGACGACACTGAACTGCTGCAGCAGAACAGTTCTGTGTTCGCCAGCGAACGCCTAGAAAACGAAGACCTGTCCGCGCTGCGTTTTGACCTGCAGCGCAAGCCGCGTCGCGCCAAAGCTGGCCAGAATGTTTCCCAACTGCACTACGCACGCCAGGGCATCATCACGCCGGAGATGGAATACATTGCCATCCGCGAGAACATGGCGCGCAGTGAAGCCGCCGAGCAGGGTTTGCTCGAGCAGCAGCACGCCGGTGAAAGCTTCGGTGCCAGCATCCCCGACGAAATTACCGCCGAATTTGTGCGCAGCGAAGTCGCCCGCGGTCGTGCGGTTATTCCGTTGAACATCAATCACCCAGAAGTGGAGCCGATGATCATCGGTCGCAACTTCCTGGTAAAGATCAACGGCAACATCGGTAACTCTGCGCTGGGATCTTCTATTGAAGAAGAAGTTGAGAAGCTGACCTGGGGCACTCGCTGGGGCGCCGACACCGTGATGGACCTGTCTACCGGTAAGAACATTCACGAGACCCGCGAGTGGATCATTCGCAACTCGCATGTGCCCATCGGTACTGTGCCGATCTACCAGGCGTTGGAAAAAGTAAACGGCGTCGCCGAAGATCTGACCTGGGAGATTTTCCGGGATACGCTGATCGAACAGGCCGAGCAGGGTGTGGATTACTTCACCATCCACGCCGGTGTATTGCTGCGCTACGTGCCTATGACGGCTAAACGTGTGACCGGTATTGTATCGCGCGGTGGTTCGATCATGGCCAAGTGGTGCCTGGCGCACCACAAGGAAAACTTCCTCTACACCCACTTTGAAGACATCTGCGAAATCATGAAGGCCTATGACGTGACCTTCTCGCTGGGTGATGGTCTGCGTCCGGGTTCGATTGCCGATGGCAACGACGAAGCGCAGTTCGGTGAGCTTGAAACCCTCGGTGAGCTGACCAAGGTTGCCTGGAAGCATGACGTACAGTGTTTCATCGAAGGCCCTGGTCACGTGCCGATGCACATGATCAAAGCGAATATGGATAAGCAGATTGAAGTGTGTGATGAGGCGCCCTTCTATACCCTCGGCCCGCTGACCACCGATATAGCCCCGGGTTACGATCACATTACCTCCGGAATTGGTGCGGCCATGATTGGTTGGTTCGGTTGCGCGATGCTTTGTTACGTAACGCCGAAAGAGCATTTGGGCCTGCCGAACAAGGACGACGTTAAAGTCGGTATCATCACCTACAAGATTGCGGCGCACGCCGCTGACTTGGCGAAGGGGCATCCAGGCGCGCAGCTGCGCGACGATGCCTTGAGTAAAGCGCGTTTCGAATTCCGCTGGGAAGATCAGTTCAACTTGGGTTTGGATCCGGATACCGCCCGCTCTTACCACGACGAAACCCTGCCGAAAGATTCGGCCAAGGTGGCGCACTTCTGCTCGATGTGTGGTCCGAAATTCTGTTCCATGAAAATCAGTCAGGAAGTGCGCGACTACGCGGCGCTTCATGGCACAGAGATTACGCCATTGGCCGAGGGCGAAGAGATGACGGTGCAGATGATCGACGTGCAAGCTGAGATGAAGCAAAAGTCGAAAGAATTTAGAGAACAGGGCGCGGAGATTTACCAGAAGGTATAATGAACATTATTTGAAGCGAGCGGTGGGCTTCCCAATGGGACCTTCCGCCGACTGAGTATGGAGCCTCTGATCAATTCGCTGGTGAGCGGCATTCGAGTCCAAAACGCGCTCTGACTAGGCGCATCGCGAAGGCTGCATGCACGGCTATACAGCGAGCGGCGCAACGAAGTCAGGGCGCGTTTGGGGCCGAACCCCTTCGGGGCCGGGATTTTGCGGGGAATCTACTGCGTTGAAACGCTTGCGAAGGTCTAGACATTCGCTGTGCGCTTCGCCTTGTATCTTCTCCCGCAAAAGTCCCGGTGACGCCAGCATGGAATTGATCAGAGGCTCCTCAAGTGTTCTATGTGAGTACAGATTATGACGAAGGATTTTCTCAAGCCACAGTTTGGCTTAGTTGATGTGGAAATCCTCGAGCGAAAAACCCTGTTTCAGGGTTTTTTTCGTTTTGAGGAACTCAAATATCGGCACCGTCTCTACGAGGGTGGTTGGAGCAACACTATTTCCCGCGAAGTGCTCCACCGTGGTGAGGCCATAGGCGCGGTGCTCTACGACCCTGCCAATGATTTGATTGGTCTGGTAGAACAGATCCGCCCGGGGGCTTTCGAAGACCCGAATGGCCCCTGGTGCCTAGAAGTGGTCGCCGGCATGGTGGACCCAGGTGAAGAGGATCTAGACGCCGTCGTACTGCGTGAAATGCAGGAAGAAACCGGCCTCGCGCCCACCTCGATAGAATACATTTGTAACTACATGGCAAGCCCCGGCGGCTGTACGGAGAAGTTGCATGTCTATTGCGCTATTGCGGACTTAAGTGGCTGCCATGGTGGTGTCAGTGGCTTGGATACAGAAGGCGAGGACATCCGTCTATTCGTGATACCCGCAGACGACGTTTTCACCGAGATTTACAGTGGGCGATTTAATAACGCCGCGACCATGATTGGCTTGCAATGGCTACAGGCAAATCGTCTAAAATTACGATCAGAGTTGACGCTGTAGAGACGATGCGGCTATATGATGATGCTTGTCCTATTATTGAGTGACGCGGGCAGGTACACGGCTGACGAGGTTTGCGAATGGCTGGTTAAATATTTGAGCGGTCAATTGTTGAATTTAGCGACGCTCTTAACAGATTTTACGATGCATGGGAGGGATAATGGCGCAATCAGATGGCAGTAAGGCACGCTACACGCCAGCGTTTGACAACAGCCAGCAACCCTACCAGTCTGACTTTACAGGGTTGGCCGAACGGCGCCGTTACCGTGTCGATCTCGCCGGTCATATTGCTTGCTGTGAAGGGAACTATGCCCGTTTACTGAAGCTGCTTCCCAACCTGCCCGAAGGTGGCAGTTGGAGCTTCGACCTTGAGATAAGCCCTGAACACCGTTGGAAAACGGATGTTCAGGTCGTTGATCGAGCCCGTTATACCACCACGGTGGAGATAGATCAGCAGGAACGTTTCTTAAGCTCGGGCACCCGAGCTTGGGGCAGTAAACAGTTGCTGTTACAGGTACGCTTATATCACGATGCACATATGGCTGAAGTATTGGCTTGGAGTCGGCACAAACGCTTGGCTGCGCGTTATGATTACCCCAACAGCAAGATGTATTTGGCGGATGAAAAAGCGCAATGTAACCAGTTTCTCAGTGAGTGGCTGGACAACAGTTTGCAACATGGATTATCGCGGCAGGAGCTCAACCTGCACGGTTAAGTGAATGTGACCCTATTGGCAGGATGCCTTGGGGCAATGGATAGGAAGCAAAATGCCGGGACATCAACATATTCACGCAGAGGCCAATAAAACCTTGCGTGTATTACAGATTACCGACTGCCACCTAGGTGCGCAGGCGGGTGATTGCCTGTTGGGTTTGAACACAGATGAGAGTCTAGGTGATGTACTCGAGATGCTGGTGACCCGTGAATCGTCTGCTGATTTACTCTTGGCTACCGGCGATATTTCCAACAACGGTGCCAGTACTTCCTATACGCGATTTTTGGATTCTGTTTGGGCAAAATTGAAATTGCCACTTGGTTGGTTGGCGGGCAATCACGATCAACCCCAAGTCATGGAAACGATTGAGCGACCCAATTTGTTTTATCGGCATGTGGATATCGCTAACTGGCGCATTATTTTACTCGACTCGAGTGTGCCAGAGGCTGTGCATGGAGAGGTGCGGCCTGCCGAAATGGCGCGTTTGCAAGGCCTGCTGGCTGACACAGATAAACATACGCTGGTGTTTGTTCACCATCAGCCGGTCCTTGTCGGAAGCGCTTGGATGGATAAATACATTATTCGCAATGCCGAAGCCCTACTGGATGAACTGGGGCGACACTCACACGTGAAGGGCTTGATCTGGGGTCACGTACACCAGTCATTCGAGGCTCAGTACAAGCACATTGAGCTGCGCGCGACACCGTCGACCTGTATCCAGTTCAAACCGCTTGAAGACGACTTCGCATTGGACAAGGCGATGCCCCGGTTACCGCTGGTTTGATTTACACCCTGACGGCCATTTTCAAACGGGCGTTGAACGCATAACCAGTAAACACTACCCCATTGAATTCAGCTCTGGCGGCTACTGATTCGTTATTTTGTGTACCACAGCGCCCTAAGGCGCTGGCCTAGTTGGGTCTGTCATCATGCACGTTCTGTTATACCTTCACGGCTTTCTCAGTTCACCCAGTTCAACAAAAGCGCAGCAAACCGCTCACTGGCTTGCCGAGCATAGGGCCGATGTTCGCTACCTATGTCCTTACTTGAGCCCCTACCCAGAGCAGACACGACAGCAGCTGGATCAGATTATGTCTGAACAGCAGGCCGCAGGCATGAGCGTGGGGGTGATTGGCAGTTCCTTAGGCGGCTTCTGGGGTACTTACCTAGCAGAAACCTATGGCGTGCGTACGGTGTTGGTGAACCCCTCAGTCAAGCCGTATGACATGGTCAGTGCCCTGTACGGTCAAACGCTATCCAACTACTACACGGCTGACCGCTACCAGATGTTGCCTGAGCACGCTGAGCAGCTTCGCAGGGTTGATTTCCCTGAGCCCCAGCGCTCTGAGCTTTACTGGCTGTTAGCGCAAACGGGCGATGAAACATTGGATTACCGCCAAGCTGAAAAAAAATACCAAGCCAGTAAAACGCTGATCGAGGCGGGCGGGGATCACTCGTTTCAGGGTTATGAAGAGCGCTTAGTCGACATGGCGAGCTTCTTATTTGAAGGGTGAGCCTTGTGGTTGTAATCCAGGGGGAGCTATTTTGTGGCCTCTACTGGAGGTGATGTCCCCCCCCCCCAGACCTTATCTAAACATTAGGGAGAGCCGGTGTTGCGTTTTATGGCAGCACGCTAGCCGTGCTGTGTTTTACGGACTCGGCGCTGGCTAAGTCCATCGAACACCTACGCGACGAGACTCCACGCGACGAGTGTGTAGTGGGCGAAATTGATCGCCAGCTTTAAACCTTTTAAGCGGGTTTAGCTTGGCGCGCTCATCGACTTCTTGGTGAGGCCAACAAAGGGCGCTGCTCGCCGAGCTTTCCTATACTGAATAGACCTGTATCCCGTGAGAGATGTTATGCCGCGTCGATGGCTGTTTGTGTTTTGTTGTTTGTGGTTGAGCCCTGCTGTACTCACGGAGCAGGTATTCGCGGAACCGGTATTCGTCGAACCAGTTTTCGAAGGACAAGGACCCGCGGAAAAGGAAGGCAAGGAGTTCGTGGTTGGCACCTTCAGTTTCGTTAAAGACATTAAAGGGCCGAATCGGGTAGCGCTCTTGGTTGGACGTGCACTGTCTGAATATGGCTACCAAATGCGGCTGGAGTATATGCCGGGTAAGCGTTTGATGGCGCAGCTCAATACCGGCGCGATAGACGCTGACTTGGTTCGTGCGATCGACCTCTCGCGAGGCTTTGAGAATATAGTGCGCGTTGAGGAGCCCATCAGCCGAGTTTGCGGTTTGATTTATCGCCTGAAGGAGCGCGATCAGCTGGCCTTGAGCGATGCCGAATCTCCGGCGAGCTTGGGTGTTTATGCGGGTGCACCTGGTGTGGCCTCAACCCTGTTGAGGAAGTTTCCCTCGGTGGAGTTGGTGTCGTTTAAGACCCTTGCGCAGGGGGTCAAGATGTTAATGCATGAGCGTATAGATTTTTTGGTGATCCCCGACGTGCAGGCCCCCGCTTTAATCACCGGTACAGATAAACCTCTGAGCTTGGCGAGTGTCTTTAAGCTCGGCGACAGCTATCTGCATGTACACAGGCGCCACGACGAACTGGCGGTGCGCTTGGCGGCGAGCATTAAACTGCTCAAACGCCGCTTTCCGCTACCCGGTTGTGCGCCGGAAGCCTCCTCAGGTTTTCAGGCTGGTGGGCGGTGACGTGATGGTGTTGCGATGCCTGTCGATATTGCTGGTGGCTTGGTTGTTGACGCCGATGCTGGCCGCTGACGAACCTGAACTCAAACCGTTTAGTGTCGGCACCTTTGCCTTCGCCAAGGGCGAAGGCAAGCAGGGCTATGTTCCGCAATTGGTGAAGAAAGCACTGGCTCAGCAGGGCTATAGCATGGGTCTGCAGTATTTCCCTGGCAGGCGCCTGATAGCGCAACTCAATACTGGCTTGATAGATGCGGATTTGGGGCGCAGCCTGAATATGGCAAAGGCTTTTGAGAATGTGGTGCGGGTGGAAGAGCCGCTGTTTAGGCCCTGCGCACTCCTGTATCGGCTGCAGAGTCATACACTCGCGGACGTCAAGGGCCTGGAGGCATCGACCAAGATAGGTGCTTTGGCTGGCGGTCCCGAAGGCCGTAGCATACTGCGGGAGCACTGGCCTAGGGCCGACCTGGTGCCCTTCAAAAGTTTCAAACAAGCAGCCGCCATGTTGATGGCTGGGCGAATTGATCTGGTGGCTCTGCCGGGAATTATGATAAGCCGCTTTATGGCGGAGGTGGGCCGCCCCGTGGCCCTGCAGGACAGTTTTTACCTGGGCCCAGTTTATATGCATGTGCACAAGCGACACGCTGAGTTGGCGGTACGCCTGTCGGCCACGATTAAGCGGCTCAAGCGCCAGTATCCCAGCCCTGAGTGCCGCTTGGAGACATCCAGGCTGAAGGGCTGAGCGGCGTCTCAAGGTTTGGAGGCTTGCTGCAACCATGGGTTGCCGACGAAGGAATTGGGCTTTTAGGTGGGGGTGGCGTTGTTGAAACGCTTGTGAAGGGTCAGTCTTCTCGACGCGCTTGGCCCGCTAAAGAGCGCCTAATTATGAAGTCTCTTCTCCAACAACGGTCTCGGTGATGCCGCCATGAAATCGATCAGCGGTCCCTAACCGGGCCATCTATAGGGAACCCTAAATGTTGCATGGGCTGAATTGGCATATTTCGCTGGGAACCATCTGGCTCCTGTTGTTGGGCGCAGGTTATGGCGGGTTGGCTGTTGCCAGCATCGAAAAGGAGGCTGGAGGTCGGCCTTTTGTCGTCGGCGCCTTTGCATTGGCCAACAATGCAAAAGGCCCGCGTTATACGCAGAGGCTCATTGGCAAGGCTTTGGCAGAGCATGGTTACGCTCTGGAGCTGCGGTTTTTCCCCGGCAGGCGCTCAATAGCGCAGTTGAATAACGGGCTCATAGATGGCGACATGCTGCGTCTGCGCGACCTGTCGAAGGACTTTGTGGGAATCGTACGGGTTGATGAGCCACTGACTTATGCCTGTGTACTGTTTTACCGATTAAAGAGCCGAGCCGCCCCGAAGGCTACCGAGCCAGTTCGAGTGGGGGTCATCTCGGGAGCTGCGGCCGGTGATGCGGCGGTGTTAAACCGCTGGCCGGATGCCGAGTTGGTCGGTTATGAAAGCCTGACGCAGGCGGCGCAATTATTAATGAATGAACGCATAGACATGGTGGCATTGGCGGCTTCCCAGCGGTCGCAGTTACTGGCGGCGGTAAAGCGTCCGGTTGCGCTGCAGGATGTACTCCAGTTAACGCCAGTTTATATGCACGTGCACCGCAGCCATGAGTTGCTGGCCCTGAGCTTGGCCGCGAGCATAAAACGCTTGAAGCTTAAACACCCTGCGCCCAGCTGTCAGACCGATTCCTTCGGGGGGCAATGAGTATGGCCTAGAGCAAATCAGGGTGCAGCCTACTGGCTGGCCCCAGTTTATTAGCCTCTGCCGTCGTTTGTCTGAGCGATGGGCTCAATGCCCTTGGACATCGCCGGATGTTATTGAGGTGGCCACATCTCCGGCAGCGTCGATGGCCGTGGCCCATGGTTGCAGCACTGGCCTAGCACGACCAGTATCCAGCAACTTAAACAGCAAACCCCTGTGCCCAGTTGCCAGTGTGAAGCCCTCTCGATGGAATACCGGACGAGCATCTATTCGCAGAGTTGCGCCTTGCTCTAGACGCGGCTGGCTGACCGCAGTAATCTAGCGGCAAATGATAGAGTGTTGTTCTTAACGAGCCACGCCCCCCCAGTTGTAGTGAGAGTGTTATACCCGCCCATGAGCAATTACACCGCTGAAAGTATTGAAGTCCTCACCGGGCTAGACCCAGTCAGAAAGCGTCCGGGCATGTATACCGAGACCACGCGCCCCAACCACCTGGCGCAAGAAATCATCGATAACAGTGTCGATGAAGCGTTGGCGGGGCACGCCAAAAATATCGAAGTGATTCTGCACAAAGACCACTCCATGACCGTCAGTGACGACGGCCGTGGTATGCCAGTTGATATCCACCCAGAACAGGGCATACCCGGCGTCGAAGTGATCCTCTCGACGCTGCACGCCGGTGGTAAATTCTCCAACGACAACTATCAATTCTCCGGTGGCCTGCACGGCGTGGGTGTATCCGTTGTTAACGCCCTCTCGCAGGTGCTTGAAGTCACCATCAAACGCGATGGTCAGGTACACCGCATTGGTTTTCAGAACGGCGATAAGACCTCCGATCTAGAAGTGATTGATACCTGTGGCAAGCGCAACACAGGCACCAGCGCACGTTTTCTACCAAACCCTAAGTACTTTGACTCGCACAAGTTCTCCGTGTCCCGCCTGCGCCACGTGCTGCGTGCCAAAGCGGTGCTTTGTCCGGGCCTTACGGTTGTCTTTAAAGATGAGCAGAGCGGTGAGAAGGACGAGTGGTTTTTTGAAGATGGTCTGCGTGACTACCTAAGTTCAGCGACCCAGGGCTGGGATAACCTGCCCGTCGAGCCATTTGTCGGCACCTTTACAGGTGAGACTGATGCGGCGGACTGGGCCGTTCAGTGGCTGCCAGAAGGCGGTGAAGTCACCCAGGAAAGTTACGTTAACCTGATTCCCACGGCTCAAGGCGGTACCCATGTAAACGGACTGCGTACCGGTCTGCTGGAAGCGATTCGTGAATACTGTGAATTTCGCAGTCTGCTGCCGCGCGGCGTTAAGTTGGCACCCGATGATATTTGGAGCAGCTGCTGCTACGTACTCTCCAGCAAGATGGCCGACCCGCAGTTCTCCGGTCAAACCAAAGAACGCCTGTCGTCCCGTGAAGCGGCGGCGTTTGTCTCCGGCGTCGCTAAGGATGCCTTCAGCCTGTGGCTGAACCAGCATACGGAAGACGGCGACAAGTTGGCTGAGCTGTGTATCAACAACGCACAAAAACGTGTGCGCTCCAGTAAAAAAGTGGCGCGTAAGAGGGTAACCCAGGGGCCTGCACTGCCGGGTAAGCTGGCGGACTGTTCGTCGGGCGAGCCAGAGCGCGGTGAGCTGTTTCTGGTCGAGGGTGACTCGGCCGGCGGCTCGGCGAAGCAGGCCCGCAGTCGAGAGTTCCAGGCGATTCTGCCGCTGCGCGGTAAGATTCTTAACTCCTGGGAAGTCGACAGCCAAGAGGTGCTCGCCTCCCAGGAAATTCACGATATCTCCGTCGCGCTGGGTATTGATCCCGCCTCCGATGACCTAAGTGGCCTGCGTTACCACAAGATTTGTATCCTTGCCGATGCCGACTCGGACGGCCTGCACATCGCCACGCTTATCTGTGCGCTGTTCGTGCGTCATTTCCGCACGATGGTGGCCGCGGGTCATGTCTACGTGGCCATGCCGCCCCTTTACCGTATCGATATTGGTAAGGAGGTCTTCTACGCCCTAGATGAGGCGGAGAAGAAGGGCATACTCAATCGCATCACGGCGGAGAAGAAGAAGGGTAAGGTCAATGTGCAGCGCTTTAAAGGGCTGGGTGAGATGAACCCGCTGCAACTGCGTGAAACCACCATGGACCCGGACACTCGCCGTCTGGTGCAGCTAAATATAGAAGACGGTGACGATACCAACCAGATGCTCGATATGCTGCTGGCCAAAAAGCGGGCGCCCGATCGCAAAGCTTGGTTGGAAGACAAAGGTAACCTCGCAGGCGGATAAAATACACCTCCCCTAAATGCCCCTAGGCTTGACGGTCTCGGGGCATTTTTTATGCCTGACGTAACGCGTTACGGTATTAATACTGGCCAGTGAACACTGTTCCTTAGTGCTTTGCTGGGCTTGTTCTCACCCCGATGACCCCGGACGTTTCGTTAATATCAGACAACCTGTTGACAACGTTGTCTTTCGGGGATAGTCTAAATCCATCGTATTTATTCGACCGTTTAAGTACGTAATCTTGATTGTCTTGTTGTTAGTGGCTGTCGGATTTTGGGTCTCTGCCATGGGTAGAGCTGCAGCAGTTTCTTCGTTCTGCTGCAGGTGCTTGGGGGAGGCTCGCGCAAGTGCGAGCCCCCTATTTTTAAACGGCCGTATTTGAATAACGTAATTCAGAATTTATTGAGAACGAGGTAGGACCATGGCGCTTATGCCAAATAGTATTGAAGCTCTGTACCTAGGTATTGATGGTGGTGGCAGCAAGTGCCGCGCCGTTATTACTGCGGACGATGGCCGTGTTTTGGGTGAGGGCCTTGGTGGCCCCGCTAACCCATACTTTGGTTTAGAGCGCGCTATTACCTCGATCTTAGAAGCAACGGAACACGCATTGGCGGATGCTGGATTGACATCCGAAGATAAAGGCCGGCTCATTGCGGGCGTTGGCTTGGCCGGTGTAAACCTGCCACATCTATTTACCGCAATGAATGAATGGCAGCACCCCTTTTTACGCATGTATTTGACCACCGATTTACACGCAGCCTGTCTAGGCGCCCACGCCGGTACAGAAGGTGCCGTCATTGTTGTCGGGACTGGCTCCTGCGGCTTTTCATCGGTAAGCGGCGAAACCCTAATCCTCGGCGCCCACGGTTTCTTGATGGGCGACAAAGGCAGTGGCGCATGGATAGGTCTCGAGGCCATTAAGGCGGTTCTGTTAGCCGCTGATGAGCTCGGTCCGCCGACACTGTTAAGTGACTCCATAGAAGAGCTCCTCGGTTGTAAGGGGCTTGGCATGATCGAAAAAATGACGGGTGTGCCATCGCGCAGCTACGCCAAAATCGCACCGCTCGTGTTTATCGCTGCTGAGCAGCAAGATAGCGTTGCCATTGATGTCTTGACCGAGGCAGGGCTTTACATCAGCGCCCTGGCGAATAAATTATTGACCACCAATCCGCAGCGTTTATCGATGATTGGTGGCGTTTCGGCTCGGTTGTTACCCTGGCTAGACAGCGCCGTTGTTGAGCAAGTGTTGGAGCCAATTGAGCAGCCAGAGTTTGGATCCATCTATTTTGCGAAGCAACAAATAGATAATCAACAATCCGCGCCGACACAACAAAAAAGCCAACGTGAAACCACGTCATAATTTAAGTGTTTTATTCCCAATCGCTGTAATGAAAATATAACAATAAGGAGAGTCGTATGACGACCATGACGAATGATCAGCCAAGCCAAGCGTCGACCAGTAACCTTGTTCCGATGATTGTCATTGGGGTTCTGTTCTTTATCTTTGGATTCGTGACCTGGCTGAACGGTTCATTGATTCCATTCTTAAAAATAATCTGCGAGCTAAACGAATTTCAAGCGTTGCTGGTTACCTTTGCGTTCTATATCGCTTACATAGTCATGGCCTTCCCCATGTCATTGTTGCTGGATAAAACCGGCTATAAAAATGGCATGGCGATGGGGCTAGGCATTATGGTTATGGGCAGCCTGCTGTTTATCCCCGCCGCACAATCGGGTAATTACTTAGTATTTCTATGCGCCTTATTTGTTTTAGGTTCGGGCCTGACTATTTTACAAACGGCCTCAAACCCATACGTTGTGAAAATTGGCCCAGAAGAAAGCGCGGCCATGCGCATCAGTATCATGGGTCTGATTAACAAAGCTGCGGGTGTGTTAGCGCCGCTGTTGTTCACCGTGTTGGTCCTGTCGGGCATGGGCGACTACTCCGATAGCTTTATGGCTCAGCTGAGTGAGGTAGACCGCCAGGCGAAGATTGACGAACTGGCGAACGCCTTGATAGCGCCCTACCTAGCCATGGCGGTTGTGCTGCTTGGTCTGGTCGCATTCGTTAAGTTTTCAAATCTTCCGGAACTAGACCTTGAGGAAGAAGAACAGGGCGATGCTAGAAAAAGCATCACCGCATTCCCACAGGTTGTGTTGGGCGCCATTGCGATTTTCTTCTACGTTGGTATTGAGGTTATTGCCGGCGATACGATTGGCTTATACGGCCAGTCGCTCGATGTTGAAAACTTCTCATCCCTGACGTCTTACACCATGGTGTTCATGGTGATGGGTTACATTATTGGCGTGACCTGTATTCCGAAATACATAAGCCAAACCCAGGCTTTGGTGGGTTCGGCCATAGCCGGAATGTTGTGTGTCTTAGGCGTTGTACTGGCATCCTCTGAGAGTCACGGTATTGCCAGTGTGCTTTGGGGATGGACGGGTATTGCCACCATTCCCGATACCGTCACGTTTGTTGCTCTGATGGGGTTGGCCCACGCATTGGTATGGCCTGCGGTATGGCCATTGGCGCTGTCCGGTTTGGGTAAATACACCGCCCAGGGCTCCGCGTTGTTAATTATGGGTATAGCCGGTGGCGCTCTGTTGCCGCTGGTCTTTGGTCAGGTGGCTCACTCGTTTGATACTCAGGTGGCTTATCTCACCGGTATTATTTGCTATGGCTATATTTTGTACTATGGTTTGGTGGGCCATAAGAAGCGTCATTGGTAAGCCGATGTACGCGGGTGGTGCACGTTGGTGATAGACGCTGTCGCGTATTGAGGTAAGTACGCTTCAAGCAGCGAGTAAATCTGGTTTAAATGACGATCTAGCGTTTGCACTTTATATTTTGTACTACAGTTATTGAGTTTTTACCTATAACTGGTTTTAGATTTATATGTTTTATGGGTTCGTGTTTCTTCTCTCTGTAAGTTCCTTTAGCCGGTATTAACCGGCTTTTTTTTGCCTCAAAAAAAGTAATGCCCAGAGCAGCGGGTGGCGAAGCCGTCCTAGTGTCTCTATTGATTATTCCTATATTGCCCGAATAAAAAGCGCAGTAACTAAAGCAAAACCCGACAAGAAGGAACCGAGTGAACCCATCAGCCTTATAGGGTTTACTTTATTCATTGTGGCTGGAATCAGTATGACTAGAGCGAGTAGGTATCGGAAAAAGTGACCGCGACTATGGCACAAAGTACCCAGTTTGGTTGAGGTGGCTGAGCCAGTACGAATATGATAATCGCTAGAGTTAGAGCGTACTCAATTTTATTGCCGTGCGCGCGCTGAACCTTATAGCGTTTCTTTCTGGGCCGGATTTACCGCCTACAGCGTGCCTGATTGCCCACGGATTATGGCGACATTAAGCCCTATTCCTAGGCACAACAGGCAGAGAAAGGCGATGTATATAAGGTAGGCGGGCACATTATTTTATCCAAAGTATTGAAGTGTTCTGCCCGCAGAAGACGCGTTTTTTTTGCGTGGTTCCCCTGTGCTTGTTAGAATTTCACACGGAGAAAGCTATTTTATTTTTATCTAAATCTCTCACGTACGCAGAAAATTTAGGCCCCCGTTGACCTGGCTCGCCCTCACAGGTTCCGCCCAATTCAATAGCTTTTTTATGAAGCCTTTTTACTTCTTCGGTAGAACCAACATTAAAACCAATCATTGTGCCATTTCCATTACTTGCGGGCTGCCCATTAAAGGGTTTGGCTATTGCAAAGGCAAAATCTTCACGTTGCCAGAAGGTCATTCTTTCAGTGGATAAAACCTGATTAAGTTCTGTTTTTTCGAAAAGTGAATCATAGAACTTAATTGATGCTTCCATGTTGTTTGTGCCAAGAACGCAATAGTCCATTTTCATTGTTTAATATCTCAGTAATTAATAGAGTCTCATTATAATCAATCACTACTGACAGGTTGTGTCAGTAGTGATTGGCGAGAGGGATCATTTTACTAGGCGGTGGGTTCAAATTGACTGAGGTAAAACAGTTCATAATTCGTTCCGAAACTGCATTGCTTCCATTTTTTCTTAGTGCGGTTGATGGGGATCTCCAGATCGAGTGAGTGTATTGTCGTGCCTGCTCGTCGTGAGGTTACCGTCACTGCACAGGTTGAACCTTGATACGAATAAGTAAATTCTAGATCGAACCTCTTCCGAGTACGAAATGTATGGGTGCTCACTGCTTCAACCACCTGAAAAGAGCCTTGTGAAGCTTCTATTCTCCTTCATGGAGCGAAATAGGTAACTACTTGATGATGTCTGCTCATGGGCGCCTAGCGCCGCAAACACGGGATCACGGAGTGTATCTGAGCAAAGCGGCAGTACCGTATATTGGTGGTGCTGGTGCAGTTAGTACATTTTTGGCGCTGCCGTGATCGTCAGAGTGTAGCGCTCACGCCGTATGATATTAATCCCGCATCGCTCTAGCCACAAAGATTCATTTTCTTAGAGGACTATCTGGGGCGTATTTAGTGCGGAGTTGAGCGGGCTTGGTGTCAGCAGAGGATAACGCGCTAGTGCAGTTCTAAGTTTTTCTGTGCAGGGTGCATTACTCATGTTGGTGATTGCATGTTGGTGATTGTTCAGGCGAAAAAAAACGCAACCCCGTGAGGGGCTGCGTTTAATTTTCTTACAGTGCTTAGAGCTTAGAACTTAGAACTTAGAACTTAGAACTTAGAAGTTCATGTTCACACCAACGACCAGACGACGGCCGTTTTTGTAAGAGTTGGTAGGGTTACCTTCTTCGATGTGGTACTGCTCAACGCTTTCATCGGTCAGGTTCACCGCTTCCAATACTACGTCTATCTCTTCGGATACCGCGAAGCTCATAGAGGCGTCGAACTGGCCAGCGGCTTCTGTGTAGTACTCAGAACCGAAGTAGTTGATGCCGTTGTAGTACTCAGAGCGGTAGTTGTATGAGAGTCGAGCGCTCATGTTCTCATTCTCGTAGTAACCGCTCAAGTTCATCAAGTGATCAGAAACGTCTTTAACCAAGCCAGAGCCAGGATTGTTCACGGCATCGCGATCATCTTTGCTTTCTGCATCGGTGAAGGTGTAGTTAGCAACCACGCCGAAGTTACCGAATGCTTGCTGGTAACCAATTTCCAGACCCTGTACTTCAGCACCGCGACCATTGGTTGGCTGTTGGTAAGCAACATCTACGCTCTGGCCAAGTTTAGGATCGAAAACAGACTCAGTAACGACGGTGTTGTAAACGCTGTTCTGAATGTTCTTGCTGAAGTAAGTGAAAGACAACATGCCTTCTGCCGCAAAGTACCACTCGTAAGACAAGTCGAACTGATCAGCGAGCTCTGGGTCGAGCTGCGGATTACCACGGGTACCGGTTCTGGTATCGAGGTTTGATGCAGCCTGACTGGCGATGGTGATGTAATCAGGACGAGCCATCACACGGGCCAGAGAGGCACGCAGAATGGTGTCTTCGTTCAGGTCGTAGGCGATGTTCAGGTTTGGCAGCACGTTGGTGTAGCTGTTGGTTTCTGTCTCTTGGCGTACATCGAAGTCGAAGTTGTCTTCGCCTTGAACATTCGCAGCCAAAAGGTCGTAGCCGCCAATCTCACCGATTGACGCGCCTACCCAGTTGCCGTTCCACTTGTAGCCAGTAGAGGCGAGCTCCGTCTGTACAACACGCACACCGAGGTTACCGCGCACGCCTTCACTTTCGAAGTCGGCTTTAAAGTAAACCGCGGTTATCTCTTCGTTAACATCCCAAGTTTCCGGTAGGAACAGGAAGTTGGTGGTAGTGGAGTAATCGCTGTAAGCCTCGCTTGGGTATACAGCGCTTTCAACGTCGCCCATGTTCATCAGCGGGAAAGGTGCGTCGCCACTTACTGCGTAATCAGCCAAAGTGCCGGCATCAAGCGCGCCGTATAACCAGCGATTCCAACCAGAAGTGTCTGAACCGCCGCCGTAGCTAGTGGCGTCGTCAGAGTGCTGAGCATCGGTCAACCAGTGGAAACGGCTGCCCTTAGTGGTTTGGCTTTTATCGTGGTCGCGGTAGAGCATACCCGTCTTAAAGCTTGTGAAAGCACCCACTTCAACAGGGAATTCGAAATCAAAGCCGACGTATTTTTCTTCGTCGGTCATGATGCGGTAGTTTTCCTGGATGTAACCAATACCTCGGGTCTCGAGTGCCGCTGTATCTTCAACGGCGCCATCCCAGTAACCAGTTGTTTGGTAGTTGTCGAAAGACGCACCTTCCAATACTCGGTCGAAGCCGTACTGCTTGTCGGAGGAGGTACCACCTTCGGCTTCAGTTGTACCGATTTTACCGGTAAAGATGAAGCTGCCCGCGTCGTGGGTCAGTTCGATGTCCAGAGAATCGGTTTCGCTCGAAGAGTCGCGCTCAATTACGTAGTACTCGGCGTAAGCGCCAGCGCCTACATCACCACCAATAATGTGGTCACCTCTGGTTTTGACGGTGCTTGGGTCGAGTGCTGATCCATTACCCAGCTGATCGTTAACCCAGATGTAGTTGTTGTAGTTAACGTTGCTGGCTGACAGCTCTGAGGTCAGGTAGTTAGCAACGATTTCAGTTTGATCTGAAGGGCGGAACTGCAGGCTGACGACACCTGTTTCACGCTCGCGCTCTTGCTCGAAGAAGGCATCGCCAATGGCGTTAGGCGACCAGTAATCTTTGCCATCAATGGTCTGACGGTTGTGACCCAGTACTTCAGTGCCGCCACGTTGTAAGGTGCGATCCTGTTTGGTCAGGGAGATCAACGCGCCGAAGGTCTCGTCGTCGTTTTTCCAAGAGTAGAGGCCAGACAACTGCGGATCAACTTCACCGGAAGTGTCTGAGTACTGGGCTTGGGTTTGCAGAGAGATAGTGCCGGAGTCCATGTCCAATGGTTTGCGGGTCTTCAAGTAGACCGTGCCACCGAGAGAACCTTCCTGAATGTCAGCCTGGGGCGACTTGTAGACTTCTAATTTAGAAACCACGGTAGAAGGTAGCAGGGTGTAGTTGAAGGCGCGTGACGGGTTGTCGAGTACGTACCAATCAGCCGATGCCACCGCGCTGCCGTTAAGCAGTGTACGGTTCTGTGCAGAAGAGCTGCCGCGAATGGAGATCTTCTCACCTTCACCAAAGTCACGGCTCACGGCAACGCCGGTAATGCGTGACAGCGACTCGGCGATGTTCTTATCGGGGAACTTGCCGATGTCTTCAGCGCTGATGGCGTCAACCACCGAATCGGCGAAGCGTTTGGTGTTCATGCTGTCTTGCAGGCTGCGGCGGATGCCGACCACGGCGACTTCTTCGATGGCGCTGGCTGTTTCCGCAAACGCGGGCATACCGGTTAGAGCGAGAGCACCTAAAGAACCGCAGGTTAGCAGTGCTAGGTTAGCCTTCTTAATGGCTTGGCTGAGCTTAATGGACATGTTGAACCCCTATTTATGTATTTTTAAAATGTAGAGTAATTTGCGCATCGTTACCCAGGATATGAACTCTCTCCAGAAAGGTGGACAACGTTGTCGTGAGTATACCCTAAGGGACCAATGTCAACGTTGTCAACGATATTCTTCAATCTTTATCATTGCTCTTCTTTTGTGTAAAAGAGTTACACTGCCGTGGCTTTAAAATTGTCTTTGTGGGTATGTAAGCGCTTACATGGTTACATATTTTGTGGCTGGATTTACGAAAATCTAGAGCCCATTTGTCACACCATGCTAGCCAATAAATCGATGACGGTTGAACTCGGGTTATAAAATGTTCGAACAGGTACGAAAGTCAGGTTGTTGGCTTTGCTTAGGTGGTCGTAAGCAATGATTTGCTCTGGGTTGAGGTGGCAAGCGTATTCGATGGGGTGAACACAAAGGGGCTTAATAGCGGGTGTTGGGCGAGTGCGGAAAGTATAAGCCGGGGGAAAATAACGCTGTACTGTCATTGGATTTTTGGGGGTGACGAGAAGGTCTGATAGGCAGCGTCTGGCATGGCTGGCGACCGACTCATTTGAGGCGGCCTTGGTGAGAAGGGCAAAGGAATGGGTAGCTACGAAAAGGGTCTCAGTGCGTGACGGTTAGGCTTCGACTGCGACGCAGGTTATCGGGTGCTAGGCTGCGCACTTCGACGGCCATATCGATGGAATTGCCGATGGCCGTGGCTCCGTCATAGGGTGTCCAGTTACCCAGCGGTGCGCGGTATTCGATCAGTAGGCCTGGGAACACGCTCGCGGCCTGTAATTGACCACCCTTCAATTGAGCGCCAACGGTGGGAAGTCGATAATGAATACCCGCGAGGTCGAGCTTGGCCAGTTCACGTTGACCGAGCAGGTTGGCAAAGCGATTCCAGTCGGCATCGCGCAGGCTGCGTTTTGTGTCGGTAAAGTGTCCACTCTCTGCCGTGTAGTGGGCACCGTTGTGGTCGTACTCCACAGCCCATTCGGGTTTGTGCCAAGCTCGCTCAGCCAGCGCCAACAGTCTAGGGTAGATCATGTATTCGGCTTGGTCGTCCGAGCGCACCGTCTCACTCCACAACTGTCCCTGTAACCCGGCAAAGCGAATGCCCTTGTGCATGGGTTCGTGGGTTAGCTGGCCCTGTGGATCTTTTTGCGGGCGATCATCGCTGCTGTATGCATTGCCATCGCGGTCAGGCCAAAATTCGGCGTGCACGGGCAGGTTGTCCGGCATAAATTCAAACATCTTACGGCTGCTGATGCTGCGTGTGGCCCAATAAAAACCACGCTCTTTTGGGTCTGCCTGGTAGGGGCTGTCGTAATAGGTGGCGTCGGGTGTGGAGATGATGATCTCCCAGCCAAGGTTGGCCTGTGTGTGGGCTTGATTGTGCCCGCCCCAGGGCAGAGGTGTCCACGCGTTGGACTGTACAAAGGCGGGCATTTTGTCAGGATTCACATGGCCCATGCCGTCGGCCCAACCTGCGACTTCAATATTTTTCTGCTCGAGCATGGCGGCAACACGTTGCACAAAGTAGGGGCTCAAATCTTTGCTGCTCTGTAACTCTTCACGCTGGGCGATCAGGGTTTGGCAGACTGGCGAGTCTACCCAAGCCCCCGCGGTTTCATCGGCGCCTATGTGGTAGCGCGTGAGGGGATGCTTTGCGAGGCTGTGTAAAATTTGCAGTTCATCGATGACTTTTTCAATGAATGTGTAGGTTGACTCAATACACACATTAAGGGTGTTGTCGGAGTAAAACTGTACCGATGAATAAACGCTGTTGTCCTCGGGTTCGCTGAGTAAATATTGCTGCGCCAAGGCGGTTTCTTCCACTTGCATAAACTTACGGTAGCGGGCTTCCATTGATTTGGTGGCGGCGCGCGAATGCCCGGGCATATCCAGTGAGGGAATAACTTGGATATGGCGCGCCGAAGCGGCCGTTAGTATTTCTAGGTAATCCTCAACGCTGTAAAAGCCGTTCACCTCGCCGCCGCTGTTCGGCCCGCTGCCGAGCTGCGGCAACAGGCAAGTATCTTCGCTGAGATCATGGCAGCGCTGACTGCCAATCTCTGTGAGTTCCGGCAGCCCAGGGATTTCTAGGCGCCAGCCTTCGTCATCGGCTAGGTGCAGGTGCAACTTATTAAGTTTGTAAGCCGCCATTTGATCGAGTAGACGAAGCATCATCTCTTTACTGTGAAAATTCCGGGCGACATCGACGTGTAATCCACGAAACGCGTAGCGAGGTTCGTCAATAATCTTTAGTTGCGCAACTTGGGTGCTGCCAACCTGTAATAACCCCGCAAGTGAGTTGAGTGCGTTGGCCGCGCCCTCTGCATCGGCAGCGCTGATGTGGATGTCAGTCGGTGTGATATCCAGTGTGTAGCTGCCTCTTATTTTATCGTCGGTTTTTGTTTTTTTAATGTGGGTAGGTACGCCGCCTGCGTTTTCGTTAACACCCAGCGTGTTTAGGCGAGCCAAGGCCGCGTTAATATCATTGAGTGAAAAACGATTCAACGTTAGCGCCAAACCATTGGCGAGATCCAATGTGCCACCCTGCTCTGGTTTTTTCAGGTTCTTGGGTGTTGGAATCAATTCGTACTCTAAGCCCTCGGTGATCAGTAACGCCTCTTTATCCTGCAGCCAGAGATGGTTGGCGGTGGCTAAGGGGGAGGTGTCATTGGCGTGACGCTTGAAGTTTTTCTCGGGGTTGGCGCTGGCTGTTATGAACGGCAGTTGTTCTAACCCCGTTTCTTTATCTATGCGCGGTTTGGTGCTGGCAATTATTTGGGGGGCGAGCCCCGCAGCAACCACATAATAATTGGGCATGGGATCGGTTTCGGAAAGGTGCCAGAAATCCGCTTCAATGTTTATTGTTTCCGGTGTGTTCGCGTTAAATCCGCTGAAAATTGAGTTGGGTGTTAAACGATGAAGGTCGCCGTTTAGATGCTCAATATTAAACTTAGGGTTGTGATGCTTTCGAATCGGGGCGATATGGCTGAAGTATATTTCCCACTCTGTTTGCGCGTAACGCTGTGTGGACTCCAGCGTTATTTTCGCAGTAAAACAAGGGCTTTCGATATCTTCAGGGTGGCAGCCAGGATTGCCGTGGTTGCTGAGCACTTGGTAACGAATGTTCAGGTCATTCGAGAACTCATTAAGTTGTACTTGGTCGAACGCCGAGCGACTGCTTTTTTGGCTTTCCACTTCGGGGGATGGGCCGGAGCAAGCCAATAACAGACTGCAAAGCCCAAGGGCGAGCCCTGAGTTTAAGAGTGTCGTTCGATTAAGCATAATGCGCGCATCCTTGGGGGCTAATGGCGAGTCAGGCTCGCCGTATCACGATTACTTTTATTGTGTGGCCTGTTACGTTCCGTACTGAAATTTCACTGTTATTTATAATCCGAGCCTAGCTTTTAGTCGAAGATTTTCGCGTTCAACGTGTTTATAGAATTCGGTGTTTTGCAGTTGGCTGGCGGCGTCTTCATCGATAACGACAACCGCATTGGGGTGCATCTGCAACGCCGAGGCAGGGCAGGCTGCGGTCAGCGGTCCTTCAACGGTGGCGGCAATGGCCCCCGCTTTGGCGGCACCGGTTGCCAATAAAATACTTTGATGGGAGTCGAGAATGGTGCCGATACCCATCGTGATCGATAGGTGTGGCTGCTCTTCATCACTGCTGAAAAAACGAGCGTTGTCGCGAATGGTGGCGGGGGCCAAGGTCTTAATGCGAGTGCGTGACATCAACCCAGACGAGGGCTCGTTAAAACCAATGTGGCCATTGCTGCCAATGCCGAGCAGCTGCAAATCGATGCCACCCTTTTCGCGGATCATGTCTTCATAGTGATGGCAGGCATCGATGGGATTGTCGGTATCGCCGGCGGGGACAAACGTTTGCAGGGGATTAATGTCGATATGATTAAACAGTTGCTGCTGCATAAAGTAGCGGTAGCTTTGTGGGTGATCACCGGACAGGCCCAGGTATTCATCGAGGTTAAAGCTGCTGCACTCTTTGAAAGACACGTCACCGCTTTTGTTGGCTTCAATCAATTTCTGATAAAGGGCAATCGGTGTTGAGCCGGTTGCTAAGCCGAGTACGGCTTTGGGCTTTTTGGACAACTGCTTAATAAACAGTTGCGCGCCATACTCGGCGACGGCGTCAGAATCATTGAGAATAACTACCTGCATGGGAATACCTAAACGGAAAAAGAGTGGTTAGGTTGGTGGGCTTGTCTGCCGCCCGCCACCCATGTGTTATGCACAATAAAGTCCTTGCTGAAGTGCACTAGATCGGCGCGGTAGCCCGAGCGAATGCGCCCCAGTTGATGGTCTTGCTCTATAAACTGGGCCGGGTATAGCGAGGCCATACGCATACACTCGAGCAACGGTAACCCTGCGAGTTGATGCGCACATTTAACGGCGTCTATCATGCCAATTGCGCTACCGGCTAAGCGGCCCTCGGCATTTACTAAACGGCCGTTTTCTTCATGCACGGTTTCACCGTAAATCTCGAACGACTTGTCGTTACTGCCAACCGTTGCCATGGCATCCGTGACGAGGTACAGCTTGCCCTGGGGTTTGCTCTTGTAGGCCAACTGCACCGCGGTGGGGTGCACATGGTGGCCATCAACGATAATGCCGCAGTAACTGTTTTGGTCGTTGAGCGCGGCACCGACGACACCGGGCTCGCGGCCTTGCAGTGGGCGCATGGCGTTGTACAGGTGTGTGAAGCCCCGCAGGCCTTCACCGAGAGCGGATTGAATCTGTTCGCAGGTGGCGTTGGTGTGGCCAGCGCACACGTGAATTCCAGCTTCGCTTAGGCGTTGAATCTGCCCCGTTTGGCAGCGCTCTGGGGCCAGCGTCAGCAGTACGTTTAAGTCGCTGAGTGAGCAGAGCCAGTCAATGTCCTGGGCCGAGGGTTCGCGGATGTAACCTTCGCGGTGGGCGCCTCGTCTTTCTAAGCTGAAAAATGGCCCCTCGATGTGCACACCCAGAAGACCTGGGAGCTGTGGCCCCGCAGCGCGGATGGCTTCGACCGCGGTCCTGTGTAGTTCGGCGGTATCGCTGATGAGCGTCGGTAGCATGGCGGTGGTGCCGGTGGCGCGGTGGCCCTCAATCATGCGTTTAAGGCCCGCGACCGTGGGTTGGTTATTCAGCAAGACACCGCCACCGCCGTTAACTTGCAGGTCGATAAAACCCGGCGCAATGATGCCGCCATTAAGCTCGGTGATGTCGGCGCTCTCGGTCAGCTGGTCTGCGGCGACCACGGCGATGATCTGCTCGTCGTCCATGACGATAGCCATATCCTCAAGTAGATCTTCGCCGTCAAAAACCTGCGCGCCAATTATTGCTTTCTTCATGGGCCGTCCGATCCAATTTGTAAGTCATGCCTTAGACAACGTTGTCATTATCGAGGCTGGTCTGTGGCTTGTAAAGGGTTATTGTGCACAAATTATCGGCACTGGCTGTGCGGGTATCAATCACTGCACGAATAGTCTTCGTAACAAAGGTGTGCTTTCCCGCGTAATGGCGCAGCACGGGTTTGGCTTCGAGTGGCTATGAGGTTACACCATTCTGGTGGGCTGTATTGATGGCTTTAGGGGGAGGGCTCGGCCTGCTGACGCCCAAGAGTTCAAGCTCTGGGGGCGCTAGGGGTTGTGTAAGGTTGTGTCTCGAAAGTGCCTAAGCGGGTGCTTGGGCGGTAGAATCCCGAATCACCAGCTCAGGGTAAAAACCTTGATGGCTGGGTTCGGCTGGCTCTGTGGTAACCGGCTTTTTGCTGTCGCGAATTTCTTGGATAAGCAGCGCTGCAGCGGTCTGGGCTATGACGCCGTTGGGTTGCTGCGCGGTGGTGAGCTTGGGCCAGGTCTGGCGCGAAAACGGGCTGTCCTCGAAGCCGACAATGGACAGTTGTGCGGGGATCTCTGTGCCAAGCAGGCGGGCGGCGAAGAGCGTGCCCGCCGCGATTTCATCGTTACAGGCAAAAACCGCAGTAGCCTGCTGGCTATTCTCTTCGAGTAGGTGCTTGGTGCGTTCAACACCTGATTCAAACGAGTAGTCGCCGTCGAGGATGAGCGCTTCGTTGATCTCAAGCTCATTCTCGCGCAGGGCTTGTTTGTAACCTTCGAGTCGCTCAATACTGGATTTGTGCGCCGTGTCGCCGCCGAGAAAAGCGATGCGTTTGTGCCCAAGCTCGATCAGGTGGCGGGTAATGTTTGCGGCCGCCATACGGTCATCAATAAAAACGCAGGGCGAGGCATTGTCAGCTTCCTGGGCTGAGAGTATGCGAACAAATTTCACCCCCTGTTCCCGTAAGCGCTCGATGACTTCTGGGCGCTCGGAAAGCGGGGGTGTTAACACCAGGCCTGCCACTTGAGCACGTTTCACCGTGGTGGCTATCTCTTCGATGATACCCGGTGATTTGGAATCGCAGGGGTGGATGACAAGATCAAATCCCTGTTCATTGCATTCGGCCAGGATGCCGTTCTGCAATTCAATCACATAGTGACTGTTGGGGTTGTCGTAGATAAAGGCAATGGACGACGGTGTACCACGCAGCAACCGCGCAGACTTATTGGGTTGGTAGCTGAGCTCCTTGGCGGCGGCCCAGACTTTCTCCTGCAGTTCTTTACCGACACTGGGTTCGCGGTTAATCACGCGGGAGACGGTTTTGAAAGAAACCCCGGCGAGTTTGGCTACATCCTTGATGGTGGCTGGCATGGGTTTTCTACTTCCTGAATCTGCGAGACGAATAGAGAGACGAATAGATTGCTTCGAGATAAGGCGACTAGCCTAGTCCCTCGGTCTTACCTAAGCAAGCTAAGCCCCGTATGGCGTATTGGGTGGAACTTAAGGGAGACGATGTTAGCATTCTTTCGAATCTGTTGACAACGTTGTCTTTGGTGGGTAGGGTTTAGTACAACGTTGTCATTTGTCGGAAAGAGTTTAGTGATTTTTGACTGCTTCATATCAAATGCCGGATATTCCAATGTGCTGCTGTCAGTATTTAGGTTATATTTGATATGATCTTATCAATTTATGAGTGGTGTCGGTATGAATTCAGTAGAAGCCTCCTTGAGTGCTCGAGAATCTTTGGCCAGTTGGCAGTGGCTGCGTGAGCACGCCGAACAGATGAAATCGGTGCACTTGGCGCAGCTCTTTGAGGGCGATGAAGGGCGTTTTAAGAGGCTGTCGATTGAGTTGCCGGGTCTGCTGTTCGATTACTCGAAAAACCGCATCAACGAAGACACGCTGAGTGGCTTGATGAACCTTGCCCGCGAGGCAGGTGTAGAGGCTTGGCGCGAGAAAATGTTTTGCGGTGAGCGTATAAATATCACCGAAGATCGAGCGGTATTGCATACGGCGCTGCGTGACCTCAGTGGAGACACAGCACTGGTCGACGGTGAAAATATTTCTGAGCAGGTACAGGGAGAGCTCGCGCGAATTAAAGCGTTATGTGAGCGCGTGCGCTCGGGTAGCTGGAAAGGCTTCAGCGGCAAGGCGATTACGGATGTGGTCAGTATTGGCGTTGGCGGCTCTAACCTGGGGCCGAAGATGGTGACTGAGGCCTTAAAGGGCAGCGGCAATCAACAGATTAAAGTGCACTATGTTTCCAATGTCGATGGCGTACAGATTTCAGAAGTTCTCCGCGGCTTAAGCCCAGAGCAAGTACTCTTTGTGGTGTCATCAAAAACATTCACCACGCAGGAAACTATGACCAACGCGCGCACCGCGCTAAATTGGTTGAAGGCCTACTCATTTGAATCGGATGCGGCGGGAAAACATTTTGTTGCGGTGACGGCCAACGGAGAAAAAGCGGAAGAGTTTGGCATCTTGCCGGAAAATATTTACAGCATGTGGGACTGGGTGGGGGGTCGATTCTCCCTCTGGTCCACCATAGGTTTGCCGATTGCCTTATCACTAGGTTTTGATGAGTTTTCGGAATTACTGCGCGGCGCCTATGACATGGATTGTCATTTCCGTGAGGCACCGTTGGAGCAGAACGCGCCGATTTTACTTGCGCTGCTCAGTATTTGGAATACCACCTTTATGGGTTGTCAGGCGCAAGCCATCTTGCCTTACGATCAAGCGTTGCACGTTTTTTCGGCCTACATGCAACAGGTCGAAATGGAAAGTAACGGCAAGTCGGTTAACCGCTTTGGTGAAGAGGTGGACTACCAAACGGTTCCTTTGATCTGGGGCCAGTTGGGCATCGATGGACAACACGCCTTTTACCAATACCTGCACCAGGGGAAAAGTATTATTCCTGCGGATTTTATTGGTTCGCTGGAGTGTCAGACCTCGTTACAAGATCAGCATGAAATCCTACTGTCTAACCTGTTCGCCCAGACGCGTGCACTGATGCTGGGCGTGGATGAAGAGAAGGTGCGCGAAGAACTGGCGGCAAGGGGTAAAACGGACCTCGAGATCGACAACTTGGTGACGCATAAAGTACACAAAGGTAATCGCCCCACCAATACTATATTGGTCGACAAAATTTGCGCCCGCTCTTTGGGGCGTTTGATTGCGCTCTATGAACATAAGGTTTTCGTTCAGGGCATTGTGCTTGATATTTGTTCTTTTGATCAGTGGGGCGTCGAGCTAGGAAAAAAACTAGCAACCAGTGTTTACTCGGCGCTCGTCAATGATGAAATAGATACGACTTTAGATTCATCGACCCAGAGTCTTATTCAGTATTACAAAAATTCTAAGGTGGCAGCCTCATGAACAATGTTGTAGATAAACGCCTGCAAGAAATTACCGATCGCATTACCGAGCGCAGCCGTGACAGCCGTAAAGAGTACATGTCCAAGGTTGAGCGCGCGCGTCTGGGCGGTGTCAGCCGCAAACAATTGTCGTGTGGTAATTTGGCGCACGGTTTTGCAGCCTGTTCGAGTGATTCAAAAAAGCGTCTTATTGGTGAAGATGCGCCTAACTTTGCCATTGTCTCTGCGTACAACGAAATGTTGTCGGCGCACCAGCCTTATCATACCTACCCAGAAATCATCCGCGATGCGGCGCACGCTTTAGGCGCCGAAGTACAATTTGCCGGTGGCGTGCCAGCCATGTGTGATGGCGTGACCCAGGGCCAGGACGGCATGGAGCTGTCATTGCTAAGCCGTGATGTCATCGCTATGTCGACGGCCATTGCGCTGTCACACAATATGTTCGATGGCATCCTGTGCTTGGGTGTGTGCGATAAAATCGTGCCTGGGCTGCTCATGGGCGCGTTGTCGTTTGGCCACCTTCCGACCATATTTGTGCCAGCCGGGCCAATGGAAACTGGGCTGTCAAACTCGGATAAAGCCAAGACCCGTCAGTTATATTCAGAGGGGAAAATTGGTCGTGACGAACTGTTGGAGTCTGAGAGTAAGTCATACCACAGTGCCGGAACCTGCACTTTTTATGGCACCGCGAACAGCAACCAAATGCTCATGGAAATCATGGGCCTGCACTTGCCTGGCTCGTCTTTTGTAAATCCGGGCTTGCCATTACGCGATGCCCTGACACGCGCCGCGGTAGAGAAACTCAACGATGGCACCCGGCCGGATCAGCTCGCACCGCTGGCTAATGTGATCAGCGTAAAAACCGTTGTCAACGGTATGGTCGGTTTGTTGGCCACGGGCGGTTCGACTAATCACAGTATTCACATGATCGCCATGGCCAAGGCCGCGGGCATTCAAATTAACTGGCAGGATCTAGCGGATGTTTCTTCTATTGTGCCGTTGCTGTGCCGAATCTATCCAAACGGTAATGCCGACATCAATCACTTTCACGCCGCCGGCGGTGTACCTTTCCTGGTGCAGGAATTATTGAAAGCCGGTCTGTTACACGAAGATGTGCGCACCGTCTTTGGTGAAGGGCTGCGGGCGTATACCCAAGAGCCGTTCTTAGTGGATGGTGTTGTACAGTGGCGCCCATGCCCAGCCGAAAGTTTAGACCACGATGTTCTGCGCCCAAGTAGTGATCCATTCAGCCCGGAAGGTGGCATGGCGTTGCTCAAAGGCGACATGGGTCGAGCGGTGATTAAAGTGTCGGCCGTCAAGGAGCAGCACCGCAAGGTGACCGCACCGGCCATCGTCTTTAACGATCAGGATGAACTGGGTCGTAAGTTTGAGCGCGGAGAGTTAGAGCGCGATTTTATTGCGGTCATTCGCTACCAAGGGCCGAAGGCCAATGGCATGCCCGAGTTGCATAAACTGACACCTGTGTTGGGTGTTCTGCAGGACCGTGGATTCAAGGTGGCCTTGGTGACCGATGGCCGCATGTCTGGCGCATCAGGAAAAGTACCGGCGGCCATTCACTTAAGTCCAGAGGCGCTCGATGGCGGCATCATCTCCGTGGTGCGCGACGACGATGTCATTGCATTGGATGCGGATGCGGGCACCCTAGAGTTGCTCGTGAGTGAGAAAGAACTCAGTCAGCGTATCCGCGCGGTGCCGGATCTAACCGAGAATAATGAAGGCATGGGGCGCGAGCTCTTCAGTAAGCTGCGCAGCGTGATTGGTGCAGCGGAAGACGGTGCGTCGGTATTTTGAGAGGAACGCTTAAGTGTTGAATCAATTCAATTTTTCTCTCCAGCAATATGTTCCCGATGAGGTGACACCATGAGTAATAAGAAAGCGGCTGCGGTCGATGTGGTGATCTTTGGTGGCGCGGGGGACTTGGCCCTGCGCAAGTTATTGCCAGCGCTCTATCGCGCACATAGGGACGATAGCCTGAAAAGCGATTGCCGGATCGTGGCTGTTTGCCGAACGCAAGAAGAGGTGGAGAGTTACTCTGGTCGTGTGCAGCGAAGCCTTGAAACGTTCCTGTGCAGCACGGAGTTATCGAGTGAAGACCTGAGTGAATTTCAGCAGCGCCTCACGCCTTTGGCGTTGGATATAGTGAATGTTGAAGAAGGTTGGTCTGCATTGGTCGCTGTATTGGCCGAGCGTGAGCTAGCCGATCGTATTTTCTATATGGCTATCCCGCCATCTCTTTATGGGGCCTGCTGTGAGAACCTGTCGAAGCATCAGTTGATCTCAGAACAGTCGCGTGTGGTGTTGGAAAAACCGATTGGTTATGACGGCGAAACGGCCAATGCGGTCAATGATAAAGTGGGTGAGTTCTTTGCTGAACGCGCTATCTTTCGCATTGACCATTACCTTGGCAAAGAAACCGTACAGAATTTATTGGTACTGCGTTTTGCTAATGTGTTGTTCGAACATATGTGGGATGCCAAATCGATTGACCATGTGCAGATCAGTATTACCGAAAGTGTCGGTCTAGAAGGGCGTGAGAGTTTCTACGACGGAGCCGGAGCCATGCGCGACATGGTTCAAAACCATTTGTTGCAACTGTTGTGTTTGATCGCAATGGAGTCGCCTCACAAATTGAATGAAAAAAATATTCGTGCCGAAAAGTTAAAAGTGATGGAGTCACTAAGACCCATTGCGGCGGCTGACGTGAAAAGTGAGATTGTTCGCGGTCAGTATGTGGCGGGCAATATTAAGGGTGAATTGGTTCCCGGGTACCTTGAAGAACTTGACCAGCCGAGCAGCAATACGGAAACCTTTGTGGCTATTCGGGCACACGTGGATAATTGGCGTTGGGCTGGTGTGCCGTTTTACTTGCGTACCGGAAAAAGATTGCAGGAACGCACGGCTGAAATTGTGATTCAATTTAAGGATGTGTCGCACAAGGTCTACTCGCCGGAGCAGGGCCCAATGATCGCCAACCGTTTGGTCATCCGCCTGCAGCCGAGCGAAAGTATTCAGCTGGTGATGATGACCAAGAACTTAGAGAAGACCGAGCTCGAATTGCAGCCCGTTGCACTCAACTTAAATTTCGCCGACACGTATAAAGATTTGAAAAGTGACGCGTATAAACGCTTGTTACTGGATGTGATCGCGGACAACCCCAGTTTGTTTGTTCACCGCAATGAGGTTGATCAAGCCTGGGCTTGGGTGGACCCCATTATTGACGCTTGGTCTGCACCGGAACTCATGAACGCATTGCAGCCAGAGTTATACCGCGCGGGCAGTTGGGGGCCACAGCAGGCTGATCAACTGTTGGCGCAGGACGGCCGGGCGTGGATTAACCCTACCGATGACTCGCACGGGAATAAACCTGTGCCTTTGGCGTCTTAAGGCGATGGCTATGATTGAATATACGTTCGCAAGCCGCACCGAGTTATTTGATGTCATGGCGGCAGATGCCTCCGGGATTCTGCAAACCAGTGTGAAGAACCAAGGGCATAGTACCTTTGTGGTGTCGGGCGGCAATTCGCCCATGCCTTTGTACGATCGCTTATCAAAAGTGTCCCTGCCCTGGAATAAGATCTCTATTGCGCTGGCTGATGAACGCTGGGTAGGTGTTGATCACGAAGCCAGTAACGAGAAAAATATTCGTGCCTCTTTGTTGCAACATCATGCCGCCAGCGCCCCATTTTTTGGCATGAAGAACACTTCGCTTACTCCCCAGCAAGGCCTTAGTGCTTGCGAAGAGCAATACCGCCAATTACCCCAGCCGATTGCGTTGTCCGTCTTGGGCCTTGGTAGTGATGGCCACACCGCATCTCTATTCCCTTTTTCGGCGGGCATTGATACGGCGCTGGATGTTGATGACGAGCACCTCTGTGCGGCTATTGACGCACTTGAGTCAGACGTCACGGGACGTTTTACCGCGCGCATGACCATGAGTCTGCGGGCGCTTTTGAGCTCCAGGCATATTTATCTATTGATCATGGGGGAAGACAAACGCAAGACCCTGCAGCGCGCGATGTCCTCCGGTGATCAAATCAGTATGCCGATACGAGCGGTGCTGCAACAGCAGTCGGTACCGGTCAGTGTTTATTGGGCGCCTTAAAAGGCGCTCTGCGAAAACCATAACGTTCAGTACAGCAAGAATAATTAGGAGAAAGTAGTGACTCTAGGTATTAATGAAATCGTTTGTATGGCGCCGGTTATTCCGGTGCTGGTGGTAGACGATGCCGCTTCGGCCATTCCATTGGCTAAAGCTTTGTGTGAAGCGGGCTTGCCGGTATTGGAAGTCACTCTGCGCACGCCCGCAGCCCTTGATGTGATCCGCGCGATTCGTGAATGTGTTCCGCAGGCCGTCATCGGCGCCGGCACAGTACTGACGCCGCTGGACCTCGACAAAGCGATCAAGGCCGGTGCTATGTTCCATGTGAGCCCCGGCGCGACCGGTAATCTCATCGATGCGGTGATCGAGTCTGATGTTGCGATGCTGCCAGGTGTTTGTACGCCATCGGAAGTCATGACGTTGCTCGATCGCGGTTTCACTCACTTGAAATTCTTCCCCGCCGAGAAAGCCGGAGGTGTGGAGATGCTCAAGGCCATCGCCGGTCCTATGCCGCAGGTAAAATTCTGCCCGACCGGTGGCATTAACACCGCCAATGCTGGAGAGTATTTGGCGCTGGATAACGTCATGTGTATTGGAGGGTCTTGGATGGCGACGGCGGCTATGGTCCGCGACGGTCGCTGGGATGACATCAAGCGACTGGCACAGGCCGCAGCGCAGCTAAAGTAATACCCGTGTAATCAGGCGTGTGAAGTGGGCGTTTACATATCGTCGGTGCATTGCGAGCCCAGCGCTCGTCAGGCCGGTACTAGGGTGTTGGCCTACCGTGCCTTAAGCGCCAACTCCGCAGGGGGTTGGCGCTTTTTTGTGTCTGCCCCGCAGCCAACCAAACGATCCTGTGTGCCTTCTATAGGCTGCCCTGAGTATAAACGCCGGTATTGTGATTCTTCTGCTAACGTCATTGAAGCAGCGGCTTCTTAGGTTTGCGTGGCGAGCAGGCGCTCATTTGTTGGATCGTATCCTGTGTTTTTGGTGGTTATGTGATGCCATTGCTTGCCCTCAGTTCACTTGTTTACTGAAAGCGGTTGTTAAATATCTCAAACAGTTTAGGGCGGCAATACAGGTGAGGGTGTCCGCCACCCTAAAGGCTAGATGGGCTGGTGACGCGCTGTGTTTTGAGTACAGGAAGTTATAAAGAATGCATCGGGAAGCACCATTTGAAGGGTTTTCTTCTTATATTACCCTTCGGGCGCACCGCTTTGGGTCAGGCTGGGTTGAGCTTATGCGTTAAGTTTGCATCTACCCATAGAAAGGCTTGCGCTTGATCGAGAAATCCGCTTTTATAGTCGCCTGTATAATAAAACGAACAGCAGTGTTGGGTATCATGAGAATTTGATACTGGGTTTCTTCAAAAACTCAGCTATCTATGACCGCTCGCCCTCAGGGCGCGGCGCGGCTTGTGTGCTCGATATTGGCCCCAGCGATTTACCAGCCGGTGGCCAGCTTTATAACGGAGAGTCAACGGTATGCCGTTTAGTCAGGGCGCAGTCCAAGCGAAGCGCAAGGTACAGTTAGAAGTTAACAACATGGTTAAGGACTTTGGTGATTTCAAAGCCGTTAACGATGTCAGCCTGAAAATCTATCAGGGTGAGATATTCGCTCTGCTCGGGGCCTCTGGCTGCGGCAAGTCGACCTTATTGCGCCTGTTGGCAGGTTTTGAGATGCCCACCTCGGGGGAGATTCTCCTCGATGGCCAATCGCTTAACGGCATGTCAGCGCACCGCCGCCCCTTCAATATGATGTTCCAGTCCTACGCTCTCTTTCCCCACATGACGGTCGAGCAAAACATTGCCTTCGGCCTAAAGCAGGACAAGCTCCCCAAAGCGGCCATCGCTCAGAAAGTCGAAGAAGTACTCGGCCTGGTGCAGATGACGGCCTACGCCAAGCGTAAACCGCACCAGCTATCTGGCGGACAGCAGCAGCGCGTCGCCTTGGCGCGTAGCCTCGCCAAAGAACCCAAACTATTGTTGCTTGATGAGCCGATGGGCGCGCTGGATAAAAAACTGCGCAGCCAGATGCAACTAGAGCTGGTCGACATCATTGAGAAGGTTGGCGTGACCTGTGTCATGGTGACCCACGATCAGGAAGAGGCCATGACCATGGCCGACCGCGTGGGCATAATGGACGCTGGTGTTATCCGTCAGATAGGCCGCCCGGCCGAAGTTTACGAACAACCTAATTGCCGCATGACCGCTGAGTTTATTGGCTCGGCCAATATTTTTGAAGGCACCTTCAGCGTTGATGAATCCGATCACGCCAAGATCGAGTGTGCCGATCTGCCCGCGCCCATTCATGTGGCTCACGGTGTCATTGGCGCTCTGGGTATGGACCTGGCCTTTGCGCTGCGTCCTGAAAAGGTAACCCTCAGCCGCACCAAACCTGACCAAGAGCACAATTATGCCAAGGGCGTTGTAGAAGACATTGCCTACCTCGGCAGCCACTCGATTTATCACATTAAACTGCCAAGCGGTTACACCCTGATGGCGTCTGCGATAAACAGTGAGCGTATTGTCGCTGGCGAAGACGGCGGCCGTATGACCTGGGAAGACGAGGTGTATGTCAGTTGGGGATCACGCAGCGGCGTGGTGCTAACCTCGTGAACAGCGCCAGCAAATTTGTAACAAGTTTAGGTACTCGGCTACTGCTCGGTATTCCTTACCTTTGGCTGCTGCTGTTCTTTCTTGTGCCGTTCCTCATCGTTCTTAAAATCAGCTTTGCTGAATCGATCATGGCACGGCCGCCCTTCACAGATTTAGCCAGCTTTGAAGACAGCATGCTGACGCTCAGCCTGAATCTGTTTAACTACATCGACCTCTACGAATACGATCTCTACCTATCGGGCTTTCTCGGCTCACTTAAGATTGCCACCGTCTCGACCTTGGGCTGTTTGCTGATTGGTTTTCCGATGGCTTATGCCATCGCTAAACTCCCGCCGCACAGTCGTAATCTTGCCCTCATGCTGGTGATCTTGCCTTCTTGGACGTCATTTTTAATTCGTGTTTACGCATGGATTGGTCTGCTTAAAGGCAACGGTTTAATCAATAACGCGCTAATGTCTATGGGTATTATCGATCAGCCTTTGGCCATGCTGCACACGCCGATTGCCGTTTATATCGGCATCATCTATGCGTACCTGCCGTTTATGATTTTGCCTATCTATACCAACCTGGTGAAGCACGATGGCTCGCTGCTCGAGGCGGCGGCCGATCTGGGTGCTTCACCGACGACGGCCTTTTTTAGGGTGACCTTGCCACTGTCTATTTCTGGCATGGTAGCCGGCTCCATGCTGGTATTCATTCCGTCAATGGGCGAGTTTGTTATTCCGGAACTGCTGGGTGGCCCCGACACATTAATGATTGGTAAGTTATTGTGGAACGAGTTCTTCAACGCACGTAACTGGCCGGGTGCTGCTTCGGTAGCGGTCGCGATGTTGGTCTTGTTGATTGTGCCCATGACCATCTTCCAGCGTTACCAAGCCAAAGATTTTGAGGCCGCTGAACATGATTAATAAACAATCCGGCTTTGTCAGTCGCAGCATGTTGGTATTGGGTTTTTTATTCCTCTACCTGCCCATTTTTGTGTTGATGTTTTACTCATTCAACGAATCAAAGTTGGTAACCGTTTGGGCGGGCTTCTCAACCAAATGGTACTTTGAACTGTTTAAAGATGAGCAGATGATGAACGCCGTGGGCATGAGTCTGAAGATTGCTTTTTTCAGTGCCAGCGCAGCCGTCGTGCTCGGAACCATGGCCGCGATTATCATGGTCCGCCACCGAAACTTCAGGGGAAAAACGCTGTTCACCGGCATGATTACCGCACCGCTGGTCATGCCGGAAGTGATCACCGGTTTGTCTTTGTTGCTGCTCTTCGTTACATTGGCACAAGCGTTTGGTTGGCCGGAAAAGCGAGGCATGTTGACCATTTGGATTGCGCACAGTACGTTTTGTATGGCTTATGTTGCCGTGGTGGTGTCGTCTCGCTTGAAGGAGATGGATCGCTCACTGGAGGAGGCGGCGATGGATCTTGGTGCTAACCGCCTACAGGTCTTTACCTCGATAACGCTACCGATTATCTCACCGGCGTTATTTTCCGGTTGGTTGTTGGCCTTTACCTTGTCGCTCGACGACCTGGTGATTGCCAGTTTTGTATCTGGGCCGGGATCAACAACCTTGCCTATGGTGGTCTTCTCAAGCGTGCGTTTGGGCGTGAGTCCCAAGATTAATGCCTTGGCCACCTTGATGGTATTGGCCGTCTCATTGGCCGCCTTCATTGGCTGGTGGTTTATGCGTCGCCAAGAGCAGCGCCGGCAATTAGAAATGCAGGCGGCGTTTGACAATAAGTAAAAATTTTTAGTAGAAGTGTTGTAGAAATTTGTTTATTCATAATCTTTACAGATAAAAACCATAACTAAGTAGGGTAAGGGAAACTATGAAAGCAATTAAGAGTTTGGTCGCTGCAACGGCCATCGCTGTTTCGGCCGGTGCTATCGCCGCCGAAGAAAAGGTGCTTAACGTTTATAACTGGTCGGATTACATCGCGGAAGATACCCTCGCGCTCTTCACCAAAGAGACCGGCATCAAGGTTGTCTACGATGTCTTTGACAGCAACGATGTACTGGAAGCAAAAATGCTTTCCGGTAAAACAGGTTACGACATAGTCGTGCCTTCATCGACCTTCCTTGCGCGTCAGATCACAGCGGGTGTTTTCCAGCCGCTAGATCGCGCAAAGATCCCCAACTACAAAGAGCTCGACAAGGCCATGATGGCGAAGTTGGCGAGTCTTGATCCAAACAACGCTCACTCTATTCCATACCTGTGGGGCACCACCGGTATTGGTATTAACGTGGCCAAGGTAAAAGAGCGTCTCGGTGAGGACTACGAGCTAAACACTTGGGATCTTGTCTTTAACCCAGAAGTCGTTGCCAAGCTGGCCGACTGTGGTGTGACCCTGCTCGACTCGTGGGATGAAGTCATGCCTGCGGCTTTGAACTACCTGGGTGAAGATCCAACCACGCTGGATGCAAAACTGTTTAAGGGTGCGGCTAAGGACGCGCTCATGGCGATTCGCCCTTCTATCCGTTACTTCCACTCGTCACAGTACATCAATGACCTTGCCAACGGCGACGTATGTGTAAGTGTGGGTTGGTCTGGCGATATTCTTCAGGCGATGGACCGTGCCGACGAAGCCGAGAACGGTGTTGAAATTCAATACATCATTCCGAAAGAAGGCGCAGGCCTTTGGTTCGACATGCTCGCTATTCCAAGTGATGCGGATCACCCAGAGAATGCACACGCGTTCTTAAACTTCTTGATGCGTCCAGACATCATGGCCGGTATCTCCAACTACGTTTGGTACCCGAACGCCGTGCCAGCGTCTAAAGCACTTATTGATGAAGAGATTGTGAGCGATCCAGCGATCTACCCAACGGCGGAAGTTGAAGCCAAGCTGTACACCTTTAACGTCTACCCACCAAAGTTAGACCGCACAGGTAGCCGCGCTTGGACTTCGATTAAAACCGGTAAGTAATCGTTCTGCACTGAGCTCGTTTGTGGGCTCAGTGCTGAACGGATGAAAAGGCGCCTCTTCGGGGGGCGCCTTTTTTTCGGGTGATTTGCCTTCACGCGGATTGATCGTTATTTAAGGGCAATAAAAAAGGCACCGACGGGTGCCTTTTTTATTTTTCTTGCACGGCCCGTGAGCGGGCCTAGCAAAGTTTATGCGCTTTGCTGTGTCGGTGTGCCCGCCAGAGCGTCGGCTGGTGCAACAAAGCGGTAGTTCAAAGCCTTGGCAACCGGCTCATAGGTGACCAAGCCACGGTGTACATTCAAGCCCGCCAGCAAACGGCTGTCGGCGAGCAGGGCGTCACAGCCGCCATCGGCAATGGCCATGGCGTAGGGCAGGGTGGCGTTGGTCAGGGCAAAGGTCGAGGTGCGGGCCACACCGCCCGGCATATTGGCGACGCAGTAGTGCACAATGCCATCCACTTCATAGGTGGGTTCTGCGTGGGTGGTTGCGTGTGACGTCTCAAAACAACCCCCTTGGTCAATGGCAACGTCCACCATCACAGAGCCCGGTTTCATGCGCTTAAGCATGTCGCGGCTGATCAACTTAGGTGCCGCCGCGCCGGGGATTAATACCGCGCCGATCACCAGATCCGTATCGACCAGGTGGCGCTCAATGGCATCGGTGGTGCTGTAGAGGGTTTTGATACTGGCGCCGTGAATCTCGTCGATCTGTTTGAGGCGCGCTAGGCTGCGGTCGAGAATGGTGACGTCGGCGCCGAGGCCTGCGGCCATACGCGCCGCGTTTAAACCCACCACCCCGCCGCCGACTACGAGCACCCTAGCTGGCTCTACGCCGGGCACGCCGCCGAGCAGCATGCCGTTACCGCCCTGCGCCTTCTCTAGGCTGTGTGCGCCCGCTTGTACGGCCATACGGCCAGCGACTTCACTCATAGGGGCCAGCAGCGGTAGGCCGCCATTGGTATCGGTGACCGTCTCGTAGGCAATGGCCGTGACACCCGACTGCAACAACAGTTTGGTCTGCTCTGGATCCGGCGCTAGGTGCAGGTAGGTAAACAGTATTTGGCCTTCACGCAGCTGTTTGCATTCAACCGGCTGCGGTTCCTTTACCTTGATGATCATCTCGGCGCGCTTGAAAATTTCAGCCGCTGTGTCAACGATCTCGGCACCCGCCGCTGAGTACATGGCATTGCTCAGACCGATGCCCGCACCGCCGTCGCGCTCGATCAGAACCTGATGGCCACGCTGGCTAAGTTCACGTACGCCAGCCGGTGTTAGGCCTATGCGGTACTCGTGGTTTTTAATTTCTTTGGGTACGCCAATTAACATGCTTCATCCTCGGTTAGCGCCCAGTGCAAAGTGCGCTGTGGTTAAGTTGATGTATAAATTTTATGGG
>Ga0209081_1000032_pt1 | contig 69158 bp, 51 predicted proteins | sample GOMGulsemesocosm_4_FD_184636 | JGI IMG/M metagenome (GOLD analysis project Ga0209081, IMG submission 184636) | Methane-oxidizing microbial communities from mesocosms in the Gulf of Mexico - GOM15B Gulf of Mexico (SPAdes) (version 2) | ecosystem: Environmental > Aquatic > Marine > Cold seeps... | reverse complement strand
TTCAAGCTGCTGAAGACTTCGCCCATGCAGGTTATCCAATCGATGCCAAAGCGCTGTTACTATGTGAAATTGATGGTACGTTAGAAGAAGTACAAGAACACATTGAAAAACTCAAAAGTATTTTTAACGAATCAGGCGCAACTTCAATAAAAATATCTGCTAATGAAACCGAACGTGCGCTGCTGTGGAAAGGCAGAAAATCGGCGTTCCCTGCCGTTGGTCGAATCTCTCCAGACTATTACTGTATGGACGGTACTATTCCTCGTAGTCAACTTGCTTATGTACTCACCGAAATGGATAGAATGTCGGCTCACTATAATTTAAGGGTTGCCAATGTTTTCCATGCGGGTGACGGCAACTTACATCCACTCATTTTATTTGATGCCAATGTTCCTGGTGAGTTTGAAAAAACAGAAGAATTTGGTAGCAAGATATTAGAGCTTTGCGTGCAAGTTGGCGGCTGCATTACCGGAGAGCACGGTGTTGGCATCGAGAAAATCCGTCAAATGACTATTCAATTTAACGATCAGGAAATATCGCAATTTTTATCGGTGAAAAAATCATTTGATGTTAATGGCACCCTTAACCCAGGTAAAGGCATTCCAGTGCTAAAAAATTGTCAGGAATATCGATCGCTTAACCCAAATGAAAGCGCAGAGCACAAAACAAAAAATCATAAGTGCGGGGCCAAATAATGACAGATATCAGTAGTGAATTAATAGCGCGCGTTGCTCATGCAAGTGCGGAAAAACAACCACTAAATATTGTTGGTGGTGGCAGTAAAGCCTTTCTTGGTAGAGAGACACTAGGTGAGACGATTTCTATACGCGAGCATCAAGGAATACTAAGTTATCAACCCGTTGAGTTAGTCATGACTGCTCGGGCTGGCACCCCTATTAGTGTAATAGAAACCATTTTAGCTGAGCAGGGACAAATGCTTGCTTTTGAGCCAGCAAATTACTCAGGTAAAGCAACTATTGGAGGTACATTAGCGTCTAATTCATCAGGGCCGGCAAGACCTTGGGCAGGTTCGGTCAGGGATGCAGTCTTAGGCATTAAGCTTATCAATGGTAAAAGTGAACACCTAAATTTTGGCGGGCAAGTATTAAAAAATGTTGCCGGTTACGATGTATCAAGAATGCAAGCAGGCGCTATGGGCTCTTTAGGGGTAATAACGCAAGTAAGCTTTAAAGTAATGCCTAAACCGCAATCAAGCATGACCTTAGTGCAAACAATGGATGCTCAACAAGCCATTGAACAAATGAATAAACTCGCTGGTCAAGCTAAGCCGTTAACGGCTGCATGTTGGTTAAACAACAAACTTTATTTACGCTTATCTGGCGCACAAAGTGCGGTGGAAGGCACAATAAAAGCATGGTCAGGGGAAGTTTTAGAAAGTGATCAACAGTTTTGGCAGTCATTGAAAGAGCAGCAACTTGGGTTTTTTACAGAGAATATCACTGATGGTTTCGAAAACAACTTCGCTAACAGCCATCCTTTGTGGCGCTTCTCGGTAAACTCCAACGCTAAGCATTTTTTACCCAAGCAAAACTGGCTCATAGATTGGGGCGGTTCACAACGTTGGTTACGTGGCTCTCATGATTTAGAAACACTTGAAACATTGGCTGAAAATGCTGATGGTCAAGTAAGTATGTTTCGTGGTGGCGATCGTGCTAATGAAGTTTTTCATCGCCAAGCCCCTGGGCTTAAAGCCATTCATCAGCGTTTAAAATCAAGTTTTGATCCTAAAAACATCTTCAATCCTGGTCGGCTTTATAGCTGGTTGTAACGGAAATAATTCTTATGCAAACCAATTTACATCCATCGTTTAAAAACACCGCTGTTGGTGATGAAGCCGAAGCAATATTACGCAGTTGTGTACACTGTGGTTTTTGTACAGCCACTTGTCCTACTTATCAAGAAATATCTGATGAGCGTGATGGTCCGCGCGGGCGTATATACTTAATCAAACAATTACTAGAAACAGGATCAGCAACAGAAAAAACACGAGGACACTTAGATAAATGTTTAAGTTGTCGAAGCTGTGAAACAACCTGTCCATCGGGGGTTAAATATGCTCGCTTAGCTGACTTGGGCAAAGAAATAATTGAAGAACAACAAACAAGGCCATTACAAGAAAGATTTGTCCGTTGGGCATTAAGGCAAGTGTTACCGTATCAAAAGCGCTTCACTGCTTTATTACGCGTTGGACAAATATTTAGGCCAATTATGCCTGCGGTCATTAAACGAAAAATACCTTTGCGGGTGAAATCAACACCCTGGCCAGCAGCAACACAAAATCGCACAATGTTACTCTTAGCGGGATGCGCGCAACCGGGGGCAACCCCTAATACTAATGCTGCCGCTGCTAGAGTTTTGGATAAACTAGGGGTAACGTTAAAAGAAGCACCAAAAGCTGGTTGTTGTGGTGCAGTAAGTTATCACTTATCTAAACATGAAGAAGGTTTAAACTTCATGCGTAATAATATTGATGCATGGTGGCCTGAAATTGAATCGGGTGCAGAAGCTATTATTATCACCGCTTCAGGTTGTGGTGCTATGGTGCAAGATTATGGTGAGTTATTAAAAAATGATAGCCACTACGGGGAAAAAGCAAAACGGGTAAGTGAGTTAGCTAAAGATTTGTCTGAAGCGATCACGGTTACTGATATTGAAAAGTTAGTTTTTAAAGAAAGTAAAACAACCACTGCTGTGCATTGCCCCTGTTCATTACAACATGCATTGAAGCTGTCTGACAGTGTTGAGCCATTACTTACCGCTGCAGGTTTTGCTACAACAAAAACTAAAGATAAGCACTTATGTTGTGGCTCTGCCGGTACTTACTCCATTTTACAACCCGAGTTAAGTAGTAAATTATTAGATAATAAAATTAAAGCGCTCAGCATTGAAAATCCCGATAGAATTGTTACTGCTAATGTTGGTTGTCAATTACATATCGCCACTAAGGCTGACGTACCTGTGCTGCATTGGATTGAATTGATTGACGAAGCTTTACTGTAATTTTCTGCTGACGAATGTTTGTTTTGATTAACATTCGTCAGTAATTATTAAGAAAGATCAAGTATTGCCAAGATCACCTTTAGAATCTCCATCGCTATGAATGGGTATATTCAAAAAAACAATGAGTTTCATTCATCGACAGATTTTCAACTACACTTAAATGAAATGACATTCTTTTCATGCCAAGGCTTGTCTATATTCAATGTGTATTACACTTATGAACAAAATTAACAACGGCTTTATTTTTTTACTTTTTTTGTTATCGCCAACGATAAGTGCAAAAGAAACCACCTTGTCATTTTCAATCTCTACTTCAAATACCAAAGGCTCATGCGCCGCCATTATCTTAACTAAAGCATACGAAGAAATTGGCTACAAACTCAACTTCAATGTAATTCCAGCACAAAGAGCGTTAACTGAAGCAAATAACGGCCGGCTTGATGGTGTTATGAATCGAATTAAAGGGCTTGAAAAAAAACACCCTAATTTGGTTCGTATTGCCACACCAATTTGTACAAATACCTACTCTCTCTATATGCTTAAAAATAATAAACTGAGTTCTACTGGCGAACTTGTTGATTTAGCGCTGGGAATCAAAAAGGGAAATACCCCCCTTGAAAAGGTTTTTGGGAAATTAAAACCTTATAAAACCACGTCATATCAACAGTTAATTAGCATGCTCATTACTCATCGCTTAGACGTTATAGCTATGAATGAAGCCGCTTTTGCAAACGCTATACGAAGTAAAAAATATCCAACATCAATAGAGGATATTGTCCCCGTGGACTATCCATTTCCTATTAATTATGGCTACCATTATTTACATAAGAAACACCTTGATTTGATACCATTAATTGGTAAAAAATTAGCAAACTTGGAAAGTAGCGGCTACATTAAAAAGGCAAATGAAGCGCATAGAAACTATATTCTTTATGGTAATTGAAATATCACTGATATGAGTATTGAAATATTAAAACATTAACGTTATCTCAATGTATATTGCCAGACTCATTGCAAAAAAAACCTAATCACTATTAAAATACAAGCGATTAGGTTTTTATTATTTAAAGCGACTTTTACTGAACAAATGAGCTTGGCTAACGCTCATCAACTTAAGTTAAAACGTCAATTTTACTCCGGCAAAGATTGTACGACCAATAACGTCATATGCTCTAGGCTCTGTGTTGGTACCAATAGATGCACCACGTACTAAAATATCAGGTTGTTGGTCAAGTAAGTTGTTTGAGCCAACATATACATTGACCGCATCATTAATTTGATAGCTAGCTCTAATATCAACATACGTTACAGCGTCCATTGTATTTAAGTCTTCAGTGAAGCTTGTGTTATCAAGATAAGCCTCTGTTTCACTGCGATAAGTTAACTGAGCAAAAAGATTAAACGCCTCTGTAATATCGTACGAGGCATTAGCCGTAAGATTCATATCAGGATATTGTACTCGACCTGCAAACTCTTCCACACCACCAACGGTTTCTTGGGTATAATCACCTAAGAAGTTGGCATTAAAGTTAAGCGTTAACTCATCCATTGGTGAATAAGCAACTTCAACATCAATACCGTTGGTAGAAATTGTATCAGCGTTAATCGGTGTAGAGGTCAAAAATAAAATTGGGCCACTATTCACATCTCTGGTCAGATTACCGCCACATGTTGCATCGAAATTGCTTGGAGCAACATCATGACAACGTTCAACATAGGTAGGTGCACTCACTGTAGCAATACCGTCTTCGATCTCAATATCATAGTAATCAACTGAAATAGATAAGTTATCAAGTGGCGTAAATACCGCACCTAACGTTAGTGAATTGGCCGTTTCTTCTTGTAAGTCTTCTGAGCCAGTCTTGGTTACCTGTGTATTATTAAGCTCAGAACCAGCTAAAATAAATTCACCGCCATTCGCTGCCATACGAGCAGCAATAGCTGGAATTGACGCACAGTTTTTATCAATATTGCTAGTACCAGTATTGCTTGTTCCATTACATGCATCAGTCGTTGTTGGACCAACTGATGATGCACCAGAAGCAAATAAATCACTAATATTAGGCGCACGCACTGAACTTGATTGACTGGCTCGAAAACGAACCCAATCATTAATTGGTGCATCAAGACCCAAACGGTAAGTAAAGGTTGTACCAACGGTAGAGTAATTAGCAACACGCCCTGCTAAACTTATATTTAACCAATCAGCAACGGGTACATATAGCTCACCAAATGCTTCTACGACATCAAATTTACCTTCGATTTTCTGAACACTTGGCCCTCGAGCTAAACCCATTTGACGGAAACTATCTGGCGTTTCTATCGCTTCTTCTTTTCTGTATTCAACACCGGCAGCAAAACCCATGTTGTCATCACCGATGGCGTAATCTAATTCACCAGAAACAACACTCGTTATAACTGTTTGTTCAACTTTACCTATTTGACTTGCATCAATTTGAATATAGTCCATTGCCGCTTGTGAAAAACCAACAATACCGGCTTGACCCGCTAAGCTGTCTTCTGTGCTGAATGGGTTTACTGGCACACAACCTTCAATTCTGGCTAGTTCATTAGCACATTGATAGCCACCATTACCGTCAGATTCAATAGTAACCGCTTCACGCATGTTAGGTAAAAACGTTTCACCCGTCATGACGTATGATGAATTGGTCACACCGTAAGTACCACTTGTTTTCCATTCCATGTCATTATCAAATAAGTAACTATAACTACCGGCAACACGGAAAGTATCGCGGCTATTGTTAACGCCACGTTCACCAAATTCCCATAATCGTCTATTAGTTCTTACATTAGAAAGGTTAGTATCACTGCCATTTTTAAGCATTTCAGCTAAAAGTAAATCTCCAGCCTTGCTACCAACAAAATATGGGCTTGTCGCTACATCAATTGGATTTGTACCACCGGCACCCGTTCTAAATAGGTTACCATTAACATCAATCGGCGCCTCTTCTATCGCCGTAGATGCTGTTGTTGAGGTGTAGTTAAGTTCAAATTCAGCCGTTGCTTTGTCTGAAATATCAAAAGTTACCCCAGAAGCAATAGTAAAACGCTCATAGGGTGTAACAATAGTTCGGCCCGCATGTTGGTTATCATAATCAGTTTCACCAATTCGGTTGTAATTACTATCAAGTAAAGGTTGGTTTGTATTAAACGCATCACCATTACCAAAAATATTTACATCGCCATAACCAAGAAAAGCACCATCTACATGATTAGGGCCATTACGTACAGCAAGAGAATCGCTAAGACCATCACCCGTAGTATCAAGAAATCTTAATTCATTAGCAGCAAAGTCTCTGTCTCTTGACATAAGTACGTTTTGGTTTGTAAATCCGCCAGAAACCCAAGCATTACCTGCATCAAAGTTTTTTCCATAGGTAAAATCAATATTTGTTTTTTCAGCACCTTTATCTGCGGTAGAACCCATAGCGTTTATTTCAAAGCCATCGAAGTCCTTTTTAGTGATAATATTAATAACACCTGCGATAGCATCTGAACCGTAAATAGCTGATTGACCACCTGTTAATACATCAACACGCTCAATAATTGCCGTTGGGATAGAGTTTAAATCGACACCGTATCCATTGTTAGCTGACACACCTGAGACATAACGACGACCGTTAACTAAAACTAGCGTACGTTCTGCACCTAAGTTACGTAAAGCTGCTGTTGCAACACCAATGTCACCTGCGCCACCACCAACAGAAACGTTACCTGTAGAGCCGTTCGCTGCTGACGTTACAGATGGTACCTTGCTTAATGCTTCACCAATAGAAATTGCGCCAATACCTTCGATAACTTCTGAGCCAATTTCGGTAATAGGTGCTGATGAAGTAACATTTGCACTGCCCTTAAAGATGTTTGAACCGGTAACAATGATGCGTTCAACTTCTGCCTCTTTTTCATTAACATCTTCTGCCGCCATTACTGATGGGCTAACTAAAGCTGCTATACAAATTGAGAGTGCTGTGCGATGAAATATTTTATTATTCTTATTCATGATGTTCCTTTTTTACTTTTATTATTAGTTATTTAGATAGAACCTGAACTGCATAATATCTATCCCTTAAACATCTATGAACAATTACTATAAATAACTACGATGAACAGTAACGAACAATGATTGACCACAAATGTTATGCAGTTAACCTATCATACCAGTATACTGCATTCAACCACTGTTAGACTAAAGTCTAATGGTGAGATAATAATAAACATTATAATTAGCTAAATTCCTTCTCGATAATAATGAGAAAATGGTACGCAAAAGGGATTGGGTTTAGTTGTTATATCAACAAGTTAAAAAAACATTATTCATTATCGATCTTAAAAACTTCATTAATCTAGCAGAATAACAAATCAAAGAATTAGTTTTATATTTCATATATTGAAATATGTTCTAGACGATTTGAGAGGGGTTTTATAGTAGAAACAAGTGTGTAATTAGAACAGCTCTACATTGCGCAGAGCTTATTTTTTTGCGTGAAACGTTAATAAAACTGATGAGACCAATGGTGCACTTTAATTTTTTCGTTTAGCGCTTCATTTAACGCTTTATCATCTGAATATGTTGTATTTAGCTTCACCTCTTCGGCATTTCTCATACCACAGGCAACTGTTGATACGGCTTTATCTGCTAAACAAAAACGCATTGCGGCTTCAGGTAAACTATAACCATAACTGGCACATAATTTTTTAATTTCTTCAACACGCTGCAATGTTTCAGTAAAACGATCGCCTTGATACATCTGATGACGTTTGTCGTCAGCTGACCAAGTGTTATAAGTTTCTTTTGTCCAGGTACCCGTTAATGCACCTGAGTCAAATGGAACTCTGGCAATAAAGGCCGTATTCGTTTTTTCGCCAACACGAAATAGTTGAACATTTGGTGTTTGTTCAAATAAATTATATATAACTTGCACAGAACTGACTAACTCAGTTTGTGCCAATTTAACGCCTGTTTCAGGTTTTATATCTGGCAATGAAACACCTATTTCTCTAACTTTACCGGCTTTAACTAACGAAGATAATATATCAAACCACTCCAGTTGCTCTGTGCCATCGCAAAACCATAAATGTAATTGCAATAAATCTATACACTCAAGCTGAAGGCGCTGCAAAGATGCATCAACTTGCTCAATAACATATTGTTTGGGATAACGACCGGTAATGCTATCTTGATACTTTGACCCCGTATCAATGCCCAATGGTGCAACCTTAGTGGCAACTAGAATATCACTATTGATATTGGCTGCTCGCCACTGTTTAAGCGCTTGACCAACAAGTGTTTCACTTTGCCCCCTGCCATAGGCAGCCGCAGTGTCAACCAAATTGATACCTTGTTCAAAAGCACTGTGCAGGGTTGCGATAGATTCTTTTTTATCAATTGCGCCCCAAGTGCCACCTAATTGCCAAGCGCCAAAACAAATCTCGCTCACTTGCCAGTCGGTGCGACCAAATTTTCTATACTGCATTAAATTTTCCCTTGCGCCGCTAGGTTTTCATTTAATTTGGCCTTGTATTTATCATGAGCAGCCGTATCTTCAACAACATCTTGGCGATAAAAAATAAAACCAACACTTTGTCTGCAATTTTCTGACTGATTAGCATTAGCGCGATGAATAGTTAAACTATGGTGTACGAGAATATCTCCAGCTTGTGCCTTCATTTGAATTTCATTGTCATCGTCAGTAGACGACCAATCACTTATACCTTGTGAAAACCCTAAAGTCCCCGTGGAGTTATGCTCACGCATACCAGTTTTATGTGAACCTGAAATATAACAAACAGCGCCATTTGTTTCATCCGCATCACCTAAAGATAGCCACATAGTAACGGCTTGTTGAGGTTTTATTTTAAAATAATAACCATCTTGATGTGCTGGCGTTCCCTGTCCAATACGGGGTACTTTATTGAAATACTGCATGTTTTTAAGCGCGACTGGGCCACCTAACAATTCTTCGGCAAGTGAAACTACCGCGTTAGAAGTAGCTAACTTTAAATAATAATCATCATAATCATAAATTTTTTGCACTTGCTTTAGTGTTGATTTATACGCTTTATCTTCGTAATAAACTTCTTCAGTAGGGATAGTAGGCACTACTTCTTTAATAAAGCGGTTTGTTTGTGAGATCAACTCACTACTTTGCTGTGTATCTAAAAAACTTTTAATGGCTACATAACCATCACGATCAAAACTCTGTTTTAACTTTGTCATCAATTTATCCGTCTAGCGTTAATTTGTTAATACTCTATCAATGAAGTTGGTCATAAACATTGTTAAAAATAATGATTATATTGGCAAATATGATGATTACTCATTTACGTTACTTATTCCTTAAGCCAGGGGTGCATCAAATCCATATTGGGTCGGCGGCACCATTTTGTTGGCTTTGCTTTACCAGCATAATGTGGTGCAACACCGTCAACATGTTTATAAAGCGATGCTGGCCAATCTTCTGTTGTCGCAGGAGACACTTCAGCTGCATCTACATCTAAGCCTTTACGCAAATAAATATCATTAAAACGTGCTTGAATATCTTCAGGTAAATCTGAAAAATGAGGTAAATACCATGATATTAATAAAGGTCTTTCTACCTTAGCGGTATTTGCATAAGCACCATGTAGCAAGCGGCTATCACCGATAAGTAAGTCTCCCGCTTTAATTTCTACAGCAACTTCATCAGGGTGAGCTGTATAAGCAGGATCATTGGGATCGTTATACAGTGATAAGTTTTCTCCATGCGCATCAGGTAAATTATGCAATTCATGTGCTTTAATATGTGAACCCGGAATAGCACGTAAACAACCATTCTCTGGTGTTGTATCCGTTAAATAAATCATAAAAAATAATGAAATTGGCTCTGGCTGATAACTGATAGCATTTTCCCAACCCCACCAATCTTGATGCCAAAACAGTGGCGGCCCACCACTAGGTTTTGAAATTAAATACCCAGAGAGCCAACGGGGATCTTTCGCGCCAAACCCTTTTAATAATTCCATAAATTTTGGATATGAAATAAGATCGGCAAACTCAGGGTGATCAGCAAAATTACATAAAGAACCAGTAGATTTAAACCTTTCTCTATGCGCAGATGAAAGTTTATATAAGCAGGCGTTCGCTCTAAGTTGTAAGTCTTCAATCATTTTTTTATTTAAAAATTGTGGAACAATTGTACTTCCTTGTTCTAAAACGTCTTGCCAATGTTTACCAACATTCATATTTATATTTCTTTTATATGTGATTTATAGCAATATTAGCGCTAATAAATCGCTAAATCTGTCATTAAAAAGACAATAAATAGAGTATTTTTGTCATGAACAAAATAAAACCTTACAGTGAACCGATATTATTACCCGCAGGAAAGTCATTTAATGTAATTTCTGCTGATTACCTCGAAGGAGAATCGCATCAATGCTTTCATCATTTTCATGAAGTGTGTGAATTAATATTATTTCATCAAGTTGAGGGAGAGTTTATTTATGAAAATGGTCACTATGACTTAAGTACACGCTCATTGGTTTATGTACCTTCAATGATGGTGCACCATTTCGATTTATCTCATGGAAAAAAATCATGGCAAATTATACAATTCTCGCCACTTCTTTTTAGTTTACTGGGGCTAACAGAGTATGAATCGGTACTGCTTCGTACTGGAGTTATCACACTCAATAATAATCAATTTAATAAGTTCCAAACAGTTCTCAGTTGGTTACAAGAAAATAATCATAGTGAAACTCAATTAAATGATGACTTATTAAAAGTGATGATACGCCAACTATCATTAATGTTATCTGAGAATAACGACATAAAAGCTATAGGTCAAAAGGCAACATCAATTGATAAAATGTTGCCCTTCATCGAGTTTATTCGTCAAGAACAAACATATCTAAACCTAGAACAAGCGGCGGCATTATGTAAGCTATCACCTTCATATTTTTCTCGATACTTTAAAAAAACATTTCATAAAAACTTTAGCCAATACATGCTTACCTACCGACTGCATTTGGCTAGTCATTATCTACGTAATAGCAATAAATCAGTGACGAACATTTGCTATGAATTAAATTTTGCCCACCCTTCCTATTTTATCGCCAAGTTTAAAAAGTATTACGGCATAACGCCTAGACAATTCAGATTAAAATAGGATCACTCATGTATTAAGTCAATCATAATAAAAATATGACCATCACAAACAAGCAAATATTGCCTACCCTATCAGGAATAATTAGCAACCAAAATTATACTACTGAATACAAAATTTCTTTATTATTTAGTCGCTAAGTGTAATAGGTACGGTTCGATCAGGACAATAGAAAAGATCGGTTTAACATAGCTTCAAACTAGGCATCCAACTTACTTTGGCATTCATGCATGCTATATAAACAAGTGATATTTTGATAGATAATTGCATTAAATATAAATCTATTAAAAGTAAATTTAATGTGTAGTTTTTTTAGTGATAGTCTTATTAAATATAGAAAAGAACAATCTATAACGCAAAATGAATTACTCACTGTTATTCAAAGTAAAAGCAATTTATTTTCTCGCCTTGATACAGTAACTATTAGTCGGTGGGAGCACTGCTTAACTACGCCAGCATTAATAAAAAGAATTGAAATTTTATTAATGCTCAATGTTAATTTTGATAGTATTTTATTAAATTTAATTCAGCAAACTAACTCTATAATTAAATATAACAGTTTAACAACAGACTTATACTTACCACCTAACCTAGAATGTCAATTATTTAAAATCACATCAAAAAACACCAAATCAGTTTCTAAACATATTAATGAGATTAAATTAATCAGTTATTTTGAAAAAAAATCTTATATGAATACCTTTTTTGCTAGTGACGCTAAGTCATTACAAGAATTATTTAAAAAATTAAATTTAGAAATCTGGCTGTATAAGGCAGGAGAAGAGCTCATTGGTCATGCGATCTTTATGAAATTAGCTTCTCAAGCTCATTGGGAATTTCTAAACAATCAAGATTTAAAAACTGATTTAGCTTGGGTGTCTTATGAAAAAAATGCAGATAATATTTTATTACTTGCCGTTGACTGCTCTACGGATAAAGTTTTTAAACATTTATTTAGTAATTTAATGTATATATTTTTGCTAAGTGAAGATAAAGAATCTCATTTTAGTTGTACAAGCAATAATAAGTTAGTTAAAAAAACATTAAAAACATTGGGATTCTGCTCTTACAAAAAAGGGAAAATTAGTGGCATTTCTAATTACGATGCTTTTAGAACAAAGCCCATATTAGAAGTAGCAAGAAGTGCTATAGATTTTACTTTGGATAATCAATTTACGCAGGCCACAAAATGAATAAAATGCATTCGTTACGAATTTTAATTGCTGATGATGTGGAATTTATTAGAGAACTAATAACAAAACATTTAATTTCTTTTGGTATTCAAGATTCTAATATTAAAAAATGTTCTGGTGGTTTTGATGCGATCGAACATATTCAAGAATCTCATTATACTTTTGACTTTATTATTGCTGACATAATGATGCCAAATGGTGATGGCTTTGTCTTATTCAGATATCTAACCACTCAAAATTATAAAACAAATTTAATTATTTTATCTTCAGTTAATGAGGACATTTTAAATGTAAGTGAAACTATTTCAAGAAAAGGTGCTTTGAATTTAATTGGTGCTTTCCAAAAACCATTAAGTAAGAAAAAGTTAAAAGAATTAATAATTTCATCTATTAATACATTGGCATTGTTACAACCTGAAAAAATTCAATCAAGACCAGACTTTAGTGATCAATACTTAGTCGATTTTTTAAAAAACGAAGAGTCTTATGAGATAAAAAACACCTGTTTTAGCATGTTTTATCAACCTAAAGTTTGTACCCGTACAGGAAATATTTGTGGTTATGAAGCATTGGTTCGGTTACACCATCCAGACAAGGGAGTGCTCCTTCCAGATTTGTTTTTAAATATAGTTAGAGATATTGATAAAATGTTTAAAATGACAATGCTAACATTTCAGATAACCCTTGAGGACATGAAAACAAAAGATGTTTTTATGAAACCTGAAATTACTCTTTCAGTTAATGTTGATGTTGATATTTTTTGTTCTGAAAACTTTATAAATGAGCTGACAAAACTAATAAATACTATAGGTATAGCTTATAAAAAAATTATTATTGAAGTTACAGAAACACAGAAGATAAAAGATTACGATGAATTTTTAATTACAGCCTCAAGATTACGAATGATTGGTTTTGGGCTTTCAATTGACGATTTTGGTTGTGAAAATTCTAACTTAAATCGTTTAGCTAAAACACCGTTTACAGAGTTAAAAATAGATCAACAATATATTGTTGATCTTCATAAAAATAAAAAAGATTTCCAAATAGTAAAAGGCGTTGTCAATATGGCTAAAATTATGAACATCAAAGTCGTTGCTGAGGGTGTTGAAACTCAACAAATAGCGGAAAAGCTTTTAAACTTAGGAGTGGATGAGTTGCAAGGTTATTACTTTAGCCCTCCATTAAGTTTTTTTTCATTAAATAATTTTAAACTTAATGAGAGTTGCACAAAACTTTTTAAAAATTGATCTGTTATAACATCGTACAGTTTACTAAGGAATACTAAACTATAGTAGCTAAGACAATATCTTACGATTCCAAATATCAGGGTTCATCTACCCCTAAAAGGCAGCTTCAATCTCAAAGCTGCCAGTGGAATATTGTTTCTGTACGATCACTTTTGCCACACTGCTGACCTAAATTAGTCTTCAAAATTAAGCACGTTTATGTTCACTTAAATACGAAAGCAGGCAATTTTTGGTTGCCAGCTAAGAGACGATGAACTCCAATTTCGTTCGCTTGCTATTTTGCTTTTTGAGTTGAAATTATCGCGCGTTCAGTGCGCTTAGTTGACGTAAGACTTTGAAAATATTAAGGTCAGCTTAGGAGCGTTCAATGGAAGTATTATTATTGTCGCTGTTTGCTTTCGAAGTTAGCGCCTCCAGTTTGATGATGACAGACTGCTGAGGTGGCTGATTTTACAGTTATGATGATGAATTATCGGTTAGGTGAAATCTATGTCTTCTGAAATGCTCACAGTTGACCTAGCCATTTGAAAAGCTTAATGTCAGCATAGTAGCGATGAGCAATCATTCGTGAATAACTAATACCCTGTTTTAAAGCTGTTAAATACTAAGGAGTAGTAATTGAGTTTAGCGAAAAATTTTAGAATGCTATCGCACTATAATCAAAGGATTAATGTACAACTAATTGATTGCTGCACATCTTTACCGAATGATATTCTAGTTAAAGAAACCAACTCTTTTTTTTCTAATATAATAAGTTATTGGAATCATATACTTTTTAGTGACTTGATTTTATTGGGTAGATTGGCTTCAAATCATATAGCAGGCATTTCACCAAATGATTTTACAAAATTTCCAACTCCTAAGTCACCTAATGATATCTATCATAATAAATTTAGTGATATCGCTATTTTAAGACAAGCAGTGGATGAGTTAATAATTAAATATTCTTCAAACTTAACTGATGATGAGTGCCAAAAATTCATTACTTATCAAACTACCGAGGGCGAAACTATCACTAAAGCAGTCTCTGATGTTACACAGCATATTTTTAATCATCAAGCACACCATCGTGGTCAATTAACCTGTGTATTAAGCCAGTTTGGTGTGAATTATGGCTGCATGGATTTACCTATCATAGTTCCAGAAGGAAGCCGTACATAAGAATAGATTATGGTTTTAGTGACCGTTTGTATATGACACTTTAAAGTCATGCCAATACAAATACGTGAACGACCACATGGCGAAGCGGACTATTTATCTAGATAAATTGTCGTCTAAATTAGTCATCAAAATTAAACACGTTTATATTCACTTAAATACGAAAGCTGATGCTTAACTAATGGGTGATTTAATATGTCTCACAAATTGACCATAAAATGAAACTAATCTAATGGTATAGGTTAGTTGCCTTTAATCGTCATCTTTATCTTACTAACACAATAATAAAGTGGGGCATGGCTAGGCTCCATACTTCGATATATATCACTATTGTTAATGGGTAATATTAGAGTTATACTTATATAATTCAATCATTTAAGTATATCCCTAGAATGGATCCCCTTTACAATAAATACAATAAAGCACTTCAATATAAGGTACTAACAAGTCTTTGTTTTTTGCTTATTGTGGCATCTTCAATTGCGTTCATGGTGAATTACTCGCGCCAAGGGTTTAATATTTTCGCCACCATTGATATTACCCTTTTTTTTATGTATTTAATTTGTTTGTACTTTATGCATAAACAAGGAGTTCGCTCTTGGAATAAGGTGTTAATCGTTTATTCTTATATTGTGGTGATTCTACTGATGACCGTAATAGGGAAGTTAAATGCAGGTATATTGAACTGGGTATTCACCATACCATTAATGCTGTACATACTTTATCTTAAAAGGCATGCTTTCATTACAAGCTTGATCGTCATGTTGTTTGAAATTGTCAATCTATATCACTCTGAAAATTACGGTCAAACAGAGTCATTTGTCGGCGTACCTAATTTCTTCCTATCATACGTTTTGATTTGGTTATTAGCTGCTCTTTACATGACACACAATAGTAAAATTAAACAAAGACTTACTTATCATGCCACTCAAGACCCTCTCACTGGTGCACTTAATCGTTTATCTTTGAAGCAACATGTTGAGTCATATAACTATAATAACCCGATTAGTATCTGCTTATTAGATATTGATTATTTCAAGCAGATTAATGATAAGTATGGTCATGGTATTGGCGATCAAGTTTTGATTCTATTAGTGAAAATAATTAGTCAAGAGACCTCTGCGCTACAAGTCTATCGAGTAGGCGGTGAAGAGTTTGTTATTCTATTTAATGATGAACTCTCTACAGGAATTAAAAAAGCTGAAGATATACTCGCTGCGGTTAATTCCTATAACTACAATGATATTCACCATGAGCTGACTCTTAGCTTTAGTGCTGGCATAACAAAAATACATCATAATGAAAGTCTATCTGATGTGTTAAAACGAGCAGATAATTATCTATACCAAGCAAAAAACTCTGGCCGAAATACAATTATGAGTGAATTGAACGAAGCATAGAGCGATCTCCAAACTAAGGTTACAACTGTCTTGGACAGCAGCCAATTCTCTTATAGCTTCATTGATAGTAAGGGGGTATATAGTTAATAATGATTAATATTTAATTTTCATTTATTAACTTGCGGTATATGACATTAATTAGCCTTTTAATTACAGTCAAAAATATTCGCTACTAGCGGTTTGTTATAGTTAAATAACACCATAAGCTAATGTCCCTTTGCGAACTAAAAAAATCCTTATCCTCGACCTTTTTCATTATTTATTGATTACATCTAATGAGCAGTGTTGCCACTTTAATCGTGTTTATCTACAGGAAAAATACACTGCGGTCATAAGCAACAAACCTCATTAACTTTCCTTTTCGTTACTTTTGAAGAAAATTTTATGAGGCTTGTTATGATTTTCTAACCATACATAAAAACATTTCAGATAGTAATCTATACTAACTCTATGTTCTTAGTTTTCACTAATTTTGCTGTTTTAATCAGCTTATTAAAAAAAGTTTTTTCTCGTACTAAATTTATAGTTTTGGTAATGCTCATTGCGTTTACAAGTAATTCAATTTTAGCCGCCAACAAACCTGTCGAAATAATATTTTGTTATGAAAATAAAGAGTTCATTCCTCATTTTCTGGGAGATTCTACCGTTGTTCCTCACGAGAACCCTGGAGTTGTTGTGGATATACTTCGTGAATTAGACATTAAAGATAGAAGGATCAATATAAAATTTATTCGGCAGCCCTGGTCACGCTGTTTAAAAGATTTGGCATCGGGTAGTGTTTCAGCTGTCGTAGGTAGTTATTCAACTGAACGAGAAAAATATGGAGTTTATCCAAAAAAACAAAATAAAATAGATCATACACGGACATTTTCAAAAATAGCTACTTGTCTGTTACATCAAAAATCTGAAAAAATTATATGGGATGGGGATAAATTAATACTTGAATCGCCTCTTACTGTTGCTGTTCCTCGTGGTTACAAAATTGCAGAAAAGTTACAAAACATGGGCTTCACTATTTATATAACTGATTCGCTCGGCCATGCTCACAAGTTACTTTTTTTTAATCGAGTAGCAGCATCGATAAGTGACTGTACTTTTAAAAATTTTCCAGCATTTATTACTATGAATAAAACACCTATTCGAAATCACTACGGCTACCTAATCTTAAACTTTTCTTTTTATTATCAAAACAAAGAATTATCTGAAAGTTTATGGGATGAACTTCAGAAAATCGATAAACAAAAATATTACCAAAGTTATCTTAAGCATTCGATGTCATATCACTCTGAACATCCTACGGCACTCACTCAATGAAGCGCACTGAAGTAAACTTAATTTATAAAAAACCAAAAATCTGAGAGCCGTTCAGGTTCTGCTTGGTCATACAAGGCTAGAAAGTACCGTTCGTTATCTTGGTATAGAAGTCGACGATACACTTGAGTTATCTAAAACGATAGATATTAAAAGCACAAAGACTAACGAAGCAAGGAGATTGGCTAAAATGTGTAGCGAAACGGAACCTAACCAACTCTTAAAAGTCCTTCTTGAATGACTTATACGCTACCTTCTGATTCTATGACTAAAATTCTAGCTTCGCCTTTTGGGTGTGCTACATGCTCTGTACCAATGGATGCATAAAAAATATCACCGGTATATAAAATGGTGGATTGTTCAATTCCATTTTCTTTATAAAGCATTTCCACCACACCATCCAAAACAACAAAAACCTCTTCGCCATCATTGATGTGCCATTTATAAGATCGATCAGTCCAATGTAAGCGAGATGTTATCCCGTTCATATTAGCTATTTCTTTAGCTGCCCAAGCATGAGTTGCTGTAAAATCTTTGCTTCTGATAATTTCCACGAGTTTTCCTTTTTAAATGCAAAACTTGAGTAGCTTATAACGCCTAAATAACAGTCCTGCTTGAATAAATTGTTATGAGTTTCCACTCTGACAATTCCAACATATTTCAAATGAAGGAGCATTTTTCTCTGAGCAACTATTACAAACCCAATCTACACTTAATCCACTACTTTGTGATGATTTAGCTATTTCGTCTGCACGCTCAAAATCGGAGTCATCAAAGACCCAAATTTCAGGCCAAGAATCAAAAGCTGATATTTCCCCAACAGCACCTTGTGAAAATTCATTTTTGATAAATGTATTAATTCCTTGCGCCTCAATGAGGTTCTTTACATTGTTCGCGATAAAGTGATTTTCGTTGGTATATACCATCTTCATGATTGAATACTCATAACAGCCTATCAGACGAGGAAAAACCTTTTTCTACAGGTTGATTTTCGACTAAATGATTATATAGTATTTCAACTTTACCTTTTTACTAGCGCATCATCAATAAGTTATAAACTTTTGATTTTATAACTACTGTAGAAAGGAGGATTTAAAGTTCGAACCTGATTTTAAAGAATTAAACATTAGAAAATATATCGCTAAAAACTTATTTCTAATGTCAGCAATGCAAATTTGTCATTTACGAACTTTCCAATAAGCAGAAGGAACTGGAACACCGTTTCCTATATAAGTAATTCGATTTAATTGAGTGGTTAATACTAACTTTTGCCACAAAGCCGTCGTCTTTTGATCTGAAAGAGCAGCCTATATTAACTTTTTAACAACATATAGTTTTTTCCCTTATAATAAATAACATCGATACTTTGGAAAGATTTTATATTCATGATGTTTCTTCGAACCTTATTTGCCATTATTATTTTAACTATATGTCAAAACTGTGCTGCTATAGAGTCAATAACGCTTGCAGTTGAAAATAGCTGGCCTCCTTACTCGGATAAGAACGGAAACGGTATTTCTAAAGATATTATTCAAGCAGCATATAACTCTGTGAATGTTAAAGTTGAATTCATTGCAGTTCCATATGCTAGAGCGCTAAAAATGGCTGAACTTGGGCAAGTTGACGGTGCCTTCAATGTGACAAAGCAAAAAAGCACAATCGAAATATTGAATTTTGGTAAAATTCCTATTTTTCAGGCTACCGCATCATTTTATTATCACAATGACTCTGCAATGAATTTCACCTCTGCTAATGAAATACCTGAAGAAACCTCTGTTGGAGTAATCATTGGATACGAGTATGGTGATAAATACGAGATAAATAAAAGTAGATTTAGTGAAATTAGAGTCACTAGCCAAACACAGCTTGTTGAACTTTTAAGGAAAAAACGAATAGATGTGGCAATAATGTTTGATGACGTTGTTAAAAGTAAATTAGAGAAAATGGGACTTAATCTTAACGATATCAAAAAAGGTAAAATTAACCACAAAAGCGATATCTATGTCGCATTTAGTAAGTCAAAAGATACTAAAAATGCTATGAAATTACTCGACCAGGGCTTAGTCAATATTAAGAGGTAATTCTTTAACTTAAAATGAAGTTACTTTTTATTATATAAAGTCATGAACAAGATTAAAGACCAAATTAACGCCTGCTGCTCGCACTTAAGCTGACATTAGTCTTTTCAGATAGTAACGTCAACTTAGCGCTCAAATTTGTCATTTACGAACTTTCCAATAAGCAGAAGGAACTGGAACACCGTTTCCTATATAAGTAATTCGATTTAATTGAGTGGTTAATGCTAACTTTTACCACAAAGCCGTCGTTGTATAAGCATCAATTTATCTTAATAAATAGTCAACTTAACCACCTTAACCCCCAGTCCTCTAGTCCCATTGATATGACCCAAAAATGCTAAAAGCGTAGGTTGCAAATATATTAATTTTTTTAGTTACATCAAACTATTTACAATATTGACCCGACTATATAAATAAATAACAGTTGATTAAGGTCATACAATGAAAGTGCTTTTCTTTTTATCTTTTTTTATGTCAACCTCCCTTTGGGCAAACTCAAATGTTGAGCAATTGTTAACAATGGTAAATGAGAGAGAAGATGCAATGCAAACTAAAAACCTATCTCTCGCAATGAAAAACTTTTCCAAAGACATTGTGTGGATTAACTCTCAGGGATACTACTTCAAAGGTTTTGATAGCGTAAAAGATCTACACAATATGATGATGACAGATAAAAGTAGAGACTATCAATACTCAATTGGTAAACCATTAGTTAAAATTTTGGATAAAAACAATGCTATCGTCTATTATCCTTGGCGTATGTTATGGCACACACCGCAAAATATATCTGATGTCGTTTTTGACGAGGTGGGTATGATGACTTTAAATGCTGGTAAGTCCTCTGGGCGTTGGAAATGGGTAGCTATCACTGTGCAGCATACCCCTTTGTTTTATGAAGCGATTGAACCAGTAGAAATATCCCACTAAACTTCCAGTAAGAAGAAAGATATATGAGCCATCGAACGAGTGGTTCTTATTCGTTCCAAGTAGCAGTTTACAAATAAATTGCCCACGGCGGCAATACGAAACCGGACGTTAGCCTTGGCTTATCTAGCGACAAGTAATCTGCTATTAGCGATAGTTAAACCAAAGAAAAAATCGATGGATTTTAGGAGGAAACTTTTAACATTGTCTCGCTACCTGTTGCACCACCTCTCCCTCCGACAAACATGCTGCCATCATCTAGAAAGGAAAGTACTATATGAATTGGAGGGTGATTATCGTCAAATAAATAGCTATGTTTTTCAACAATTCTATCTCTATCTGCTTGCGTTCTTGCTGTCGACATTTCATCTCTGAATGGTTGACCTTCCATAATGCCAACATAATGGCTAGCAAGGGCGGCTGTTGTACTTAACGCTTTTTCGACTTGAGGATTCTCATTAAAAGCATGTTTTAACTGAGCAGAGTATGGGTAATCCAGTGGGAGAACTAATTGTCCTTCTTGGTCAAACTCTATAGTAGCTGGTGGTTTAGGGATATTATATTCTTGCATTAAATCTTTAACTTTTCGTTCAGAATATTTGGCTAACGTATCGACATTATGTGCTGATGGTAATAACAATGGAACATCCAACAAGTTAATGGGTTCATTAGAAGGCGAGTTAGGCGCGAAATAATCATCGAGGTTCATCTCTCTTGAGCCTTTATTTGTATCCAGAGGAAACGTAAATTCAGTAGAAGCTTTGTCAATGGCACTGTTTTTTTTTGCTTCACTCGATTGTAGTGATTCCATATAATCAGCAAACGTTTCGCTGCCAGCTAATTTTGTAGCTGTTTGATTTGTTTCAAAAAAAGTTTGGCTAATTAAATTAGTCTGATTATTTACGAACACAAGTTATTCCTTTTTATTAAATAGTAAAGATGTAATAATTTGACTAAGCGTAAGTCAATACTTCACAGTTAAACTTCAATTGTGTTGCTTTTGTCTTCTGACTTAGCTTGCTCTTCGGTCTGCTCAGCAGCTTTTTTATATTCTGCTTCTTTTTCTTTTGCTAAATTTTCTAACAGATCCGCTTTTTCCTCTGCAGGAATGCTTTTGTCATTTATAATAGCTTCCATTTTATCGTTTATTTCTTCGACTTTCTCTCTGTCAAGCCCCGTTCGCTTGTCCAGAATTGCTTGATGTGCTTTTTCAATGAAAGTCATGTTGTCATAAGTATTCAAATCGCCATACTTTAGCGCATTCATACTGCCTTCGTGCTCACTTTGTGTATTTATAAGCGCTCGTTCACGAGCTTGCACTGAGATCGAAACTTTATCTTGATATTTATTATCACTTTTTATTTTTCCATTATCTGTGGACTTATTAGTCAATATAGCTACATCGTGATTAGAGAAATTTACATTGTTATATGAATTGAAAGAAATTGAAGTCATCTGTACATAAAAACACTTGTGAAATTTTCAATAAACAAGCAAATTTTATACCACAGTAAAGCTAGTATATATCCATGAAACTAATTGAATATAAGTTTTGTTATGGCAATCCATTGCCATTTTGCAGGCAGTGGGTTGCCTCTTTTAACATGCTTTGGTAGATCTTAACTTTATTAGTAAAACTAAGTAGAAACATTCGTGTTTTAGGGAATCATTGCTTTAGTCTTAAAGTTAACAGCCAAGCAAGGAAAGTTAATTACAATCACTCATCTGAAACCACAAGAAAATATCTCAGCAATAGCTCTCTGTTAGCATTTAGAAATCAAATATCAACGGCAGCATAATGAGCTTGAACTTGCCTCACAAATGAGCAAGAAATTTCAGTTCGTATTGCCCTGAATATGATTGTGGTTTCACAAAAGTTCAATGACCGAATTGACTAGGAGCTGAAGTATTGATTTAGTCAATAGTAGCTTCCACAATACGCACTTTGAAGTCATAGCAATGCGTCTTTGTGACTGGCGGCATGGCTAACTCGCAAGTCGAGGGGATAACCAATCAGAAATGCTAGTTCGATGCTTCCTGCAAGCTCATTATGTCGTTTCGTACTCTGCCTAAGAACGAAGGCAATGAGCCTAAACCGATCGTTAATAATGCTCTAATTGAACTACAATACTAATTACCTTTCCAATGCAAAGTGTTACTTAACCAAAGTTCCATTTGAACGTTACACCTTTCATAAGGTGATGTTGCTCCTTTGATATGCTCAAAGCCTAATTTAGTGTATAAATTTACTGCTGGTTCTAGGATGCTATTACTTTCTAAGTAAAGGCGTTTAGCACCAAGTAATATAGCTCTTTCAATTATTTTTTCTCCCAGTAGTAACCCGATACCTTTGCCTTGAACTTGTGGTGACACCGCCATTTTGGCCAATTCGTATGTTTTATTGTCAATTTTTATTAAAGCGCAACAACCAACAGGAACAAAATTATCTAAAGCGATAAGAATGGTACCAGATTGATTTAATATGTATTCTTCAGGGTTTTCTAATGCCTTATAGTCAGGCTCTTCCAACTCCCAATGTTGACTTATCCACTCCATGTTTAAAGCTTTAAACGCTTCTTTATAAATAGGTGCATAATCGACGATACGAGTTTCATTTTCATTGTATCTGTCATTCACTCTTGCGCTTATAGGGTGATGTTTTAAATGTCTTTGCGTTACGTTTAAAGCCTCCCATAAATCTAAACCTGTCTCTTGTGTTAGGCAGTTCATTGCTATATCTACAGCTTCACATTGCTTCTCCATTGCTGGCACCATTTTCTTAGCTCGTTCGTTCAATGTAATTAGAGTCACACGAGAGTCTTCTTCAGATTTATAACTTTCTATCAAATCTGATGCTTTCATTTCTTTTATGATTTTGCTTACAGAAACGTGAGAATGTTTTATTTCTTTTGCAATGTTTACGACTGAATCAGAACCTTTTGATGCTAATACGTAGAAAACAGGAAACCACTTGGGGTCAATATTAAAATTAAATTTTTCATAAACCTTCTCTGCATCTTGAGATACCTGTGCCGCTAAGTTTCGTAAAGTTGTTCCTAGCGCAATATGACCTAATTCACTAAATGTTTTCATCTTCAAACTCCGTAACCAGTTACGGATATACTATCTATTTATTTATATTATTGTCAATAAAATTATCTCAAATCTAATTATTTAAAGTGACCAATAGGTGGCGCATAAGCCAGACACTGTGAGAAACAATCAGGGCTGATACGTCTTTTATACAGAAAATGGTCGGGTTTGTGGTAAAACTTGGCGAAAACCTGGTGTAGAAATTTTGGTTGCTCACTTATGCTTAGCGAACATTAAAGTCATATCAATACAGTAGAGTGAACGTCAGCTATCTGGAAATTGCCATAGTAATGCTATTGTTCAGCCATGTCCGCTCCGCTGTGCCAAAAGCAGACTCTGAGTCTATCGCTTCATACAGTTTAGTACCCTGTTAACTCGGCATACCCCTTACCAATAAAACCACCAGTAGCTTGAACTCGGCCTTCCCAATATGGAATTGTTAATTGATTGCGTGAATCTTTTGTGATGCTTTCAATAATAACAGCCGGACTATCAGGAAGTTCAACCTGCCATTTACTCGGATATTCGCGGTTATCTAAGGTCACCGTTTCAAGTACAGACAATTCAATATGCTCTTTTGCAATCTCTGTTGCTTCACCATTGGACGCTATGCGCGTACCACTGCAATAATCATAACTTTGCCCCTGCCCCCTGATGCAAAACAGCATGAGTCCTTTTTTATCAGATTGTGAGTCGGCAATACTAAACCAATCCCAGCCAAGTTGACTCTTATCGAGTAAACTTGCGGACCATTCTCTGTCGTACCACGCATTACCTGTTACTTTGTACTTCTTCCCTGCAAAGATTAAGTTACCTTTCACCTTTAAAAAAGGATAACTAAAGTAATAAGACGCATGACCACTTTGGGTTTTCTGGCTATAGCCGTTGACTCCATGTAATGTCCTTGGGCTATCACTTAATGTTAACGATACTTCATAGTTTTCATGTGCCGCCGTTAGGTTAAGTGGTAGAAACTCTTCATTGATACTGCTTAGTTGCCAATTATCAATAGCAGCATTAAACGGCGAGCTAGTCACCTTAGCTTGGCTTGCTCGTGAAAAACGTTCGAACGCAACATGCTTTTGCTTGTTTTGCATCGCAAAATGGGCAAAATAAAGGTTGTTGTCCCACCATTTTGATTCAACTTGACTTGGCATTAAGGTACGAAAGAGTGTCCATTGCACACCAAAGGTTTCGCCAGTGTCACTTTGCAAGTTAGCCGTTAAATACCACCATTCAATGCCCTGCTCCCAGTGAATACCATGCTCCCTTGGAAAGACTAACTCGGTATCTCTTTCTACTGGCTTACCACTGGCCATTTGCAAAGCAAGCTGCACTTTTTGTTGTTCTGCAGGCTGACAAGCACACAACACAAAAACAAATAAAGGGAGTAATAACCTTTTAAAAATTCGCCTTTTTATCACAGAATCATAACTCCTTGGCTTCAAGATTTGTTAACTTTCGAACGGGTAAATATGCGCACACAACAGACACGCCTACAAGCGTTAAACAGGTTGATAATAAAGTAGTCAAATCTAAACTAAAGTGAATGGTCCAGCCAAACGCAATCGGCATAACAAACTTCAATAACGCAAAACCAAGTGCAAATCCAAGCGGTATAGCAAATAATGCGGTAAATAACACCACGCCTCCGGTTTGTATTAGCTTCATAGTTAATAGTTGCTGCTGTGTTACCCCTATATTGCGTAATATGATCAATTGCTTTAATTGATTAGCACTTAAACTTAAAAGACTGGTGCTCAGACTTAGCAATGCAATGGCTAGAATAAAACCATTAAGTGTTTTGGTGACCAAAAAGGTGTTATCAAAAAGAGTATTAGCATATTGTTTAAACCGTTTGTTTGGTAAAATATTTGTACTATCTTGCTTGAATTCGTCAACTAAACGCTCACTAAATGCAGCAACGGTGGTGCTTTTTATTAGTCGAATTGAAAATCCAAAGTTGTTCCAATTTAGTTCAGCTGATTTTTGCCGTTTTTCCAACGTTAGTAGTGATATACCAGGGTTACCATAATCGTAAAAAAAACCAGTTATACGGCAGCTAAAGCGCGTTAAATTTTGCTCAAACTCAACCTCATTACCCAAAGAAAAACCAAACTTAATTTTGCTCTGCTCATTAGCCAAACACCCTTGATCGTTAAAGTTTGCATGACTAATTAGTGAACCCGATGTCAGCGAAATATGCTGATAATGTTCAACGCTTTCACCTAAGCTTGCAAGATGTGCAGGAACATTGTTTACCTTGCCATCACTTTGCATATAAATGCTTAATTGATCAACTTCCGGCAAGTTACTGAGTGTTTTCCTTAAATTGTTACTGAGCTTATCTGAACGTAAATAGATATCTGCACTCAGTTGTTTTTCAAGGTGTGTGTTTAACGTATCACTAAAGCTTTTCACCATGATTTGCATACCTATTGCACTACCAAGCGCCACTAAAATCGCAATAATGGCAATGTGCAGATCTTTTAAGTGAAATCGAGTATCGGCATGTAGCCACTGACCTAACGGATTACTCATGGTGACAGGCAATGCCACCACAGCCGAGAGTGCTTTAGGCACTAGTAAAATAAATAACATCAGAATGGTAAAACACAACAGTAAAGCTTCGTATTCACTAGTCGAGTAGTTAAGTAACCAAATTAACCCAGCTGATGTACTCGCCAACAAGCCGTAAAAAAACAATGAAGATTTTTTGGCAACTTGCGTTTCTTGTACCAGCAATATCATCGCTAATGCAAATATATTAAGCGCAAAACCCAATAAAACGTTAGACCATTGCCAGTTGATAACCAGCGTTTTATCGAGTTGATACAGACCAACTAACGTCCGGTTCACATCAAGCACTAACCCATTAGCAATAAAGTACCCACCTAATGTGCCTAAAAGCGCGGTGCAAATACTCACAATAACAAGTTCAATAGTAAGACTAAGTAGAATACTTAGTTTGGTGCAGCCCAGCAATTGCATTTGCTTTAACAATTTTTTTCGGGCGGTTAACGTTAGTTTTATGGCATTAAAACTCAAAAATGCGGCAACAATATAACCAAGCATTGCAAGCGCTGTGAGGTTAAAAAAGAACGCTTCTGACAATGCATCAAACTCTTGTTGCTGCGCATCAACTAGCTGTGCTTGCCCTTCAATAAGTGATTTTATTTGTACTAATTGCTGCTCATTAATATTCGATAACTCAATAAAGCTGATCTGCCCTTTTGCATTTAATAAGTAATCGGCATGGGCAATATCAGTAATAGCCCAAAGTCCTATACCATCCACGAAGCTTATATCTGGTTGCTGTTGCCCATTTTGTAGCGAGAATTGCGCTTGCATGCCAATTTTTGTATGAATGCGTTCAGCAAATTGCGTATCTACTAATAAGGTTGAAAGGGAAAAGCGCGAGGGCATTTTATTGGTATTTTCATCGCTTTGTTTGTATTGAACATTATTTAACCACAACAAGGTATCTACACCTTGAATGGCTAGCGTTTGCCCTTCACTTGTTTTTAATCTACCACGTAAAACTGGTTGTGCATTTATATAGCCGCGTTGTCGTAAACTAAGCCATAAATTACCATCAATAGTTTGTTTACCCGTGAGCGGCTTAATTAAATGCGTAACTGGGTTATTGATTAATGCTGAAGAATGTTGATAGCGTGTTTTTGCTTCTTGATTAAGCCCAGAAATTGCGGTTAATAGCGCACTACCTAAACTAAACCCTAATATAAACAATATCATTAGCCAAGGGTGTCTACGATAAAACGCTATATGGGTAGCTAAAATCAGTTTAACTTCATTACTCAAAGCGGCCATCTCTTAAGACTTTCACCTGATCAAAATAGTCTATTAATTGATGACTATGAGTCACCATAACTAGGTTAACCTTTCGCTCACTGCATAACTCAGTGAGTAACTTAACAACTTGATGTGAGCGCTTTTGGTCCAAATTTCCTGTTGGTTCATCTGCAAAAATGATCTGAGGTTTATTAAGTAACGCTCTAGCGATACCGACTCTTTGTTGTTCGCCACCAGACAGCTGATGAGGTAACGCATTGAGCTTTTTCTGTAGTCCTAACTCTTTGACGAGACTATCAAGTTCACTAGCAGTTTGCTTTGGAAAGTTTAGCTTGTGCTGAAATAGGATATTTTGCTTTACGGTTAAGCAATCGAGCAATTGATAATGCTGAAATATCAGCCCAAGTTTACGACGGTAAAGGGCAAGCTCTGGTTCATTAAGCGATGAGAGTTCTTGGTTATTAATACTTACCGAACCGCTATCTGCTTGCAGCAGGCCCGCCAAAACATGTAAAAAAGTGGTTTTACCTGATCCACTATCACCAAGTAATGCAAGGTGTTGTGCGGTTGGTACAGACAAGTTAAGCCGATCTAAAATGCAGTGTTTGTTATCGCCATCACTACGGCTAAAACATAAATCCTTTACTTCAATCACAGTAACTCCTTATTTATGAAGGCAGTTTAACGTGATTGTACTATATAATTTAACTAGGGGGTTCGCTATAGGTAAAATCCCATTAACTAATGAGGCCAAGAAAACATAAAACTAATTACTTCGTTTGTGCTTAATGTGAATTATATCGGTATTTTATTTGACCGTTATGACTACTGAAAGCTCAAAGCTGTCTGTGTTGCTTCATCTCAGAACGCTAAATTAAGAACACTATCGACTACTTTTCCGACATAGACAAAAAAACAGGAAAAGGGACATGAAGCTCTACACATCAAAAATTATTGTTGTTTTGGTTCCTACGTCCTCAGTGGATTTAACTTCAATACGGCCAGAATGTTCATCAATAATACCAAAAGAAATAGCCATACCTAGCCCTGTACCACTTCCCACAGATTTGGTGGTAAAAAATGGCTCAAATATACGGTTTAGGATTTGCTCTCCCATACCGCAGCCGTTATCTTCAAATGTCATCACTAACTTATTCTCAATTTGTTCTGTTCTGATAACCACTTTACCTTCAAATTTACTTACTGAGCTGTTTTTACTATCTATTGCCTGACAAGAATTAACGATAATATTCATAAATACTTGCTTAAGCTGTGAAGGAAAACAAAGAAATAATGGATCATAATTACATTGTTTTTCTATAACTACTAAATCATATTGAGTTTGAACCAAGTTCAGGGTTGAGTTTATTAAATCACTAAGATGTACTTTTTCTTGTTTTGCATCATCTAAACGGGCAAAAGTTCGTAAATCTTCAACAATGGTTTTAATTCGTATAGTCCCTTCGGTCGCAGTTTTAGTCAGTTCAGATAATTTCTCGAACTTGTCATCGAATGATGCTAATACTTCAGGCTCTGCATTATTCCCACCTGCCAATTCTTTTAAGAAAGTTTTTATGTTTACAATTTCATCTTGCATCATATAAACAGCTGCGTGAGCGAAATTTGTAGGATTATTTATTTCGTGTGCCATGCCTGCGGTCAGCGTACCTAAAGAGGCCATTTTACTCGATTGAATCAATTGCTTTTGAGTGGTGATTATATCTTTATTTTTTTTGCTTATTTCATGAACTAGTCTCTCATGTTGCTTTATAAAGTCTTCAGTGGGACCAATTAGTATGAAAGTGATCATGATTAAAGAGATTATATTTATTAGCCAACTTGGAATTGATAAAATATAAATATTTAAGTCTACACTTGGTGCTAGGAGATTATTGATATATAGAAAGGCAATGATACATAAGAGTAAAATGTAAATAGTAGTAACCTTGATGGCTAATTTTGAGCCCCACAATAAATTACTAAAATAACCACAAACACAAGCATATAAAGCCCCTAGACCTGATAATCCAAATGTATATACGCTGGATAGTCCGATGAGCATGAAGCTAGATGTAATAAGAAAACCTTTGAAATTTAAAGAAACTACATCCTTAAACAGATTCGCATAAATAATCACTAAACTTAAACAGATTTGCACTGCATAAATTGGCAAAAAACCAGTATCTATCCATCTTATTAGGGATGCTGGCAATCCTGTTATTACTAATAATAACATTCCAACTAAAACTTTATTAACAAATATAGTAAGAAACACCTCCTTTGAACTGACATAAGATGTTATTGATTTATCGACCATTTCAATCCTAATTTAAGAAAAATTCTATTTAAATATAGCATATAAGTAATTATCAAAAATTCCATTTAAAAATAAACCAATATACTAGTAAACATAAAACTGTAGTGACTGCTATCAGCCCAGCATCAGAAGATTGATTTAAATAGCTACCCAATCGCTAAGCGTACTTTGAAGTCATGCCTATGCGACTTCATGACTGGCGGCTATGGTTGTTTAGTTCTCACTAAGACTTAACGGGTTATTGGCAAAAATCATCATCAAGATATATATTCTCATCTATACCGTACGCCTGCTGCAAACTCACTGCTGTCAGTGACATTTATTCTCTTGATGTTAACTTTAAACCTAAAGTCGTCAAGTGTAGTCCTACTAAGACAGAATAAGGTTACTCAACGTAAGCTAAAACCTTTAAATTAACGATACTTACAATGTAAGGTGAGTAAAGTTACTCTCGACATCTTGATGCCTCATCGAGTAATAAAGCGATAGGGTCTTGATATAATGCTCTCGCTAAAAGAATTCGTTGTATTTGTCCTCAAGATAAACTTGCGCCCATATCGCCTACCATCGTGTGATATCCCATTGTCATATCCTTAATATTTTCATGAATTGCCTATTCGCTTACCTTATAGCTACGCAACGCTTAATGAGGTAGCGAATAAAGCACTGGATAATAAGGTTTTCATCCAACTAACGTGTGTTTTTTTAAAATAATTCTTTCTAAATGGAAAAGCAAAAATACAAATGAAGCTAATAAAGTTGCAATCAAATCATAATAATCGAACACTCTTGAAGACCAGTATTGTTCCACCTCATAAGATAGAGCACCTAATGTTAATAGGAGTGTGTTTTTTAAAACTGAACTGGTTCTTGATTGCCATGTTATTAATGTAACAAGTGAGATCAACCCAAATAAATATAAAAAGCTTGGAGATGATCCCAGTAGTATATCTAGTAACACATCGATACCATATAGATTATCTCTATACACTTTGACTAAAAGAGAGAGAAAAAGACATATGGCAAAGCAATAAATATAAAATACTTTTGGACGCATGGAATTTCCAATAATCATTAAAAAATGACTCAGATTGAACTGAGTCATGTGGTTCTGTGTATCAATTAAGGAGCCAGTCTAGAATCATCAAACTCCCGATATTCTGATGAACCTTTCCAATTAGTAATTGCAGAGTCTAGAGCATGACCTACTAACCAGCCTACAAAGTATTGATATATTCCACCATTCACATCTTTAATTTCATTTACATCTAATTCTCTCATAATGATTTACCTTCTAATTATCGGTATACTACCGATGTTGATTGCTAACGGTTGTTAGCATTTAATAGGCTGCTTTGATTGACCGTTTAATGTTTGTTCAAACCAGCCACTTTATTTCTATTTTGATAGTATTCACCAAAGCAGAAAATTTTTTTGTCTTTTCGTTAAGCTTTAATGATGAGAAGCAATCCCCTTGTGAACATACTACAGACCCCTACCTTGATATACGCCCTTGTATGCATGTATTTGTTGTTGATTTATTTTTAACTTTAGGTAGCTTTAGATAAAGTAATGAAAGAAACTAAAACATATCGCTTGCCTGAAGTTACTGGTCTAGCGCCGTGATAATAACCAAACCTTCCTAAATGTAATGTTGCCATGCCAGAATACTTCGGTAAGACTAACTGCTTAAATTTAGGGAAAAATGTTCCCCCACCATAAAAGTCACAGTTAAGATGAGTTACAACAGTAAAGTCAGCCCCATCATTATGAAGAGATAAATGCTGTTGAGCTTCAGGCGTATATTTTGCAATGAAATTTTGAGTTTTCATGCTTCTTGGATCACAATACATTTTAAATAGATTACTAATTATGGGCGCTATAAATGAATACAAAATGAAATCAACAGGCAGACGCAACCCTATTGAGTTTAAAAGAATATCAGTTGTTGGATAATGTTCGTGCCTACTTGTTGTCCAATAGCCAAAACTTTCAGCTTCTTCTATCAACTCTTGACAGAATAAAGGCGTAAATAATGGAAATTCATAAATATTTGGTATTGGTTCATCACAAATAAGTTCATATTGCGCAGTTAGTATTTGAGGGTTAATATATTTTTTTAGCCATGATTCTGTACTTTCACCATAACATTCATAAAGTTTTTTACTTACTGGCTTATAATGTTCAAACGAAGTTAGCTCATTTCTTTTAGAAAAATTTAATGTTGTAGACGTTTTACTGTCTCTCTGTTTGATTAAGTCATTAACTAATGCTACTGCATTAAGTTTAACGTTAAATAACTTTTTTATATCTTCTCTAGGGTGTGTTGTATATGTTGTTGGCAATAGCTCATCAATTGGTATTAGATTTTTATCAAAGCCAGAGCCAAGCAAAGCTTTAAGTGCTTTTTGGGTTAACATATATGCGTGAGTACAATAGCTAAAACCTGGTCTCACTAGCTGTTCGTCAATAGGATGGTCTTGCTTTAATTGACTTCTGCCTAAATAAAACAAGTCCCAATCTATCTTGGTTTTCAATACATCAAAATGCTTTCCACAAATTATGAAGTCTTCTTCCAATATTAATATTTTTTCAAGACATTCTTTATAGGCTTTATTCCATATCTTCCAATGACTTAGTGAACAGCCTATTTCACCATTAGTCATTTCTCGGTTCCACCAAACATTATCTGTGTCTATCTTCCAATAGGGATAACATTGAAAACATTCATTTTCATGAGTGTCTTGATTATTCAAAAGTCGACCATCAATAGCAGAAAAAAACTCAATGGTGGTATCTCTATGCAAAGGTAACTTTTTTAGCTGAGCATTAATTGACGACTTTTTATTCTCTATATTTTCTTCCAGTATAATAATAAACACTTTGCTAATATTCATTATGTATTCCTCGAAACAGATAAACAAAATCCGGATAACCAAATCTCGCACAAATGCTTCCTATCGATTTCATCCAGAAAACCTGTTGTAATATTACCGATAATAAAATTAGCACCTTGAATACCATAAAAAATAGAGAAATGGTTTTGTAATGTCATTGTGTTAATGGTTTGTAATATCATTGGCTTGTTATATTTAATTAAGTCATCAATCGAGGCTTGGTACGCTTTACACTCATAACCCTTATATTCAAATGCATTCATGATCCCTTCAAAAGTAAGTCCCGCACTTGACACTCCAGACAATTTTTTTATTACAGACATATCTTCAGTATCATTAAAATATCTAAGTAAAGATAAAATGACAACAGGGCTGTCTTCTGCTTCTTTCTGTTTTAAAAGTGTTTGTTTAATATGATTTATATCCATATCCATCCTCATTTGTAATTATTGTCACTCTCTTTAAATTAATATTACATAGTCTCTTAGTTGGCGGAGTCAGCGTGAACATGGGAGAGCCAACTAAGAGAATGTAAGCCTTACTACTGTCTTAAAGTGTAAAAGCAATAGGCAGGAAACATCGACAAAGAAACCACCGACCTAAGACAAAAAGATGTAAAACCATCTATCCAACCTACGAAATAAAAGTGCACTTGTACATAGCATTTCAGTATCAGAAATGTAACAAGGGTGCTAATAAAAAGAATCAAGACAAGTTAATAGCATGTATTCAGTGGGGATAATTCAAAGTGGCTTTTATTAATAATAAAAAGGATGATATGTTTCTTATTATTGATAATCTAAAGTCTTAATCTTGGACAATGAAGTTTTGATGCATTTAGATACTCTGAATTGATGTAAATTCGCTTGTAAATCAAATGTAAGATATGGTGTTCTCCTGAAAAAGTAATTAATAAAATTATGGATCTTGAATTTTATTAGTTCTTTGAAATCACTTTGCAGCATAATCATAATGCGTGGTGTGTTTAGGGGGGGTGACATAGAGAAAAGCATTAAGCTAAACACCTGACAAATTTTACCTAAAAAAAGCATACTACATCGAAGCTTCAGCGAGCAGTTTAATTCATTGTTGAAAAAGCTGTAGCTTTTAATTTAAAGCCTGTATGACCGCTGTGATGGTGCAGGAGCCAGACACCAAATATAGATCTGGCACATTATTTAAGAATCTATACTTTCTGAGACCTCAAGAGCATCATACACTTCTAATCCTAAATATCTGACAATGCTTTCAAGCCTCCGATGAACTAACAATAATTTTCACTCTCTCAAGTTTTTATTTTTTTTGTAAATCAATGAAGGTTTAGTTCTTCTCATCGTATGATTCCCATATTGGGCTAGATCTAAACCAATCATAGAGGCCCAACCATCAAGAATTCTTCCATACTGACGTGTTGATAAATGCGCTGACGAATGAATTCGAGATTTAAACAAATAATCATTTACTGGATTTGAGTTTGAGGCATAATTTATGCCCGTGAACAGACGGTAGGATTTGAATCTAATTTAGTAGAAGAATCAACCAAATTGGCAAATTCTTCTAGGTATATTAGAAAACGCTTTTGAAAGATTGATCTTCTAAAATTGAATTTAATGTATTTTCAAGTTCATTTGACAATTTATCAAATAAAAAGTTACCCATACTGATTCGTTTAACACCAAGCTTTGTTAATAGTTTGAAATCTGGTAAATCTGGCATACACATAACATTGACGGGAATAGTTGTGGCTTTGACAATGGCTTTAACGTCTGCGGCCTTAGTAATACAAGGGACAAAGAAGCCATCTGCGCCTGCTATTTCATAGAGCTTCACTCTCTTTTTAGTTTCAGCCAAAGCATCCTCTTTTCCTAGTAAAAAGGTATCTGTTCTGACATTAATAAAAATATCAATTTGATCTTTTAGCAATTGTCCTTTTACGGCAGAGAGATATCCTGCAAAGCTATTCGCATCAATTAATCTACGCGTTCCATCGACTTTACTGTCTTCAATATTAATACCGACAATACCAGCTTCTACTAGTGTTTTTATGTAGCCGGCAGTAATGAGTGGATCTTGGCTGTACCCCGCTTCTATATCAACAGTAAGTGGTAGTTTACTTGAAGTTGTAATTCGTTTTACTATAAATAACAGCTCTTCAAACGACATTTGTTCACCATCTTCATATCCCAACACACTTGCAATTGCAGCGCTTGACGTACCGATAGCCTTGAAGTTTAATTTTTCTGCGATTTTAGCGCTGGACACATCCCAAACATTGCAAATCATTAATGGTGACGATTGTTGGTGAAGTTTATTAAATAGAGTTGTTCTCATAGTTTTCTCTCATTTTATCTTACCCAAATCTAACTAAGGGTATCGGTTAGTGGTGATAATTGTCCTTATTTTTCTAAATTAAAACCAACGATAAAAATCGATTCATATTATAAGCTGTGCTTATAATATGAATATGTGAAAATAGTTTTAGTCTCTCTATGGAAAAAGCTTTAAGAAATATCAATTTATTACATAGCTTTGAATGTGCAGCACGACATATAGCTATAGTAAATCTGCTTGTGAGCTATATATCACAAATTGCTGTTAGCCAATAAATGCGTCAATTAGAAACAACCCTTGGTAGCCAGTTATTTTTACGAAAAGGCAAACAAATGCTGTTGACTCAAGAAGGGGGAACTCTGTTTAAAGCAACAAAGCAGCCTGTGACGTGGTGTCTCTGCACGTTCACTTTTAGCACTTTGAAAACCTAGTTTACTAACTGAAGTCACTTAAAATAAGGTTTGCTATCAATACCTAAGTGGACTTACCCTTTTAAAGGGTAATTCAGACTCTGTTCGCATTACGCAATAAACAATCTAGAATTCAAAACTTCCTTGCCTGATTAGAATTAGTAATTAGACGTGTGAAATGCCGAGCTACCTCTTTGTCGCAAAGGCTAATTTAATAATGTTGCTATCCACCTATTGATTATTTTCGCTTTATATCAAAGAGCTAATAGATATTTAAAAAGAATGTTTAAAACTAATGTTAACGTTAAAGCCATAATGAGATGGGATACTATTATTTCTTCCTCTGTTAATTACATCTGGCGCAAAAATATCCTCATCTAGAATATTGTCTAAGTATATCGTTATAAACGTTAAACCTTTTTTAAATTGCTGAATGTCCTGACCTAAGTCCCATATCAGGTTAGCTGTTAGTAGATTATATGATTTTGGCACCGGATTATTTAATGGTATACCTTTGGTTTTATTTAAATCTGTGCTTTTTCCAATAAAACTATTAAACAATGCAAATGACAGGTTATTACTATATTCATATACAAATCCTGTCTTAATCATTTCATTGGGAGCAAAAGAATCATCTTTGATTCCAGCATCTGTTTCACTGGTTTGGTAGTTAGCGTTAAAAGTGAACATTAGACGGTCAGTCATTGATATTTTCCCCTCCACTTCAACTCCTTGGTAGTCAATTTCTCCTTGGTTGTTAAAACTTGGGGGACTGCCTGTTTCTAGTACCGTTCGAGTGATTGTTTCAGTCTGTTTTGAGTTATACAAGCTTATCGCAAGATTCTTTTTCATATCTTCATAAATAAGCTGTGTTTCATAGGTTTTCATTTGTTCAGGTTTGACGGCAGGGTTACCAACTAATCCTGGAGAATCAACAAACAATTCAGTACCAAAAGGAGCACGGAATGCCTCTCCATAGGATAATTTCAACCACCAGTTTTCTCCAAATTGCTTTACTAATCCTAAACGTGAAGACAAATCACCTTCAGACTCCTGCGGTCGATTCCATTGAAAGCCAACAACTATTTTTGTCGTAGGATTGACCGTAACAGATGTTTGTATAAAGTAACTTTGGCGCCAAAATTCATGCTGTTCTGATCCAAGTGCGAATTCTCCTTTAAGAAGAGAACGGCTAACACCTGCGATTAACCCGACACTTTCAGTAATATCCCCTTGCACATAAATTTCTGCCAGTTGCTCATTGCTATCACTGACTTGATCGGAATTTTGTGGATTGTTAACTTGCCACTTCAAGAGTTGATCGTTATATAAGTAATTTAGTTTGAGATCCCAGCTATTGGTCAACTCTATGTCATAGCCAACAGCAACATATTTTTTTTCGTCATAATACGACTGCTCTACCAGTTTAAATAATCCGCCACCATTATCTATCTCAAAATCAGTATACAAACTAGTAAATCTAAACTGCCCTATGGTTCCTGTTGCCATTAACGTTGTTTGTTCAAAACCGCTAAAATACGTACCAGTGTTACCAAATTCATCTGTAATGTTTTCAAAGTTTTCACCGTCGTTTTTCTCTAGAGTCACACCAAGTAATACATCGTAATGCTTCCCAGAAAGCTTTGATGAAATATCGAGACTTTTGCTATCAAGAGTGCCTACTGTGGCTTCAATACTTGTAATAGAACTAGTCTCATCGCTGGTTTTAGTCACTATATTTATTACACCAGCAAATGCATTTGAGCCATATAGAATAGAACCTGGCCCCCGAATAACTTCAATGCGATCAACCATTGAAAGAGATATACCATTATATAGTGCCGCACTCGATCCGCCGCCATTAGCATTTCTGATTGGGTTACCATTTATTAGCACTAATACATTGGTATCATTAATTCCTGTATTCACACCGCGCAGAGAAAGTTTATGGTGCGGAAAAACATGAGAAGTAATAACTTGCATACTTGTCATTCGGTCTAAAACATCTCTTAAATTTCTTTCACCGAAAGCTTTTATTTCTTTGCTAGTGTGTACAGTGACATTCCCCACAGCGAAGTTGATACTTTCTTCTCTTCTAGATGCGACAGTTACTTCAACTTGTAATAATTCTTCTAATGATAAATTAAGTAAGTTTTCAATATTATTTACTTCGGAGAATACAGTAAATGAAGAAAATAGAATGGGGGAAACTAAAAATAGCTTTTTTATCATGTGATTAATACTATTTTGTATTTGCATAAAGCTCTTATGTTTATAAATCAATACAATCCAATGTTTTATAGTATAGTCACTTTAATAAAATATGATTAAATTTTTATAATACTTAAAGTAATAAATACTAATGATTTTATTGCCCTTTTTAACTTATATTGCTTTTAGTATCCTAAATTATGTTAATTTAGTAACAAGAGTTTGTCTTATGAAGCCAAGCTTTAATGACTACTCTTGAGTCAACTGCGGGTGCTAACTTTCATTGTTACTTAACATCCGCTTAGCGCAGCAAGAACGTTACAAGTTTTACACTGACCGACGGCTATGGTGACTCAGGATCCAGTTAAGGGTAGTATAAATCAGCCCTACCTACGACATACTCAAAGCTCTTTTGGCTTCCTTGGCATGAACTAGCTCTGGGCACACAAAGGAAGGTGATATCTCTATGATTATGTGTGTTTACACCCTAACAAGTACAATATCAAATCTGGCTTCGCCATCTACCACATCAACGGTTATACTGGGGCGCTGCTCTGCCGGAGCTTCTAAGTAAAGTTTATCTATTTCATTTAGTGGTTCATTAGCAAAATACATTTGCGTAGTAAGCTCTCGCATACCTCGTTTTGCTATCTTAAAATGTATATGTGGAGGTCGCTGCCAATCTTCCTCTGCAGCATATTTTGCGGGTTTAATCGTTTTTACGCTATAACTACCATCTTCAGCCGTTTTTATTTTTGCCCAATACTGAAAACTTTGATCTAAAGGAGAAGTTTCAGGAGCATCTTCATGCAGATAACGGCCATTCATGTCTGCTTGCCAAATATCAATCAGTGCATTTGCAACTACGTTCCCATTAGAATCCAAGACTCTGCCTTTTACCAACAAAGGTTCTCCAGATGCTTTACCGGAAATTCCAGCGACGTTTGTCATATCAGCGTCTTTATCGACTTGATTATGTTTTGGGAAAAAGGGTCCTTCAACTTGTTTTGCTGTCGGTTGTAATTCTTTACCAATGGCGATTGCTGGCGTGAATCCTGTCGCTATAACTGCGGTAGTGAGAGAAATAAACCTTCTGCGTGAAAATGGTGAATGTTCCATGAAGCTTCTCCTGACGTTAACATTATGAACACAATACATCTGGGCTAGATCTTTTTAATAAATAGAGTCAAAAAAAAGTTAAACTCACATCACTACCACCCGTGTTTCCTGCAAGAAAGATAAAGGGTGCAAACGGTAATTTTTGAATGACGCCAATTTGTTCAAACTGATTATAGTAATGATATTGAAAATATACACTTCTATTGTCAGGCTTATCGAAACTGCTGTTAAAGGTTGTAATGAGTCGACTGACCGCAATGTAGTCTTACAAAACTTAAAACAGATTCAACTATCTAGTTTCTCTTATTTAAATCTACCAAATTTATTGGGAAATGGTCACGTCCATAAATTTTAGACCTGACCCCGAGCATTTGTTTGGGACAGACATTGATCTACAACTAACCTGCCTAATTCTGTCACCCTAAGGTTAACAATCTCACGTTCCTTCAGTGATAGAGGACGGTCTTTGTCTAGTAAATTCACAACGTCTTTATTTGTCAAAAAACGTAAGCTGTTCGCGAATACTCCAAAAAGCTTAATTATCATCCCATCCGAACCTCGTGGGTATTGCGCCAGAATTCTTTCTATTTCTGGGCTAAAAGGCTGTTCGACAGGTTTTAGTACGTGCTTCATAGGTTCGTCATCAGGCCGCCCGATCATAGTGTTATTGGATGTGCTAGGTGAACGTTGGGCACTTAGAATTTTATGGGAATTACAAAATGAAAGATTAACGTTTAGAAAGCTTCGAGAACGTTGCGACGACGTTTCTCCAACCAGTCTAAATCGACGACTTAAGCAGCTACGCCACCTAAAGTTGATAGACCACAATGAAGAAGGATTTGGATATACGAAATGGGGTCAAGAACTCGGCGTTCAACTTATGGGGCTTACGAAATGGTCAGAACGATGGGGTAAATCTCTTTAGCTTAGCGGTGTATATCCTCTGATCATCTTTATATACTAAAACCAATATGAATTATTAATGAGTAATATTATAGCTTTAATTCAACTGGTTGATTGTGTCAGGTTATTTTACAATGCTTCCTTAATAAAATTTTCATGGATTAGCATTATATTGAAATTATTTGATATTTTAAGTTTGGTATGGTTTTTGTACCAAATGACAAAATTTAATAAATTACTATTATTACCTATCAAAACTAATGGAAGGGATTAAAAGACACATAAATAAAAATAAAAATAACATTAATAATAATCATGACTTAAAACTCTGTTTTATGATCTATATTATCGTTTGGAACCTTCTGAGTAGTATTAGTTAACATGCTTTGTACCATAGATTCGCTTATGCTGAAACATTGGTTTTTGATAGGGATACTATAATTGAGGAACGACTATGTTAATTATTATTCGCAGCAATCCTATCTATCAACTATTTGCATTATTCTTATTGGTTACAACCAATATTAACGCTGAACAATTTGAATTTAGTTATGACTTTATACCGACAGAAGGTAAAGCTTGGACAAATGCGAGTTTAGTAGGTCGTGTGGATGCGACTCTCGATACTCTTGATCCAACGGGTAATACCTTTCTAATAAATAGGTTCATAGATGTTCGACTTATTCGACAGGGGTTAGCCGATTACTCTTATGGAGATATTTGGCCAGGTAATTTTAATAGCCTAGCTCCTGATGGTACCGACACTTCTCCCGGCGGGCCAAGAATGAGTATTATAGGAAACAATAACAACTTTCGAGTCTGCCCAAATGGTTTTACTCACCCTGTAGATGCCAACCCTAAATATGATTGTCCATTTTCAGGAGATGGTGCTGGTGGATTTGGTTGGGCTGTTTTAAACGGAGACACTGCCTGGGTTTCAGCTGCTGATGGTATTTCCGGAGATACTTGCGGTAATGATACCGTTGAAAGTAAAGATTACGGCTGTAGAGTAACCAATGCATCTGTTGGTGCTGATGATGAATCACGTTGGTCAATGGTTCGTCTTGATCCTGATGGTGATGGTGATACTAACCCTGATGCTAGAGGTTCATTAGACAACTGTCCGCAATTACCTAACCCATTGCAAATAGATTCTGATTCTGACGGAGTAGGTGATCTTTGTGACATTTGTCCTAATGATGCGACCAATCAGTGTTCGGTTACCGAAATCAAAATGACGTTCAGTTATACCTATGTTGGAACTCACAGTGGAGCAGGCAAAGTACTCACGGGTAATATCATTGGAATACCATTAGCAGATCAGAATGTTGTCGCCATTAAATCTTTTGGTCCAGTCTCTCTTGATGGCGTTGAATATGCGTCTATCCAAAATTCAGAAGTTCGTACCTTTTACCCTGGACACACTCCATTGGCGAGTTTCGATGGTTCAGTACTCGATTTCTGGGTATGTCCTGTAATTGCTGAACATACGAATAATGATGGATTTGATTGCAGCTTTGCATTTGATAGCGGTTTTTCTATACACAGTTATACTTATAATGGAAATGTGTCATTTGCAGGTGACGGCACTGGACGTCCAAGCCGAGCTGTTGATATCCCTACTGATACTGATAACTGGTCATTAGCTGAAATTGATCCTGATGGCGATGGTGCCAGAGCATCATTAGACAACTGTCCGCAATTACCTAATTCTGACCAGCTAGATTTTGATTCTGACGGAGAAGGTGATCTTTGTGACATATGCCCTAATGATGCAACCAATCAATGTTCAGTTACAGAAATTCCAATGACTTTCAGTTATACCTATGTTGGAACTCATAGTGGAGCAGGCAAAGTACTCACGGGTCAAATCATTGGAATTCCATTAGCAGACCCTAATGTTGTCGCCATTAAATCGTTTGGTCCAGTCTCATTTGATGGTGTTGAATATGCGTCTATCGATAATTCTGAAGTTCGCACCTGGTATTCTGGTCACACTCCCTTAGCGAGTTACGATGGTTCAGTACTCGATTTCTGGGTATGTCCGGTAATTGCTGATCAGATAGCTAATGATGGATGGGATTGCAAATTTCATGAGGTGAGCGGTTTTTCTATACACAGTTATAGTTATTTGGGAGCAGTTTCCTTTGCAAGTAACGGCGATGGAGTTAGAGCCAACAAAGGTGTTGATATTCCTATTAACAATGATAACTGGTCCTTAGCCGACATAGTGAACGATGACATAGATGCTGATGGCATTTTAAATGCTGCTCCCGATAATTGCCCACTTACTGCTAATTTCGGACAGAGTGACATTGATAATGATGGCGTAGGTGATGTTTGTGATATTTGTCCCGCTGATGCCACTGATACCTGTGAGCTAGGTGGTGCAGCTGCCGAAGAGATCAGTGCAGATACCGGTGGGACTGTAGCAACAGATGATGGTGCTATTACACTTGATATTACTTCAAGTGCACTTTCAACTGACACTACAATTTCAGCTACGCAAGATGATGTTGACCCTACTATAGTAGTAGGTACAGATTCTGGTGCTGCCCAGCCTGTCGCCTCTTACACCCTTGGACCTGAAGGAACAGTATTTGATACCCCAATTACTCTGACTTTAGTGTTTGATGTATCTAGTCTTACTACTGAACAAAGAGGGGCATTAACCATCTATTTATTAGAGGGTGAGACTTATGTTGAAGTACAGGGGGCATCATGTAATGTTGTTGACGATACTGCAACCTGTACTGCTTCGTTGGAACATTTCTCATCGTATGCTGCACTAACGATCTTTGATTCTGAGTTGGATTATTGTGCAGATGATATTGGAGATGATGTCGATGCTTTTGGTTGTTTCAATTCGTTTGATGGATTGAGGAATTTGCTTAGTAATCTAATCGATGAAGATTTAGTAGATGACCGTTTAGATGTGAAAATGTTAAAGAGTCTGACTGCAAAAATCAACGCAGCAGAGTCTTCATCTATAAATGGTAAAATCTGTGGTGCAGCTAATGTAATGGGAGCTTTAAGAAATCAAGTTGCTGCTCAAACTGATAAGAAAATATCAGTAGCAGCTGCGTTACAAATTACTAATTATGTTAATTATATAAGAAGTGATCTACTTGTAAGTTTTCCTATAGAAGAGTCTTGTAGCAGTCTGTAGCACATAAATAATATCAGCCCGACTAGTCCTCGGGCTTATTTATGGTTGTAACGTTGCTGTAGTTACCCCTTCACCAGAGGAAGAAATATTGGCTTTTACGACTGTCAGGTTAGATTTAAATCGCTAATTCCAAAATGTCAGTTCGAGTTCAGCTACTACAACTAAACATTGTTACAACTAAACAGCCACTTTCAAAAGACTTTTAATTTTTTTTATTAGTACGGTTGGGTCAAATGGTTTAACTAAGTAATCATTCATTCCAGAGCTCAGGCATAACTCTTTACTTGATTCTTGTGCATCGGCTGTTAAGCCAATAATGGGTATTTGTGACCATTCGGGATGTTTACGGATTCGTGTTGTAGCTTCGTATCCATCCATTTCAGGCATATGTAAGTCCATTAGTATGACATCATAGTCTTGCTTAGATAAAAGAGATAATACTTCAATACCATTACTTGCAATATCTATTACTCCATTTAATTTATTGATCATTATTTTTACAACCATTTGATTAAGTTCAATATCCTCTGCTAATAGAATTTTTATATTAGATAAATTATCATGGCTCCAATTTGAACTTTCTCTTTTATTTATAACTAAGTTTGAACCAGTATCACATTTAAAATATGCAAAAAACTCACTAGGAAGCAACGGCCAAAGTGACGGATTTTTGATAGAATCTCCCTCAATTGATTTTAGTGATATTACTTTTTTTATGTTTGGGATGTTAATAATTTTATGATAATTAGTCTTTATTGCATCTAATTGTGTATTCGATAGAGACTTTAAGAAAGCATTATCAACAATTATGCACTCAGGTATGCATTTTCTCATTTTACTTATTTCAGTTGAATCAACCTTTACTGCTTTAGCGCCTATTTGCGCTATCAATCGCTTAACTTCTACTGCTTGTTCTTCAGAATTGATTGAATAATTAATATTTTGGGCTGAATCTAATGTTAATTTAGCAAAGGTTTCAGAAGACGTTGGCAGGCACTCTATAATAAAAGTAAATGATGTACCTTTTCCCGGTTTACTTTTTACACTTATGTTCCCCCCCATCAAAGTAGCTATGCTCTTTGAAATTGCTAAACCTAACCCTGTACCACCAAATTTTCTGGTCGTTGAACTATCAGCTTGCATAAAAGGTGAAAAAACATGTGTTAATTGTGCCTCAGTCATTCCAATTCCGGTATCGGTAATGCAAAAACATAATTTACTTTTATCATTATCAATGATTAAACTTACCCCTAGCTCAACCTTCCCTTTCTTTGTAAACTTTATCGCATTACCAATTAAGTTAAGTAATATTTGAGTGGTGCGCATGCGATCAATGTCTATATTGATGGGTACATTATTCCCTACATTTATCGTGTAATTGATGCCTTTACTTTGTGCTGAAATTGCCGTTAAATCTCTTACCTGTGATAAAATAACCTCAACTGATGTAGACTCATTTTCAATGGTGAACTTACCGGCTTCAATTTTAGAGAAATCTAAGATATCACCGATTATTTTTAAAAGAGAATCAACCGATTGTATTGATTTATCAATATATTCTATTTGCTCATGAGAAAGCTTTGTTTCTTTTAATAAATAATAAATACCTACCATGGCATTTAACGGGGTTCTTATCTCATGGCTCATATTAGCTAAAAACTCACTTTTAGACTGGTTAGCTACCTCTGCCTGCTTTTTTAACTGCGAAGAGTTGTTTATTTGGTTATTAAGTTCGCAAATTTTGTTCTGGATATCATCTAACATTAAATTAAAATGTGTTGTTAAACTTTTTATTTCAGTTATAGGACTGGTTATAACTATCTTTTCTTCATAATTGAATTTTTTTGCCAACTTTGTTTCTGAGCTTAATAAAGTTAAAGGCGTACTAATATGTTTTTTCACAAAAAAAGTGGTAAAAAGTAGAATCACGACAACAACACTTAAGTTAAAAATTAATACCCATGAATAAATATTTAAGTCTTCTTGAGCTTCAAGAAATAGGTTGTTAAAGCGTGTTTCTTGTATAACAACAAAAGTATCGATATGTCCTTGAATTGTTTTTTGGTAATGGGTGTAACTTTCGTCAAAAAGTAAAAGTAAAACTTCTAACTCTTCTTTACTAAATGAATTGTCATCATCATCTTTAACTAACTCAATTGCTTCAAAAGCTTCTAATTCCATGTCATTTAATTCATTGGAAGCCTCAACCGCTTTCACTAATTGATTTTTTTCTTCTATAAGAATATCTTTGTATTCAATAAGGTCTACCGTCGATATTTTTTGACCAACAAAAGACAGATGGTTGTTATTACTATGCTTAACTTTAAAATAAGGTGCTACATTTTCTAACGTTCTTTTTAATTCACCTCTTTGGATTCGAATAAGCTTCATATATTCAAGGTGAAAATGTTTATTTTGGGTAGCAACATAACTTCTTGATAAATTAGCAAGTTCTGCTGAATCACTACTCATTTTTTGTGCAAGCTCATAACTCTCATGCTTCTTTTGAGCCAATTCAAACATCTCTATCGCTTTTTGATTGTATAGCCATGCGATAAATACAGTAGCAATTAATAGCGTTAAAACAATTGAAAATTTTATATTGAAAAATATTTTTAAAGTCATATTATTACGCCTTTGCGGTATAGTACTTTTCTTTCATCTTTGATACTTCCTCAAAAACAGTTTCAAGTTCGTATATAGGCACAGGTTTTGCGAATAAATAACCTTGGAATAAATCAACGCCAAGAAGTTCTAATTTGATGGCTTGCTCAAATGTTTCTACCCCTTCAGCAACGGTCACAAGTTCTAATGACTTAGCCATAAATACCATCGCTTTAATTAAATGATAAGATTTAGGTGTTGTTAAAAAGTCACTCACTAGTTTTTGATTTATTTTCAATTCTTTAAAAGGGATATTTAATACTTCATTTAAACCTGACTTCCCCATGCCAAAATTATCAACAGACAGTTGTATACCTATTAATCTAAGTTCAATCGAGTTTGCCATTAAATTAATAGAAATATTTGATTCACTCTCGGTTAACTCTAGGGTTAGTTTATCTGCGGGAAAATTATGTTTTTCAATAATTTCCTTAATACGAATATGAAAATTTGGTTGTTGTAAACAGCTACACTCAGTATTAATAGAAAGTTGTATATTGCGAATATTATAACTATTGAGAAGGGAGATCCCTTTAGAAAGAATTTGGTATGTATATTCAGTAATTAAATTGTAGGATTTTAATTCTTCTTTAAAATTGTTTGGTTCACAAACTCTATTATTTATGTGAAGTCGACTAAGTATTTCTAAACCTTTTACTTCAAGTGTTTTAGTGCAAATTTTAGGTTGAAAGTATGGCTGAAAATTATTATCCATCAAAAATGCACTCAACGTATTTTTACAATATTTTTCAGATGCCACTTTCTTGAACTTAGCTGAGAAGTTAATAGCGAACATCATCTCTGTTAAGGTTTTTTTTACCACTGAAGTCGCTACTGGTTTATGGTGCTGCTTGACAAAGGGTATCCCAATATTTAACGCCATACTGAACAACGTATTAAGTAATTCAATCTCAGCACCACTAATAATAATTAACCCTCTTACATTGTTAAAACGTTGGAGGTTTATAATAAGCGATACCCCCGTGTTCTTTGGCATTATTATATCGGTTATAACAATGACTGGCTCATCAGTGACTGCAATCTCAAATATACAATCATCCATACAATCAAATGAAACAACTTCTACTCCCTTAATCTTCTTACATACAGCGTTAAGAAAGGCTCTTTGCACAATGTCATCTTCAACAATAAAAGTTCTCATAAGTTTCACATTTAGATAGTATTTCTAATAGATAGTATTTCTAATAGATAGTATTTCTAGGTTTACCATTTCTACCAATAATGAAATTTGGGTAATAATATTGTTAAAGTCATTTATTTTTAGAGCAGATGTAGTTGTATTTAATTTTCTTTCAAAACGTTCTATTTTTTTAGCTTCAATGATGAAACCCGCATAACCGATGCTTCCTTTAAGCTTATGAAGGCAATCTTTTAGACCAACAACATCATTTTTTTGATATGCTTTTTTAGCGATAACCAAGAGCTTTGGTATATATTGACAAAAAACAATTGCTACCTCTTTCGCTGAATCTAAATCGCCTTGAAATACATTCATAAAAAGCTTTACCTCTGGGCTATAATCCATATTATCCATCCTCATTTAATCAAAAATTAACATTCAACATTCAACATTTTCAACACCAGAAGCACAGGTTAAAGATCTACTTCAAAGATAACGACGAAAGAGCCACTGTATTGACCTGTTTGCAAATCTGCATAGGGTTGTTCTGTGTAACCTACCTTTAATTGAAAAGATATTTGCGCTTGAGCGGACGTAACACTTACTTTGACAATGCCTGATTTTCCTTTAACCACATTTGTCATTACTCCGTTGCTTACAATGTCAGTATCTGAGCAGGATAAACATGTAATATAATAATTAATGTGTTTAGTCATGTCAGTTTCATGTGTTAGTTTATAATCATAATTTTCATCAAATCTCAGCTTCAACCCTGCCTCTGAGGTAAAATAACCATTCGCAATAATTGAAAAAAAATCAAAACCAAAAGCTGTTTTATCGCTAGTATTATAAGTAGGGATTATATTTAAAGCGGCGGGAACTATTTGTACATCTGTCAAATATTCAGGAGTGTGATCTAATTGTATTGTGAACTCATGCTTTAACACTCTATAGGTTAGGATCCCCTGAGAGGTTGTAAAATAGTACTTTATATTTAACATAGTACTACCGATAAAAGTTCCACCACTTTTACCGGTAAAGGCAGTATTTACATCACTTGGAATAAGTTTAAAGATAGGGTTTACGAAGTAAAAAGGGACCGTTGCAGCAGCAATATGTAGTTCTTCAGTATTAACGCAATGAGGTGAACCACTTCCACCAACAATAAACTGAGTTGAAATAACCGCAGTGTATGTACAAGGAGGTAACCCGGTATTCATTTCAATCTGATGTTGAGTTGTAGGTGTATTAGCCGTATTAAAACTTACCGCTGATATTTCAAATGGTAAAGTGACATTTTCTGAGTTTGGCCCTGTTAATGTTATCGTAGTTTGAGGATGACTGACAAATGAAGGCAACCACTTTTTTGTTGGGTATAGACCAGAAACAATAATAGGTGTAGTTAGCTCCCAAACATCGCTGCCACTATGTAAGGTAGCATTATCTAATCGTAAACTTCCATTAGACACCGTTGCATTAAGCGTTATTGCATAAGCATTTTGCATTACCAACAGAGCCAAACAAACAATAGTAAATAACCGTAAAATCATAACGTTCTCTAATTGCAAATTTAATGTGAATAAATGCGTTCTAATGAAAACTTATTTAGGTAGGTTTCATTATGGTTGACGACAACTAAATTTAGTTTTTCACCTCTTAACGCTTTAGGTATATTAAATATTTTTTTCCGTCCTGATATCGCCATGTAGGTAATTTTACATGTACTTTTCTTTAGGCCTAAACATTGATCAATCATAACTCTGATCATCGTATTACCCGTATTATGTATCTCAACAGTATTACCATTATTTTTAATGGTATAAGAGACTTTAGGATTACGAGTAGGAATTATAAAAATAGGCGCATATCCAACAAATACATTCATTGCTGTAGATTGGTCTTCTTCACCGAGTAGTGAATATGATTTAGGGGTAAACGTTATTTCATATACTTTATCTTGTTCAAAATCACACAGTTCTCCACATATAGCTCTTACGCCTATTGACTTACTGCGTCCACTTTCAATAATGAACTTTGGCAAACTTAAAGCAACGTTCCATTGTGCTACATTAGCTGCGGTATACTTATTTCTATTTATTTCACCGTACTCATCAACTAAAATTTCACTCACCGAGGATTCAATGAAATAAGTTAGTGGTTCCTCATTCGTCAAAGTGAATGCGCCGTTACCATTTTTATCGGCAATAAGTAACATAGTATCTACCCTTGCTGCTTCTACAGATGAAGAGACAAAACCTACAAAAATCCAAATTAAAACAATTAACTTTTTCACAACAATTACTCCATAATTAAACTAAACAACTTTGAATTAGATGTTTCTTTGTGTTTCGCTATTTCAATTAAATTATTCAACAGCATCTCCTGTTTAGATGTAAGCTTTTGAATAGCTTTATGATTTACGTAAACATACAAGTAATCACCAATCTGTTTTGAATATATCTGAAGTAACGCTTTCTCTAACTCTCTAATAAAAGACTGTGCTACCACGCCATTACGGTATTGACCGATATATTGCATTGTCACATTTTGTTTTTTGTTTTTTGTTTTAATGTTAAAAATACTTCCTACATCTACATTGGGTATACAGTAATTCATTCCATAATTTTTCTTTTTTAAATTTACATCTGGAACAATGCAGTTCATATTTTCAGTTTTTAACAGAAAGGGAGCCCCCGCCTTTATAACTAGGTTATATACACTGTCCGTAATTAAGGAAATGCGGATACAGCCTGAACCAATACACTTTAATGCCGAGATAGGTTGTTCAAATACATCTTTAAAACCTGCTATGATCATGGCTGTTTTGTCTACTTCTGCATCAATAGACAACACACTCCCAGGATGCGTAAAATCATATTTAACACGCTGACCTGTATTTTTAAAATCACTCATTGATGTATTTAAATCAAGTTCATAAGCCTTATAAACGTTCAAGGGAAACAAGGTGTTTTCATCATAAATAAATAGGTTGTTTTTTGTTTTTTTATTTTCTTTTATTGTCAAAAACCCTTTTGATATTTTATCGTTTGTTTCTGTATTATCACTTTCAACATTTCCGTTTAATGACTTAACATTCACAATCCCGTAGGAATTTGCTTTAATTGATGTGAATTTCAATTTATTATTAGACCATACTTGAGAGCTCGCTATATTAGCAGAAACACCTTTATAGCCCTTTGTGTCGTAGCTTCCATAAACACCGCCAGAAAACTCTGGTCTGTTAATATAGGTTGACCAAGAAGCATCTGCCAACAAACTATTTCCTGCAGTTCTGCGAAGGTAGGTACTACCAATAGTTGCGGAAGAACGCATATAATCTGTTTTAAATAAGTCATTATGAGAAAGTCCATTTCGAAACAGTACATCTTTCCTTTTATTCACACTGGCTAGTGAGCTTGCTTGTACACTGCCAGAAAAAGACAATGGTAGAGTAAAGCCTATTGAAAAAGTGACATCTGAACTATCATTCACTTTTGTTTCATCAAAGTTATATGAATATCCTAAATTTAGATCTAACCTAGAATTGGCAAATGTTGCGATTGATAAACTTCCCAGCAAGTTAAGTTCTTGGTAACTACTACGTTGCTGATTTATAGAGTAATCATTTAAATGTTTCTGATACATAAGGTTCACACTTCCATATGTATTTGTAGTAAAACTATGATTCACGTTTAAATAAGCACGTTCATACCCATAACTGCCAAAATAATTTGTTGCTAGATTAAGCACGGTTGTTGGTTTATTGAATTTTTCATAAACGAAGCTAAATTGATTATATGAGAGTGTATTTTCAACATACGTTTCTCCCGTAGTGAAATAGTTAACACTCGCACTTAAATCCATATTAAATGGTAAGTTAACATTAACTGCACCCTGCCCCATATCTCCGCTATTACTCAAGGTTACACCGAAAGCTAATAAAACAGGCTCTACAAGACGATAACTAATAAGCCCTTTCAAGAAATAAGGATTGTCTTGTTCACTCTCACTGTAATGGGTGTTTGTTAATCTACCTGCACTAACGTAAAAGTCACTCTCGCCTTTAGCGAGCGTATTTTGCCTTCTATTTACAATTTCATGATGGCTTTCATATAATAATTTATCTCCAGCCTTTACTTCCAAAGAGATTTTGTACTTGCCAAAAGGTAAGTCTTGGTAACTTAATTTTTGTTGACCACCCTCAGTGTTTCTATTAATAAGTATTTGATTTTCACGCTTTACAATCAAACGGCCTGATATTGGCGCAAAAAAATGTATCGTTCTATTTTGGTTTCTAGCTCCCTCAAGTAAATTCTTAGAGGAACCAAAAGCGATAGACTCTTCTTTATTACTTTGCATTCCACCATTAAAAAATAAAATATCGGTCGCATTAAATGACTCGTTAATGAGATAAGTTCCAGCTCTAAAATGGTAACCTGGCATATCTAAATGATACCCAAACTTATATAAATCAAAATTATCATTTTCATTTGAATATAAATACTGAAAATCACTTTGCACATAACCATAGGGCATACCAATTAAGGTTTCATCTCTAATAGCCCCTTTCACACCCCCATCATATTTATCTATACTTGCACTAAAATGGTTGATAAATGATGCATTGTTGTCTTTCTCACTATTATATTTTGACGATGACCTTTCATTTTTAGTTAGTAAAATATTTGGATTAACAAAGAAATACAAAACACTGCTATCATAATCATAGATAAACTCATACTTTTCAGGCAATAAAACACAGTCTTTAATGAAAAACTCTTTACAATTTTTAGTGTTTTCTATGCCCTGTACAAAATCATGCAAAATCTCATCAATAACAGACTCTTTAATATTATTTGTAGTAAAAAAAGTACGTAAGTTATTTATACTTTTATCATCATTGATCAACTGCACTTTATGATAATTACCCCTTAAAACAATATCGAATACTGAACCATCAATCCCTTTTATGTGCACCTTCTTTTCAGTCATATCAAAGAAAGATGAAAATTCTTCTGGATATAGCTTGAAAGAAGCCTGGGCATAAAAACCCCATACAAAAGCCATAAAACCAACTAAAAGCCTCATGCATCAAACCGAAACATAACAGAGAAACTACCTGAGCAATACGAAACATTTTGACTTGTTATTTTATTAAATTTTAATTTAATTTGATGAGTTGAGCTTTTTAAAGAGGTATCAGTGATATTAAAGTTAGCGATTTTTTGACTTACTCCAGCCACCCACTCATTTGCACTTCCGTCAAAATAAACTTTTGCCAAATCACTATAGCCAACTTCTTCAACAAGCTTACTAGGATCAGTTTCATACTTTTGATAACACACTGATATATTATCTTTTATTATTAATTCATACCCCGAAACCGACGTTGACTCTGTAGGAAAATCAGTACCAATAGTTAGCTCAAGATCTAAATCTTCAAACGTTTCCAGTGTACTGCTATACATCAAACTAACTTGTCTTGGAACCAACTCAAATTGAGTCAGATTATTTGCTAGCATTCTTGATTTATCTATCTCAGTGCCCACTAAGAATGTTTTTATTTCTTTATTCGCTAAAGCAATAAATGAATAAAGAAAAAAATAAAGAAATAAAAAACATAGGCAAAAGAAGTCTTTTGACTTGAGTGATGTAAATCCTTTCATCTCCCTCTCCACTTGAAAGATAGAAAACCACCCTAGATCCGCAAAGGAACTAGGGTAATGGCATAAGATAATTTACAATTGAAACCATGATAGTTTACACATCAGAAACCACTATGGTTACGGTTAAAGACGCAGTACCCGTATATTGATCTATTATATAAGTTGGATCAGCTATACTTTGGTTGGTTGATTTAACGTTCAACGCAAGAATATTAGGAACAGTTACTAGACCTGGAGATAACACACCCAGATCATTAACAACGCCAGCTGTAGATTCTGCTATTTTTGTTATACCATCAAAAACATCAAAATCTATTCCTGAAACTTGTTGACCACCCGCAAAAAAATTAACATTTGTAACTGTCCATGACACCACATTGGGATGTAAGTCACCAACAACATCAGCCGCAACAGCGTGTGCTTCTAATACAATATTGGGTGCTGAAATATTTCCGTCAGCTGAAAAAAGTAACGTTTCTGTCTGTACAGGTCCTCCAGCTGCGCCAGTGATGGCAATCGTTTCCCCTTTTTGAACACTAACAAGCATCCCTTGCCATGCAGCAGTAGCCGTAGATGTATCAGCAAAAGAACCTGCTGAAAATGCAGCCAAACTAACTAATGCACTTACTTTTAATAAATTTTTCATGACTTCCACCTTTTATTCATTTCATTATAAAAAATATAACTTTAATTTAAATAATTCTCATCAAGGGACCTATTTTAAGAAAAGCCTAACTAGTCAGGAATAGCATTACATATTTATAAAAAAAACAAGATGCTAACAAAAAGGTAATATTTTTTACGATGGTGACACAGCCAAGGGTGTGACAGAAAAACTGGCAGGCATTTGACGAAATGTCCTTTGTGGTTATGCTATTTTTGTGGCTAGGGAGGGATGATAAAATGAAATAAAAACGAAGTGAAATACAATGAATCCTTTAAACTCGCTTGCCTTTCTAATACGTGTTCTTTTTATGTTATTTGCTGTTAATTTAGCTAGCTGTAATGTTGAGAAGGACAGCGTTTTAATTGCTGTGCCCGAGGTACCTCCTGCTCTAACGTTACCCACAGATGAGACAGCTAGTGGTATTTATCTTGAAGATATTTCACGTAATGTACCTCAGGGGAGTATTACTCGTATTGAAGTGTTGTCACGAGTGCAAGTGGTAAAAAATGAAGAGGTTTATTTAAAATCAGTTACACCTATTGGCGATAATATTGACGCACAATGTCGAGATGTTTTAATTTCAGCGGGCGGTTTCTCTGTCAGTGCCATCTTGCCGGGTACCTGTGCTTATCAATATGAGGTAGCTAGAAAAAGTAGTGCGGGAACAGCTCAAATGAGTGAGACTACATCAGCTACTGCTACCGCTTATGTGGCTATACAACCCCAAAGTGTATCACTGCCTTCAACACCTACTTTATTGACGCCTTTGGCGGTTACGTTGCAAGAAGGACATTCATTAGAGATTGTTGATGTTAAAACAATGCTAAGCACTTCTTTTCCAACAGGAGCCACTATTGGCAGTACCACCACAGTATTAGGTAGTGGTACGGCTGTAGTTGAAACAAGCACCCATGAAATTTCTTTTTTTGGTGGTTTAAAAGGTATTACGCGTATTTTGTACTCACTTACGGGAACAGGTGCGTCTGATAACGGGGTTATTTATTTAGGCACAATCGATATTGCCGTATCAACAGATATTAATCATGCCCCAATATTTACGCATTTTGAGTTTGAAAAAGCAGTAGACGGATTTTTTGGTATTAAAGAAGGAGAAGAAGTCACCATCGATATCGCTCCGTATGTGTCAGATGTAGATGTTGGGGATACAATGCAAATTGTTCAACTTGGCGTATTTAATGCGGTTGCGACTCCTTTTTCTACTACAAGTACTACTAATACAAAATTCACCTTTAAAGCCTATGTTTCAGGTACCTATCATGTAGCGGTAATCGTGTCAGACCATAATGGTGGTTATGTTGTTGGTTTAGTAAAAGTGGTTGTGAAAGGGAGATTTCCTTATATTATAGTAGGAGAAGATGTTTTCTCCCCTACCTATTCAATAGAAGAAGCATCGTACTTGAATTTAGATTATGTAAATATTATACGGGGAGATGGCAGCAAAAGCCCAAACGATGAATTGTTACCTCTTTTTTCGTATAACATAGCTAAAGCTATTTGTGAGGCTAAAGGTGGATACCTCCCAAATCTATGGCAATGGGGGGACTTTAAGACTCAAGAGGAGCAAATACTTTGGATAAATAACGATGAATCAAAACAAAAATGGCCGGTGATAAAATCTTATTTTAGCTCTGACATTAATTCAAGCGGCGTTATAATGGTAACGTTTAGTAATACTGGCGGGCCGGCTACTTATTCAAGAGTAAATAGCGATACAGCAGAAGGACTTGTAGCGTGCATTGACTTAACCCCTGTTAGTTTATCAATATTTAACGACGTTGTTGTTATTAATTCAACTGAACCATTATCAATTCAATTTACAACCATGAGTGGCTTTACTGATACTTATAAAAGACCTTTGCTTTGGTCTTTAAATAACACACAAAAAATGCAATTGGTTACAGTAGCAGAAAAGCCTTATATTACTGGGGTTGTGGAGGGTGAAGATTATATATATGCCGAAAGTCCAGACGGTAAATTTGATCTTTCTAAGAGTCTATATATTGTTGAAGACATGCTTAATTCCCCTGGTAGCCCTGATCCCACTTTTGACGCCACCAACCCTGATGTTTATGGCAGCTGTAGAAATGGTGCACGGAGTGATATGGATTGGACATGGGTATTGAGCGATAATCCAGGTGGTCCTGCACTGGATACTTATCCTCGCTTTAACTGTGATCCGCCAACATTAACAAGTCATACTTTTGTTAGGAATTATTTAGCCGGTGCCGATACAGAATTTTATTACGCACCAGCACAAACTAAGAATTACTCAGACACGGGTTACGATATTATTAAAGATGTAACCTATAGAATAACTTTTTGGGCAAGGGTTGCGTTGTATCCCACTCTTGAGGGAGACCCATTCTTATTAACAGCAACAAATAGGTTTGGTTTGATTCCTACTTTCTTCGTCAGAATATCAGGAACAGATGATTCGGGGACGTACCTAGACGTTGTTGATTTTAATTCCACTGAGCATTTAAGAGTTCCTGCAAATCGGCATATTCCTACTATATTGCGTCTAGGGGATGTAAAAAGTTCGAATTGCCACTCAATGAGTGCAGTGTTTTCGTTAGTAGATCTATGTGAAATATCTATAATTAACGGCGCTTCTTTTCCAAACAAAGACTCAGAATGGTCACAATTTCAAGCGACTTTTAAATTGAATGAAAACATTAATAACTTTCGTATCGAAATGTCTTCTTTTGGCGCGTTTCGACAAGGGACTACTCAGGAGCAATCAGGTTTACCAGCGCAATATGATGGAATTCTTGATTTTGACGACTTTGTTTTGTATGAAGTACCTGCTGGCTTGCTTTAAATCTCTCTACCGGCAAACGTAATTCAATCAGTATACGATTTACGCACATTTGGGTGCAGGTACGAGTTGACGTGATAAATAGTGACGTTTTTTATATCTGGTTTTCAGTCAATAAGTGAAAGTTGACTCTAGATAATTACATTAGTTACACCTGAATCACACTGATTCATTCTGGTGGTGAAATAAAGCATGGCTTGGATTAATTTTTATTAAGTGGTAGTGTCAACTATTAGTTAATTTAAATAGTATTAATAATTATGGATTGGTTGAGTAATAGTGTCGATGAGCCATTGAAGTCTACACTTCCCTGTTGGAAAGTCGCCATAGTAGATGATGACGAAGAGATACATAAAGTCACCAAGTTATCTTTAAATAACTTTCAGTTTGAAGGCAGAAATATTGAATTTGTCAGCCTGTATTCCGGCGCGGAAGCAAAAGAATATTTCAAAGAAAATAACGACGTAGCTCTGACCTTGTTGGATGTAGTGATGGAGTCTGACGATGCAGGTCTTCAAGTTGCCAATTATTTACGCAATGAACTCAACAACTCCTACACTCGTATTGTATTAAGAACAGGCCAGCCGGGCAAAGCGCCAGAACACTCAATTTTTGAAAAATACGATATCGACGGATACAAGGCAAAAACAGATCTCAACTTAAATGCATTAAAGCAAGTTTTATACATTGCATTAAGAGCCTACCGTGATTTGGTCAAGATCCAACATTACCAGAAAGGCCTAGAAACTATTATCTACTCCCTTGCCGACTTGAATCAAATACAAAATGTTTTAGATTTGGCCAAAGGTATACTCACCCAGCTAAAGGGAATTTTTAATGGTGAACATACCCAGTTTTTAGTTGTCAGCACACAAGGTTTTACGGAAGATTCAGCAGAGATTAAATGGAATATTGTTATAGATCGTAACGATACTATTTCTATCGACAATACCGATTCAGCAAAAGATGACAACAAGCTTAATCTGTTTTCCAAAAAAATATTGTCTGCAAAAGAACATGTATTTGAAAAAGAAATGTATGGCTACTATTATTGTTCTAGGCGCGATACAGAAAGTGTATTTGTTTTAGAAAGCGTCGAGAAATTATCGTCTATAGAAGAAAAGTTATTAAAACTTTTTGTCAATAATTTGGTGATCACTATAGAAAACATATCACGTTCTAAACGATAAGAAGGAGATAACCATGGCTAATTTTGAACGGATATTGCCAGAAATAATCACAAGTTTAAAATCTACCTATGGACATGAGTTTTTCAACAGTCTAAACCTACAACTAAGTAAGCATATAGGTGCTGACTACACTTTTATCGCTCGGTTAAATAAAGAGAAAAACACCTCTCGGACAATTAGTTTAGTGGCAAAGGGTGAGCTGGTTGATAATTTTGAGTATTCATTAAATGATACCCCCTGTGCTGATGTAAGTGATGAGTCCCTGTGTATATACCCTGAAGGGATATGTGAACTTTATCCCGATGATCAGTTATTAGTAGACATGAATATTGAGGGCTATGTAGGCACCCCATTACGTGATTCTCAGGGAAGTATGATGGGGATAGTGGTGGCGCTACACGAGAATAAAATTGAAAATCCAGATTTTGCCGTCACCCTGTTTGAGCTTTTCTCGGGTCGTATATCGGCTGAAATAGAAAGAACGGAGCGGGATCAAGAATTACAAAATTTAACCAAAACACTTGAAGTAAAAATAGAAGAACGAACGCAAGAGTTATCTCAGGCCATTGAACAATTGAAAAAAACACAAAAAGAAATGCTAGCTAAAGAAAAAATGGCTTCACTCGGCGCGTTAGTTGCGGGTGTTGCCCATGAGATAAACTCCCCACTTGGTGTCGCTATGCTAAGTGGTTCGGTGATTGCAGAAATGTCAAAAGAGATCAGTGATAAAATAACCGACCAAAGCTTGAGTAAACAAGATTTGCAGACAGGCCTAGGCAATATTGAACAGTCTATAACGGCGTTAAATTTTAACCTGCAACGAGCCGCTGAATTGGTGAGCAACTTTAAACAAGTTGCGGTAGATAGGAGCACTGATGAAATAAAAGAGTTTGTTTTTTCAAGCTGGCTAGACGAGCTGTTAAGCAGTCTAATACCTATGCTAAAAAAGAACAATATATCGCTAGAGATGTGTTTGCCAGAGCAGCCTACAATAATCACAACTTGTAGCAGCAAACTAGCGCAAGTGATCAGTAACCTAGTAACCAATGCGGTTATTCACGGTTTTCCTGAAAGTGTCAATTTAACCGACAAAACACTTACCTTCACCCTGATAGAGCACAACCAACGTATCGAATTGACTATAGCTGACAATGGTATTGGCATTGAAGAAAAGTTCCAAAAAGAATTATTTGAACCTTTTTATACCACAAACCGTAGTCAAGGCAGTACAGGCTTAGGCTTGAGCATAGTTCGCAATATACTTACCGGCGCTTTGCTCGGCAATATCAAGGTGTCAAGCCAGATTGATCAAGGAACGAAATTCACCATCAGTTTACCTAAAGAAATAGAGGAGTAGAATAGTGGGTGTAAACTGCCCATTATTTGTAACACGGCTTAAGTAAATATTTATTATCATAGCAACTTCCACTGAACGCTACTTTGAAGTCATGTCAATACAATTAAGTGTAAGACCGCTATAACGTTATTGCCTGTCATGGGATGAATTATTGGTTAAGTGGATATATGTCTTCTACAATGCTTATAGTTGACGAAATCCTTTGAAAAGATTAGTGTCGACGAACCGCAGGCTTTCAATGGTTAACCAATTTAGCTCACTTTAGATACTAAAATTAAGAAACTAATGCTAATGTCCCAAAAAAATCAGATTGATACCAACATTGACTTTTTCGCAAGAAATTTAGATAAAACTCGGCGATTGTTTGCACTGCTCTGCCTTTTTCTATTAATACTTGCAACGGTCACTATGTTTTTCATTCGAGCACAATCTGGCTATGATGTAACGTCGATCATTCAAGCGGTATCGGTTATTATATTGGCGGCTATATTTTTGTATGTTTACCGCAATACATATTCGAGTATCGTTGGGATTGTAATTTTTATTATTGATATAATACTGCTTGGCATCGTCACTATTGATGAACAAGGACAGCCTATAATTATTATCTACTTTTTAACCCCCCTTCTTATTGCCTATTTATTTTTTTCCGCTAAAGTCGCTTTAATATGCTCTGCAATGGCTTACTTATTAATGAGCTTTTTATATTACTTGCGGTTTTTAGAACCATCCTCAGCAACTTTTCAGTATGAAATAATTACATTAATTTTCGCAGGTATTTCCTCCATTATTGGTTTACATGTAGTCGTGGGGTTTCGACATGATATTGAAAAAAAACTTATAGAAATAGCCCATACCGATGCATTAACTGGACTGCCAAATAGAATGCATTTCAATTCGAGAATAGCACAAGAAATTGAAAGGTCAAAAAGGGAAGATACTCACCTCTGCCTAGCCCTAATTGATTTGGATTACTTCAAAGAGATTAATGACTCTTATGGTCACGATGCAGGAGATGCTGCTTTAATCCACGTGAGCACGTTTATTAGCAATAGTCTTAGGTCACAAGACATACTCTGTCGATTTGGCGGTGATGAGTTAGCGTTAATTATACCAAATTCATCTGTGGAAACTGCAACTCAGATATTAGAACACTTACGAGGGAAGATCGAAAAGACTCAAGTTATATTTAATCATCATACTATTTCAATAACGGTAAGTATCGGTTATTCACTCTTAAGTGCTCCAAAAACAACTTATGAAAAACTCTATTCAATTGTCGATAAATGCTTGTATTTTTCAAAGAAAAATGGACGGAACCAAATATCAAATAAATATTTCGCAAGGGAAGACGAAGAGCAGCAACTAAAATAAGCGCTAACTTCAACAATGCAGATAGGGAACACCGGTCATAGATTGGTGTTAGCATACTACACGTCGTGACCATGCTTTTTAGGTGTTTCGTCGACAAGATTCAGCGTCATCGCCAAGGGGCATAAAGTTGGAGTTAGCTTGAAAAAAGAGAAATATTTAGTAGCAATATACTACATTTCCTATAAATAGTTGCACATATACCACATTAGAGAGGCCAGAATGAAGAGTTTTATTAATATCCTAACCATATTTCAATGTTTGTTAATTACTGGCTGTGTTTCATCTACTCAAAACAAGTCAGTCAGTGAATATGTTACAGCTCAAAAACATTCAGAAATCAAAAGTGAAATAATATATTGCTGCCAAACAATGGACCAAAAGCAACGCCGCCGATACCATCACCACCAGTAGGAAATCCAAACGACAGAAAATCAAGACCTAGCGTAAAGCTGTTCAAGTCAAGCAAGCTGCTATCAGAAAGGTCAAGATCTAAACTCCAAGATAGAATAGAATCTGCTGGAGCAGTTTCATCAACATATATACCAAGGGTAAAAGTGTCATTCAATTCTACTTCAATATCACACGCGCCAAAGTACAAAATCAAGTCTGCTTCAGCACTAAGATATGAAAGTGATGTTTCACTAATTTTCTTTTATGGCTTATCTGTTCGGATTGGAAACATTATTTATTGGTTTTTATAGATGTCAGCTCTTTAGAACGATAGTTTCAACTTTTACAAAAAAAGCCAATCACTTGAGTGACTGGCTTTAAAATTTTGGCATCACTTATTTAAAAGCTATTTACCCGTGTTTACATAACGTATACACAAACCCTGATTGCTAAATACCGAACGGTCATCTCGAAATACATCTCTCCACCCGTTCTTTTTACATTGGTTTTTATTCCGTGCAACTTCATAAAGATCAAGGCTAACAACTACCGGATCATGATCAGACATACGGTATGCATCGTCTGCGTAATAATTAGTGACATTATCAGGAGTATCAGATGATTTATTCTCAACATTGTAATCAAGAACAATCGGCTCATCAGCGTTGATATGCCACTCGGTCACGTCAACCACTCTAATCAAAGCTTTGTTATTAGCTAAGGCATGATCTAAATAACCTAAAAGGCCGCTAAAGCTATATGAATACGCTTCGTCACCACCAAAATGATTCACTAGATTGGTATATCCCGCCCCTTCTAATGCATTAATTGGATCTTCTTTAGCATAAGAATTTAAATCACCAATAATTAAGGTAGCTGTATCAGGGAACTGAGCATCTAAAAACGCACTTAGCGCCTGTGCAGCACGGGTACGAGTTAAATTACAATTACCTTGACCCGTCGTTGTATCATCGTCGCCTGCGCCACAACCTGAACCTTTAGATTTTAAGTGGTTAACACTGATAACTAGCGTTTCACCATTTTCAAGCAAAGCAAACTCTTGTACTAAAGCAGGACGGTTTTTAGTATCAACAAACAACGCACCATCTTCATCAGAGATAGAGTTACTGCTATCTAGAATTTGCGCCCCACCATTTAATGACACAACACTTGATTTATAAATAAAGGCAACGGTAATGGCATCTGTACCTATAGAGGTGCCGGGATTAACAATAGAATAGGTACCCTCGCCCATAATGGCATTGATTGCTGTAACCAAATCATCAATTGCTGAGCCTTCAGAGAAACCGTTATTTTCGATTTCCATTAAACCAACAATATCGGCGTTCATTGCCACAATTGCAGCCACTGTTTTAGCTTTTTGACGTTCAAATTCTAAATCGCTGTCAGCTCCGCGGCAACCAGAACTTGCCTTTGGTCCACAAACACTGCCAGAATCATCAATATTATTGAAGTAATTAAGCACATTTAAGCTAGCTACTTTCAAATTACCTAAGTTCAAGTCAGGTTCTGCAGTACGAGGGTTGGTGGCTACAAATGTAGGATCTTGAGTGGGTATAACACGGTAGTCACCGAAGGCAAAGTCCATAACACCTGTTAGTGATACTACTGAATCACCCATACGCAAAGTATTAGACGCCGACAATCCGCCAGAGGGGAACGCCACAACATCTGGATTTTGGTTGCTATCTCCATCATCTAACACTACACGATTCAGTGCGTTAGCAGCGGCTAAGTTATTCGCCTCATCTGAACCAGGAGCAAATAGATTAGTGGGTACAAACAAACGTTCAGTTGATAGTGTTGCTTGTCCATAACGTCCTAAGCCATAATTATCAGTGACAACCAAAGCTTGTACTGTAGACACTAACATACCTTCTAAAGATTCAGCTTGAGCTGCATCTGCAAAAGGTAGAGATAGAGCAGACTCTGTAGGCAATGCATTTCCAGTACTAATAACGTCAGGCGCTTCAGTTGCCGCTAACTGTGTGCGAGCAAAAAACTCTGAAACATCCCCAATCACACTCACAAGGCTTCCAACATCTGGTAGGTCACCATTGTAGGACACAAATATGCCTTCTGACGTTGAGGAGTCTGCATCAGAATCGGCATCTTCTTCTTGAACAAAGAAACCACTTATGCCTGTAGAAGAAGCAGTCACGATACCTTCTATAAGAACCGTTTCATTTTCAAATGGAGAATCGTATTCACTTCCTTGAACGTCATGAATAAACGTGATTTCGTCACAACAATCGCCTGGTCCTTCTCCGTCTCCGTCTCCACCAGCATTATGGCTACCAATACCATCAAAAGTATTGCTTGGGAATCCGTCCCACTCTACTGAAGGATCAAATGCATCGTCTAATATAGGGTCACCAGATGTGATATTAGCTTTTCTGACAATTGTACTGTTTTGCGTAGACACACCATTACCAGTCCAGGCGCTACCAGGATCTTCACCGACGCGACCAATTGAGTCGATAGGCACACCATCTTTCAATAATACTAATGCGTCATCTCCATTAAACCAGGTAACATTTGAGGTAATATCAGCCTCATCCAAAATAGCTGAATCCGCAGATGAGTTGGCTATAACATACACATCACCACCGGTAATAGCCCCCTTCAAACCTAACAAATTTGTTGGACCATCGATCAATTTTCTACCATTTGAATACAGCTCAACACTGTAGTTACCTGCAGCTAAGTCAATATCGGTTCCGTTGGGATTATATATTTCTATCGCTTTGTTATTGCTGCTTCCCTCGATATACTCAGAAAAGAACAATTCTCTTAAATCAATTTCATGTTGACCAAGCTCAGAGAAAGTATCTTGAGGCAAACCAATCCACTGAGTTGCGGGGTCAAATGCATCATCGATAACAGTGTCACCAGCAAAAACAGATGGTTTACGCACTAGCGTGTCATTTTGCGAAGTTGTGTCGCCTGAACCCCACCTTGAGCCAGGATCAGTTCCGACTTGGGCGAAAGAATCAACAACAACACCATCAACCGACAATGTATACGCATCGTTACCGTTGTGGTTAACACTGCCTGACTCTTGATCAGCTTTTGCTTTAAAGTCAGCATTGGCGCTAGTGTGAACAATTACATAAGTACCATTAGCAGGAATAGTACCTGTTAAGGCTATATTTGTTCCTGATGGACTACCGTTAGAAAAACGTGCAAGTGACACATTAGCTGTCGTTAAATCAACTGCTTGAGATGAGTTGTTATAAATTTCAATGGCTTTGTTATTACCGCTACCTTCAATATATTCGGAAATGAACAAGGTGATTGGTCCATCGCCGCCACTTCCATCGCCGCCACCATCGCCGCCGCCATCGCCGCCGCCATCGCCGCCGCCATCGCCGCCGCCATCTACATCACAATCAGCGACTGGATATAGGATTTCTACCCAGCTTTCATTATCAATGAAAGGATTTCTGTTACCTTGCAGCTGGTAGATTCTGTCATTACGTAACCGTTCTGCATCATCCACAGGATCAGCTACGTTCCAGGCGACTAATGTACATAACAAACCTAACTTACTTTCATCGGTTGTAGTTAATCGGTTAACTAAAACTAAATCGGGCGTAACATCCGACCCCGAACCTTCATAACGTGTATCCATATAAAACATCATACGGGCAACGTCACCTTTGACGTCATCTCTTGGCTCAAAAGAATCACCATCAACACGGTTAATATCACTTTCAGAGAGTGGGCCATCGCTGTTATCAAAATCTAAATTCCCACGTGAACTATTGATACTAATATCAGTCGGCCTTAAATGATGAATATCGGTACGAGCTTCGTATGAATCACTTGGAAACCCATGACTTTGAGGCCAAGAATGTTCACGGTTCCAATTGTCAGGATTATTACTAGCACTGCCACTACCGTTAGTTGATTTAGCTTGAGAACGACTGCTATACCATAAAATAACGTTATCGGTATTGGTTGGATCTTCATCGGTATAGGTCAACGACGTCCACACATCATCATAAGTTAAGTCTTTATGATCAGTGGAAATGATGCCAGTTATAGCAGCTTTTATTATTTCTGCAGAAGAGCCTAAATCTACCTCTGTTTGCGCCGCGGCATAATAAACGGCAGCATCATAAATACTGAGATCTACAACGATTGGAACATCTGGACAATTCGTACAAACGCTGCCACTGATAGTGCCTAAGTCTGGAACATCATCACCGCCGCCACCAAAAGATTGGCCGTTATTTGCACCACCTGCAGTCGCTAGAGCTGGAGCAACCCAACTAAAATCGCTATAAACAGAACCTGAACCAGAAAGCTGTAAAGAGTGCCCAACTGGTGTAGAGCCACTTTCGCTCTGCTCGATATCCACACTTAACATACTAGTGGCTGGCCCTTCAACGGCCGTAAAGGTACCTTCGTAGCTAAGAAATTGAATCACCTGCCCACTTGCATCAACTAATGCTACCCCGTCTGGCGAACCATTTTGAATTCCGGACGAAGGGCCATTTACAGTAACAAATCCGTATCCATTACTTTCGTCACCAACAACACCGCTTAAACTCAAAGTACCGTATGGTTTTAGTTGGCTAGATGAGCCATTGTAGAGAACAACCGTCATTCCAGAGAGGTCAGTTCCTGCAGGTGCCGCTACTTCAACCAACTCAGCCAAATCACCATCAATATTGTCATAGTGAATTTCGTTGATAAATACGTCAGTTGCAAACGCAGTTGCATTCAACGTCATGCAAATCGCAGATGCAGCCAACGTCTTTTTAATTAATGTTACCGATTCTTGTATCCCTGAACTTCGAAACGAGTGTTTAAGCCGACCGGCCTTCAAATATTTTCGCATATTAATTCTCCGTACTTGGTGTTGTTGTTTTTGTTAAATTAAATATCTTTGTAATTATTCTACTGCTAATTAGAAGCGCAAAACGAGGTGTTGAGCGTTTACTAAAACTTACGAAATATTAAGTACTTGAAATTGGGCAAGGGCAATTAAGCGGGGACTTGACAAAATCAGCATTATTATTTTTATTTTAATTGCTATTTATATTTACACTTATACTTATATTTATACTTACTGACTATAAGGTCATGTTTTTGTTTGCAGTTCAATGTTTACGACACAATGATTACTCCATAAATTATAATCAGTTAAAGCATTTGAATTACAAGTCGAGTTATAGTTGTAAACTAACCTGACGAAATGGTCAAGTTTTAATCTATTCCATTATGAATCGTGATGATAATTCAGGGGGATTTCTAAGTAAGTATTAAGATCTAACAAATGAAACAGAAGCCCTCTAAAAACGTATCCTATAGATGTATCTGTGTATTATATTCGATAAAGTATCGAATTTTTAATTACCGTGAATGCCATTGTTTCTAGTTTTAATTACACTTTTGTAAAAATATAAGATAATGACCAATTTAACTAACCAAATGGTCAACTATAAATTGATGTAAATGATTTATGAGCAGTTGATTCCCAATCTTTTGGGTCAATATATGATAACGAATAGATGTACAGTGCTATAGCTGGGATATTCGCAATGGAACAATATATATTCAGATAATAATTCCTTAAGAAACTTTATATATACAGTCGCTTCATGCATTGAAACCTGTATTAACTCAAAGCTACTCGACATCAATAGCGACAGTAAATATGGTCACTAACTGATGTATTGCTCATACAACGTTACCTGTTTGGATTTAGGGTCAAGTGCGGCTCTGGCAAGAGAAGAAACAAGTAGCACTGCTGTAATAGATGCGCATATTGGGGTAAGACAACACAGCGGTCGTTCATAATTAATTATGATATCCCTTCACCAGTAAGGTCACTGATTTCTAAAAGCAGATATATGGCTGAGTTGTGTATGTCTTAACAGGTACTATTTTGACACTTGACTATGATTAGACTCTGCTTTTAGCCTTTTATAGATACCTTCTTTTTTTAGTTTACGTAATGCTCCTTCGAGTGTTAGGGCAAGTTCAATGTGCTTTTTATGTAAAAATGGATAAGATGGATGCACATCAATAACCCCTATTTCTGTAATTCCTGATTCACTAAATTCAGTTGTTCTGATGAAGCGCGAAACCCTACTCTCAAGTTCAACAAATATATCTATTCGATTTTTGTACAACCTTTGTAACCCTTGATATGTTGTAGTTATAGCTGACAACTGTTCCGAATTTACGCTCATTTGTTTTTCTAGTTGTAACTGAGTATCAAGGGCCCCACGGACATATTCAACCCGATAAGGTATTTTATTAAAGCTACCCCAACTGTCGATGTTGTATATTGGAGTATTTGCGTAAGCTATGATACGAGTAACATTTATAGACTCTTCAACTCTAATTAAATTGGGGTATTTTTCATTGTAATTAAATATACGTTGAGGCTCACCATCAACCCTACCACTGTTACTCAGATACGAGCACCTTTTTAGTGGGCATATAATATAAGAAAACTCATAACCAAGTCTTCCAAAAGCTTCTGTGTAGAGTAATTCGTAAAATTTATATTGGGAATTTTTAGCTGGATCATGCCCAAAAGCCATAGTTATTGTTTTTTCTTCATTTGCTTTGCATATTAATGAATATTGAAAAAATATTAAAATAAAAAAACATTTCAGAAAAACAAAATTATTATTGGTCCTTCTCATAAATCTAATTTCTCATAACATTAAATATTTAAGGATATTACTAGACAAGAAAAATCCCTTATATTGATCGATATTTATCTATATCAACCAATGTAGTAATTTAACGTCCATATATCAATTATAAAGGAAGTTAATCCCCATAATTGTAATTATTATTCACTTTATTAAAGGCAACTCACAGCCTGATGAAGCTGACGTTAGGGTTAACTAGTTGCTAATGTCTCCAATGCGCACTATCGAGACACGTTCACATTTACCACATAGAAGACGTTAAGCATTACTGCTAAAATGCTTTTTAAGATTAGGTTTTGTATCGATAACGCCCTAATTGTTGACCAAGATCAGCGACGAAGGAGTAAAAGCCAACTAGGATTAATATAGCAATTAGAAGATTTTGTATAATTCGCGATTCAGAATAAATGATCTATAGTTATTTAATGTCCGTGCTACGTTAGTAGAAGATAAAATCGTCAATCAAGGAGTGTTCATTATGACTAAACCAGTTTTTCAACATCATGTTTATTATGGTGCGTTAATGTTGGACCAAAACCCTGGGGATACGACAAAAAAAGAAGCATATAGACTCATTACAGATGGCAAAAAAGTAAAAGCCCATAAAGCTGAGTTAAAACAAGTGTTAGATAGCAACAATGTTGCTCACGACATAACAGTTTACATTCTGAGTAACTCTTTGCAAGAAAACCAGATGAGTTATCTGCATTTATCAAAATGGAGAGAGCGACTGCAAAGGCTTGGTTACAAAATACATAATTCCCCTATTTGGAATAAAGACACATATGTATTGCCAGATGGCGCCAAACCGCTTCCTCCTTCTTATGACTACCGTTCTACAGGATCATAAAACATCTACCAAAAATTAAGAATATGATAAAAATGAGGCCTACAATCTGCTCCGTTTTTAGTTCTGAATTTATAGACGCAAGCTTAGTGCTATTTACTCATCCAAATCGACAAGAGTCTGATTTAGAGGAGCGACAAATTTATTGAATTGCTTATAGGGATGATATTAGACCAATACACAGCCAATTTTACGCAAGCCTCTCCGTAATTAAGCTGGTTTTTCTCTAATTTAGATCATCTATCAAAAAGAATAAACGCTGCCCATATTCATTATTATTCATGTCTTAGTGTGAGTTCGGTTGTGATCTTAACTGTGGTAAAAGCGAACTATGTAATCCATCTTTCAATGGCTGATTATGACTCAGTTGCCAAAAATTGATTTTAATCGCTTTTAAATTATGCTATGTACTTTGTTGTCTTGGCAATATTAATGATTAGTACAGTTATTTACAGAACTCCGAGTAAGTTAAAGATAATAAAAATAATTTATACCAATTAACTTGGGATAAACGAACCTATATAATAACATTACAAGACGTGCCAATATGTTTAACTAACGATTCATTAGAAAATATATGGGAAAACTTTTGAAGTTAACTTCTGCTTTGCGCACTGAGAAGTCGTTAGGATATCTTTTGAAATATCGAATTTCTAAAGTAAAACTAAAATTTCATACACTGGAGTGCTCAAAGGGATGTAGTTACAACTTAACGGTCTAAAGTTTGAGAAAAAAACACTTCAATATTACGCTCACAATTTCAAGTTATAGCAGACTCTCGACTTCTAAATAGTATTGTACATCGCGAATCGTTACAGTTTACCCACCCTATTGGTGAGTGATTTTTTATATTCGAGTTTACAGGCATTATATACGCTTTCTGATATTTCGTTACCAAAACATCGAGTGTGAATAAATTCACCTTTTATTTCATAGACACTTGAATTGTACAGTATATATTTTATTTCATGTTTGCCTTTTACCATAGCAGGAAAGTTTGAAAAGGATTCTAATTTTGCCAGCTTACTCATCATTTGATCTAAACAGGATATGTCGAATTGAAACTCAGAAACATGATGACCAACATATTCTTCTTCAGAGTAGCCTAATACATTTAATTCATGCTCGTTAGCATATTTAATTATGCCTTCAGGTGAAACCGCGTGAATACCAATATTTGAATTTTTAATAAAATCTAAAGCATTTTCTATAAGCATTCGTTTAGCCACCTTAATTATCTTCTTCAATACCAAGTATATTCAATATTTTTTGAAGTGGCCAACTGATTTTGGCCACAGGTTTTATTCAGTCAGTTAATTTCTCCAACATCTTTGGTGTTGCCTCTTCATGGCATCCCTTGTAGATTAATATGAAATTCATGTCAGCTCTATGAACTAAAAGTTGATCTTCATATTCAGAAGCTATTAGAAAGTTTATTTTAGATAAGTTTTAATATGGGCAATTATTACCTGCAAAATATTTCAACCTAAATCCATTAAGTAAAAGACTTTATGGACTAAAAACTACGGGGAACAATATTTGAAGTAATAATCTCAATTGAG
>Ga0209081_1000031_pt1 | contig 69434 bp, 56 predicted proteins | sample GOMGulsemesocosm_4_FD_184636 | JGI IMG/M metagenome (GOLD analysis project Ga0209081, IMG submission 184636) | Methane-oxidizing microbial communities from mesocosms in the Gulf of Mexico - GOM15B Gulf of Mexico (SPAdes) (version 2) | ecosystem: Environmental > Aquatic > Marine > Cold seeps... | reverse complement strand
TCAAAAAAAGATGCTGCAAAACTCTCTGTATATGATGGTGGCAGCACCCAGTGGCGTAAAAAAGGCCACGGCGCACATTGAACACATTGCCAAAAGCCACAGCCGCGAAGGTTACGGCGTTAAACCGGAGCTCTATGACTTATGGCTAAGCTGTTTACTTGAAACTGTGGAAGAATTTGACGACGAGCATGAGCCTGTAGTGGAATCTGCTTGGCAACAGACACTGGAACACGGTATCGAATTGATGAAATCGCAATACTGAATACACTGATAAGACGCACATAAAAAAGCCGGGCATTGTTGATGCCCGGCTTTTTTATTGCTCCCGATGCAATACTAAGCCTCGACTAAGCCGCCAAAACGTTCATAAAAATGCGCATCAGCCCTTGGTAACTTACCATCAGCATTCTCCATCAAACCAAGCAAATACTGCTCGGCTCCCACATAAGTGGCTCGGTAGATGTTGGAGGTTAAATTCAAGGCCGCTTTGCCCGCCCAATCTCCGGGCAACAAATCATCGGGTAAGTCGGTGTCTTTCAGGAGAATGCGTCGATATTCGTGAATGAGCAGCGTTCGCAGCTGGAAACACTGCTCAGGCTCAAGAGATTTTGATTTGTTAACAGCCGCCATAACCGGTCGGAAACGTGTTAGAAAATCGCTATAGCGTGTTTCGAGCTCATCCAGGTTCCAGCAAGTTTGAGACATTTGCTTAAGCACCTTCTGAGACGCCAGCTCTTCAGAGTGGGCATTCATCACAACCACCTTGTCGACAACCCCTAGCTCCTGCAAGGTTTCGTCGAGGGAACGCCTGTCCGCGCCAGGGCGTGCCAACACGCCCGATGTTAAAGCTCCGTACCCCAACCAACGCAATTCCCGAATTAATTCATCCCGCTCACCTTCAACAAAGGCTGGCATCAGCAAGGTCCATTGACCGTCCCATTTTTCACGATGGGCGGAGTAGATACGGCGAGCCGTTTTCTGGTATTGGCGAAGTCCAAACTCGGTAAAACTGTAATAACTGCGGCGCCCAATTTGCACTGAGCTCAACCAATTATCTTGAATTAAGCGATACACAGAAGTGCGCACTAGCCGTTGATTGAGACCAAAAGGCTTGAGGGCTTCAATTAAGCTTCCAAGCCAAACTGATCCACCATGCTGGGCAATGGAATCGCCAAAAATACTGACAATGAGTGACCCCCCTCTCATCGGGCGCTGCGATTGAAAATCGGTCAACAAACTTTCAATACATTTCAGTTTGGCCATATATTAAGGTATTCCTGTATCAATTTTCGCAGGGGGGATTCTACGGGTGAGGAAGGGCTCTGGCAAACATAGCGGCAGTATACGCCACCATTTTGCCCTTGCTTATAATGAGAACTGTGCGTTTTTGCGGTGCTGACTTGGGGATATGCCGAACTGCGCTTTAAAACAACGACCGAAATGAGACGCGTCATTAAAGCCCCACTGAAAAGCAATTTCCGTGGCCGTAAAGGCATTCATTTCAGGGTTTTCGAGACAATTCCGACAGCCCTCTAGGCGCTGTAGCTGTATATAACGCCCTACTGACGTGTCTTCGGGCTTGAACAGCATGTGCAAGTATCGAGTACTAATTCCCTGAGCTTGAGCAATCATGTCAGGTGATAGCTGGGGGTCTTTCAAATGCTTGTAGATAAAGTTTTTTACGCGGTAGATATATTCAACCCGAGGGCTGCGATCCAAGCGTTGGCTCTGAGGCGTATTAAAGCTGAGAGAGGTCACCAAGAGGTCAAGAATATTAGCTTCTAGACGCTGCAGCAAAGCAGGGTCAAAGTCATCAATTCGCTTTAACAATGACAAAACGAACTGGCTCAATAAACCGTTTGAACCTTGATTAGCCGCCATACGCTGCCCCAAATATTGCTCTGGGTCGCGCAATTGCGCTTGTAGGACATGATGAGGGATGGCGAGAATTGCCTGCCCGTAATGAGCGGGAAATTGCAATTCATAGGGTTCTGTAGCGCTGGCTAAAACAAAATCACCTGGTAGTAAGGTTGCCTCTCGGCCACGCTGAGAAAAGATTCCAGCGCCCTCTATTTGAAATTTCACCAAATAGAAATCGTCGCTCACCTTGCCAATATGCGTTTTACGCCGATACACATTCAAGGGGGCACTCTGCACTTGCGCCAGATGCATGGTTTCGAGTGAGCTGGTCTCGAGGTAACCACCAAAATCGGTGCTTAACTTCCCTGCCATTTCACAATCAACTGGGCTGAAAGCCTGACACACAGCCTGGTTCCAGGATTCAAATTGATCGAGAACAGACACTTGACTTGAAGGGCTGGCAATAATCATAGAACGCTTCCTCTATCAGACTGCTAGAATAGCGAGAATCCTCCAAACATGCCAGCTAAGTGCTCACAGCACTTGATACGCGATAACAGGCGGCTTGCTGAATTTACGAGTCATTTATAATTGCTCTGGTGACAACGCCCCGTGAACCCTGCTCACCCAGCGGCGGCAAGGAACAAAAACCTCATATCTCCATCAAAGACCACTAACGTTGGTCAAAGTCTACAACCACCTTGTCAGATATCGGATGAGCCTGACAACTCAAAATATACCCCGCCGCAATCTCATGGGGTTCTAGTCCGTGTGTAACATCCATATCGACCTCCCCCTCAACGAGTTTACACTTGCAGGTAGAGCACACCCCGGCCTTGCAAGAATAGGGCAGCTCCACACCATTATTCATGCCGGCATCTAGAATATTTTCGCCAACTGCGGCCAAGTCGAACTGAATAGCACGTCCGTCAGCTTTTAGAGTGACTCTACTGGTTTTCTCTTCACCATATTCCTGAACTCGCTGGTGGGCTTTGTCCATACGCACCTGGGAATCTTCTGAAGAACTGGCAAATAGCTCGTAGTGAATTTGAGTATCTTCCAGGCCCTCAATACGGAAGCCTCGAGAGATTTCCGACATCATAGATTCCGGACCACAGATGAAGGCCTCATCTGTCTTATTAATATCAATTAAGCGGTTCTTTTGCAGCAAATAACCTTTCTTATTATCAATTCGTCCATTCAGTAACTCAGAGCCTTGATCTTCCATGCTCATTATATTGATCCATTGGAATCGCTCCAAATAAGCATTTTTTACAAAGCTAAGTTCTTCCTTGAACATCACAGAGTTGCTACGGCGATTGCCATAAATTAGCGTAACTTGACTATGAGGCTCCGTACTTAATACAGACTTTATAATCGAGAGCATTGGCGTGATGCCGCTACCCACCGCCAAACACATATAACTTTTTTGCTGATCTTCATGCAAAGGAGTGCAAAAGTTGCCCTGTGGGGGCATCACTTCAATGCTGTCTCCCGGCTTAAAATTGTCGTTCGCGTAATTCGAAAACAGGCCGTTGTTGACGCGCTTAATACCAACGCGGATATGGCCATCGTTCACCCCAGAACAAATGGAATAAGATCGACGAACGTCCTCACCATTAATTTTGGCTTTCAGAGTTAAAAACTGCCCAGGAGAAAAACGAAATTTCTCCTCAAGCGCCTCTGGAACGGCTAGTGCAATACACACTGCAGTCTCGGTTTCTGGTTTCACATCAGAAATCGATAATGAATAAAAACTTGTATCGGGCATAGTGCCACCTGTTGTTTTTCAGCTTATAGTTTTTTGAAGTAATCGAAGGGCTCGAAGCAATCGTCACACTGAAATAGTGCCTTGCAGGCCGTCGATGCAAATTCACTCACTCTATGAGTATCAACAGAGCCGCAGCGAGGACAGCGAACGCCATATTCCGGCGTTTCTCGCCCAGACTGTTCGAGCGCATCATTTGGCGCGGCAATACCATAGGCCCGCAGTTCCGCCCGCCCTTTGTCAGTCATCCAATCAGTGGTCCACGCTGGAGAAAGCTGGGTTTCCACGGAGAAGTGAGCAATGCCATTTCCCCGCAGCGCAATTTCAATGTCCTCACGCATTACATCCATCGCAGGGCAGCCAGAATAAGTCGGTGTAATGGTGACCGTTATTCTTCCGTCCTCACGCTGCACATCGCGCAACACACCCATATCCCACAATGAAAGCACTGGAATCTCTGGGTCTTTGACCTCATCTAAAATGTTCCACAAGTCTAGGCACAGCGAGTTGCGTCGAAATAACTCTCGCTCGTACTGCTCTTGGCGCATCGCGGGAATACGTTGCATTCACTCACCACTGACTATTGGGATAGCAGCGATGTACGTGCTGCAATTCAGTCAACAAGTGGCCTAAGTTTTCCGTATGATAACCTTCTCGACCTCCTCGAACCGCCCACTCCGTCGTTGGTACAGTCAGAGTTGCTGCCGTCAAAATTTCTGAAACTTCAGCCAGCCACTGATCCTTGAATAAGGACGCATCAACAGCAATTTCTGCCTTGATTAAGCTTTGCTCCAATAGATCGTGTTCAAATAATTCATCCGTGTAGCCCCAGATATCGTCAACCGCCGCTTGTAGCCGCTGATGACTTTCCTCGGTGCCATCGCCTAAACGAAGTACCCAATCTTTACTACGGCGCAAATGATAACGGGTTTCTTTGACGCCCTTGGCCGCGATCGCTGCCAGAGTCTCGTCTTTAGAATTCATCAGCGCTGACAAATAATGACTGTGGTAGACATCCAGCATTAACTGGCGCGCGGTGCTGTAGGCAAAATCTCCACGAGGCAGCTCATTGATCAGGTGATTTTGAAATTCCCGTTCGCTGCGCAAGTAAGCGAAATCATCTTCCGTTTTATCATTGCCCGTCAGATCAGCTGCGTAGGTATAGTACATCCGCGAACGCCCGATGAAATCCAGCGCAACATTGCCCTGAGCAATATCTTCCTCCAGAAAAGGACCGTGGCTCACCCACTCAGAAATTCGGTGGCCTAACACCAGTGCATCGTCACCCAAACGCACAGCGTAGGTAATGATTGCTTGTTTTAATTCGTCGTGCATTACGTCACTCTCTTTTTTAACTCGTTGACACTCATAACACTCACTCCCCAACTACATATTGTTCACTTCTTTGGGGAGTGGATAATAGGTAGCATGACGGTAGGGTTTGTCGTCAGAGGGATCGAAGAAGCAATCACTGTCGTCTTCCTGTGAGGCACAAATATCACCCGACTTCACCACCCAAATACTCACACCCTCACTGCGACGGGTGTAACAATCACGCGCATACTCCAAAGCTTGCTCACGATTTACAGCGTGTAAACTACCCACGTGTTTGTGATCTAAGCCTCGCGCCGAACGAATAAATACTTCAAACAGTTCTAGGTTTTCTACAGACATAGTTTTCTCCAGCAATATTGACAGCAAGCTACTTAGGCGGCCTTTTCGGCACGACGAGCTTTTAGTTTTTCGTCATAAGCAATTTGAGCATCTCGCACCCAAGCGCCCTCTTCATGAGCCTTCACGTGGTGCTGAATTCGTTGGCGATTGCAATGACCGTTGCCATTAATGACACTTTTAAATTCTTCCCAATCAATTTCACCGCTGTCGTAATGACCGCGTGATTCATTCCACTGGAGTGATTTATCAGGGTGCTCTAACCCTAAATATTCAATTTGCGGCACAGTTTGATCAATGAATTTTTGACGCAAATCGTCATTGGTTTCGCGCTTTATTTTCCATTTCATCGACTTTGCCGAATGGGCCGACTCTGAATCATGAGGGCCAAACATCATTAGGGAAGGCCAGTAGAATCGATTCAAGGAATCTTGTGCCATTTGTTTTTGCGCCGGCGAACCTTTCGCCAACTCAATCATAATTTGGTAGCCCTGGCGCTGATGGAAACTCTCCTCCTTACATATGCGAATCATGCCGCGCGCGTAAGGGCCGTAGGACGTTCTCTGCAACGAAACTTGGTTGCAAATTGCCGCGCCGTCAACCAACCAGCCAATTGCGCCGATATCACCCCAAGTTTGCGTAGGGTAGTTGAAAATAGAGGCATACTTGGCGCTGCCGTCCTGCAGGGCCGCGATTAGCTCCGCTCGAGAGATGCCTAAAGACTCTGTCGCACTGTATAAATACAGACCGTGACCCGCCTCATCCTGCACCTTAGCCAGCAGCACAGCCTTACGCCGCAGTGACGGTGCGCGCGTTATCCAATTGCCCTCAGGTTGCATACCGATAATTTCAGAATGCGCATGTTGGGAAATCTGACGAATTAGGTTTTTCCGGTAGCCTGCCGGCATCCAGTCTTTGGGTTCGATTTTTTGCTCTGCATCTACGCGGGCCTGAAATTTTTCTTCCAAGGCGGCAAGTTCTTCGCTCTGATTAATCGTTGTCATGTTTGGCTTCTCTGAAGACGACAAGGGGTATTTCTGTTATCAAGTGACTTAATGATACGCAATTATCAAAATAAATCAATATTTATGTATCATTTAATTGGGCGCGTGAGCGCCCACCAAGGCGTTAAACCCGCTCGATGATCAAGGCAATGCCCTGACCCACACCAATACACATGGTGCATAGCGCGTAGCGGCCCTGAGTGCGGTGCAGCTGATACATTGCGGTGGTCACTAGGCGGGCTCCACTCATTCCTAGAGGGTGACCCAGCGCAATGGCGCCGCCATTAGGGTTCACATGAGCAGCATCATCCTTCAGCCCCAATTCACGCATGACAGCCAAACCCTGAGCGGCAAAGGCCTCATTTAGCTCAATGACGTCCATATCGGCCAAGCTCAAACCCGCCTTCTCCAGAACCTTTCGAGTTGCGGGCACCGGCCCAATCCCCATGATCCGAGGATCAACCCCCGCGGTGGCCATCGCAATCACCTTTGCCTTTGGCGTCAGACCATAGGTGTCTGCGGCAGCAGCAGAGGCCAACAATAAGGCGCAGGCGCCATCGTTCACGCCCGATGCATTGCCCGCAGTCACCGAGCCCGAATCGCGAAATGGGGTGCGAAGTTTATTTAAAGCCTCAAGCGTTGTTTCGGCTCGCGGATGCTCATCGGTGTCCATCACAATGGGGTCGCCCTTGCGACGCGGAATGCTAACGGGAACAATTTCTTCTGCAAAAATACCGCTCGCCTGGGCCACTGCGGTTTTTTGCTGACTGCTAAAAGCAAACTTGTCTTGGTCTTGCCGAGATATCCCATAATCGGCCGCCACGTTTTCGGCCGTTTCCGGCATAGAATCTATACCGTACTGGGCTTTTAACTGCGAGTTAACGAAGCGCCAACCAATGGTTGTGTCAAAAATTTCTGCTCGGCGACTGTAGGCCGCATCAGCTTTTGGCATCACCAGAGGAGCGCGCGACATAGACTCAACACCCCCAGCAATCATCAACTCTGCCTCGCCAGTTTTAATAGCCCGAGCCGAAAGGCCCACGGCGTCCATACCACTGCCACACAAACGATTAACCGTAGTGCCCGGCACCTGAATAGGCAGCCCAGCCAAGAGCGCACTCATGCGAGCAACATTGCGATTGTCTTCGCCCGCCTGATTCGCACAGCCATATATAAGGTCGTCTACCGTGTCCCAGTTCACACCAGGGTTACGCTCTTGCAGAGCCCGCAGGGGAATGGCCCCAAGATCGTCAGGGCGAATGGAGGCCAAGGCGCCCGCGTAGCGGCCAATAGGGGTACGAACGGCATCGCAGATATATGCGTCTCTCAATAGAGTCATGGTTTTTCTCTCAGTAATTGAATAGTTTGTCTACCTAGCAGGCTGTCAGAACAGTGCGCTAGCTGGGTAATACCGTGCTATTTATGCGGTAGGATTTCCCACGAAAATAAGCAATCTCTTCGCCGCTTTCGTTGCTGACAGTGACATCATAGAGGCCAGTGCGGCCAGCCAAGTGTCTCTCAACGGCAAGCGCGCTTAGCGTTTCTCCCTCGCGCCCAGGTCGCACATAATCAATTGAGCAAGCTTGCCCCACCGTGCTGACATTGCGACTATTGCAGGCAAAAGCGAACGCTGAATCTGCCAGGGAAAAAATGAAACCGCCATGACAGGTGGAATACCCATTGAGCATGTCGCGACGAACTTTCATCGTCATTACGGCGCGACCAGGCTCAATGCTTTCTAACTTTATTCCCAATGCCTGTGAAGCATTGTCGGCGCTGTACATGCTGTCGCCACACGCCGCCGCCAGCGCCGCTGGGCTCATTAAACTTTCTTTCATCGCAGATTCCAGTTTAATTACTGCCCCTTAAATACAGCTGGGCGTTTTGCCATAAAGGCGGCAACGCCTTCGCGGTAATCTTCGGTTTGACCCGCCTGCCGCATGTAGTCTTTTTCCAATTCCAGCTGCTCATCCAGAGAGTTAGCCGTGGAGGCTTTTAGTGCTCGCTTGATCAAAGACAAACCTTTAGTTGGCTGTGTCGCCAAATGCGCCGCCAAAGCTCGACTTTCGGCTTCCAGCTTATCGTCATCTAAGCACTGCCAGATCAGCCCCCATTGCTCCGCCTTTTCAGCGGACAATTTGTCGCCTAGAAGCGCCATGCCTTTAGCGCGAGCCATGCCGACAAGGCGCGGCAGCACCCAGGTGCTGCCGGAATCGGGAATAACACCAATTTTGCAAAATGCTTGGATAAAGCTGGCGGAGCGCGCAGCCAAAACAATGTCAGCCGCTAGCGCGAAACTCGAGCCCGCCCCCGCCGCCACGCCGTTAACGGCGCAAATTACTGGCATATCAAGAGAGGTAATGGCACGGATCAGGGGGTTGTAATTCATCTCAACCGACTCCCCCAAGTCTGGAGCCTCACCATCGGCGGAAACACTGCGGTCACCCAAATCCTGACCCGCACAAAAGGCACGCCCCTTACCCGTAATCAACAAACAACGAATCTCGGAATTGCAGCGAACCTCTTTCAGCGCTTCGCGAATTTCTCGGTGCATATCAGTATTGAAGCTATTAAATTTCTCGGGTCGATTCAGGGTTAGCAAGGCAACACCGGCCTCGATGGAAAACTCAATGGTCGTAAAATTCATAGCCCTAGTATCCTGTATAGATAGGTTTGCATTTTTCGAGGAGGGCGGTGGTGCCCTCGCGGCGATCATCTGTAGCGGCGAGTTCTGTAAGCCCCTTCGCGCTTATGCGGTAGGCCCACTTAAAACTGAACCTTGGAACGGCACTATAGCGCATCGACAAGGAAGCGAACTATAGCACCGCAAGATACAAACAGACAATTAAAATGAATATTTTTGTATCACTTTGTGATATAAAAGGAAAATAATTAGTCGTGTAAACTGTATGAATTCGAACAATCCTCACAATTTAATTGTTTATATTCAATAGCTTATAAAACAAGCCAACAAGCAAGCCCAGATATAAATTGAGGACTCAGTAATGCAAGTTTACAGTATTGACGGTATCACACCGGTTATTGACCCCGCAGCTTACGTCCACCCCACCGCCGTGTTGATTGGCGATGTGATTGTTGGCCCTCATTGCTACCTAGGCCCCAACGCGGTGTTGCGCGGAGACTTTGGGCGACTGGTTCTAGAAGAGGGCGCAAACCTACAAGACACTTGTGTTATGCACGGGTTTCCCGGCACAGATACGGTTGTGGAAAAAAATGGCCATATTGGTCACGGCGCGGTGCTACACGGGTGTCATATTGGCAAAAATTGCTTGGTCGGTATGAATGCAGTCATTATGGATGGCGCTGTAATAGGCGAGGAATCTATCGTTGCGGCATGCGCCTTTGTCAAAGCCAAATTTGACTGCCCTCCTCGCTCGATGCTCGTTGGCAGCCCGGCAAAAATATTGCGCCAAGTAAGTGATAAAGAAATCGCCTGGAAGTCCCAGGGCACAGCTGAGTACCAACAATTAGCGCTGCGCAGCAAGATGACACTAAAAAAGGTAGAACCACTGACAGAGCCTGAACTCAATCGGCCGCGGATAGACCTTAAATCCTATCAACCACTGTACAAGACCCAGCGCTAGCGGGCTTGGCAACAAAAACTACTTCCTAACATTTATTTTTGGAGGTGTTTTCTTCCTCCGGTGTTATACACTATACCCAAGCGCAAATAGAATCTTTTAAAGCGCCCAAGCGAATGCCTTACCGGCAAGGTAACCGAGATGACGGTGGCAGATACCCACTCCATAAACCGCCCCCCTATAAATAAAGACGGTGTACGCGTAGCTCGGGGGCCGCATGGCAGCTGTGATATGAAAAACAAGGGCGCCCCGTTTTTACAAACCATGTTTCGCGACAACAACGCCAGCCTGTTGCGGTTTTTGAGCCGGAAGCTGTCAGAGCCTCACGAGGCAGAGGATATTGCCCAAGACGCCTATCATAATCTGCTGCGCATGAACCCGCCGGTTGAGCTGGATAATGCTAGAGCCTACCTGTTCCAAACTGCGGCCAACTTGGCCCTAAACCGTATGCGTAAAATCAGACGGCAATACCACCATGCACAAACAGTGCTGGCAGAAGCCGACGGCGATAGTGGGCTAACCACCACCTCGCCTGAACAGGTCGCCTCTGCACAAATTGAACTAGGCCGGGTATTAGCCTCAATTGATCAGCTACCCGACAAGTGCCGGCGCGCGTTCCTAATGAGCCGCTCTGAACACAAAAACTACACTGAAATCAGCCAGGCCTTAGAGGTTTCGGTGAGTACTGTAGAGAAATACATCATAAAAGCCCTTCAGCACCTTCGGAAACAATTGGCCGATGATGTAACATCAAGCAGCGGCCGCACACTAGGAGCAAAATCCAAATAAGCTTGAGGCCTTTAAAGCCTGTGGTGTTATAGGATTAACAGCGATATTTATTTTTAATTGTAATGAACTGCGAAAAGCAGTATTTGAGTTTACTGATGACCGATACAACACTTAATGAGACAAGCAAGCAGACCGCGACAGAGTGGCTAGTGAAGCTGCAGTCTCCTCATCTAACTGAGACTCAGCAGCAAAGCTTCTTTGCTTGGCTCGATCAAGCGCCAGAGCATCAAACGGCCTATATTGAAGCCGAGTCGCTGTGGGAAAGCCTAGCCGCGCTCGAGCAATTGCCGCCAACGGCCGCTGACATCATCAACTTAAAACCTGTCGCTCGCCCCTGGTACTCTAGGCCACAAGCAGTCGCAGCCTCTCTAGTGGGGATAGTCGCACTACTATTTTTACAATTTATGCCCACAGCCGGTAATACTGAATATCAAACCGCTATTGGAGAACAACGTAAACTGATCCTGGACGATGGGTCTCGCATTCACCTCAATACCCACTCCACACTGCGCGTGAATTTTCAGAGCGACAAACGCCTTGTCACAATGATAAAAGGCGAAGCATTTTTTGATGTTAGCAAAGACGCCCAACGCCCATTTGTCATCGAAACACCCGAAGGCTTAGTGCGGGTATTGGGTACAAGCTTTAACATTCGAATCGACAACACAAAAACTATTGTTGCCGTTGTAGAAGGTAAAGTTGGCGTTGCACCACTCGCGGCGGCCAATGAAGTGGCCTCACCTGTATTTGAACCCCTTATAACTCTCACAGCCAACCAACAGCTTGTTCTTGCCGATGGCAACATAAATGAACACGCCAGTAGCGTAGACGCCATCGCGGCCACCACATGGCGACAAGGCAAACAAATATACAACGGGGTAGCACTCGCCGAAGTCATTCGAGATTTAAACCGTTATTATGTCGGTGAAGTTAAATTAGACGATCCCGCTATGGAAGATATTCAAGCTGTCGCGGTTCTAGATTTGCGAGACAGGGCCAGTGCCATTGCCGCATTAGAGTCCACCTTTAACGTTATAGCCGTACAAAAATCACCAGAGTTAATCGTGCTACATTCGGCGAAATAGTGTTAGCATCTCGTTCTTAGTCGCTCGATAGAAGCGACTTAAATAATAACAATTCGAGCTGATGCGATGCACAAAAAGGGACTGCATATTGCAGTGTTCCTAACACTTTACTTTTTTTGCAGCACCACTGCCGTCGCTGCGAAATTCCTAGTGCCTTTTAATCTGCCCGCAGGCCCTCTTTCTGACGCCCTCATTCAATTTGCAAAGCAATCTGAAGTATCTTTGCTCGTATCAAAAGCGGCCGTCTCCAATCTGACCATCAATAATATTCAAGGTGTGATGACGCTGACCCAAGCTCTGGATCGCTTACTGGAAAACACTGAGCTGAGCTATAAATTCATTGATCGAAATACCGTCTCAATCTCAGTAGCGCCAACGCTTGCGGCCGAAAACTTGGAGCACAGCAGTGCAGGCGATTCCGTAAACCAAGCCACTGAAACCTCCTATACCATTGAGGAAATTATCGTTACGGCCGGCAGGAGGGTAGAAAACTTACAAAAAGTCCCCATTGCCGTTTCTGTTCTGAACGGAACCAGCTTACAGGTCAGCGACATAAAGGACCTTACGGATATCGCGAGTCGAGCACCCGGTCTTACGGTTTCGTCGTTTAGCTTGGGGCAACCCTCTATTCATATGCGCGGCATAGGATCAAATGACGACGGCGCCGCCATGGACAGTTCGGTAGTGGTATTTTTGGACGACGTTTATGTGGGAAGAATGAGCACCATAGACTTAAGTGTCATGGACCTACAACAAGTAGAAGTGTTGCGCGGTCCTCAAGGAACGCTCTATGGAAAAAATGCCATCGGCGGAGCCATCAAATTAATCAGCAAAGAACCCACCAGCGAACCTGAAGCTCGCCTGAGACTTACAGCGGGTAATTATCAGGCGCGCGGGCTTAATTTTTTGGTTAACGGGCCCCTTAGCGAACACTGGCAAGGGCGCGTATCACTCGATGCCAGACAGCAAGACGGCTGGCAAAAAAATGTAATTCTTGGTGGCGAAAAACAGCACGACGAGGAAAAATGGGGACTTCGCAGCCAATTGAAAAACACCGCAAGCGACACCTTCGACGCTCTGTGGAGTTTCGACTTCAGCGGTGACAATCGAAACTCTACCGGACGCATTCCCGTGCGCGGAGGCGTTCCCATCCGCATACTTGATGACTTGGGCCAGCGCATTCCTGAAGTGAATAGCGCGGGTAATATTGTTCAGGACGCCAATGGCCAGACAATCTACGCCACCGCTTTACCCACTAGCATATTCCAGCAGCTGGGCGGCGATCCACGGCATGCCACCAACGAAAAGCAAGGTTTTACTGACCGAAAGATTTGGGGCTTGAATCAGCGAATAAGCAACTCCACCCACTCGGGAAATTGGATATCCATCACGGCTTACCGCGACAGCGATTTCGGCTGGTACGAAGATTCAATTGGCATTCCCAGCTTTGTCAGCGATCAAGGGGTTACCACCCTTGTGGATGAGACTCACAAACAATTCTCACAAGAAATACGCTGGACCTCAGACATTTCCTTAACTAAGGCCGCTCCCGAGGACAAATCACTCTCCTATGTGTTGGGAATGTACTACCTGTATGAACGCACCGATCGCTTGGAAGAGTTTAGCTTCAGCGATACAAGCGCCCGTACAGCCCAGAGCAACCATACCAACAGCTACGCAATTCTTGGTCAGCTGGACTACCAGCTCGCCACACGCACGATACTCACTCTGGGGGGACGCTATAATCGAGACACGAAGAGGCTCAGCCAAGAATCACTCAACGGTGGCTCCCCTGCGATTATTCTCGAATCCTTTCAACTTTCTTCTAGAGAAACCTGGCAAGATTTCTCTCCCAGGCTTGCGCTCTCCTACACTTCCAGCAACGACCAATTGCTGTATGGCGCCATTTCCAGAGGCATGAAAAGCGGTGGTTTCCAAGGCGCCCCTAGCACTCTGGCCATTGCACAACGCGTCATCGACCCTGAGTCGGCTTGGGCCTATGAGCTAGGGTTTAAATCACAGTGGCTGCAAGATCGCCTGCGCTTGAACCTGGCGGCCTTTTACACCGACTACCAAGATTTGCAGGTCGTACAATTCCAAACCATCGACAATTTTGGACAATTTCAAACCGACAATGCAGCGTCTGCCACCCTGCAAGGGCTAGAGTTTGAATTCGATGCCTACCTCTCAAGTGCCCTCAGTATCTCCGGTTCTTACGCCTATTTAGACGCAACTTACGACAGTTTCGATGATTTAGGCGGCCGCGATTTTACCGGAAATCATCTGCGACAAGCGCCCAAACACACCGCAACACTGGCTCTCGAGTACGAAATTCCTATTCCATCGGGAGCGCTGAACCTGCATGCAGACTACCGATACCAGTCGAAAAGCTTTCGCGAACCTGACAACAGTATCACCCAGCAACCTGCCTACCAATTGGTCGACGCAAGCCTGAGTTATCGTGCGAGTAATAATCAGTGGGAGGCAAGCCTCTGGGCTAAAAATGCCCTGGACGAGGAATACATTGCCCACTTATATGTACTGGGCGGAAATGACTACGCAAATTTTGGTATTCCTCGCACCTACGGCATTACCCTCAGCATGAACTTCCAATGATATTAAATTTGGCGGCTGGCCTGAATTGCCATATATTTTGTGACTTGCACTAACGATACAAAAATATTTATACTTTTATTGAGGTGTATCATATTTGCGGTGTTTAACAACTATCACTGCCTCGCAATACGGCAGCACTTTTTATCGCCATTCGAGGCACTGGCACCTTATAAGGCATCAATGACGTACACATACTAAGAAACTACCAGAGCGCCTAAACGTGCTCTTTTTTCATTACAAGGCGATTCACATGGGCGCGAGCAGCAGCACTACAGCAAATTCAGAGTTCCTCGATAATACCTTAGATCGCGGGGGAATTAGCGCCGCACAGATGATGATTATAGCTATCGCATTAATATTAAATATTGTGGATGGCTATGATGTAACCGCAATGGCTTTTACGGCGCACAGCATCGGTGAGGCCTTGAGTATTTCCCCCGCTCATTTAGGGATTCTGTTTAGCGTAGCTCTGGCAGGAATGATGGTCGGCGCCATGTTTATTGCCCCTTTTTCCGACATGATCGGGCGAAGAAAAATGCTGCTTATCAGTGTTACCTTTATTGGCATAAGTGTCATTATCACAGCCTATTCAACCGCACTGTGGCAAATGATCTTACTGAGAGGCATCACCGGCTTGGGCGTGGGTAGCATGCTGGCCAGCCTGACGGCAATCAGTTCCGAATACACACCCAGCAAATACCGCAGCTTAGCGGTGGTCACCATCACCGCAGGATATCCACTCGGCGCCACCCTCGGGGGCTTTATAGCGGCTCCTCTAATTCCCGTTTATGGCTGGCAGAGTGTTTTCCTTGTGGGCGGTACAGCCACCCTACTCATGGTACCGGTTATTTATTTTTTGGTTCCTGAATCGCTGCAGTTCTTAGTCACTAAACGACCTCCCAATGCCCTGCAAACGCTTAATGCTGCATTAACCCGTATGAATAAACCCACGCTCAATCAACTACCTGAGCTTGCCCAGGAGGCGAAAATTGAAAAAGCCAACGTCCTGAGCCTACTGACAGAAAGCCGACGAGTGACAACCATTACCTTGTGGTCGACTTTCTTTTTCTGCTTTATCTGTCTCTACTTTTTGATGAGCTGGATACCCAAATTAGTTGTCAATTCTGGCCTATCCGAATCTGAAGGCGTGTACGCAGCGGTCGCTTTAAACGGCGGCGGCGTGATCGGCATCATCGTACTGGGCTGGGTGTCGTCACGGGTAAGCTTATCGAAGTTAATCAGCACCTTTTTGACCCTTGCCGCATTTTTCATGATGGTGTTTGCGAGCGCCTCTGCAAGCGTAAACCTACTGCTTATTTTATTTGTCATTGGCTTTTTTCTTCAAGGTGGGTTTACTGGCCTCTACGCCGTTGCCGCAAAGATCTATCCAACAGAAATTCGCACCACAGGAGTCGGTTGGGCTATTGGTCTGGGACGATCCGGTGCCGTAGTGGGACCCTATGTGGGAGGCCTGCTCATTGCGGGAGGTTATTCAATGGAGACAAACTTCTTCCTTTTCGCCCTGCCTTTATTGATTGCAGGCATACTGTCATTTCGTTTGGCGGTAAAGTAAAAGAAACCTAGAGAACTGGACTTTCTTTTGCCGACGGCGTGTAGGTTTAGCAACTTATACGCTGTCGGCAGCATTACATCCACGCAATAAAATCTTCTTCAAAATAATTAGGTCACCCACTCCCTTCGCCGCTCTGCCCCTCCACAATTGACCTGTATACATATACAGCTTATAGTTTCACAGTCAACCCACTCACACCTGCGCAGGCCATTGAATGAGCACAGAAACGGCTAAAAAAACTCATACTTCGATGAGCCCCAAACAGGCGCGACGTATTGTGCTAGCCAGCCAAGGCTTACTACAAAAAGAACCGTTTGGTACTGGCATTCAGGGCGTACAGAAAACCATCAATCAACTGCGTTACATTCAGATCGATACTATTTCTGTTGTGGAACGAGCGCATCATCACGTTCTAAGCACTAGAGTTCCACGTTACTCGCCAGACATGCTGCACGAATTACAAGCCAAGCAAAAAACGGTTTTTGAGTATTGGTACCACGCCGCGGCTTATCTCCCCATGGAAGACTACCGCTTTTACCGGCCCACTATGGAAGGCCTCCAAAAGAAAAAGCCTGTCGACAAAAAACTGCGCAAAGGCATCCTACAACGAATCAAAGCCGAAGGCCCTTTGTCATCAAAAGACTTTGAAGCATCCAAAGGTAAAAAAAACACTGGCTGGTGGGACTGGAAGCCCGCAAAAAGAGCGATGGAAATGATGTTTTTGTCTGGCGAATTGATGATCGCCGAAAGGAAAGGTTTTCAGAAAGTGTATGACCTGACTGAAAACTGTTTACCGACTTCCATTAATTTAACTCAGCCCAGCGACGAAACCCGTGGGTATTTTTACGTTCGCAAGATGTTGGCGAACCTAGGCGTCGCACGCGCCAAAGACATTTGCTACGCACGCACAATGGTTAAGCACTCAGGCTTAGACGTTCAAACATCTATTAACCGCTGTCTGGAGAACCTTGTGGAATCCGGTGAGGTTTTGTCTCTCTCAATCAATGGTCAAGTTTATTACTGCCTCGCCAAAACACTGGACGAAACCCCGAAGCGTGTGGGCCGAAAACATATTCGCTTTTTGTCACCCTTCGACAACCTAGTGATCAATCGGGATCGTTTATCAGACCTTTTTAATTTCGACTATAAGTTGGAATGTTATGTTCCGGCTGCGAAGCGTAAGTTTGGGTATTTTGTCTTGCCTATCTTATTTGGCGACGAACTCATTGGACGCCTGGATTGCAAGGCCGACCGCAAAAGTGGCGTATTGATTATTCATAAACTCTGGTTCGAAAAGGGCGCGACGATAAATGCCGAACTCGTTTCAGCGCTAAACCTAGGTTTGAACGACTACAGAGTTCAACTGGGGTGCGATGCTATAGATGCCAGTGGAATTGACAACAACATGCTTCGCCAAGCGCTGCAAACGCTATAAATATACCCCTCTATTGACTCACTACGACTCCACGGCTGACCCCGCCTATAACACAGAAAGTCCCTTTATCCCGCACATCATGCAAAAACAGCATCTATAATCAATTATCAGCGATTTATGTAGGCCTCGGTAAGCTACACCCCCGAGACTGTTCAGAACTCTACTCAAAAAGAGGGCTAAATTATGGATGTGGTGACTACGTCTCTATTTGATCACAGCCAGTATATGCCACATGGCATGTGCTACTTATGGCGCCCAGAAATCCTATGGACCTCAGCAATTTCGGATGTGGTAACTGCCATTGCCTATCTTACCTTTGCCGCTGCGGTCATCTCATTTGTGCGCAGACGCACAGATCTACCCTACTCAAACTTCTTTATATTGGCCGGTACCATTGTCTTCTTGGCGTGCGGAACCTCACACCTATTGAGCGCGGTAGTAATCTGGGATCCCATCTATGGCTATTTAGCCACCGTAAAGATAATAGTCGCGCTTAGTTCGGTGGCTGCAGCAGCATTGCTGTGGCGCCTACTGCCACTTTTCCTCTCCATTCCCAGTCCGACTATGCTGGAGCATAAAAATGGCGAGCTAGAAAAAGAAATTCGATACCGCATAAACCTTGAAAAGGATATGGCGAACCTGAATGTTGAATTGCGCAAAGCCCGCGATATTGCTGAAAGTGCAAATCTGTCCAGAAGTCGCTTCATGACCACAATGTCCCATGAAATTAGAACACCCATGAATGGGGTATTGGGCATGATGGAATTACTCGACCTCACCAAGTTGAGCCAGGAACAGGAAAAGTTTACCCGTATTATGCGACGCTCGGGCAATACTTTGATGACAGTAATCAATGACATCCTTGACTATTCAAAGATCGAAGCTGGAAAATTAGAACTCGAAGAAATTCAGTTCAATCTCAAGGATCTACTCAATGAGACTATCGCCCCTTACGAATCAATTGATAAGCACGGAGTGGAACTCCAGATGACTTTAGATGACAAGGTCCCGGTAGATCTAAAAGGTGACCCCACTCGTCTAACTCAGATAATAACCAACCTGCTCAATAATTCCTTTAAATTTACCGCCAAAGGTAAGATTCACTTAAAGGTTACTACTGAGCCATATACTGATAATCGAGTTACAATTAATTTTTGTGTCTCCGATACCGGTGTGGGCATGTCTCCCGAAGTAAAAAGCAATCTATTTCAACCCTTTACCCAGGCGGATCAATCGACGGCTAGGAAGTACGGCGGTACTGGCCTAGGCCTGTCTATCTGCAAGAGGTTGGTCGAGATGATGGGCGGCTCTATTGATGTTGAAAGCGACTCAGGTCAAGGGTCTCAATTCATATTCAAAATCCCTTTTGATCGGCTTAGCGTATCAACAACCGCTAACAAAGGATTGGTCCACACTGACGCAAACTACTCTGACCTCAGGGTGTTACTGGCTGAGGATAACGAGGTCAATCAACTGGTGGCTTTAGGCTTGATGACAAAGCTTGGCGTTAAACCCGACTTAGTCGCCGATGGGCTCGCGGCGGTAGACATGGTCTGCCAGCAAAGCCATCGCTACGACCTCATTCTGATGGACTGTGAAATGCCCATACTAGACGGGTATGAAGCGACGCGAAAAATACGCCAATATGAAACTGATAATGATCACCTACCAATACCGATTTACGCACTAAGTGCCCACGTATTATCGGAGCACATTGGAAAATGCCACGAAGCAGGAATGGATGACTATATGTCTAAGCCCTTCAGTTTAAATCAACTAGAGGCAGTCTTAAGAAAAATAAGTTCTTCAGTAGAAGACAGTGAGCGTTGATAAAACAAACACTAACGCAGCGTCAATTCCCTCAAGAGGGAATTGACGCGGGTTTCATTTCACATTTTCATCAACAAAATTATTCAACTCAGAAACCGAACGAATTATATATAAAGTTTTATTAGCCGATATTCTATCTAATCTCTCTAAGAAATTGTCATTCCAAAATTTTGGACAAAGCTTTAATACTCTGTAGCTTTCCAACGTTCCCTTTAAAACCGAACTACCTTCTGGCCAACCTTCAGGCTTGATAAATAGCCCCTTAATGAGTCGCATTGTCACCAAGCTGTAAGAGGTGATATAAGGTAAATCTATATAGATTAAGGTATCAGCCATATCCAGTCGCTTGTAAAATGACTCAATAGGCCCAAAACCGTCAATAATCCAGCTGCGGCCTGATAATATATCTTCATGTGCCTTATCGAAGCTCACACGATCTACTTTTTCCCCATTTTGCTTAAACTCAACTGAGTCCAATGCATGCAATTTAATTTTCGTTGCTGCAGCCAGATTTTTACTTAAAGTAGATTTTCCACTGCCAGGTTTACCGAACACCACTATTTTCTTCATGCCACCTCCTTAGCTTAGGTTAAACCCACGAGGCAGAAATAAAAAACCCGCCTCTTGGGCGGGTTTGATAAATTATAAACGCATCAAAAATCCCACCATTCCTATGGAATGATGATAATTCGAGTGACCACTTGGGTGAGGTTTATATTCATTGCAAATAGCTTGCGCGACGGAGAATAAAATGTCAACCGCATAAGCACTGACAATGCACTGCCGTCAAAAAACACTCTCCGATAAAATGGTTCAACAACATCAATCTCCATCATCATAAATGGCCACTAGGCCGATGGGCCCTCAATGATAGAGAATAAAAAGTGTTGACGAATGAAAGCAGGGAAAATATTATGATGTTCATATTTTCCATTGCCGCGCAGGACCACACTCATGCCCTCAAACCCCGATACCGTCGTCACCGCACTAGACCAACGCAGCAAAGAGTCAGCCCTGCGCCAGCGGATTCTCAAAGTCTTTGAAGAACAGGCCAGAGTAGTCGGCCCCCGTGGAGTGATCATCAGTGAGCTGGTCTCCGAGCTGGGTATCAGCAGTAAAACCCTCTATCGACATTTCGACAACAAAGAACATATTGTCTACGAGCTGATGACTACGTGGTCGGAGCATTGGCTCTCTCTGCAACAGCGCGGTTTCAGCGACGGCCTCGGTCCTAAGCAACGCATCGAGACCATTGCCGTCAATTGGGTGGAGCATATGGGACGTTTCAGTGGGCAGTTTTGGCAACAACTCGAACGGGATTTTCCCGAGGCTTTCGAGATTCACCAGCAGCAGTACCAAGAGTTTTTGGAACGCTCACGCCAGAATTTAGTGGCCCTTATACGTGAAGACTTGAACCCCGATCTAGCACTCTCCACGCTAATGAGTATGATCAATCACGCCAGTGACAGCCAGCTTTGTGATCGCCTCAACCTCACCCGTAAAAACGCCTTGTTACAGCTCATCGACCTTTGGACGAAGGGCGCATTTCGCCCAGAGTTACTGCGGTGAATACAGCGGAGGTTTATGCCGTAGGCGCGCCGCTCATAGTGCTACTGATTATGGCCGAGACTTGCTTCTCAGCTTGGCGCCAACTGGGCTACTATAAACTCGCAGATTTTGGCGGCACGCTGGGCTTGCTTGCAGGTAACATTCTGGTTTCAGGTCTCAGTAAAGGCACCATACTTGGGCTCTCCTTCTACCTCTACCAATTTCGCCTATTGGATATAGCCGACAGCCTGCCGCATTGGCTACAGTGGCTTATAACATTCTTCGCAGTGGATTTTGTCTTCTATTGCTACCATCGCGCATCACACCGCGTGCGTGTGCTGTGGGCAGTACATATGAATCATCACTGTAGCGAGGAGATGAATTTTACCGTGGCTTTCCGACAAGCCTGGCTCGGCCCTATCAGTAAGATTCCTTTCTTTATTGTGCTGCCACTGATTGGTTTCGACCCCAGCATCACTGTCATCGTGGGTGTCATCTCCACGCTGTGGGGTGTCGTCGGCCACACTCGCTGGGTAGGTAAGCTGCCAGTCATTATCGAATTCATCTTCAATACTCCCTCAGCCCACCGCGTCCATCACGGCAGCAACCCAGCCTACATCGACAAAAACTATGGCAATCTGTTTATGCTCTGGGACCGACTGTTAGGTACCTATGCCGAGGAACGAGAGGTTGTGGTCTACGGGCTCGTTAACAACGTACAAACCAATAACCCAATAACCCTCACATTTTATGTTTGGAAAAAAATTATCGCTGACGTTCGTGCTTCGAACTCGATAAGAGAACGGTGGCTAAGTTTGTTTGGGCCACCAAATTGGCGGCAAACAGGCGAGTGAAGCCGCAATTATAAATTACCCTCTGACCGCAAATTCTTCGTGCCGTCTAAGTTAGCTTGCTTAGCTATAAGCCATTCATCTAATGGGAAAGGGGGCGATACCCGCCCCCTTTAATCTAGCGTTTGTACTTCTGCATATAATCTAGCGTTAAATTTGAGAACAACTTAACTCCCAACTTCAATCCTCCTTCATCGATAGCAAATTCCGGAGTGTGATGCTCTGGGGCTTGATCGGCAGGAAGGTCCAAGGGCTTACCGCCTACAAACAGGAAGAGCCCAGGAACTTCCTTCTGGAAGAAGGAAAAGTCCTCGGCGCCCGTTTGGGCTTTTTGCAGGCGCACATTGTCTGAGCCTGCGCTGGTCACCAGGCTGGGCATCATCTCATCCATCAGTGCTGGGTCATTGTAGGTTACCGGGTAACTCTGACCCCAAGGTAGTGAAATTTCAACTTCGGCATTCATGCTTTCGGCGATGCTAGTCGCTTTACGACGTATGGCCTCAAGTATGTTCGCTCGCATGACAGGATCCAAACTGCGTACCGTACCGGTCATCTCCACTTCGTTAGGAATGATATTTGTACGATTGCCGCCATTGATTGAACCTACCGTAACGACAGCCGCGTTGGTCAGGAGTTTTAATTCACGACTGACAATAGTTTGTAGGCCCATCACTATCTGAGCACTCGTAACCACAGGGTCAACGCTACTCCAAGGATAGGCGCCATGAGCCTGCTTGCCCTTTACAATTATTTTCCATGGGTCAACCGCCGCCATGATTCCACCGGATCGATAGCCTACCGTGTTCACATCTTCCTTAGAGGATATGTGCAGACCGAAGACAACATCGACGCCCTTCATGACCCCTTCTTCAACCATTACCTCAGCGCCACCGCGCTCACCTATTGGTGCGCCTTCCTCCGCTGGCTGGAAAATAAACTTCACCTTACCACGCAGTTGGCTTTTCGATTCAACAAGCACTTTAGCGGCTCCCATCAACATCGCCATATGGGTGTCGTGGCCACAGGCGTGCATGACCCCTACTTCCTTACCCCCATAAGTAGCTTTTACCTTGGATGCAAAAGGAAGATCAGCACTCTCTACCACCGGCAATCCATCCATATCAGCTCGCAGCGCCACTGTAGGGCCAGGCCTCCCGGAATCGAGTACCGCAACCACTCCGGTTTTTGCAACACCCGTTTGCACCTGCAGACCTAAGGTCTGTAGATATTCAGAAACGTATTTGGCGGTTTTGAATTCACGATTAGACAGTTCGGCGTGCTCGTGAAAGTGACGGCGCCACTGAATGACATCGCCCTCTACGTCGGTGGCCAATTGTTCAACTGGGGCAGCGGTGGCCAAGCCGGAACAGAATAACAAGGGGAATAAAAACCTTTTCATATCGCATCCATTGTAAATTATCATTATTGAGAAATTTGACTCGCATAGCTTGAGTTAGTGTCACTTGATAGCTAACCAGCTTTTTCCACCGTCAAGCAATTTCGACCCGATGCTTTGCTGGAATAAAGCGCTTTATCGGCAGAAACAATCATACTCTCTGGTGAAGTTTCAGGCCCCGGAGTGGTGGAAAAAATACCGTAACTCATGGTGACATAGTCGTCAACTGAGGAAATATCATGCTCGATTTTCAAGGCAGCCAGCTCCTCCATTATTTTTTTAACGACCTTGGTAGCATCATCGCCAGTTGTGCCGGGCAATATAATTGCAAATTCTTCTCCGCCATACCGACAAATGGAGTCGGAGGAGCGATTTACAATTTTCCTCATGCATTCCGATACTCTTTGTATGCAACTGTCACCGCCAATATGGCCATAGTGATCATTGTACAATTTGAAATAATCTATATCACAGATAATCAGCGCTAAGACTTCTTTCTGTCGCTTATGGCGAGTGATTTCTTGAAGTAAGTTTTTATCAAAATATCGCCGGTTATACAAACCCGATAGCGCATCGGTATAGGTCAACTGCTCCAGCTCAATATTGGCCAATTCAAGTGCTGCCGTTTTTTCTGAGAGGGAGGATGTTTTTTGCGACACCTGTTGTTCCAAGGTTTCCACAAACAGTTTTTGTTGATTAATCTCTACGATTTGAGCGTGTGTTTTATATCTAACGTAGAGAATCAATCCAAAAATAACGACCAAAATATATAGACAATAAGCCCACCAGGTTTTCCAAAGCGGCGGAGTAATGGTGATTCTTATTGAGAGACTACTGCCGGTCCACTCGCCGCTATCATTAGACGTTTTCACCAAGAATTGGTAAGTACCACCATCGAGATTCGTATAGGAGGCTGTATTTTCGTTGCCGATGTGAATCCATTCTTCATCGAAGCCTACTAACATATAGGCATATTTATTTTTATGCGGAGCATACAAATCAAGCGCAGCAAACTCTAGCGAGAAGAAATTTTCTTGATAGGAAAGATTGATATCTTCGACATAAGCGAAAGGTTTATCTAATACAGCGTCCGACCCCATCTTTCGAAACCCTGTTAACACTACCTTAGCGTTATTTTTCTCATGCTTAATTTCCAAGGGATTAAAATAATCAACACCTCGCGGGCCGCTAATGTAAATATATCCGTCCGTCGTTTTGGCCAAGCCATCCGTATAATATTTAGTGCCTAGCAATCCGTCGTCTTTATTATAATTTCGTATTTCATAGGTTTCTGAATTTATTGTGGTAATACCCTTATTAGTTGCCAGCCACAAATCTCCATTTTTATCATCTGAGAGGCTTTTAATTAAACCACTGCTCAAGCCATTTTGGGTCGAGAATCTTCGAAATTTTCCAGTCTCTTCATCCAGTCGATTAAGACCTTTCTTGGTACCCACCCAAATAACGCCATCATCGGTTTGATATATTGCTTGTATGATACTGCCCAAAATACTGCTCTCGTCGTCGGGCTGTTCTTTAAACGTGACAAACACCTTATTGGCATCATCCCACAAATTGAGCCCCGCCCCGGTGCCAACCCATAGGCGATTTTGCTTGTCACGATACATTACTAGCACTTCAGCATGACTCAAACTATGAGGGTTGTCGGCCTCTGGCATTAGGTGCTCAAATTGTTCTTTCGATGGATCATACACATGCAGTCCATTCTTATAAGTACCCACCCAAATTCGCCCATCGATTGTGCTATTGATTGCCCGTACTTCCTCAATGCCGGTATGCTCGATTTCAGCCGCCAGCCCTGTATCAATATTGTATTTCAGAAGTGCGGACTGCTGTGCGAACCAAAGCGTTGACGGTTCAGTTTGATGAAGAACTGGCTTATAGCTTCGCATTTGTTCAGATTTTTTGCGCGAAAGTGAATCAATGGGAAGAGAAGAGAAAATATCTGCACTGAGCTCCGTTACCGATTTTGTGCCCGACTCAATCCGACATAAAACACCACTCGCCGTGGCAATTATTAGATTACCGTCAAAATCCCTCAGCAAACCATTGGGCGATGAAAGCTCGTCATTATGCAATTCAAAGAAATTTCGATTTTGAGTGATTTTATAAATTCCGTAGACTTCTGAAGTCGCCCAAATTATTCCCTGCTTATCTTGAAAAACAATACGTATAGCACCCTCATGGGGCATTTGCATGGGGTGAAATTCTTCCTTTTTTGGTGAAAGTTGGAACAAGCCAATATCAGAAGCGGCCCATATCAATCCGCTGCTGTCTTCCATTAAGGAGTAAATTTTTCCTATGGAACTTTTGTTTGTACCTGTTACTGCCCGAAAAGTCTTATCTTGTGAATTGAAGACAAAAACACCACCCTCAGTGCCTAGGTAAAGCACACCTTGCTCCGATTGTAATATGTGCCTTATTTGATTCTTACCGGAGGCAGCCGCACTCTTAGGTTCAGGCAGGAACACTTTGAATTCTTGAGTGGTTTTGTCATAAATGTTCAGACCATAAGACGTGCCCACCCAAAGCGAATTTGGGCCTGCATCTCGAATCGACCAAATTCGATTGTGAGATAGGCTGGTACTTAATTTTTCATCGTGCTGGAAACGCTGAAAAAGCTCACCCGTTTCGTTCAACTGATTAAGTCCGTCAGCATACGTTCCGAACCACAGAGCACCCGCAGAATCCTGATGCATAGACTGCACTCTATTGGAGCTTAAACTGGAATTGTTTGTTGGGTCATTTTTGAAGTGCTGAAAAATATTGGTTTTGGGGTCGTATCGGTTGGCGCCGCCACCCCAAGTGCCTACCCATATGGCGCCACTATTTTCTAAGAGGATATTTCCAGCGTTATTGTGAGAGAGAGAAAAGGGCTTAGCAATATCATTTTCGAATATTCGGACTTTCTTACCGTCATAGTTCATTAAACCGTTTTCGGCCGTTCCGAACCAAAGGAAACCTTGATGATCTTGGAGAATGGAATATATCTCAGAGGAGACAAAGCCATCTTCTTCGCTCAGCAGTTCAATTTTATAATGTGTTTCTTGAGCAAAAATAAGATGACTCAGCAGGCATGAAGCCAATACACCGATCACTCTCAATAGGTACGACATAAAATCCTTATTGGGCTTCTCTGTAAACAAGCATCTCCCTCTAGAAATACATCCTATACCCGAGATAATAACGCGATTTGGCGCTGAGTAAACAGAGGAAACTTAGCTTTTATTGCCATAAGCTAAGTTATATCAAAATAAGTTTTTAATACTTTTTGGATATTGCAGGACAGAGCGCCCAATTTCACCCAAAAGGCGGCCTCAGGAGCAGCAAAGGCCGCATAGAATCAAGCTGTACCTCACTTATTATGGGCGGGTATTAACACCAAGCTCGCCTCGACAGGGCCCGGTAACAGCGGCGTATTCTTAAACTCCAACCAATCGCCGTGACTCGCTCGATAGAATGCGGACAAAGGATGCCCACTTTGCCCCGCAGGCATCGTCAAGTAAGCCTGCTGCTCTCGGCCCGGCGCCACAATAAACCGCATTGATTGGCCAGCGCTTGGGTGCTGAGCTAAAGGCATGTCTGAATCACCGTCCAATTCATCGGCTGGCATATTCAAATAACTTTGTAGAAATTCTGGCAGCACAGACGCTAAAGGGTGATGCATGCGCAGACGATTTTCTGCTCCCCAGCGGGCCTTGGCTACGCTGCCATGCTTTTCGCTCAGGGATGCCAGCGTTTGGTTCAACATGCCTAAGGTCCACTGCTCCCAACTGTCAACGCCCTTAGGTAACCAGTGTGCAGGCGCTTGGTCTCTAAGAATTTGTAAAGGCCCCTCACTCTGGCGGTTGAACAACCACAACTTGTCCGTATCAAAATCGCTGCTCAATAAACCATCGGCCTGGAGCCTTGCAATAAGCAGTTGATTGACGCGCTGCATGAACTCTTTTCGATAGTATTTCACTACGGTATAAGCCGCTTCATTCACTTCTGCGTAACCCGACCACGAATTCAATAGATCTTTAGCTTCTTTCTGCTCTGCCGTGAGCTTGGCCTGATTTGCGAGCAGCGACAGTAGGTGGTCTCGCCATGAATTCATCAATACGGCCTTATTGTTCGCGACCATCCGCGCCATGTCGTCTTCCGTAAACTGCTGCTGCGCCTTTAGGTCTTGCTCTATCAGCCAGCCTCGAGTACCCAATTCATATTGACCACGACCAATTTTGTCTAAGGAGTCGCCACCCACAATGCGATTATTGGCGGTCCAGAGATAACCTTGCGCTTGTGCATCTAATACCGGGTAGTCATCCGCGGGCAACCAACCCTGCCAAGTGCCTGCAGCCTGCGCCCAAGGCACCACGCGATCACTCGGGGTTGGACCGCGCTTAGGCAGTCGGCCCGCCAAGCTCCACGCTGCGTCACCAAATTTGTCAGCAATCAAAATATTAAAGGGGCTAATGCCACTGCGCTGAGCAATAGCAATGGCTTGAGCGGTAGTTTTAGCCCGATCGAGGTTCAGATATTCAAACGCGTTTAGCGCTTCGGGCTGATGGGCCAACCAGCGATAGGCATAGGTTTCCCCATTGATCTCAAATAAGGGTCCCCACTCAGTGCGGCGCACTTCTATTGCAACACTTTCACCGCCACGAACTTCAAGTACTTCTGTTTCAACCTCAAGCGGCTGAAGGCCCGAGACGTTTTGGTAAAAGTCACCTTCAATGTCGACCGCAATTAGATCGGCCCAATCACCCGCTGAGTTCGTCATTCCCCAGGCAACGCTACCATTGCTGCCAATTGCAATTGACGGCAAACCCGGAAGAGACACGCCGTTCACGTTTAGCATTTCACCTTGTTCATCAGGGTATCGTAGCTGTGCGCGGTACCAAATGTGCGGCAGGCTGAAGCCTAAATGAGGATCATTGGCCAGCAGCGCGCCTCCGTGAGTGGTCATGGCACCACTCACGGCCCAACTATTTGAACCCTTCATGGGCGCCTCAGGCGCAGTCATCGCGACTTGAGCCACACTTAAACCCTGAGGAGACCACACATTTTTTGATGGTAATATTGAACCGGCGACCAAAGAGCTGTCTAGGGGTGTATCCCACTCAGTGCCCTCAGGCTGGATAAACGCCAAGAGAGCTTCGCCACCACTTCTGAGTAAAAGTTCACGAGCGTAATCTCGCGTTGCAACCTTTGAGGTCATCTGAGCGAACATAAATGCCGACACCAACATACTGTCGGCCGGCTGCCAATCGACGGGATCCGTGTTCAACAAAAGATATTCAAAAGGTAGGCTAGTCAGCGAGCTGCGGCCCCGATTAATGCCGTGCGTGTAGGACTCTAGCAGTGACAGCTCATCTGATTGAAGCAGAGACAAGGTATCTTTTGCACGGGCTCGCAACTGATGAAGGCGATAAAGGCGATCGTGAGCCAGTGCTTTTTCACCCACCAAGGCCGACAATTCGCCCGCGGCAAAACGACGCTGAATATCCATCTGAAAAAAGCGGTCTTGGCCATGGGCAAAACCTAAGGCGTAAGCCGCATCAGCCTTGCTGCCCGCCTCAATAGTGACGACACCTTGCGCGTCTCGTAATAGCGAAACCTCCGCACTGAGACCCGGACCCGCTTGAATCTCACCGTTCAGTTTGGGCAAGCTGCCGTGCAACTGCCAGTAAACCAACAGACTAAAACCAAGCAACAAACAAAACAGTAAGCCTGCGCCGCGCTTTATCCATGTATTCATAACAGTATTCCGTGGTAGCCTTAAAGATAAGCCACAGCATATGCAAATTTATTGAAGGCAGCAATCACACGATTAATTAATGTAATAAAGGATAAACAATGACCGAGCAGTCTATTTATACCCCCCCTAAAGTTTGGCAGTGGGACTCTGAAAACGGCGGCCGATTCTCCAAAATTAACCGCCCCATTGCCGGCGCTACGCACGAGAAAGATCTTTCCATTGGCGAGCATTCGCTACAGTTATATTCGTTAGGCACACCCAATGGCGTGAAGGTTACGGTACTGCTGGAAGAGCTACTTGAACTAGGAAAAACTGAGGCTGAATACGACGCATGGCTGGTAAACATCGGTGAAGGCGACCAGTTTGGCAGCGGTTTTGTCAGCGCAAATCCCAATTCGAAAATTCCCGTTTTGGTAGATCACAGCACGGCGCCGCCAACCCGAATTTTTGAATCCGGTGCCATCATGGTTTATCTCGCCGAAAAGTTTGGAGCGTTTCTGCCAAAAGAACCCGTTCCACGTGCCGAGTGCATGTCTTGGCTGTTTTGGAATATTGGCAGCATTCCCTTTTTGGGGGGTGGCTTTGGGCACTTCTATGCTTATGCGCCGGAAAAATTTGAATACCCCATCAATCGCTATGCTATGGAAGTTAAACGACAGCTTGACGTCTTGGATCAAAATCTGGCGTCTCGACAGTTTATGTGTGGCGACGAATACACCATTGCCGACATGGCCAACCATGCTTGGTATGGCAACTTAGTTCTGGGCAGCCTATACGAAGCGCAAGAATTTCTCGATGTGAGCTCGTATAAGAATGTCATTCGATGGGCACAAGAAATACAAGATCGCCCTGCGGTTCAGCGCGGCTTAAGAGTCAATCGAGCTTGGGGACCTGAAGAAAAGCAACTACTGGAACGTCACAGCGCTAAAGATTTTGATTAAAAATTATTAAATCTACTCTTTGGGTTCGCCGGCTGCATTTCCTCAAAAATGTAGGCGGCGGGTTCAATCAAGTCTCCCAATCCAGTGCGTTCATAAATTTCAACAACACAGCATTTGTCCAACCAAAACCGTACTGAACTTCGTACTCGCCTCCACCCGCAGTAGTTCCCAGCGCTTCGACATTATACTTTTCAAGAAGGTTTCCCGTTTGCCGGTACACCAACAAGTTGTTTTCAATCCAACGACGCGCGCCCAACTCGGCATCATCGTGAAATCCGTAATTTTTAAGGCCTTGATAAACCATCCACTGCAAGGGCGCCCAACCATTGGGGGCGTCCCACTGATGGGTGGTGTATTTCAAGGTTGTTACCCAGCCGCCTTGTTTCAAGAATTTTTCCCTCAATTCTCTGGCAACATTCTTAGCCTGCTCATCGACAGCAAGGCCAAAATACAAAGGAAACACCCCCGCCAGAGACACTACAGCGCTTGCAGCACCACCAAACAACTCAAGATCAACAAACATCTTTTTTTGTTCGTCATAAAAAATCGTTTGGATGGCCTCCTTTCTCTTTTTCGCAAGCGTTTCGTACTTCACCTGCAACACTTTATTCCCTTGAAGAGAATAGGTTTTTGCCAGGGTTTCCTCCAATTTAAACATCAAGGTATTCAAATCGACTGGCACAATCTCAGCAGTTCTAATGGAGCTTAGGTCGCTGGCATCACGGAACCATCGAGAACTGAAGTCCCACCCCGTTTCTGCAGCGGCACGAATATTTCGGAAAAGAGTATCGGCGTTTCCACTATAACTGGCCGCCAACTCAAGGTCTTCCTTAAAACTCTCCTGACGGGGAATAGGGTTGTTATCCCAATAACGATTTAATATAGACCCACTTAACTGCACTACTCGTTTTTCAGCATCACCGTCTTTCTGCAGGCTCTCACTTCCCGCCATCCAAAACTCGTATTCTATTTTAAGCTGAGGCAGATAGAGGGCATATACCTCACTATCTTTTTTCAAATTCGCGAGCAATGCAACCATAAGAGAAAAGAATGGCGGTTGGGAACGGGAGCAATAATAGGTTCTGTTACCGTTTGGAATAAGACCAATTTCATCAAGTAAATACGCGAAATTGTTCACCATATTCTCCACCATACCAACTCGCCCAGACTCAGCAAGCCCCAGCATGGTGAAGTAACTGTCCCAATAATATATTTCTCGGAAGCGCCCCCCTGGCACAATATAGGGGAAAGGCAGAGCGATAAGTGAAGAATTGTCCGCAGCATCACTACGGCGACTGAGAATACTCCACAGCTCTTCGATGAGCGTTCGGACATTTTTCCCATCAACTTTGCGTGAGCGTGATTCTGGGCCATGAGATTCAGGCACTTCAAAATTTTCTAAGACAAAACTGTCTAGGCAAAAATCAGCCTTTGTACTTTGATCTTTATACTTGTTGGAAATAGTATCTACAGAGTATTTAGGTCGCGCATCTGTAAAGGTTTTTGAATCCTTGAACAAAGGGCTTAGTTGCACTTCGGAAAAGAACTCCGAAAACACTTCATCAGGCGGAAGAAGGTAAGGTTTCATGGAATGCATAGACCTTATGAATTAGCCGTAATGCCGGCAGGCTGAACGTTGTGCTCAACGTGCCTTTTAAACAATGACAAGCAATAGGTAATAGCCGCAATCGGAATTAGAGAACAGTAAAAAGCGGTTCGTCCGTCAAATAACTCGAATAAAGTTCCGGTAATCATTGAGCCTGTGGTGCCACCCAATGCCGAGAACACCACAATCAAACCCGTCATAGGGGCATGTTGATATTTTGGCAGAGCAGATAATATTACTGAATTAATCGCGGGATACACTGGGGCCAAACATAAGCCAATCATTGGGAATACAAAAGCGGCCAGCGGCGCATTAGCCCAACTTGTTACCGGCTCATCGCCGACCAGCGCCGTGAGAGGTAAAACAATAATAACCGCGAATGCAGACAAACAAAGGCAAACCAACAATAATGGGTACCAATGTATCTTTTTAAGAATAATTCCGGATATGAATCGACCTAGCGCTGTGGAGGCCGCCAAAATTCCAGCCATCTGAATGCTCAGCGTTGGAGACATATTGAGTTCTGAGCTATTAAAGCTTGGCAGCCAAGTCATGATGCTTTGTTCGACGAGTACGTAGAGAAAAGCACAGATTACAAACACAAACACTAAGGGCTTCGCACACAAATTTAACATACTTTTAAAACTTGAGGCCTTTGATTCATCAAGGTTCTCGGTTGGCTCTATACTTCTACCGAAATTTGTAAACAGCAACAATACACACGCTGAAGCACAGAGAGCCGACAACACATAATACACTCCTAACCAGCCATGAGAACTAGGGTTCGCATCGTCAACAAAGAGACTAAAAAGAAAGTAGGCAAACAAAACGCCAAGCATAAAAAATGATTCCAGAAAACTCATTAGGCTGGCGTGTTCTTTTGGCCCCCGTGTCACTAAACCAATACAAGAAAAGACCGACACTTTGACAATGGCGAAACCTATACCTACACAGACAAATAGAATCTTAGTCATCCAAAATGAGGGCACTTGCGGCATGGCCAAACACATTATGGATAAACTCGCCATCGCAAGAATCATAGCCCGCTTATAGCCAAAACCCGCAATAAAGGAAGCAATTAAAAAGGATGTTATAGCAATCGGTATATCTTTACAGCCTTCCAAAATACTCGCCGCAGATTCTGTTACTCCGTAGGTATTTTGCACCTGGAAAATTACGATTCCCACGCTATTCAGCAGAATAGCAAAGATAAAATAATTGACAAAAAGAGAACATTTTACGGCGAGCTGGTTCATTTCGAAAATTCCTGAGCTAGCTTTTTTACCAACGAGGTCGATCACCCCGAGGCTTTTGAAAAAATGCCAGCAGCCCAATTTTGGGCTACTGTAAGGAACGCCTTAAAATTAGAAACATCTAACCCTCAAACGCATCAACAAAGCTTAGAAGGCGTAAGCAACACTTAACTTAACATTTTTTGGCAAAATATAGCGACCATTGGGCGCTGCCGCATTACGAGGGTCACCCTCAGTTAGGCCTTCTTCATCGGTCAGGTTGTCGAGCACCAACTGCAAAGCTACATTTTCACTTGCATTAAGAATCACACCTAAATCAAATTTTTCGTAACTTGGCAATACAACAGAGTTCGCATTGTTTGCATAACGATCGTCCACAAGGCTCACCGAACCATATACAGTACCTTCCATGTTATTGGCTAACTGGAAGTCGTAACTGGGTGCAATGCGCAATTGAAAGCCGGGCTGACGCTGTGACTCATTGCCGTTATCCGTTGGACTTTCGGTAATTTCAGTTTCCTGAATGGTGCCATTCACAACCATGGACAGACCACTCTCGTGCATCCAACGCACATCGATTTCAACACCGTAGGCTTCATTCGTGAAGTTTTCAGCAGGAGCCCCAGGTCTTGCAACAAAGGAATCGCCTTTTACTTCGTTACCAAAAAACGTGAGGTACGCGGATAAATTGTCATAGCTTGCTTTATAGCCAAGCTCAAACTGGGTAACTTCCTTGACCAAATCATCACCACCTTCGAAGGCACCATAATTGTCTCTGAAGTCGTCGAAGTAAGGAAACTTAAAGCCTTGACTCACTCGAGCAAATATTCCTTGGTTTTCGCCGATAGCCCAGTTGGCGCCAGCGGTATACGAAGTTTCTGACTCATCGTAATCTACCGATTTTGTGATGCTGCCATCGCGGCCTTCATCGACGGTGTATTGCACCTCATGATTTTCACTACGCACTCCGAAGTCGATCGAAACATCACCAGACACCCGGTAAGTAAGCACGGAATAGAACGCGTTATCTTTGGCGTCGCCTACGGCGTCGATGTCATAATTCCAACCACAGCTATCAATTCCCGGTTCATTACAAGCAATGCCATTCACAAGTTCGCCACCACTGCCCACGACAAAATACTCATGATTACCCAGCGACCACTGTTCGTCGGTAGACGTTGACGCAGCATAGTAACCTAACACTATGTCGAAACTGTCGAAGCTTCCTTCCAGCGCCATGTTGTTGGTAAAGGACTCAATTTGTTTGAGTACTTCCCAGGTGCCAAATTGTTGAATGTAGGCGTCCCCTGAAATTGCTGCTCCAGTAACAGCTCCAGTCAGCGGACCAGTGATAACCGCGCCTGAATCTACGCTTGCATCAGCCATAAGTGCCGCCACATTCACTGCCCCGCCATTGGGCACAAAACCCAGCGTGTCGGCGTCGCCGCTGGTAAAGTTCAGACTGTTACTTAAGCTCCAATTGTCTGAAATTTCCAATTCAAATACAGCGCCTGTTACTGAGCCGTCCCAACCTCGACCGTCGGCCAAGTCAACCGAACGCTCTTCGTTATTTGGTCCGTATTGAATTACGCGCTGACGATTCAGTGTGCCATGCTGAGTGTATGCATTGTCTATACTGTCAACGTTAAGCGCAGAGGGTAGATACCAAGTGCCGTGATCATCTGTAGCGCGATGGTAGAAACTCAAGCTACCTTGATCAAAGTCCTTGTTGATATTGATGGTGAACTGATTACCCTCTTCCGAGGAATAACCAGCATCGCGAATACCGGTCGACGTTGATATGTACCCACCCATCATGTAGTAGAAGCCGTCACCCAGCTCGCCACTAACCATGCCGTCAAATCGCTGCAAGTCGTAATCTGAGGTTGAGTACTTCAGTAAACCTTCGGTATCGTCACTGCCTTTTTTCAACAAAAAATTGGTGGTTAAACCAGGCTGACCGTTATCTTGCACTGACTGAGGACCGCCACGTAGGCCTTCAACTCGCTCGATGGTTTCGTCAACGCGAAACAGACTTGTATTTTCTAAAAATGAAAGAGTTGCAGGCGGAAAAATTGGCGCGCCTTCAAGCTCCAAAGTGTAAAATGGAGCGTCTCCGCCGCTTGGAAAACCACGGACAAATACGTTCGCGCCAGCAACGCCACCCGAACTCTCAGCCCAAACGCCTGGAATTGACTTCAATAAGTCGGCAGTGCTTTTAGGAGAGAATTTCGTAATGTCTTCGCCACTCACATTTGTGATGGCGAAGCTTGCGTCCAATTTGCGCATTTCACCACCGTTTGCGGTGCCGGTTACTACAATTTCTTCCAGCGTGGCAATAAACTCTGCTTCACTTGGGGACTGGGCAAAAGTCGCTGAAGACAAACAAACTACAGCTCCGTGGACCGCCAGTGATAGTAAATTCTTTTTCATTTTACAATCCTCTCTCGACATACATTTTATTTTTTAGTCTAAGGCAATAGCAGTGAAAACGGCGACGTTTACCTTAAGTATAGTTCGCCAAAACCTCTTTATATGACGGCAATCATAAGCTGACCACTCATCATTGATGACCGATACTACACAGCTATGAAATGCGTTTCAATGAATTATTGCAACGCATTTCATAAAAATCCTGAAAACCGTTTCAACAATGCAGTAGTTAAGCGAGATTGATAGTGGTAGAGTACTGCTTTTAAAGGAGTTTTTGGGAATTGAGAGGTTTGAGACAGCTTGAGTAAAACACGCACAATTACAATGGACGAAGTAGCCATTTTGGCCAAAGTGTCTAAACCCACCGTGTCGAGGGCCCTAAGCGGCAGCCCTTTGGTAAACGCCAAAACTCGTGAACGCGTGCTCGCAGTCGCCCGCGAACACGGCTATGCAGTGAATCGCAACGCCCAAAAGCTGCGGCATAAGCGCACCAATACCATTGCTGTTTCCATCGACTTTTTGTCGCACCGCAAAAACCACGTTTCAGATCCATTCGTATTTGAGTTGCTGGCAGGTGTATCAGAGGCCTTAGGCAATCAAAATCAAGACCTGCTACTCACCGCCCCCAACCATAACGACCCGGAAGTATTCCAGCAGATGCTGCTATCTCGCGGTGTAGACGGCTTTATTTTCCTCGGTCAAGGCCATCGAGAAGACATGCTCGACAAATTTTCCGCACTCGGCGCCCCCATGGTGGTTTGGGGCGCGAAACGCAAGAAAGAGTCTTACTGCGTCATTGGCAGTGATAACGTTCGTGGTGGTGAATTAGCGGGTCAATATCTCATGGAGAAGGGGCGTCGCAATATTCTCTTTGTAGGCGACCCAAGCCATAACGAAATTTACTGGCGAATGAAAGGCCTCAAGTCATCCGCAGAAAACTCTGATTCAAGTGTTCGTTTTAGTGAAATGCAACTCAGCAATTTTTCCTATGAATCAGCCTATGAGTCTGCCATGAGTTATTTCTCCGAGGCGGAAATCTTACCCGATGGTGTATTCGCTTATAGTGACACAGCTGCAATGGCCATTATCCACGCACTCAATAAATTAGGGCGTCGAGTGCCCGAAGACGTCTCAGTGGTGGGCTATAACGACATACCCGGGTCTGGATTTTTCAGCCCTGCCATCACCACAATTCGCCAAGAAACCTTCCTCGCGGGTGAGTTAATGGTGAACAAATTAATGAAGATAATTGATGGTAAAAAAACCAAATCAGAGACTATTAAAACTGAACTTATTATTCGCGATACATAAGATCCTATTTCGGGTTCGGTTCCATATTCAGCTTCTGGCGAATAAATTTGGCTAGACTTTCAACGGCACGGTCGGCAACACTCAAGGTTCCGGCCTGCAATTGAAACACGTGCCAGCAGCCGTCGAACTCTTCCAAAAAAACCTCCACACCACTTTCAAGCGCTTTTTTGGCCAGCCTGCCTGCGTCGTCAAACAACACTTCCTCACTGCCCACCTGAATATTCATAGGAGGGAAGCCTTCCAGATTCGCGAACAAAGGAGAGCAGGCGGAGTCAGTAATAGCTTTATCAGCGGCGTACATCGCAACACCTTGTGTTATCCAACTCTGCGCCAACATAGGTTCACGCTTTCGCCTCTCCACTAAACTGCGCCCCGAAAGAGTGAGGTCAACAAAAGGTGAAAGCAAAACAAGCCCTGCCGGAAAAGGCATGTCTTCGCGCTGCAAGCGAACAAGCAAAGACAGCGCCAGACCGCCACCGGCGGAATCACCCCCAACAATGATATCACTCGGACTATAACCTTCTGCCAACAAGGCCCTATAACATAACAGACCGTCATCTTGAGCCGCCGGGAAAGGGTGCTCAGGTGCCAAGCGATAGTTTGGCAGCACCATCTGAACATTACTGCTGCTTGCGAGATGGGAACTTAAGCTACGATGAGTTTTCGCCGAGCCAAGGCAATACGCACCACCATGAAAATACAAGATGACTTTGCCCTTGCTCACATTCTTCGGTGTCACACGCTCGACAGTAATTTCTCCCACCGAGTATTGCTCAACGACCACCTGCGGAGCCAGACGACCAATACCAGCCAGCACACTCACTATATTTCGCTGCCACTTTACAGGCAGAGGAGGTCGAACGAGGGCTTTAAAAGTGAGACGAAGCGAAAGCCTTAGGCCGGCCATCAGTAATTTTTGATTTTTTTCTGACATTACGTAGTCTTATTTTTATTGGATAAAATTGTAAGCAGCACAAGTTTAAAGTGGATGCATGGTCCCGTCTAACACCGTCCCCCATATTGCAATATCCTTAAGTAACTTGGGGTCTACATCATATGGGTTTTCCGCCAAGACAGTGAAGTCTGCGCGCTTACCCAGCTTGATTGAGCCTATTTCACTTTCCATCCCTAGGCTGTAGGCCGCCTCCATGGTAATAGCACGCAGTGCTAGATTCAGGGCAATTTTTTGATGTTCACCCCATACCTTACCGTCACTGGCAATTCGGTTCACGGCGACCCAAACCTGAGTTAGAGGTTCAGCCGGCGCCATGAAATAGTCGGAGTGAAAAGAAAATGGTACTCCTGCGCGCGCCAAGCCTCCTAATGGCGATATATCAGCGGCTCGCTCTGGACCCAATTGTGCACGCGCATAAATAGGCGCCAATTCATGCAGGTAATAGGCATTATTGGAAACAATGATGCCTAAATCTTTTACTCGCTGGTGCTGCTCTTCGCGCGCATAACCATAATGCTCCAAAACAATACGAACGTCGTCACGGTGGCTGGTTTTGCGTTTCTTCTCCACCATTGACAATACTTGGTCTAAACCTGCGTCACCATTAACGTGCAGGTGGATGTGCCACCCTTTGTCCCAAAAAACATCAAAGATGGATTGCTGCTGTTCAGGCGTCATCATCCATTCGCCGTGGTGGCCATCGATAAAAGCTTCACTCATTTTCATTGCTGGGCTAAACATGGCTCCATCAACATACAACTTAATGTGCTTGATAACTTTAAATGGCTTATAAGAATCCACTAAGCTTTGGGCTTTTTCCTCTACATCGACAACTGAGTCTAGGCGCTTCATGTAATACAAAGCATTGGGCACAACGACATAGCGATAGGGAATACCGCTCCAGGTCTCTAAGGCCATGCCAAAAAATTCTAAATACTCATTCAACTGGGGGCCGCCCTGTTCACCTACCGTGGTCAGGCCGCCTTTATGTAGCGTAGAGCTCATCATTGACAAGCCCTTGAGATATTTTAAGGGGCTCACCAATTCCATAAACACCGATTGGCCAACGGCAAGTAAACCGGTCTCCCAGAGGTGCCCCTCCTGCCAATTTGCCTGCTCGCTCGCCGCAAAGTCACTTTCGCTCATGCCGTACAATTCGAGCGCCGCCGTATTGAAATACAACTCGTGCACTGAGCGCTGCCAAACCACAATGGGCTGGGTACTCGAAATGTCGTCCAGTATTTTACGGTTGAGCGGACCGTGATACAGCTCGTGGTACCCCCAAGTAAACAGCACCTCATCAGGCTCTTTCTCACCGAGTAAGACGCCTAAACGCGCCCTAAAATGCGCTTCCGTTTTTACCGCGATGGTGGTGCCCGAAGGTGTCGCCCACTCCATAGCCGAGACGATATCAAGCGGCAATATTACAGCCGCAATAGACGGGTGAATGTGAGGGTCGATAAACCCCGGCATAAGGGTTTTGTCAGCAAAGGTCGTGTCGAGTGTTACGGCCTCGTTAACAAATTCAGCTTGCAAGCCAGCCTGAGTCCCCAAACCCACAATGCGCCCCCCTTGAACCGCCAATGCGGAATGACCTTCACTACCTGGCTCCATGGTTAATATGTGCCGGGCAGGGTAAATGGTTACTCCGGTATTGTCAGTGCAGGCCCCCAGCAGCGTAATCAGCACTAGCTGAGCACTGAGGCGCACAAGCCTAATGCTGTTCAATAGTGGTTTTTTCATAGATGTCACTTCGCCAGATAGTCTTTCGCAGGTTGGGAGTCCCAGGCATTGGGCAGGTTGCCTTCCATTAGTGGCACTAAGGGCATGATGGCATCAATCATAAAATCTCGAAATATTCTAATTCTTGCGGTGGTCCTGAGGTCGATATGTGAGAGCACCCAAAACCCGACCGATTCCTTGGCATGGGTATCAAATACGCGAGTTAGTGTGGGCTCAAGATCGCCCAGCGCACAAGGCAGCACAGCAAAACCCACGCCCCGCTTCACCATACCAATAAGTAGATTCAGCGAGTTCACACGAAAGCGTACTCGCATATTGGGGAAATTATTTTGTATCCAGCTGGGCATTTCCGCTCCAATTTCATGCCAAGCAATACAAGAGATGTCGTCCGGACTCTCCTTCCACCTCGCCAACAATTCATGGGTACTGTAAACGGCAAAGGCCAAATCGCCTATTTTCTTGCCTACTAAATCCGGCGGTGGCTGATTGGTAATCCTAAAGGCGATATCAGCCTCATGAGCCGCTAGGTCTAAGGTAGTGACAGTCGACATGATGTCTAAGTCGATTTCAGGGTAACGGTTGGAAAATTCGCTTAAGGGACCAATCAGGATTTGGTGGAACAGGCCTTCAATAGCGGTAACTCTTAGGCTACCCGTTAGCTCCGACTGATCGGCCAGCGCTATACGGCTGAGATTAAAGAACTCCTCTTCCATATTCTGAGCCGAGGGGAGAATGGCCTCACCCAGCGGTGTAAGCAACCAGCCTGCCGTGGAGCGATCAAATATCCGTACATTCAGCTCTGTCTCCAGAGCCGTAATGCGGCGCGATACTGTGGTGTGGTTCACCTGCAGCTTCTTCGCCGCTCGGCTGATAGAGCCCTCACGAATGACCGCCAAACAATATTGAAGACCTTCCCAATTAATATTCTGCATATTTGCACGACCCGCCTGCACAAATGGATATTGTTGATTAAATTTGCATTGGGTAGAATGGCGCACAAGGTGTCACCAATCAACCCATACTCTATAAGGGAAACACTATGAAAATCTTAAAATCAGCCTTAATTGCTCTGACCTTGAACCTACTGGCCACAAATTCTGTATTGGCCGCCACTCAGAACAGCGCTATCGTTGACAGCTGTAAAGCCGCCGCACCACAGGAACTGAGTTTAACCGAAAATGCTGAAATTCGCCTAAGAGGCATTAGCGGTTCTGGACGAGTGAAAAAGGTTTTGTTACGCGTTACCACTGAAGACAACAACGGCTTCAATGTGCAATGTAAAATTAACGTAAAATCTCAAGAAATTAAAGGCTTTAAACGCCTCTAACTGCCTGCGCTTACTTAGCTCAGGCACCTTACGACGCCTGGGCTAGCGCTTAGCTGTTAGATTTTTGCTGCATTCAACACTAGAGTTTTCCCCTCTCTAAATTGCTTCGCAAGCCCTCCAGGATCGCGTTTTGCCTCGCCAACCAAACTCGCCGGCAAATGCGTCTCGTCGTCATATTCATACGACCAAGCAAACAAACTCAACATAGTAGGCATAAGGTCTAAACCCTTTTTGCTCAAGGCGTAGATAAATTGCTTCTTGTTATCAGCATCAACGCTCTTTTCAAGCATGCCGTGCTTTTCCAATTTACGCAGCCTGTCTGCAAGAATGTTCGTTGATATTTTTTCCGATGAATGCAGTAAAGCGGTGTAACTGCTTTTGTCACGAAACATTAAATCTCGCAAGATAAGAAAGGTCCATTTATCACCAATAATCTCAGCCGCGTAGCGTATCGGGCAGCCGGTCCATTTCGATTTTTCAAATTTCAATTTCGCCGGCTCCTGTGAGGTAGTTCTACCCACAATAGAAAATGAACTTGCATTTTACAAGCTTTATTTGTCCGGTATTACTTGTATAAAAAAAGTTATTGTAGGACCGCTAGAAGGGCTCATAAGCACTGCTTATAGGGCAGGATCACCAAATAAAATAAGCCTGACTCTCTCCCCGTGATAAATTACAGGGATAATGTGAGTGGCGTATTTCGCCCCGAGAGAGAGAGAACCCCATGAACGCTGAAGTTAAAACAAGCTATCGCGCCTGCCATTTATGTGAGGCCATTTGCGGCCTGGAAATTAAAACACAGGGTGAGCAAGTACTGTCGATCAAAGGCGACAAAAACGATCCCCTGAGCCGCGGCCATATATGCGCCAAGGCCTCCGCACTGCAAGATTTTCATTTTGACCCAGACCGCCTGAAGCACCCAGTGAAGCGAGTGGGTGAGAAATGGGAACGTATTAGTTGGGACGAAGCCTACAAAACGGTGGCCGAGAATTTGGTGGCAGTACAGGCAAAAAGTGGCGTCAACGCCGTAGCATTTTACGCGGGCAACCCAAATGTCCACAACTACGGCAGCCTCACTCACGGCAGCATTTTACGTAAACTGCTAAAAACTAAAAACAATTATTCGGCAACGTCTCTCGATCAGCTGCCCCACCACTTGGTGTCCTACTCCATGTATGGGCATCAGTCGATGCTGCCTATTCCAGATATCGACCGAACACAATATATGCTTGTGATTGGCGCCAACCCATTGGCCTCAAACGGCAGCATCATGACCGTGCCCGACGTCACTAAACGACTTAAAGCCATTCAGAAACGTGGCGGTCGATTTGTAGTGATCGACCCAAGAAAAACGGAGACGGCCGACATTGCCGACACCCACCATTTCATTCGCCCCGGCAGTGACGCGTTTCTTTTGATGGCAATGATTCATACCCTCTTTGCGGAAAACCTTGTAAACACCGGGCATCTTGGCGATTTACTGGAAGGTCTCGGGGAAGTAGAAAACACAGCAGTAGGCTTTACGCCAGAACTTGCCGAGCAACAAACCGGCATTAAGGCCGAAGACATACGGCAAATGGCTCGCGATATGGCGCAAACTGAAGGCGCGGTGTGTTACGGACGCATGGGCGTTTCCACTCAAGCCTTTGGCACTCTGTGTCAGTGGGCCATTCAAATTATAAATATCTTAAGCAACTCTTTAGACGTGCATGGCGGCGCAATGGTTACCGCCCCAGCATTTGGCTTTGTGAAACCTGGAGAGAATGGCGCTGGCCATTTTGGGCGCTGGCACAGCCGAGTGAGCGCTCAACCCGAATTCAGTGGTGAATTCCCCAGCAGCGTGCTGGCGGAAGAGATCCTCACCGAGGGTGAAGGCCAAATTCGCGCGCTCATTACCATGGCAGGCAACCCAGTTTTGTCGGCTCCCAACGGTCGAGGTATGGACAGCGCTTTAAGTAATTTGGACTTCATGGTATCGGTAGATCTCTACATCAACGAAACCACTCGTCATGCCAATATTATCTTGCCACCAACCGGCGCGTTGGAGCACGACCACTACGACTTAGCCTTCCACCGCTTGGCGGTACACAACACCACTCGTTATAACGCACCTCTTTTTGAACCTCAGGAAGACACTCGCCACGATTGGCAAATTCTGAACGGTTTAGGAAAAGAAATTGCCGATTTGAAAAAGGTAGACTTTAAACCTTCACCTTCACCCGACAAATTAATTGATATGGGCATTCAGGGTGGTGTTTATGGTGAAGCCGCCGGCCACGAACTCGCCTTAACATTGGATAAAATTAAAGAGCACCCACACGGCCTAGACCTTGGCCCACTGGAACCTTCGCTGACTAAACGCCTCTGCACAAGCTCGGGGCGTATAGAATTAATGGCCGATTATATTGAACCGGATATTGCTCGCCTCAGGAACACCGATGCGAAGCCTACGGAAGGTGAGCTGCTGCTTATTGGTCGTCGCCATGTACGCAGCAACAACTCTTGGATGCACAACTATCAACGTCTGGTTAAGGGCAAGCCACGCTGGCAGCTTCTCATGCACCCAAAAGATTTAGCGGATCGAAAGCTTGAGGATAATTCACAGGTCACTATTCAGTCGCGAGTGGGTGAAGTAAGCACCACTGTGTGTGCGAGCCATGATGTGATGCAAGGTGTGGTCAGTTTGCCTCACGGCTGGGGTCACAAGCGCGAAGGCGTGCAAATGAACATTGCCGCCCAGCAAGAGGGCGTGAGCTGCAACGATTTAACCGATGATAAATTTATTGATGAGGTCAGTGGCAACGCTGCATTTAACGGCGTGCCGGTAAAAATTTTCGCCGCATAAAATTCTGTTCCTCACCGCGTGAATTTAGACGTGGCGAGGAACATTTACCTCAGGGTATTTGCACATCCAAACCCAATTCCAACCAACGGCGAAAGCCACCGTCCATTGATATCACGTTGTTATAGCCCATTCTCTGAATGCTATCGGCAGCCATTGCTGAACGGAAGCCCCCTCCGCAATAAAGCACTAAGCAAACATCCTTACTCGGATAGACCGTTTCAATATCGCGTTCAATTACACCCTTGCCGAGATGAACAGCCTGAGGGGCGTGACCATTGCCCCATTCGATGTCTTCGCGAACGTCAACCAGCTCCATTGTTTTATGCTCAGACTTCCACAACAAATAGTCTTCAATAGAACATTCAGTAACCGCGCCCTTAATACTGTTCACCAAATTCAAAAATTCCGGATTATGATCCAACTCCACTCCCTCCAAGTTTAAATTCTAGTACTTCTTAATATCGCGTTCAGGAATAGGCAAAATCAACACTCCGGCGGTCCACAAACTCGCACTGCCTATTCTTTGCTGCGTTTATCTTAATTGGGACTATAGTAGCAATATATAAATTGCTAGACCAAACCATTAAAGAACATCGCAGACAATCCAGCTCTGCGTTGAAGGAACTCAAAAAGTGACTGTAATAAGCAAAAACTATCGCATACTCGGCGTATGCACCCTGATATCTAGCCTTTATGGAGCAGCGCTGCCTACCCTGGCTGAAACGACAAGCACGCACGTATCCATTGTAGGCAAGCGAGTACTATATCAGCCACAGTATTTTCAACGTTATGCCCCACAAACAGCCAGCGATATGGTGACGCAAGTGCCAGGATTCAGTCTTATCGGAGCAGACGGCAACAACAATGACGATGAGGTGCGCGGCCTAGGTCAGGGCAATGGAAATTTACTGCTCAACGGCAAGCGAGCCAGCACCAAGGACAGTAGCCCGCTTGAGCTCTTAAGTCGAATTCCCGCCGAAAATATTACTCGAATTGAGATTCTAACTCAGGGCTCTACTGAGCTCGCCGGGCAATCGGGGCAAATTGTTAATGTGGTCTACAAAGAGACCGACCAAATTGCAGGTACCTGGGGCATTACGGCACACACAACGGAAGAAGGAGTCACCAACCTAATATTAGAGTCTTCCATCGCGGGGAAAGTGAATACATTTGGCTACACCGCCAACATCAAACGCTACGGCGACGAATTCCCTCAAGCGGGTCTAGAAAATGCCTACGATGGCGACGGCCAATTATGGCAAGTGCGCAGCGAGCATACGAGCTTCTTTAACCACGGGGTAGACCTATCACTTGGCCTGTCGTGGGGAAATGACACCCACAGCGCCAACCTAAATTTGTCAGCCTCGACCGAAGATGCAAAGTTCTACAGCTTTTCCGATCAATACAACCCCGCCTTGGAACCTGGACGTAAACGGATAGCCGACTTGGTCGCTAATGTGAGCTATCAGAGCCCAGAGGAGAAAAAAAGCTTCGAGATAGGCGGCGATTACTCCATGCCTTTTTATCAAGGCACCTTGAAATTTATCGGTTTAAGCCGGTCTACTGACGACCAGAATAACAGTTATTTCGCGAGTATTTCAGCAAACGAGGACAGCTATTACTTCAATTCATTCTCTCAACCCGAGGGCACCGAGAATGTCTTGCGAACACTCTATACCTTTCAAACCGCCAAGGAGCACACCGTTGAGCTGGCCTTTGAAGGCGTCAAGAATACCCTCGACACCAAGGCCTCTTTTGAAGAGAGCCATGGTCAAGATTTTGAAAACGTGGACATTCCAGGCAGCAACGTAAACGTGAGTGAAACCCGCGCAGAAGTCAGCGCGCAATATTCTAGACCACTGAACGAGCGTTGGTCCCTGCAATCTATGGTGGCCAGCGAATACTCCAAATTGTCTGTGGCGGGCGACACTCTGCCACGCTCCGATTCTTTTGTACGTTACAAGGGCTTTGCCGCGGTGAATGGCGAAATCTCGGAAGACACGCTTGTTCGCGCCAGACTCGAGCGCTCGGTGGGGCAACTGCAATTCAGCGACTTCGCCAGCTCTACGAACCTTGACGAAGGCACCCAAGACGGCGGTAATACGGAACTTGTTCCAGACCAAACTTGGCGTGCAGAACTCGCCTATGAGCGAAAATTCTGGGATACAGATATTGTTACCCTTACCGCATTTGTTGAACAAGTAGACGATTTCATCACCTACATTCCATTTGGCGACGGCACAGAAGGCCGAGGCAATATCGCCCAACTAGACACAAAAGGTCTTGAGATTTCGGGCACCTTTGCCCTAGGTAAGGTAGGTATTACGGGTGCCAAACTCGATTTTTTTGGCAAACTAAACAAACACGAATTTGAAGACCCTGTCACGGGTGAAGAATTGCGCTTTCGCCAGAACAGTCACCCAGCCGTTCACTACCGCCTGACCTTTCGCCAAGACCTGCCCAACAGCGCTATTGCTTGGGGGTTTAAACTGGAGGACAGGAGCGACAATACACAATATCGCCTAAAACAGATCAGTAAATTTGGGCATGCCTTTCCCCAGTCTCACGTGTTTTTTATTGAACACAAAGATATCGCGGGAATGACACTAAAAGTTGAAGGCGAGGATTTGCTAGGGTTTACATGGGAAAACGAGCGAATTTTCTACGACGACGACCGAAATGGTGCAATAAGCGGCCGGGAAACCAATCGTCGCCACTCTGATTGGGTTGTACGAGCCAGTTTAAGCGGTACATTTTAGGCCTTCGGGCGATCGTTCAAAGCCTTTCAGCATGGGAGCTAAACAAAGTAGCGAATTCCCTTAAGGATGAATATATAATCCTATGCTTTCACGTGACCGATAATCTGTCGCTCGGCATTAAACCCTGGAGTTCACCTTGACCCTTTTTCGACCCTGCATTGATCTTCACCAAGGCCAAGTTAAGCAAATTGTGGGCGGCAGCCTCAATGATGAAGGTGCCGACACAAATTATGTAAGCCCTTACGATGCGGCTTACTATGCGGATATGTACTGCCGCCACAATTTGACCGGCGGGCACGTGATTGCACTTGGACCTGGCAACAAAGACGCTGCCTTACAAGCTCTTAAAGCTTGGCCCAATGGGCTGCAATTTGGCGGCGGTGTAAATCGTGAGAACGCAGCAGAATTCCTGCAGGCGGGCGCCTCTCAGGTCATCGTTACCTCCTACTTATTTGAAGACGGCGAATTCAGCTGGTCGCGGCTTGAGCAGATTAAGCAAGAAACGGGGGAGGACAAATTGGTATTGGACCTCAGCTGTAGACGTACGGAAAACGGCTGGAATATAGCCACCAACCGCTGGCAAACTCTAAGCAATACCCCCATAAACGCAGAGACTTTGGCAGAGTTAAGTACTCATTGCAGTGAATTTTTAATTCATGCTGCCGATGTTGAAGGTCTACAAGGCGGCATTGATGGCGAGCTAGTTGAGCTGCTTGGCAAACATTGCGCAATTCCTGTGACCTATGCCGGCGGCGCCCGCTCACTAGAAGACCTAGAGCGAGTCAGTTCACTTTCCGATGGCAAAGTAGACCTTACGATTGGCAGCGCACTGGATATTTTTGGTGGTAAGGGCGTGAGTCTAGCCGAATGCATAGAGTGGAATAACAACGCGAGATAAACCCAGGCGCACAACTCGAAGTTCACTGTCAGTGGTAAAAACACCCTGACTAAACTCGAATTGTGCGACCCAGCTGAACTTAAAACTCAACAAAAGCTCAACAAAACTTCAGCAAAGCCTTAATAAAGCCTCTACAAAGCCTAACTGTTCTTGATGGTTCAGTGACTACTGTTTAACGCCTTCGATATTCAATTCTAATTCTACCGTTGTAGAGCTTGGTCCTAAGTCGTAATCAATACCGTAATCCGACAACTTTAAAGTAGTAGTGCCGCTAAAACCGGCGCGGTAACTACCCCATGGATCATCGCCTTCGCCAATTTTTTGCACGGGAATTGAGATGGTATTTTTAACGCCGTGCAGCTCTAGAGTTCCCGTCATAACACCTGACATCGCGTCAGCGGCAACATACTTCGTGCTTGTAAAGCTTGCGGTAGGGTATTTACCCACATTCAAAAAATCTTCGCCTTTCAAATGCTTATCACGCTCAGCATGATTAGAATCAAGGCTGGCGGTTTGAATAACAACCTTTACTGTGGATCCAGATTGCTTTTTCGCATCATAGCTAAATCCGCCTTCAAAGGTATTGAAGCGACCAGCGATTAAGCTATAACCTAAGTGATTGATTTTGAAATTGATAGACGCATGCGCACCCTCAACATCAATCTGATAATCGGCGGCGTTTGCCGTAACAGACAAAAATGCGGCGGTGGTTAAGGCACCGGCCAAAAATAAACGTTTCATAAAACATCCTCTTTAAAATTAATGTTGGTTTAATCGTTTTTCATTGATACTTCTAATTGGTACTTCTAAATGTCGAAGCTAATGACTTTTCAGTATCCGCCCCAAACCATTGTCTTTATTAACAAGTTGATGCTTGATCGCAGCCAATGCATGCACTGCGACCATAGAAATCAACAACCAAGCCAAAACCTCATGCAGCTCACCCACTATATCTTCCTGATTGTCTATGCCCCACGGAAGCGCTGGCACGTTTACCAGTTCAAACACTGCAATAGCGCGACCATCTGCGGTAGATATGAGATAACCGCTGACCATCAAAATCAACAACAGAGCATACAGCCCTAGGTGCATATAATGAGCCGACAATTTCTCCCACCGTGGGCCGGGTAAATCCGCGGGAGATGGGTTAATGAACCTCCAGAGAACTCTGAAAATGAGTGTAAACAAAGTCACTAGACCAAGGCTTTTGTGCAAATCAAGCGAGCCTTTATACCAAGCGTCATAATACGTTAACTCCACCATATAAAGGCCTAGACCGAATAAAAAGAATATCAGTAAAGCCATGATCCAATGAAGCGCAATACTCACCCAGCCATAGCTTGTTGCACTGTTTTTTAACATAGTTTCAGCAACTTATCGTGTACGGTTATTTGGATACTTTCAATGTTTGTATAGAGGTGTATTCCTCTAGGCCGTACAGACCAAATTCCACCCCAATACCCGATTGCTTAACCCCGCCGAATGGTGCGTTTGGCTGGATGGCTCCGTGGTCATTTACCCAGGCTGATCCGCACTCTAAACGCTGCGCCAATTCCATTGCCTTCTCAATATCGTTTGACCATATCGAACCACCGAGACCTCGATCGTTTTGGTTTGCAGTGGCAATAACCTCATCAACGTCAGTATATTTGATAATAGGAAGGATCGGCCCAAACGGCTCTTCGTCCACCAGACGGTGACCATCACATAAATCTGCAACAACGGTTGGTTCAAAAAAGAAACCTTCCCGATCAATACGCTGACCACCGGCCAAAAAACGACCACCGTCTTCTTTAGCCGATGCGGCTAAAGCCTCTACTATCTTTAACTGTTCCATATTCTGAACGGGGCCTAATTCGACATCAGGTTCCAAGCCATTACCCACAACAACTTTCTTTGCCAAGCTCGCTATGGCTTCGCACATTTCCTCATATTGCGACTCATGAACATATAGACGTTTCAAGGCCGCACAGGTTTGACCATTGTTGTGGAAACAGGCCCCAAATAATTTTTCTGCAACTTCGCTTACGTTCACATCTGGCAGTACAATTCCAGCGTCGTTGCCACCAAGCTCTAGAGTCAAACGTTTTAAATTTCCAGAGGCGGATTGCATAATTCGCTTGCCGGTGGGAGTGGAACCGGTAAAGACAATTTTATTAACATCAGCGTGGCCACTTAGGGCACTGCCAACGTCACCCTCTCCAGTAATAATATTAATAACACCGGCGGGTAAAATTTTATTGGCTAATTCAACAAACCGTATGGTGGCCGTTGGGGTATAAGGCGACGGCTTCATAACAACAGTATTGCCGCTTCTTAAAGCCGGAATAACATGCCATATCGAGATCATTAATGGCCAGTTCCACGGTGTTATCGAGGCAACCACACCAAGTGGTTTACGGTGCACTTCAATACGCGCTTCATCATCGTCTTGAATTACGTCAATAGGCAACTGCAGCTCGGCTGTATACTGAGCCCATGCGACTGAGCCCCCCACTTCCATGCCAGAACCCACACCGTTAAGCCCGGCCATAGGCTTACCTGACTCTTTTGTTACCAATTCCATAAGTTCTGGCATGTTTTCTTCTAGCGCAGATGCTAGGGCATGACAAAGTGTTTTTCTTTCATCGTCACTTGTTCTGCTCCAAGCTGGGAATGCGGCTCGGGCCGCCGCCACAGCGCTATCAACGTGAGAGACATCGCCCTCTTGAACCTGCGCAAAAACGGAACCTGTCGCCGGGTTAATAACATCAAAGACCTTACCCGATGTCACGGCTTCACCGTTTATGTACATATCAAATTGTTGCATAAAAAACTCTACCTTTAGTTACTACTAATACAATTCATGAGATTGCTCACTTTGCCCCTCTCTGCTTACCGAAGGTCGATCATCTAAGTAACCAATATTTTGAATATTTTACAGTTAAAAAACACACCCACGCACTGTATAAATCGTATTGTTCCGAGCTACGGAACATGCCGTCAATAGCCTCCCTATATTCAAGGAATTAACGGTAATTTCGCCACTATAAAACTCCGAACACTTTGAATTAATACACCTCTGGATTGATTATGAAATATTTATGCCTTGCTCTTACCTGTTTTGTATTTTTAATTGCATGCTCAGAAGGCGAAAATTTGCAAACCTCAGAAACACGCTTTCGCAATAACATAAAAATATTGGCCTCCGACGAATTTGAAGGCCGTAAACCCGCTACCCGAGGCGGTAGAAAAACGACCCAATATATCGAAGCACAGTTTAAGCTCGCAGGCTTACGACCTGGTAACGGTGACAGTTTCCGGCAAGCCGTAGATTTGGTCGATATCAATACGGAATTTTCCGACATTTCCGTGGCACAAGCCGAACGCAGTGTGCCGATCACTCACGGCAACGAACTTGTTTCATATTCTCGCAAACCTATTCAGAATGTCTCAGTTGACCACTCCAATATAGTTTTTGTGGGTTACGGCGTCGTTGCCCCGGAATACGATTGGAACGACTACCAAACTATAGATGTGAAGGGAAAAACAGTCATTATGCTCAGTAATGACCCGGGATATTTGTCGCCCAATAAAAAACATTTCCTGGGGAAAGGGATCACCTATTACGCGAAAGACACCTACAAATACGAGGAAGCCGAGCGTCAAGGAGCCAAAGCGGCCTTTATCATTCACGACCCACGACTTATGTCGAGCGACTGGCCGAGCCACGTTCAAGAACATAACAAAACACGCTCAATATTAACTGCAGCGCCTGTCGGTGGCCTTGCGGTTCAAGGTTACATTTCCGCCAAATATGCCTCCGAACTTATGACAATCAGCGGATGGGACTATATGCGGGAAACCCAACACGCACTCAGTTCAGCCTACATACCAAAATTCCTCGACGCGTCAATCAGCATCAAACTAAAGTCGTCACTCAAGCACTCAACATCGCATAATATCGTAGGAATGATACCCGGCAGTGAAAGTCCCGATGAAACCGTTATCTATCTGGCCCATTGGGACCATCTGGGCAAAGACGACAATTTGAAAGGCGACAAAATATACAATGGTGCGCGAGACAATGCCGCGGGTATTGCCAGCATAATTGAATTAGCTCACCTCTTTAAGGCCACGGACAACCTTAAACGATCAGTGGTTATTATGGCCGTTAGCGCAGAAGAGAGCGGCTTATTGGGTTCATATCATTACGTACAAAACCCAATTTTTCCTCTTTCCAAAACCGTGGGTGCCATTAACCTCGACATGATGAACCTAAATGGTGAGACATCCGACGTGTTGGTTCACGGTATAAACAACTCCCCTTTAATGGACGCCGCTATCAAAGAAGCCATCGAAAATAAACAGGGGCGTACAGCCACCCCTTTTGGTCGGCTGGAGGCAGGCATCGCCTATCGCAACGACGGGTTTAGTTTTAATCGCTCGGGTATTCCTACTATCGGCTTAGCCAGCGGCAGCAATCATATTGTTAAAGGCCAAGAATGGATGGACGCACAGGCGGGTGATTATTTTCAGAATCGATACCACCAGGTAAAAGATGAATACTCCGAAAACTTGGATGTTTCGGGAGCCTTGCTTGACATTAAGTCGCTGTATCTAATTGGTCTAGAACTAAGCAAAAGCAAGAAATTTGCTCAATGGTATGACGGTAAGGAATTCAAATATTTGCGTGATGAACAATTGAAAATTTTTGATACGAACAATTAGAAGGAGTTAATCTGTGCCGACCAATTGCGCTACTGAACTAAATTTCTTGGCAGTTTGAGTATCCTAGCAGCGAGGTGCAGTCAAAGATTTAGTGAGGCGGAATTGTTTTCACTATGTCTTGAATTCAGCACTTAGAACATGGCAGTCTGGGAGATAACCCATATCTCTCAGAGATTCCCTTGCATATTCTAAGGACGTCACGATGAACCTCCTATCCAGCACCGGCTTTTTACTTTTAGCCATGGTTTTTGCGCCATTCGCAGACGCCTCAGACCGAACAGAAAAAGAACAAGTCACCATTATTCACGCCGGCACGCTGCTTACCATACCGGGCAAACCGGCGCTAAATCAGCAAAGCCTGGTGATTAAAAATGGCAAAATATTAGCGATAGTCGACGGCTTTGCTTCAAGCAAAGATTACCAGAATGGCGCCGACGTGGAAATTAAAGATTTGAGCGATAAATTTGTTATGCCCGGAATGATGGACATGCATGTTCACCTAACTATGGGCGAGAATACAGAGTATGAGGAAACCAATAAAACGAGCGACGCTGATTTCGCCATGATTGCCGTGGAAAATGCCAACAAGACCTTAATGGCAGGCATTACAACAATACGCGATTTATCGGCATTAAGCGGCGAGGCTATAATGGCCGTACGTGACGCAATCAAGCGAAACACAGTGCCGGGGCCTCGCATTATTGCCGCCGGCAAAGCTATTTCAGCTACGGCCGGTCATGCCGATCATTTTGGCGTTAGAGAAGATTATGCCAAACTCTATCTCTCCTCAGCCGTATGTGATGGCGCAGATGATTGCCGCAGAGCCGTAAGAAGCCAGTATAAGCTAGGTGCTGAGGTGATTAAAATTATGGCCACCGGAGGTGGCGCCGACAAAAATGGCAAAAAAGACTCGCCCGCCGAGATGTTTGACGATGAACTAATCGCGATCGTAGACGCCGCACACCGACTCGGCCTAAAAGTTACCGCGCACGCCCACGGAACCGATGGTATTAACGCTGCCTTATCAGCTGGCGTAGACTCCGTGGAGCACTCAAGTTTTCTAGATAGTAAATCTATTAAACTCTTCAAAAAAACTGGTGCTCACATCGTTCCTACAGCTTCGTTAAGCAAATTTTTTCAGGAACACCCAACAATTCCCAATTTTGTAAAGCAAAGCTTGCAAGGAAAAGCTGTAGAAGTGGATGCTCTATTAGCTAAAGCCTTTAAAAAGGGCGTTACCATTTCTATGGGAAGTGATGCTGGTATTTCAAAGCATGGCTACAACGCACAAGAGCTCGTTGCTTACGTTGCCATTGGCATGACACCCATGGAAGCCATTCAGACAGCCACTATTAATACCGCATCCTTACTCGGAATGTCCGATACCCTGGGCACGCTTGAAGTAGGAAAAAACGCAGACATAATTGCCATGGACACGAGTCCGTTGGACAACATCAAAGCCGTTACCAAGGTTAGCTTCGTTATGCGTAATGGCATAAGCTATAAACATCAGTAACAACAAATTTGGCAATTCCACCACTTAACAGGACAGAAAAAATGCCCATAAACCCCAGCAATGATCCAAAAATTAAGGCAATGAAAGGCGTTAACCTTTTTCACTACAGCCAATCTAATTGCGCCATGCGTATTCGCATAGCTCTGGAGGAAAAAGGGATTCCATGGACCAGTCAATATATCAACCTGGACACCCAAGATAACCTAACGGATGAATACTTCAAAATTCATCCACATGGCCTTGTGCCTGCCATTGTTCACGACGGCGTAATTGTCTATGAATCGTCTGACATTTTGCGTTACTTAGAAGAAAAATTTCCAGAGCCCTCTCTGATTCCCGCAAAGGATTCGGAACGGGAAGAGATGGAAGAATGGCTGGAAATGACCCGAGACCTACACGTAAAAGTCATCAAGGTATGGGTTTACGGAAAAGAGCGATATCGTTCGAAAACCAAGGAAAGCATGGGCGCCTATATAAAAAAACAACCCAATCAAGAACTTATCGATTTCCACAAAATGACCCTGGAAGACGGGCATATACCACAAGACAAAATTGACGAAGCCGATAGAAGACTACACGAACTATTCGCCAGAATTGAATCAAACCTGGGAAAGCATAAGTGGATCGTGAGCGACACCATGACTCTCGCAGATATCGCATGGATTCCCAACTACACATTACTTAACTACAACAATTTCCCCTTTGATCGGTATCCGCGAGCATTAAACTGGATCGAAAGATTCACCAGCCGCCCAAGCTATGAAAAGGGCGTTACGCAGTGGTTTGACTACGTTCCTGCCTAACTCCAACAATAGTATCGGTGTGTTATTTGGAATACACCGATACTTTGTTCCTATATCTAAGCTCTATATTCCAATGACTTCCTACGCTTAGTACGAAATAAAATCGACTCCTTCCGTATCCCGACAAGCCCTAAATTGTAATTTTCGGGAACCCTATCTTTCCCATATCTACAAAAACACCTCTACTCAATCAATTTTTTGGCTAAATGGGATTCTTTATTTCAGACAAAAAAAACCCGCCATAGGTCGGCGGGCTTTTAGGTACTATTACTAATTGAAATTACATAGCGTAGTTCACAGTAAAGCCAATCGTGCGAGGTGCACTCGGTGTAACACGGTCATTCTGCTGGAAGTTATTGTAGACGGTTAGATCTGCAACTCTATTTTCCACGTTGCGGATATAGAGTGCGGAACTCCAATTTTCATTGTGTACAAAGCCTGCCCGGATGTTGATCAGCTCATAGCTTCGGCTTGGCGTATTACGCGATTCCGAGTAGTTGTTATTCCTAACCTGTGATTGGAATTGCACATCGGCACGAACGAAAGCCTGTGTGTCACCGATAGTGAAATCATACATCGCAAATGCCGAACCACTATAATCTGGAGAACCTAGTAACGATTGACCTTTTTGACCGGCAACTTCGCCGTCTTCTGCAATCGCTACTACATCGTCACCCACTTCATCAACTAAGTCTTTGGTAAGCTTAGCGTTAATATCAGCGTAATTTAAGCCCAATGTTAAGCTGTCACCGGCCATATACAACAATTCAATTTCGTAACCGTCAATCTCTGCTACCTTGCCCTTGGCGTTAACCAACCCACCAAATTGACTAGTAACGTTGACACCTGTTTGAAGATCTTCCCAACTAATTAGGTATGCAGCAGCATTAACTTGAAGTCGACCATCTAACCACGAAGTTTTAGTACCGATTTCAAAGTTGCCCGTTCTATCTGAACCATAAAACGTGGGAATGTCAGGCACTACTTTGTAGTTAACACCCGCTGAGCGGAAGCCTTGAGAGTAATTACCGTAAACCATCACATCTTCATTGATTCTCCAGGCCAAATTAGCCTTATAAACGCTGTCACTTTCACCTTCACTTTCGTCGGTATGACCTATCGGACCACCAATATCTTCATTACGGAGGAACGGTACTATTAAGTCACCAACAATCTCCTGATCGGTTTTAAAGTATCGGCCACCGACGGTTAGTTCAAGGCTATCGGTGATATCCCAATACACTTCCGCAAACAAAGCATCTTGAGTGGTGGTGTATGTAGAATTGCGATCTAGCATCAAAGTGGCGGGGTCATGAATCGCTTCACCCGTCAATGGATCAGCAGACCATACTCGACTTGAGTCTAGAATTTGTTCCCGTTCTTGATGGAAGAAACCAGCAAGGTAGTTAACCGCCCCTGTAGACTTTGACGCAACTCGTGCTTCAAAGTTGAACGCTTTTTGAGTTTGTGCTTGCTGTAACAGTACTAAGCCAGTAGGAGAAATAACTGTTGCTGCGTCAGAAAACTGCATAAACGGGGGAATGGGTGGCACAGTTGGAGCTTCAGGAGTGCCGCCAAAGGGGGCGCCCGGAGTACAAGGGCCCGTACGTATGCATTCGCCCGTAGTCTGGAAGCGCTTGTGCAACATCCAGGGCGTGGACGAATCCATGTTGAGTTCTTGATCGCGATCTATGATAGAGGTGGCGACTGTCACCTTGCCCCAGTCTTGATCAGAGTCCAGCGTTAGCGCAAAGGTATTGCCCTCTTCCCAGTATGGCTCTTGTACCGGAGTATTACTTTTTAGATCGCCGGCTTTTTCCTTGGAAAAACTCCTACCAAGGAACTCGCCGTCAGCTGCGTACATGAAGGGAGGTCCAACATTTTCTGCCCAGTCATATGGAGTGTGGCTGGTACGACCGTTAGATTCAATTTCCTGGAAGAAGTACTGACCGAGTAAAGTCGTGTTCTCAGAAAGATTCCAAGTTAAGGCTAAGCGTAAGCTAGTGCGTTCGTTGGAGTTAATGTTTTCTTCATCTAAAACTATGTTGTCAATGAAACCACCACTGTCAGAGAATCCTGCGGTGGCACGGAAAGCCAGCACGTCCTCGATTAGAACAGTATTGAACAATGATTTAACATTCCAACTGTTGTCTCCGCCCTGGTACTGCGAAGCGCCAGTTTCGATCTCAAATTCATCTTCGCCAAAATGAGGTTTGTTGGTAACGTAACGAACAACACCAGCTACCGAGTTTGCGCCGTACTGTGTTCCCTGCGGGCCACGTAAAACTTCAACTTGCTGAATATCGTAAAGATCGAAATCAGGGGTATTACTGCCGGCGCGGCGTGAACTGTCGCCGCCGCCAACCTGAGGAATGTTATCCAAGATAACAGCTACTGTTGATTCACCTTCGGCATTAATGCCACGAACCAAATAAGTTTTTTGACCGGGGCCTGCGTCTACGGTGTCTAATGCAGGAATTGCGCGAGTAAGATCTTCTACTCCGACAGCACCCATACGAGTGAGCGTATCCTGATCGATAGCTGTAATACTTGTCGGGATATCTTGCAGTGCAATTGCGCCTCGCTTGGTTGAGGTCACGACAATTTCTTCAATCACAGAATCATCATATTGAGCAAAGGCACCGATAGACGTTGCCGATAGGGCAATCGTCGAGCTGATCACCGTACTGAGAATTTTCTTGTTCATATTGATCTTCCTTTTCTGATTATAATTTTTATCACTAACGATCAATGCTTCTTATTGCTAAGCGCACCAATACGTGAGCCTTGAGCTACAGTTAACTCTTCAAATTTACCGGGTTCAAATACCAAAATAACCAGAGACCCGCCGTATTCAAAATGACCGACACGCTCACCCTTTTTGATTTCTACGGGAGCATCATCTGAACTGATATTTTTGTACGGTTCTTCAAATACTACAGAGCCAATGGTAGATAAACCAACTGGCACCATGCCTACGTAACCATATTCTTCAGTTTCATAAATATAATAACCGCGCTGAAAATTGGTCACGTTATCAATCATTGCTGGGCCAGGAACACCACCGTAAAGCACCCCGTCTACCTTCTCTTGCGACTCAACTATTTTGCCGTTAACAGGTGCGTGATAATGATGATAATCCGTCGGGGTGAGGATACACCTAAGACCTGTACCGCCAATAAATTTTTCGGCGTATTTAGAGTTGTTTAACATCTCGGTAACTTTCAGACGCTGCCCAACCTTTGTGTTAATTAGGGTGTCGTCTGTTATGGTTGTTGACAACATCTCAATGAAACAGTCAGCGGGTGATGACACAACAGAATCATCTTCTGGACGGTTAACAACACGTGGTTCCTTTAATGTCCTTACAAAGAAATCGTTGAAAGAAGTAAAACCGCCATCAGGTATAACAAAATCGTTAATGTGTATGCGAGGATCATTCATCCAATGGTCTACGCGCTTCTTTGACTTAGGGCTTGTCATAGTAACACGACGTACGTTGGACATGTGTTTGGTCCAAGTTCGGCCAGGTTCTTGTTGAACAAACTCTTCGCCATACTTATTACTGTCAATAAGCTGTTGAAATTCACGGATGAAGGCGAGGCCATTATCGGTAGTGGGAAGAAACTTGGTCCAGCGATCTATAAACTTGTATAGATCTTTAATGTCCTTACCCTGCCAAGGATTTGCGTCGCCATTCGACAAGGGGTGAATGTTAGCAAACATGTTGTCAATGAGCGTGTGGAATTCATTGTCATTTTTGTACAACCACTCTAGTGACTTAGCCGCATCCTGATTGTGCTTGATGTTTAGCACAGGATTGTCTTCTGGAGCATTGGCGGCTTCAGCCACCATGCCTCCAAACATCAGAGCGCTGCTGGTTAGAAGCCCGCACAACGCGCGCTTTTTGAAAGAAAGTTTATGAGCCATTCAATTATCCTCGATGTATTATTAGCCGCTAATCGAAACACTTCATTAGCAAAGTGATTCTATTAAAATTTATTTTTTAAGATTTGACGCGACCTAAGTCCATTATTCGCGAATTACTTAACATGTTAATGAATATTAAAACCTTGTCAACTTCCTACCGACCTCGGAGAAAATGTATTCCACGCTATGGAAACAATATTTTCAGAAAAAACTTCAGAAAAATTAAACGCCTAAAAATACAAACTTGAAAACTATCTTCACTGGCACAACAAGCCCATCAATTAAATTCAAGATGGGCGCTTGCGCTCTCCGGATCACATTTGAATTCTGCGTACTTTCTATCGTCAGTTAAATCGTAGACTCCATACACTTTTACTGGCTCGGTGAGGTAGACTGGATCAGTAACCGTAAATGAAAAAATCATTCGCATGCCGCCAGTAAAACTGCCGTTAGATAAGGTGTAACGTTCTATCAAGGTCTTTTCAGCACTGGAATCAATACCAGTTTCTAGTCCCCAACGTACCGCTGCAAAACCGTCTGTAGTGACAAGTAGAGAACCATCGTCTTCGAATACGCCAGTTGAAAAGCCAACTGAGTTCTCCTTATACGCAATGGGTTTATCTCTACCGTCTAACCAAATAGTTCTATTTTGTTCACTGGGAGTAGCTTCAGATACAATTTCAATGCGGTCATCGTATCTTGTCCATTTCCGGTCATAGAGATAATTAATCATCCGGGGAGCGCCCGCCTCTATGCATTCAAATATTGGATCGCTGTCTATATCAAAAGCTTCGACAAGTTTTTGACCTTTACGGGTCAGCGGCCAGTTTTGGGGCGGTTCTGAGCCCAGCAACTTAATTTCATCGAGGATTAATGTGTACGACCAATTACCACTAAAATCTTTCGACCCTGAACGGCCAAATTCACTTTCTGGTTCAGCGCTTTCTTCGCCGGAGGCCTGGTCCTCTTCTGCCTTCCTGGGCAACTCAGTCCCGTCTGACTTAATTACCTTGTTTAATAACCCAGACTGCTTATTGGCTGGCCGCTCGCCGTTTTTGCTATTAGGGTAAACAACAAAGGTTACTACATCCCCTATTTTTAATGAGGGCTCGAACCATCCATACTGCTCATAATTTCCGGGAGTTTGACCGTCCATAGACCAAATTTCAGTAGCGCCGCGATTATTAACCGATTCCACCACGTAGCGAACATGAGGATTTCTCCACTTAACCTTAGTTATTTTTCCTTTTACTTCTACTTGCCTATCTAACTGAAAATATGTTCTTGAATGGTGCGCTACGGCCGTACTAGCCATTAAAGCAATACATAAAAAAGTTAAGATAATACGCATAGTTTACCCATTTTTATTTCAGACTTAGCTCAGCCACTATTATTTGATTCGCAACAGCGAAGAAAAAGATTCATCAAGCTATAATTTATACACCCGCACCATTCGAGTAACTATATCTTTACTATTGTATTTCGCATTATGGAAAACCTTTCTGGCCCCCTTAGTTAGCTAACTTCCGCTATCTGGGTAGTCTGTGCACCTATTTGCTTTTTGCCGCTATCAGCATGCTAATAAACGTATCATCATCATTGAACATTAGATGTTTAAATGCGCCCCCGATATGAACAAGAGTCAAAATTACCACAGCGTTTGCAAAAAATTTGTGGGTGTCCACTGCAATGAGGTTTAGAGTTAACATTGGTGGTATTGGACTTGGAATGCTGATCACTTCGAATATTTCGATTGATAGGCCCGCAGTCCATAACATCATTGGTCCAGAAATCACCATCATCGATATCGAAAATAGTAAAAGATAGTGCATACCTTTCGCCAGCTGGTGCGTGAAATTTGATTGACCGTCTAGCCTCGGGTGTGACGATTTTATCCGCCACACAATTCTTGCGACGATAAGGAGCCATGCAGAAGCAGCGATCGAAATGTGGTAGCCACGCAACGCAGACGCCTCTAGCGTGGATACGCCTTGCATCCAATCCCCTATAGCCCAAAGCGTTACAATTGCCGCAGCACCTATCCAGTGAAGCACGATAGAGAGCCAGCCATATCCGCTATTTGTATCAGCCCAGCGCATCAGTCCCCTCTATTTTCGTAGTTTGCAGCTCTCGGTATTTATAAGATAATTTTTATGTATTGTATTAGCGAAGACTAAAACGAAATATTTACCCTGGCTATGACGGGGGTGCTAATAACGTTCGCTAACATAGGTTAACTCTTCGTTAGCCTATGCATTAACCCGTAATCAATTGCGTACCATGGAACGTAAATCTACTATCCATCGGCGAGGTGTATTTATGCTGTACGATCAAATACACGAAGCGAGAATAACAAACGTAAGCGTTGCAGGAAGTATTACCCTGCTCGCTAAATGACCTAATGTTGCTTTGTAAAACTTGCCGGATTTAACACTAGGTCGATCAACCAGAGGACTATAAATGTGAATACTTTCGAATGGCTTGAGATGTCCGCACTCGCCGAGTGGGTGGGAGCCTCCATGATTGGATATCCACTCATGCTGGCCTCCCATGGCGTTGGAATGGCCATAGTCATCGGTATTATCTTTATGCTGAACCTCCGCTTAATAGGCTGTTTTCGCGGCATCTCTTTAAGCTCCTTCAAGGGCCTATTAAAACTTGCTTGGGGTGGATTTGTTCTCAACTTCCTCTCTGGTTGCGCATTGTTTACCGCGCAAGCAACAGTGTTTATTGAGAGCACGCCTTTTTTAATCAAGGTTTTGGCCATTTTTCTAGCGGGCATAAACGCGGCGCTCTTACAGAGTGCCCTGCGAAAGAACGCAGACCACTGGGACTCTGGTGTCGAATTGCCTCGATCTGTACGAATTATGGCCGTCTCTTCAATTACTTTATGGTCGATAGCAATCATTGCCGGCCGCATGATTGCTTATTTGGATGTAGCTTAGGAGCTGAATGATGGAAACTATAATTGCATGGGCCTCGTCTACGGCACTCAGCATATGGGTTGTCGACAACATGTGGGTCTGGCCGATTGCCGAAACATTACACTTTTTTGGGCTCAGCCTTCTATTGGGCTCTTTGTTGCTGATCGATATGAGAATGATCGGGTGGTTTAAACGAATAAATATTGGGGCTACGCACGCACTACTGCCCTTGGTATTTATCGGTTTTGCCATTAACTTAGCGACGGGTATTCTCTTCTATTTCGGTGATCCTGGCCGCTACACCATAAACATCGCCTTCCATATAAAGATGATACTAATTGTCTTGGCGGGCCTAAATGCCCTTCTCTATTACTGGAAAATTGACCCTGTAATATCGACTTGGGACGCCCACGGCAATACCCCGATAATTGCCAAAGCTATAGGTGCTTCTTCTTTGGTATTTTGGTTTGGCGTACTGATTTTTGGCCGCTTGATACCCTACATGGGTACGGGTTAAGCAATATCTCTATTCTCCTTTGGCCCTGTATTCCCGCCAGAATACGGGGCCCTTTTTTATATCTCCCCCATCCTATCGGTCAGGGCCAATCTTCTTGCTTCTAGGAGTTAAGTTGCCCAAGCGCCTACAGCCGCTTATTTAATACCATTTCCTCAACGTTAAGAATTGCGTTAACATCCTTAAGCTTCCACATAAGCCCAATATTCAGTCGGTATACTGCTAAATGAGTACAGCCTCCGAACAAACAGCCATAGATAACGAAAAAGCGGAAATAACGCTTCAGCCAGAGCAAATGCAGGAGGTCATCGACAAAATTGAATTGTCGGGTGTTCTTGGGCGTTCGAAGCTATACGCAAACCTATTACGCTATCTTTGTGGTACTTATATAGACGGAACCGTACCGAAGGAGATAGTAATTGCCATTGAAGTTATGGGCAAAAACTCAGATTTCGACGTTAAAAACGACTCCCTAGTGCGTGTTTACATGCACAAACTTCGACAAAAGCTCACCGAATACTACAGTCAGCATGGCCGTGACGACCTATACCAGATCAGCATACCGAAAGGTCAATACGCACTGCTTGCACACGCTCAACACTCGCCCAACGTTGCAACAGCGGAGAGCCACACTGAAGGGCATCAGCCCACTAATACTGGCGAGGCCAAGTCGAAAAAAATTCCTTTTTTTCAACCTATTGTCGTTATAGCCATTTTCTCTGTGCTACTAGCAGCCAACCTCTTTTATAGTGGGTTTAATACTCAGGGGGCTGACAACGTCAATCCGCACATCAATGTCAGCCAACACCCCGTATGGGCACCGTTGCTGGCCGACGACGAACCTCTTATCGTTGTTATAGGTGATTATTTTATTTTTGCTGAGCACATCAACGAAGGGGATTCGAACCGCTTTATTCGTGAACATCACATAAATTCTCCTGCTGATCTCGATCGTTATAAGCAAAGCTCGGAAGGTACTGAAGATCTCCACAACCTGAATATGAGCTACCTACCGCGTGCCGCAGCATTCGCCCTGAAAGATATTTTACCGATCCTATCGGCCACCGGAAAAAACGTCACAATACGCATGAGCTCAGATATAAAGGGTTCTGATCTTAAGTCTCAGCATATTCTCTATATTGGCTCTATTAGCGCTATGGGAGAACTGAGATCATTTGCCTTTCAAGAGTCCGATTTTGCAATAGGGCGCTCTTACGACGAACTTATCCATAAAGCTACCGGTAAGGTTCATACCAGCGGTGAATTAGACCCCGCAAATCATGGCGACTCTTTTTATGATTTCGGCATGATTTCAAGCTTACCCATGTTAGACGGCCATCAAATGATGTTCATCTCTGGAACGCGTGATACGGGTATTATGCATATGGCACATATACTGTCGGACGAGCGATATTTGGAGACGATGACCAGCTCACTCGACACCAGCAGTCAACCGGAAAATCCACTTTCATTTGAAGCCTTCTATCGAGTTATTGGTTATGACGGCCTAAACTTTGATGCTGAGAAAATCCACGTCGGGCCACTGGACTACAAGCGTATTTGGGGCGGAGAAATGATGGACGTCCTTCAATAGTTAGGCCCTTCCCCCGCAGCCACTGGGCCTGTCATAACGTTAACGGTTATTTTTAACCTTGCAATAACCGTTACTAAACAGAAAATAACTTCCGTAAGTTTTAGTTTGTCCCTAGTTTTAGAATCAGGAAAATTGCCAATTGTAGGCTTCCTGTCCCGCGCCTTTGCGAGTCTTCTCTAACAACTAGAATCGATACGCTATGAAACATTACTTGCTACCCCTCACCTGTTCATTGTTTGCAGCTCTTGCTAATGCGGCCATTGCTGACGGTAGTCTGCCAGCTGATTCCAAGTTAGAGAAAAACCTGACCATCGAGGAGGTATTGGTTTGGGGAAGAGCATTTTCGCTGCTCGGTTCCGCCGACTCGGCCTCTGAGGGGCTGGTGGGATATGCCGATTTCTCGACTCGCCCCATGTTGCGTGTTGGCGAACTGGTAGAAGTTATCCCTGGAATGGTCGCCACACAGCACAGCGGCTCTGGCAAGGCGAATCAGTACTTCCTGAGGGGCATGAACCTAGACCACGGCACAGACTTTTCTGTAGCCTTTGAAGGCGCCCCTGTGAACTTCCGGTCCCATGCCCACGGTCAGGGCTATTTAGACATCAATTTTATCATTCCGGAAATTGTTGAAACTATAAGCTTTAGAAAAGGCACGTACTACGCAGACACTGGAGACTTTTCAGGCGCTGGATCATCGGCCATAAAGACCTATGATCGCCTTGAACAAGGATTTGTAAAACTCATCGCCGGCGAAGACGGTTATCAACGGATGGTAAGCGCTGGTTCCATCGATTTCCAGGATAGCAGCCTGCTGATGGCCGCTGAAATTCACTACCAAGATGGCCCCTGGAAGCTACCTGAAGATACCGGCAAGTACAATTTTCTGCTCAAATACAGCACAACAACCGATGTTTATAAGGCACAGGTAATCGCCACGGCTTATAGCAACTCTTGGAGTGCCACCGATCAAATTCCCCAGCGCGAAGTTGACGCTGGTCGCCTTTCCCGATTCGGCTATATCGACAAGGATATTGGCGGTGAAACAAGCCGGTTTAGCCTCATTGCAAAGGCGAACACCGAACACCTAGACGCAACACTTTACAGTGTCGCCTATAAATTGAACCTATTCTCTAACCCAACCTATTTCCTGGATAATCGGGCCGTTGGGGATCAAATCGAGCAGGCCGATACCCGTATGGTGTATGGCGGTTCTCTCCGTTACCAAACAGAGGCCTCTTTGCTAGGCATGCACGCAACGCCAAAGGCCGGTATAGAATTTCGCTACGATGATATTTCTGATACAAATCTCTATAAAACCTCCTCACGACGTAGAGATTACGCACTCATTGACGATGAGGTAAGGGAGCTCAGTGGCAGCGCCTACGCCGAAATTGAGTTTCTGTTAACGAAATCGCTAAGAACCACTGTGGGCCTCAGAGCAGACCATTTCAGATGGGACGTCAATGCAAATGTGGCCGCAGATAAAGAAAACAGCGGGGAAGGGACCGACAGTATTGTAAGCCCAAAATTCACAGCGGCTTACGAGCTCAATAAAGGCACTGAACTCTACCTTAGCTACGGCCAGGGCTTCCATTCCAATGACGTGCGTGGCGTTGAAGTAGCCAACAACCCAGTCGATGCACTCGTACAGATTGACGGGGCAGAAATTGGTTTTCGCAGTGAAACCAAAAATAACCTCAATCTCAACGTAGCCGTATTTTGGTTGGACACCGCGTCCGAACTTATATTTGTGGGTGATGCGGGAACGACCGAGCCCAGCGACGGAGCGAAACGCTTTGGCGCAGAACTTTCTACTTTTTGGCAAATATCAGACACCCTTGTATTCGACCTTACCGCCGCGAAAACAAAAGCGCGCTTTAAAGGAAAGCCTTCAGGAGAAGATTATATTCCAGATGCTCATGAGTTTGTTGCGGGTGCCGGTCTAGTGCTTACAAGCAATAATGGCATCACCAGTAGTATTCGATTAAGGCATTTCGGCTCTGCACCGTTAAACGAAACAGATTCAGTGAAAAAAGACTCAACAACATTAGTCAACCTAGGCCTTACTTACGACATCGGCGAAATAAGCTTTGGTTTAGAGGTGCTCAACCTGTTTGATGCCGAGGCAAACGACATTGAATTTCTTTTTGCGTCGCAACTAGAAAATGAAACTGAAGCTGTGGAAGACATCCACTTTCATCCAGTAGCCCCCCGCTCACTGCGCGCATCGGCTCGATATCAATTTTGAACACCTCAGATAGTGGGAGCATTAATACATGCTAACAGCTATGCCCTTATGGCAGATTATGACGGACACACCACTAACCGCGCTAATTTTGGAGACTAGGTACGGCTACCCTGCAATGGAAATTTTGCATATTTTTGGATTCGTATTAATGGCGGGGTCAATCGCAATGCTGGATTTCAGACTGCTTGGCTTTGGTCCTAAGCTGCCAGTAAAAGCACTAGCGAATTATTTACTGCCTTGGACGTGGTTTGGCTTTGCGATGTCGCTCGTCGCAGGCGGCACATTATTTATCGTCAAAGCGCCGGAATGGGTAATACTGCCAATCTTTCAGTTAAAGATGGCTCTCGTAATGCTCGGCTGCATTAATGCCGCCATTTTTCATGGCGGGGTATACAGACACATTAACCATTGGAATATAGACACAGCCGCCCCTTGGCAAGCCAAGACAAGTGCGATTTTTTCTCTATTAATATGGGCAACAGTACTTGCTTGCGGCAGGTTACTCGCCTATTTCGGATTTGGTTGAGGATCTACAGAAATGAACACAACTGTTTTCAATATACAGAAATTTATGACCACTAACATGCAAAGTAATGCGAAACATGTTGGCTTCACTATTTTCATGGTGACGATACTTGTCCTGTTGCCTGAATTTTCGTTGGCACACAACGTTGCATTGACTGACCAATCTTTTCTTGAAAAAAATACCGGCGCTAATATAGTTCCCTATTTGTACCTAGGCGCTAAACACATGGTGACAGGGTATGACCATTTGTTGTACCTGGCAGGCATTATATTTTTCCTTTTTCGGATACGCGATATTGCCCTATTCGTTAGCTTATTTGCTTTAGGCCACAGTATTACTTTACTCACCGGCGTGTTGGCGAATTGGGCCGTCAACCCTTATTTAATCGACGCAATCATTGGTTTCTCTGTGGTTTACAAAGCGTTTGAGAATTTGGGAGGGTTCCAAAAATTTTTCGTTACTTGGCTGGATACACGTATCGCCGTGTTTTCATTTGGCCTTGTGCACGGCCTAGGCTTATCGTCTAAATTACAGGATCTGAACATTGCCAAAGAAGGTCTCATTGAAAATATAATATCATTTAATATTGGCGTTGAAATGGGGCAATTGGTGGCACTAACTTTTCTCCTACTAAGTTTCAACATTCTAAGGCAGTCCAAAAATTTTCAAGATCATTCGACCGTAGCCAATGTCGCTCTCATGACAGCAGGGTTTCTATTAATGGCTTACCAACTCACGGGATACTTCGTTTTTACAACGGGATAACGATATGACAAATCAAACAATTAACACAAGCAAACGCAAGCTACTCAAACAAGTTTTAATTGCATTTATACTCGCCACCGGCTTGCTCACGCTGGTTGTCTTACCAACGGAGTATGGCATTGACATTACCGGCTTTGGGGAAATTTCTGGGTTGAGTAAAATATCGCAAGAAGAATCCATGATGCACGAAAACAATGTTAGTCCACCTAACGATGTGAACAATATTGCAGAAGATGATACCCCAGAAGAGCCATTCGCAAGAGGAACTGCAAACAAGCATTCCTCAGAGCCATCAACAAAGTCTTTTTCAATCACACTACAACCCCTGGACGAAGTTGAATACAAGGCTGTTTTGGCCCCTGGTGAACCAATATTCTATCGCTGGTCAGTTACTAGCAAAGAGGATGTATACGTAGATTTTCATGGCGACCCAACAGAAGGTGTTTTTCCGGAAGAATACTTTCAAAGTTATGAAGAAGGCGAAATGGCTCAATCTGGCGGCTCTTTCAGCCCTACATTTACAGGAAATCACGGCTGGTATTGGCTGAATATTGCTGACCACGAAATAACCATTACTTTGGAGGTCACAGGCTACTACACATCACTCGGCGAGATATTCCGAGGAAATCAACGCGACAAGTATCGTTAAGGAAGACCCGCATGAGAAATTCATCACGCAGACGGTTCATCAGGGAATTTGCAGGGGGTGCCGCATTATTTGGCACCTTATCAATGCTTTCCAAGCTGGTTAACGCAAGCAGTCGTGGCCCAAATAGTAGAGCGCCCGCTATGTTCATTGGTCACGGCGACCCAATGAACGCCACAAAAAATAATGCGGCAACTAAAGAGTGGGAGAGAATAGCCAAGCTGCTTAGCACTCGCGATCGCCCCACGGCTATTCTTTGCGTTTCAGCTCATTGGGAAAGTCCTAAAACCATGGTATCAACTGTTGCCAGCCCAGAACTGATTTACGATTTTTATGGCTTTCCGAAATTCATGTACGAATTGAAATACCCCGCCCCGGGGTTCCCCAAGAGTAATACGTTGATCAACAACGTACTAAGCGGGGAAAGTATTTCGGAAGACCCTAAACGTGGATTAGACCACGGAGCGTGGTCCGTGCTTTCACGGTTATTTCCTGACGCAGACATTCCCGTATTTCAGGTAAGTTTGGCCCGTTCAATGAGTGCAGAGGAGCACTACAGCCTAGCAAAACAGATCAGTATTTTGCGGGATAAGGGCGTGATGATTATAGGTAGCGGCAACCTAACCCACAACATGCGTTCTTGGCAGAGAGATTCATCTCTTGGCCAAACTCACCTTGTGCACGATTGGGCAGAAGCCTTCGACCAAGCTGTTGCCGAAGCAATTGAGAAGGGTGATCACAAAACATTGATAAGAATTGCTCAGCAAAAACCTTCACTATACCTTTTGGCGCATCCAACATCGGAACATTATCTACCGATAATTTATGCGCTAGGGGCTCAACATAATAACGATAACCTAGAATTTTTTGCAGAAACATTTGAAGAGGGGTCGTTTTCTATGCGCTCCTTCTTACTCAGTTGAAACCTAGGATTTTATGCGTGAAATTTCGAGATCAATTTAAACAACATAACCAATAAATTCGACATAAACAGTAGGAACTATCATGTATAGACTAATATTTGCATTCTATATTCTTCTCGCAACATCGGTGGCACAAGGCCACCACTCACGAGCTGGGTACAATCTTGACCAAGTTGTTACCGTCAAGGGTACAGTCACAAAGGTATTGTGGCGAAATCCACATCCCTACTATCGGATCGAGTCAGTTAATGCCCAAGGTGTTACCGAAACCTGGCAGTTTGAGGGTTTTGCTGTCTCGGCCTATGTCAAGGTTGGGTGGCTAAAAGACACCGTAAAGGTAGGCGACACCGTCACCATGATCGGCTCACCCAACAAGAAAAATGGTCAACGCAAGGCCGGTAAGCAGTCAGGTTTATTGAGCAGAATCATCCAAGAAAGCGGCAAAATATTGGATGCTAACCCACCCGAAAATGCGCCGAAATCTGTTGCTCAAGAATCCGACGAGGAAGAACAGCGAGAGAGTGAATACAGCGAAAAAATCATGGAAACCAAAGGAACTCATGATTTTTCCGGCAATTGGCATTTCTTTGTCAATAACGAAGAAGGTCAAACTGGCGGCTTTGAGCCCCCTAGATCTTGGCCTCTAAGCCGCACGGGGCAAAAGCAAGTAGACAACTTCGAACTAAAAAATGACCCGTTTTACCAGTGTATTAATTTCGGCCATCCACGACTTGTAGAGTGGGTTTGGGCCCGCCGCTGGACTCGTCTAGACGATCGTATAGAAATTGAAACCGAAATGTCCGCGCCAAACCAAAAACGAACTATTTGGCTAGATGGCCGTAAAAAGCCGGCGAATTTTGTAGCGAGTGACATTGGGTTTTCTACAGGAAGTTTCGATGAGAATGGAACCCTAACCGTAGTGACAACAGGCTATAGTGCCACACCTTGGGGAACAATTATCGGCCTCGATTCCAGCGATCAAAAACGCGTAGTCGCAAAATACAACCTAAGTAACGGTAGCCCAAAAACCGGCTACACTCGTATGGTTTTTGAAATGACAATTGAGGACCCTGTATATTTAAACAAACCAGTCAAGCGCTGGGGTGCATACGACCTTGCACCTGAGCATGAATATGTTCCATTTAGTTGTGATGCAGAAGCGTCCAGTGCACACCTAGAATACGAATAGAAGTTCTACCAACTATAAAACCTCGAGCAAGGCCATATTGGTCTTGCCCGAAGTGAAATAGGCCCGATCATACAGTCCCTGCCAGCCACACGGGTATGATTCGTAGGCCTAATCAGTAAGATAATTGATTAAGCGAGGCTCAAGATGTCTAAACCGACACTGCTATTACTCTTATTTTTCATGGTTACGACGAGTGTTCAAGCCCATCACTCCCGTACCGCATTTGATCTCAACAATGAGATTAGTGTTCAGGGGACAGTCATAAAAGTACGATGGAGAAACC
>Ga0209081_1000027_pt1 | contig 72761 bp, 55 predicted proteins | sample GOMGulsemesocosm_4_FD_184636 | JGI IMG/M metagenome (GOLD analysis project Ga0209081, IMG submission 184636) | Methane-oxidizing microbial communities from mesocosms in the Gulf of Mexico - GOM15B Gulf of Mexico (SPAdes) (version 2) | ecosystem: Environmental > Aquatic > Marine > Cold seeps... | reverse complement strand
TTGCCGCGTCCTGTTTAAATTCTAGTGTGTACTTAGGTTTTGTCTGTTTATTTTCGTTACTCATATTCACCTCTAATGATATTATAAATCAGCCGTTAGAAGTGTCCTGCTTTATTAGACCACTACAAACGTTGTTTTGCAACTTCGATCGGCATCCCTTCGTCAGGATTATAAAGTTCGCTATCAAACCAGTATTTAATTTCGGCTTTTAACTGTTTAAATTCTTTTTCAACAAAGCTTTCTTTATTTTTTTCTTTTTCTAGTAACTCAGCTAATTTAGCTTGCCATTGCTCCCCACCTATTCCAGGGGACTGCGCTACTACATTCGCTAAGGGCTTTCGAACTCTTCCCACTAGCGGGCCTACAGGATGCATCAAAAACTGTAATAAAATTTCTGGATTTAATGGTGCCCATAATAAATCTAATGTAATCGGTAATACTTGTAATACGGGCCGCCAAGGAGAAAGACCTTCAAATCCTAATCGTGGTAAATCTACCGCTTCAAATGCATCATCCATTTCATTACCTGATTGACTTGCAAGTAATGCAACTGTTTTATCCTGTTGGTTTAAAGCATCCTTGGATAACCACTGGCTCATTAATCGTGCAGACACTGCTTTTGAACGTGCTTTAATCACAACAAAGCTATTGTCCCCTGCTAGTTTTAGTTTATTGACAGACCCATCCGTATTTTTTCCCAAGGATTGAGCAGATAAGTTCTGTAAACTATTTTGCAAGATACTTAAGTCAGTCCCTTGGTTTGCTGAAGCTTTTAATGGGGCTTTTATCGTTACATTAAAATGGTTTAATATTTGTTGCCATAAAGGTGAAAAAGATTCTAATTCATCTAACAAACACACTTCTTCTATCTGTGTTTTTTGGTTCTTAAGCATTAGTAATATATTTTGTAATCGCTCACCCAATCCATTGCTTACACTATTTTTAGCGGACTGCTCAATATCCGCCATGTCCTGTAACCGTAAAGACACTTCACCGCCAAACTCACCATGCCAGCCTGCTTCATACCAACTATCACGCCACTGTAATAAGGTTCTTGCAACATTAAATTGATCAACTGCAAATGATTGGTGGAAAAATCGATTAGGGTTATCGGATTCCTTAATACAGGATAAGTATTGAATAATGCGAGTGGTTGTTGAATCAGGCACCGTAGCAATACCGCATTGTGTTTCTAAAATGGCGAGAAAACCAATAGGACCAACTTCCTTTTCGCCGATGGTTGAATACATTTTTTGAGGCGTATTTCCATCTATACCATGACCTAATTTAATTCGCATTGATTATGTCTCTTTATAATGTTTTTTGAGTATAAATTACATTGTTAATTTATACAGGTATTTAAACTATCTCTCTACACCAGCGCCTAATAAAATTAGCTAGGAGGGTTTTAAAAGAAATAATGCTTCATTGCCGTTAATGAATTTGATCTTAATACGGTATCAATACTACATCGGGGACATCATCTCCCTTGGTCTAATTCAGTGACCTCTTCTTTTGTATAGATTGATAAACGATAAAATCAGCTGCACTTTATACTGTTAATGTACCAATTTTATTCACACTAACAGCCCATTCACCGGTATCCCAAAGTAAAACAGTTTCTGTTACTCCTCCCTTTTGTGCTGGAGATTATTTCTATATTTCCTATTTCTTCAGAGCTTAATTGAATGCTCACTTGCAATACCAAGTCCAAATCATAAAAGCCATCATATTCATCAACCTTTACAGCATCACCAAGGCCAATATGCTGATATTCATAAGTAGCATTACTTGAAACACTCAGGACGTCATCATCTACAGTTTGAAAATTCTGGGGGATTATATTTTTTCTGAAACGCGTATTTAAGGTGATTAAAAACTGTGTAGTTTCACCACGTTGTACCCTAATTTCTCAGTGATAAAAGGACAGCCTTGATAATATATAAAATAAGACAATTAACGTGATGAAACCATACAATTAACCCACTTAATAATATGACATATTTACTAAAAGAATCACCTAACAAATATTGATAGGTGACCAAACCCTGAGATAGAACAAAATCGTTTAGCACGTGTTATTGCAACATAAAGCAAAGAGCGTTCACGCCACTCATGCTCCCTAATAATAGTTTTATCACCTGAGTCTAAAACATCCAAAGGTAATACTCCATCATTAACACCAGCTATATACATTGCATCAAACTCTAAACCCTTTACTCGATGCATAGTGGCAACTCTTACTCCTTCATGATCAATATTATCCAGTGTGTTATGGTCAACTTTATAATATGCAATACCTGCTGCATCAAATGCTGCAACATATCTTTCAATATCACTATTTCGCCTAGCTACTAGACATGTTTTTTCTAAATCGTCTTTTGATAAGGACTGTAAAGTCTGTATTAGATAATCTATTTCTTCCAGTGCGCTTTTAAAGCATTGAACTAAAGGCTCTACTCCTGTCATTAATGACCTGTACCCTTTTTGCTCATCAACACCATTATCTAAATCATCAAAAGGGATGCCGTCTAAAACTGCCATAGCAGTATGTCGGATTTGTTCTGTGGTTCGATAATTAACCCGTAATTTATGGCTGCGTCCTACAATTTTAATATCACAATGGCTTAAAACAACTTTACTACCATAAATTCTTTGATGAGAATCTCCTACAATAAACAAATCATTTTTATGTTCTGGCACTATATGCCGAATCAATTTAAATGCATTTAGCCCAAAATCCTGAGCCTCATCAACTAAAACTGAGCTATAGGGCAATTGGATACCTTTTTGTTTTAATATCGTAACCACATCACGATAAGCATCCTCACTTTCCTTTAAACCTTCATCATTTAAGCCCATTCGATAGTTCTCAAAAACAGGCCAAATTAATTTACGCATAGCTCTATCCAGCCTAACGCCCCGACCTATACGTCTTGCTTTAAAATACTCTGGCAAATTACTAATACTTTGTGGCTGGATAACCTTTTCCCATTCTTCATGATAAAAAGAATCAGGCAATTCAAGTTCATCCGCTTTCAATACCAGCGCTTGCTCCCATAATTCCTTTGTTTTCAATTTATGAAGAAAAGTATACTCAACCTTATAGTCATGCTTAGCTAAAAATCGTTTTACCCAAGCATCCAAATTAACTACTTCAATTTTACGCATTACCTCAACTGAACAAATATTTTTTAAATTATTTTCAATATCTGCGGCTAAGTTTTTTGTATAAGTAGTAAATAATATTTTCTTATCACGCTCTGCTAAAGTTTGCTCTGCAAGCCATTTAGCCCTATGCATTGCAACAACGGTTTTTCCCGTTCCAGCCCCACCCAATACCCGAACAGGGCCATTCCAACTATGGTCAATCAACTTCCGTTGTAAGGGATGCAAAAACACGCGCCATTTTTCTAAAGGGGCATCCAGCATATTTTGTAAAGCCTCATCATCAGAAGCTAATAAGAATCGACGTTTACTTTCAGGTCTATCTAAGGCACTAGAAAAGTCCTCTATATCTATGTTCTGTTCTTCATCACTTTCATGCAGCTGAATATCATAAACGGATAAGACCTCCTCCAATGAAATACCATCAGCCAATAACGACAAAGCTTCATAAGCTTCATCAGGAACTTTTTTCTTCAGCTCATCAATATCCAGCGGAATTTCAACTTGCCTCACTAATGGAATCAAATCATCAGGAACCCCTAATCGGACCAAGTGACGATCACGAATATCAAAAAACAATCCTTTATTAGCAGATTCTGGAGTGGTTTTTAGTTGGTGAGCCTCATCTATATATTCAGATTCTAAAAATTGTAAAACACCATTCTCAGAGTTGATTTTTAAAACTTTATTTTTTGCCCAATCATAGGCATCATCATGCTTATCAGCCCATAACAAAATATAAACGTTGCCTTTTTCTGGCGCTAGAACTATCGCTCTATAAGCCTGATCAATCCGAACAGATCGTAGGTTTTTATCCCTAGAAACTTGAATGGTTTCATAATTTATACCTGGTGATCTAGGATCCCTCCTAAACAATTCCATAAATTTAACTGCTTTGTCTTGCTGAGCCTTTGGAAGGTGCAAAACACTACTAAAAAATTCAGATGAAATTGCCACTTTTGGAGATATTGACATATTAATTATTACCTATCTTAAGTTCATTTAATAAGGAGACATTGCTGTCAATCACTTCCTGCTGTGTGAAAACCGTCCAACCCTGGTTAATAAAAATTTCTTTATCCTCAGCCTCATCAAAAACAATCGCTATTTTCTCATTCAACCAGGCTAAAAATGCTTCTGCTAATACCTCTCCATCTTCCTCAAGTTCATAGCTTAGTACAGGAACAATAAGGTCTTTATCAGCAAGTAACTTAATAAAACCGGTTTCATCACCCACTGCATCAGTTAACAGTTCATCCCACTGGCTATCACTCACTGAATCATCTACATGATGTGTTATATCAGAATAAAGACCTTGTTCAATCCCTTTACATGTGAAATAACTACTATTTTCTTGAAACTGAATGATATTTATCAAGCGTAAAAATTCATTCCATTGCGCCTTATCATTCGCTGAATCAATTAATTCAACTTTATCATCAAAAACACAATGTAAAGCAACCTGAGATAGATCACCTGCATTAATAGCAACCTGGTTAACAATCCATCCTATATTTATTCTATGCATTGATGCACCTAAAATATCACTTTTTTGACAAGCAACTTTATCACCTAAGGAAAATAAATCTCCTGCCTTCCATTGTGCATAATTAGGTAAGTCATTACGCTGATAAAACTCATCACTGCATTCAGAATTATTTTTTGCCTTTCTATACCCTACAAAAACCATTGCTGAAGCATAATTTGTCCAAAGCTGTTCATCGGGTTTATATAACCACGAAATTAACCAATGAAAGCTTGATCGGGTTTTCAAATCAATTAATTCACCTGCTGAATATTGTGATAATAACCCCTGTAATTTTTGTTGTGATAATACCTCCAAAAACAAATCTAAATGCACGACAGACTTATCATCTAAAATGGATTGAACATCATCATACGATAAAGACCAAACCAAAAATCGGCCCGAAGCAACAATCGACAAACGTTGAGCGCTATCTTTATCAACACGATCTCTATGATATTGAAAACCATCCGTAAAAATAACAACTGGCTTTGCCTCTTTCACGGACAAAGGCCACAAGACAAAGTCTGCTCGCGACATCACATCAACCCCTTCCGCCAATCCCAGTTCGACTTGAGGCTCCATAAAATAACGACTTTCACCCAAACGAATAAACCAACCAGCTTTTGTCCCTTTAAATTCTTTGCGACAAACAAACTCATTAAAGGTTCTACCTACCCTATTAATCGCCTCTATAAAACGCATCTCCAATTCACTTTCCACCAAAGGTGAAATAGCTACATTCTTTAAACTCTCAACTTCTATTATATTGGCTTGCTGCTCTTTAATTTGATAGATAAAATCCCGCGCCACTTGTCGAGATATAGTTTTCATATCACGGCTGTTTCGATAAACATAAAGACATTTATAGCACCCATCAGCGCCTTCCTTTTGAACACAACTACATTGCTCTAAAACAGGCATTGCATAATCCACTAAAACTGCAAGTAAAGCATTTTGGTCGGTCATTAATTGTTTTAAATAACCTGTTCCCCCTGGAACAGAGTCATAAATAACCAAAAAGCGTTTACTAATGCCTGTATCAACATCTGGCTCAACATTTCCAGCAACACGCAAATGATCAATTTGCCCGCCAAACTTTTCTTTTAGTCCTAACTGTAAAGCAGCAACAAAAGAATTTTCAATAATATCAGCCATTACCCCTTCAGTAATCGGCAATAAAATTCTAATCGCCTCAGAGTTAAATTCACGATACAAATATAATCCATTAATTAAATTACTGTCTTTTTCCTTCTTACGAGCAGTACAACTGATAGCATGAAATTGTTCTTTTTGCTTAGCACCACCCTGCACCACTCCACAATACTGACAAACCTTAAATCCCTTACGCTTTTTTTCTTGGCCTGCAATAACAACCTCTAGAGAGTTATCATCACTTTGCCCTGTATTGATCTCTCTAAAATCAGCGCGAGATATAAACTCAAAGCCAAAAGGCCAGTCTTCCTTATCGACACGCCATGCTGCGGTAATAGCCTGAGAGTCAAAATCAATTAATAGTTGTCGAGTAAAAAACTGCTTAGCCCTGTCATCACTATCATCTAAAATACGACTTTTACGATCTGCAGTATTTGCATAAACCTGCTTCAGCCTTAGCATCGTTTTTTTCTGAGAAACATTTCCCCACCATGCATCACCACATCGCGGACAAGCCTTATAACCATCACCTGTATCAATGTTTTCAGAATGATGACAACTGCGACAGAAACGCCAAGTCTCTTGCTTAGAAACACGCATATCAACCCGAGTAATCTGTACTCGCCGTCCACCCGCATAAAAAGTATTTAACGGTGCTAATTCGGATAAAGCGGCAGCGGCAGGTCGTTCATACTCATAAAGCCATTGCTCAGACTCAGCTGATGTGCCTGCAGCTTGAGAGGAAAACTCATTATCTCTTCTTGAGCGATAAATAACCGAGCGTAATAACACGCCTTGTTCAGGAAACGCATAGTTAGGAATTAACCCTTCATCTGTTAGAAACTGTAAAGTATCTTTGTTTTGCATCCTAGTAGCTAACACTTGCAGTGCTTTAAGCTCAGTTGCAAACTGCTCTAACATCTCCTTATCTTCTGGTGATAAAACTTCCTTATTTTTAAGTTTTAACATCACCGTATTTACACGTTTAGCTTCTTTTTTTAAAGACTCTACCTCTTGAAACTGAGACATCAATCTTTCTTCAATCCTAAAGCTTAAACTCCCTTGCTGATCAAGGTCACCCTCAGAAAAAACCTTTATCCAATTAATAGAAAAATCACTTAATTGACTGTTGCTTTCTGAACCAAACAACAACATAAAACCCTTAAACAATTGCGTTCTATGCAATTCAACATAATTTAAAAAAGAATAAGGGAATTTCTTTAAATCTCGTTGTTTTTTATTAACTGCCGTTAATACGGCTTGAAGCTTCAAAGGAATTTGTGCCTGCTCACCAGACTCCTTAACCCAGCAATCTAAACAAAAAGCGGTATATTGGCGCTCTAAAACAGCTGAAGCATCAAGGAAGACACCTGGTGTTGCCACATGCCCTGCCATCATCTCCTGAGGCTCAGCATAAAAATACAAGTCATGCGCATCAGCATTGGCCAAGGTAATATTTATTGCATTCCCATCTCGTCGCCCTGCCCGACCAATTCTCTGTAAATAATTAGCTTGTGCAGGCGGTACGGAACACAATAACACAGCGGATAAATCACCAATATCAACCCCCATCTCCAAAGTAGGTGTTGCCGCTAAAAAATTAATGTCCCACGGTTTTCGGTCTTGCTGTTTACGCTTAAATGAGGACTCCACTTCAGCTCTTTCATCTCGAGTTAATAGCCCTGTATGCTCGGCTGCTACAATACGGTTAATATCACCATCACGATATAGACGGCCATAAAAATCAACAGTACCTTTTCCTGATTGATTAAGTTTATACAGCCCTAAACAACTCTTTTTTAAGCAACGTCCATGTTGCCATAATTCAAGTTCCTCTTTTGCAACAGTATGTGAATGCTGGCAACGGTTACACTCCACATGTACCACATCAGTGCTAATCAATAATTCATCTGGGTTAATCCCCCAAACTTGTTCACCTGACTGACTTTCATAATTCAATAAAATATTATTCTTTTGCAATGCTTGAATTAATAAATGATAAACATCCACAGCAAAATCACCCGCCAGTTCCCTATCGTCTTTTGCTAAAAAGCACTTCACTAGCCAAGTTAAATACCAATTCGCAGATGATTTATTATTTTTATGTAATGTTTCAAACCCCTTAGTTCTTTTAGTGGCTAGAAATACAGGAATTCGGGCATTAGGTGCATAATTAGGCAGATGAGGCTGATTAATAAAAACACCTGGGTTACCATTTTCTTTAATATATAGCTCAAGACCTGAATTAAATACCCCTCCATTAACCCGAAGATGCGCCAAAAAACCTAACACAAACACTTGTAAACCCTGCTCTGACAAATCCCTTAAATGACCAATTTCTTCACGCAGTTCAATTAATAATGGCTTTAAAACCAGCTGAAAACTACCTTGATTAATAAAGGTACACGCAGCACCGCTTCTTTCTAAAGAACGACCAATTCGAGACCTAAATCCAAATTCAGTCACAATATCTAACGACAAACGCCGTTTAAGTAAATCCTCTAGATTAGATCCCTTAGGCAAAGTTCCCCGTGCCTTTAATTCACTAAAGTCACGCAACCAATCCATATCGTTAGGTAAAAAAGTCCCTATAAACCCTTCACTTCCCAACTCAGCCGACCAAAAGCTATTAAATTGTTCAATGCACTCCGTTAACGATAACCCTACATGACTATCGATTAATTTCTTTAATGCAATACGAAAAGGGAATGGTCGCGTTCTTGCCGCTATATAACCTGCTCGATGCGCCGTATCTTGAACAGCATCAGAGAAAGCAATTAACTGTTTATCCTTATTAAATGGTGAACTACTTAACTGGCCAGACATGATGGCAGTTAAATTAGTTGCCCTAACTCCAATAATTAATAAACTTCCCTTACTTTCGCAAAATGGACAACTATTATGACTTTTATGATGTGACTCACCAGTACATTCATCTCGTACTGTTTGCGTATTATCAGCTACATGTACCCAAACAAGACTTTCCTCTCCGCATGATTCACAATCCGATACCGAACGTTGATTTAAATAACCACAATGCACACATAAATTACGATCCAACTGGTCTGGAAAATTCCAAGTGGTATCAACGCCCTCCATAGGGAAAAGTAAACTTGATTTAGCTGAGCGCTCAAAAAAGGCTTGGTAAATAATATCTAACTCAGGAGTCAACTGCTGTTGGTCTTCCGCTTTATGTGCCAACCACCCCATTGCACCACAATCACGACAATGAATCGCAGGTAAAGCAAACTGCTCTTTATCAACCCCATCATCAGCAAAAATAAGCGTTGGTTCTTTATCTTTTTTAGGCAACTGTACTAATAACCGCCTTAATTCACGCTGCCATAACTGTATTCGTATATCTAACAAGGGTTGTAAGTTGCCAGCTTTATCTTCTGCAGTTAAAGCCAACAATTGCATCACCTTATCTGATTCATCCAATAAAAAGTCATCAGCACGTGCCACTGCAATTAAAGACACCAAGCTACCTAATAATAAATCTACAAAAGACTCAGGTAAATCAACCTGTATGCCTAAGCGTTTTTGTAACGCTAAAACTAAATTATTCCAATGGCTAACGGACTGTTTATCCAGCTCTCGTAATAGGTTTTGAAAAACATAATGCCGACGAATATATATACCTAATTCAACACGCCACAATTGACTTTGCACAGAACATTTAAAAGGGCCAAACCACAATTCAGCTTGTACCTGAATGTATTCATCATTATTCCTATATTGGCTAGAATCTAACTGACTCGCTTTATCTAGGCTTGGAAATGCAATAAATTCAACCGGCGAATTCGTTAAGTAATCACCTAATAGCTGTCGGTACTCAGTAATCACTGCCTGATCATCAAAAGACTCATCAAAGATATCGCTGGCATAATCAATTAAATCGGCACCAGCCTGATCCCCACCTAAAGTAGCTGATGTCCCAATGCATACCATGTGATCTTTAGGTGTATTTAAACGTGATTTAATACGCCGAATCAAACAGGCTAAATCTGTTCCCTGCGCACCATCAAAAGTATGCAATTCATCAACAACCAAATACTTTAAAGTATCCTCAACATTATGCTGCCATAACTTATGATCCTTAGCGCGAACCAAAAGGAAGTCCAGCATTTTATAGTTGGTCAATAAAATATCAGGGGGATTGTTACGGATAACTTCTTTATCAGAAATAATCCTAGTATCAGTCATAAAGGTTGCAGCTGATTTTTCCTGATCGCCAACATAAATACCAGCTGTTAACTTACCCTTTAACAACGGGTTCCGATCAATAGCTTTGGCCAAACGCTCAGCCTGATCTGAAGCAAGTGCATTCATAGGATAAATTAATATCGCTTTAATACCTGCCTTATGTCGATTTTGATAACAGTAATTTAATATTGGAATTTGAAAACACTCTGTTTTCCCCGAGCCTGTTCCTGTCGCAACCAATGTCGATTTATGTTCCACCCCAATCCGTTGAAACGCTTTTTCTTGATGTAAATGTGGTGTAAACCCTAACGGAACATCAGGAAAAAAATCACTCCGACCTTCACCTTTTGCAAAAGGTAATTTAATAGATAAATAAGGCCCTTTTGATATCCCATCAGGTTTTTCAATAAAACGCTCCAACATTCCCTCAAAAAAAGGCGTTGTCGTTGCAAAACTTAAACGTAAATAATCATTTACCGCTTGCTTTAATTGATGGGCTAAGATGCTTGGGTTCATAAATAACCAGATTAATTAAATTAAAAAACTACCAAATTGAGCGTTTAAATTGAGAAAAATCATCCATAGCCTCAATCATAGTCCAAACATGCCATCCATGAGTCCTTGCAGTAACTGCATCATCAGGCCTAATAACAATACAGTTCTTAGACCGCGGCCAAGCTAACTCTAATTCAGCAATAATTTCATCCATATCACCCAGCATCTCATAAGCAACAACAGGCTTTATGACTCTGTTATGCTCACATTTAGCTAACAAACCATGTAATGCAGAGTCTGAAAATTCAAAGACATCACTCCAACTACCTTGTTTTAACTGGCCTTGATCTCGTCTAAGGTGGTTAATCTTCACCATATCTTGATGATGAACGAACAAGTGCCCATGATTAGCCTGCTTACGATGACAATCTATACAAAGTGCCTGTAAATTGGATATTTTATTATTAGTTTTAACACCACTTTTATGATGCGTATGTAGCAATTGCTTGTTCTTTGATAAATCCACACCACAAGACTCACACGAATAATTTTTACTTGCTCGATACTTAGCGGAAACCATTTGCCAATCATCCGTATAATCACCATCTTCATCACCAGAAAACCGTGAAGGCAAACTCGCAAAGAAAGAACTATACGTCGCAAAAAACTCAGAAACACTAAATTTGGTAAAAACATTATAATTACGACTATAATTTTTATAATTTAGCGCCTTTAAGCAATTCTTACAGACTTGAAGCTCTACTGTTGCTGACTCCTTTTTTCTCGTCTCCCAGTCTTTTCCAGTAATAAAAAATTGATTACTTAAATCGTTGGTCATTACATAACGCTCAAATGTCCCGTCAGCTCTTTTTTTCTGCAAAGTAGAACAATCTGCCACATGAAATTTACGCCGTTTATCAATATCATAAATAGCGCTTCCAATACTTCCTCCATGATCTTGAATATATAGCAGTACTTGTTGTGCAACACCTCTCTCATCAACAAAGCTCAATAAGCCCTGAGTACTACCAACATCCTTTAAATCAATTTCCTTTTGAATCGGCACCCACTCCGCCCTATCCAAGCCATGACTTGCATTAGGTGCTGAAATAACATTTTCCTTAACAATCGTTGCTCCCATTTTTTCAGCACAAGCAAATAAAGCAGAAAAATCCACATTGATTTTTATCATTGTACGCCTTCGATAATTTGCCTTATCTGAGTTTCCGCATTAGTAATAGCTCGAAAAGTTACTCGTCGAGAACGCTCATGATTTTCTGCACCATTTTCCATAATCACTTTAGATGAAGAAAAACCGACCGCAGCAATATGCTGCTTAACCCAACCTTTATTTTCTTCAACCGTTTTCAGTAAATAAACATGTTGTAAAACCGAACGAGTTCGTCCTTGAGATAACCACATATTCTTAAAATATGCTCTATCTTCCGTAGTACCCCCATTCCAAATACTACTGGTATGACCTTCTATACGCACCTCATTAATAGAATCAGAAAACTTCAGCAAAACTTGAAGGTAACGTGGAAAAAAGTCATTTAAAATAACTTTAAACTGAGGCCGAATAGAAATATCCCCACGTGCAAATAGAACATCAGGGGATTTAAAAACAAATGACAAGGTATCCTTATCAATTTCAGCGCCCCATTTATCCAAATCAGGCGCAAATTCACTCATTAATTCATCAAAAATAGCTACTTGATTTTCTTGATATGCAACCGCAATTTCTTTAATCTTATCTTTTTCAATTTGTACTTTATCTCGCTCTAAAAAGGCATTTCGCATTAAGGCAATTGAAATAAACAAAAAAACCATCATCAACCCTGCCATCAAATCTGAAACAGAAAGCCATTGAACCTCTTCATCCGCATGTACTTTTGTTTTTAAAAAAGCTGATTTTTTCTGCTTCATTTAACGCCCCTTCTTATGAACAATTGCCGACATTTCATTGACTAACTTCCCATAATCTGTCGTAAATTTTTCAGAAATTGATAATAAAGCACGCCCCATCTCATTCATTACTGTAGTAATTTGCTGAGCAGTCGCATCCTCAATATTCTTAATCTGCTCATCAACTGCATTCCCCGTATTGCCCACTGCATTTTTCATTTCTTCCTCTAAAGCATCAAAAGTTTTCTTCACTTCTCGAGTTTGTGCCTGAAATATCTCTTCTAAAACATCTTCAAAGCGTTTTTGCATACGCTCAACACTATCAACAACTACCTGTTGAACCTGAGATATATCGGCTATGGTTTGTTTATTAGCATCCTGCAAAGTTGAACTTAAGTTTTTAGATTCATCAACTACTTTAGCTGCCATATCACGCACATTTGCATTTAACTCCGTCACCGTATCCTGTAAATGTTCACGAATAACACCTGTTTGTTTGCCAATTTCATTAGAGGTATTAAGCAAACTTTCATTCGTATCATGCACTACAGATTTAAACTCAGTAGCTCCATCCTTAATAACAACCATAAATTCCTTAGAGCTATCATTTAACCCTTCAGCCATTTTTTCGGTGCCAGTTTCAATTCCTTTTTTAACTGCATCAACTCCAGCATGCATTTTTTCACTATAGTCAGCTATTAACTCCTTCGTTGCCTTATCATGTAACATCAAGTGCTGAGTAATAACTGAATCTGTTTTAGATAATAACTCTTTATAATGCTCTGTCGCAGCATCAGAACTACGAGAAAGCTCCTCACGCATAGCCACATTCTGCTTACCTATTTCCTCAGAGGTACTCGTTAATCCTTGGTTAGTTTCTTTAACTGCTTTATTAAAATCTGTTGTACTTTCAACAAATCCTGTTTTAACCGTCTCAACTGCATCACCAATATCACCGACAATAACCTTCACTTGATCATGTATCACGGGTACAGCTTCTATAGCATGATCACGCATTTCTTTAAAAGCCCCCAAATGACCACCTAATGTTTCCACCTGCTCCTGATTAACCTGCATAATTTCTTGCAAATTTTGCATTGTTTCAGGGATATGTGCAGATTTCTCACTAATAATACTCACCGAATCTTTCGTCTGATTAATAGCGGTTACACCTAAAGCATATTGCTCTATCATTTGCTCAACTTGATGACTGTAATTTTCTTGCCAGACCACTAGCTTTTTAACTGACTCATCTAACGCTTTAAAATTTTCTCCAAATTGCTCAATTAAATTATTATTAAAATCAGTAATCACATCCTTTAAAGCTTTAATCACTTCTTCAGTCGCTGATTTTGCAATAGTATCTGCAACATCTTGTAATCTAAGCCATAACTTATCAGAAAATTGTTGGAAGGTTTGCTGCTGCTCAAGACTCACTGTTTGTATAACTGCCAAACGCTCATCCATTGCCTTCGCCGTTTTATGATTATCATTCATATCACCACGTAACAGCTTCACCTGACTGACAAGAGTATCATCTTCACTACCAACAATTGCTCGCTTTAAATCACCTAATAGCTCTTGTTGCATAAGAGAAGACTCAAGCATTAGTTGCCCTTGCTCATTAATCGCTCTATATACATCATCAGCACCAACATCTTGCAATTCAGTTTCTTCAGTTTGATTAAATATACTAAAGGTTCCCAAAACTTTGAAAATAATAGAAGCCGACATTCCTACTAAACTGGTAATAAAGGCTGTTTTAAGACCTGCTAATAAATTACCAATACTGCCATCAATATTAGCCGCATCAAAATCCAATAAACCAACCACAATCCCTATAAATGTACCTAAAATACCTAAAGAGGTTAATAAGGTTGCTGAATAATTAACATAGGAAGGAGATCTTCCTGCTTTTCTGCACCATAGCGCGATAACTAGACTGACAATAATCAGCCAGAAAAAAAGCTCCGTAATAGAGCTCGCATTAGCTCCTTTTAATAATGCTTCTAAAAATGCAGACATCTTCTTCCCTTATATTTTTTGATAAAACCAAATCTTCCAATACTTTCATATAGGAGTCCCCTAAAATGGACTCAATTTTATTTAAACCCACGAAATCAATAATAATTACTTTTAACTTTAACTTTCAAAACAAATAAAGTTCAAACATACTCAACTATTCCAACAAATTGCTAACACTTCAATTTCAGGAAGTTGATATGGGAGTTTTAAGTTTGAAATATTTTTCTTCAATGATTCTAGACACTCGTTCTTACATTCTTTTATCTCTTGAGACCGAATACTAGGTTTATTTAGATCTTGTTTATCAATTTTTTGTTGATTTAAAATATCTAAAACCTGCCAATCAAATACTAATTCATCACCACTATTTTGATTCCAATAAACACCAGCTATAGTTTTTGAAATATTAGATTCAAGCCCCGTAATACGATCAAAAATAGAAAAAATAACAAGCGGTTGATCTAAATTTGGTAAGACACACAAAGATGTTGTCATCGATAAAGCTTGCTTAATAGCAAGATCAAAGACCCTATGACCAACACCAATTACCTTTTCAGCTTTTTGGCTTTGCTTATGATCCCTATCAAATACCAACCCATCATATTTAGGCCTTATACCCATATCAACTTTCCAACTATCTGGAGTAATAAATGAAATGGTATTTTCATTTCTAGTAACCCTTTTTTTATTATAGCCAAGCATGCTTTCAAAAAAGGTCTGCAAATCATTTAAGTCCCTTCTAGGGATAGAGTCTAAACTTTGATAATCAAATTGCTGACTATTACCTACTAAATCTTTTACTGCTTGAATAGCATCTTCGCCACCAAACTTTTTTGTTTCCGAATTAAACCAGTTATTTAAGGTACCTGTTGATTGATTAAGGCCTTTTGAAAACAATTGATTAAATAGTTTTCCATCTGTCATTCCTAAGACCAATTGCAATAAGTCTTCTGGTTCGTCCATTACCTCACTTAGAGCACCAGTAATCTCATTTAATTTGGTATTTAACAAATCCCATATTCTAGATTCGACAGTATCTAGATTCCGTAATGTCATAACTTCAACAGGGTGTTTCTGCCCATACCTATTAAGCCGTCCCACACGCTGATGCATACGCATTGGATTCCACGGTAAATCAACATGTACCATTGAATAACAATTATCCTGAAGGTCAATCCCTTCCCCACCCGCTTCAGTAGAAACAATAAAACGAACCTGACCACCATTAAATTTTTCTACAGCTGTTTCACGCGGTAAACGTAAATCATGTAATTTTCCTAATTGGTTTTTGACTTGATAAGCACAACTATCGCCATTAATAAACGTTACACAACCATCACCATATTTTTGCTGTAACATTCCCATCAATAAAGACTGAGTAGCCTTATATTCTGTAAAAAACAGCACACTACGATCTTTATATTGCTCATCCAGTACAGCTAATAACTTAACCAATTTAGTTTCATTTTTAATACTTTTTGCCGCTTCTAATAATGATTCTAAACGTGGTTTTTCATCCTCCATCAAACTAAGCTTCACACTAATCTCTAGAATGTTTTCATCCAAAGCCTGTATCTCATCAGTCAATGCAGAATCAACTTCATCATTATTAAGTGCAATATACGCATCCATTTTTTCTTTTTGTTGCTCAACTCCCTTTAAATCATTTTTGATTACGCTCAACTTATTCAATCGGTTCTGAATAGCACGCTTAACCGCCGCAATAGAACTAGATGCTAATTTCTGTAAGGAAATAAGGACTAACATGACAGCTCGCTGATTATTAGAACTAGACAATCCTGATGCATATGCCTGCCCAGTTAAAATAAACTCCGTTAACTGTTCATAAAAGAATGCTTCTTCCTCAGAATATTGATAAGTTTCCTGATAGACCGTGACGGGTTTAAATAGTCTTTCGCCCTGCATATCCGTAACGCTTTGTTTATTATTTCTAATTAAAGCCTTTTTTAATAAAGGCAACTGTGGTTTAACTGGTTTTTCAGGGTCAAATAAATCAGGCCTGACAAGCTTCATTAATGCTAGAAATCCATAATTTTTGCCACGATGAGGCGTACCCGTAAAAAATATTTTTGACTTGAATTTATTCTTTTCAATCAACTTCTGAACAAACCGATACCCCAGCGTTGCACCTTGAGACTCCAAAGCATTTAAATGGTGAGCTTCATCAATCATCAATAAATCCCAATCTTGTGCTTGTAAAATTCGATCATACCGCCCATTAACATCCTTCCTTAAGGTAGGTAATGATGCAATAACCAATGGGTGAGTATTCCAATAATCAGATTTTGGCTTATCTAATTCTGGACTATAAACAGTTAACCGAATATCAAACATTTCTCGTAAACGGTATTGCCACTGCTCAACCAACCCAGCAGGAGCTAGAATCAATAAACGCTTAACTAACCCTTTAGATAATAATGGCCAAAGAATTAATCCTGCTTCTATAGTCTTCCCCAACCCCACATCATCCGCGACCAAATAATTAGTCGGCCATTGTCTAAGTACACGATGACAAACCCATAATTGATGAGGTAACAATTTAATCAATGACTTTGAAAACACCCCCCAATTATCATTAACAGATTGAATAGAAGCAGCCTGACAACGAACAACAACTTCATTTGGATTATCAAATTTTAAAGCATTAATCGACTGCTCAACTGCTTGACTTTTTGCTACATCAGCTTTCAAACATTCTTCAATTCCGTGATCAAACCGAACAATAAATGTTTGTTCTTCAACCAACCTTATAGTGCCAACACCAAATTGTTGATGTTTAACTTTATCACCTTTATTACACATAGATCACCGTCTCCTTATCGATTAAAAAAGGATAAAAAACGGACCAGCTCATCCTCTTCTTTAAGTTCATCAATCGTGAATACCTGCCAATCAAACTCCTGTGCCCTCTGAATTTCTTTCCAGAACTCATCATCAATAATCACACCTACTTTATCTTGCTCCCATGCTAATTCCAATTCGAGTAGAACAATGCCATCTGGATCATTTAGCTCATAGCCTACAATAGGTTCAGTTAAATGATTGTCTTCTACCAAAGCAACATAAAATGGAATATTATCTAGTAAATCCCAAGCCCAAGCAGGAGCCTTCATTAGCTCATTATTTATATCAAAATTTGATTCAATAAGAGTATTACAAAACAATTGCTCCTGAAGCAAAATATCTCTAGCAATAATTTGAAAAGGAATATCAAAACTAAAATCAAATGTTGCCTGATCTTTACCTAAATAATGGGAAATAAATTTGTAAATATCTTGTGATTGGCTGCTACTGGCAACATCCTCATCTAAATTCATCCCCAATCTATTAAGTAGTTCTCTTACACGTTTATGCGCAACAAAACAGTGTTCACTACTCACAATAGCCGAAGCACTATTTAAAACACCATGACGTACTACCTCACGCAAGATAAAGTTAGCACCAATACCTAACGTCCTTGAAAGCACAGGAGCACTAATTCCACCACCTGCATGAACCTGACTTGTTGCTGTATTTAACACATCTTCTAAAGAAAACTTTGTTGATTGCTGCTTTATTGATAACCATGCGTCAGCATACTCATCCAACCAGCGGGCAAATCGGTAAATAGTCACAAAACGCATCATCCATGACTCATATTGACTACCATAAAATTGATCTTGCAAATATTTATCCAATATCTGCATCCATTGCTCTGGTGCTTCCTGAGGGTTCTCTTGAATAAAAACATTCCACCAGCCTTCGCTCTTAAAATATCTGATAGCCTCACGATGCTGTGCATCTTTAGTTCGCCCCACTGTATTAAGAGAGCCTAAAAATAACAGTATCATCCAGCCATCACGGTCAATCGTTTCATTGCTATCAATTAGACTAGGAAAAACTCCCGCAGGGTAAACAGTTCGATTGTATTTTTCCAAATACGTTTCTTTATTTTCTTTCCACCAGTTATAGACATTATTAAGTACAGTTTCTGGGTCCAACACTTCCTCAACATCATCTTTCAAATTAATAATAATACGATCTATTAGGTCATCAGTAGCTAACTTTCGTTTTAAAACATTAATAACGTCTGGTTTTAACCAACCGTTAAAATGTTCAGACTGTTCATTCAATTGATTCAACCAAGTCCCTTTTGCTTTCAGCCGTAATATACTCGCCAGCGCATCATTATTATCGCCCCTCAATAAATAATTCAAAACTCCTATTTGTTTATTTAAATCAGGAGCTATTAAAGCCCAGTGTTCCATTTGATTAATATCAGCCTTCATTTTCTTACGGGAAAACCGAAAAAATTTTGCTGATTTTTCATCATATTCATCACATAAGAGAGATGAGTCTGGTGCAAATGCAGCCCTTAATTTCTCTTCATCTTCACTATATTGGCTATCTAATAAATCTGAAACGGGCTTAAAGTATTGCTCATTATTTAGAAATTCAACAGATGAAAGAACTTTATCTAAATTATGTTGCTCTTTTTTCCGCTCTTCAGTTTTATCTAACTCATCAAGTAGTTCAACAGTTAATAATCCCCCCCACTGGGAAGCAAGCTGAAGACTGGCATGTTTATCTGTAAATGACTTTTCGGCGAGAGTTGCTAAATCAAATATTGGCCAATTAACTATTTTTCTATCTTCACCTGATAGTAATTTATGCAGATCCCCCTGCATACCTTCATGAACAAGTTCTTTAGCTTGTACAAAATCAGTCAATATTTCTTGTATTTGTTTAAAGAACTTATCTTGACTCAGAACACCTTTCAGCGTGTACTTTATATCTGATAAGCAAACTAATTGCTGAAACTCACCCCATAATCCATTTGGAAGTAGTGATTGAGTTGACAATAATTCAATAAAAGAGAAATCAGGAGATGTAAGCATCACTCTAACCAACTGATGAATTTTATTATCATCCTTACGAACCCAAGAGCTCACTAAAACCAACCATAACGACTGCCATAACTTATAGGGTGTAACATCACTGGCTAAAGATAATGCTTTCCGAACAGTGACCCAATCACTCGTTATCATAACGTCTAACTGCCCAAAAATACGTGCTAAGTTTCTACCTAAATGAAGAATAATTTGATCATTTTTTTCACTTTCATGCGCTAATTGCATTCTTCCCATATCCACATCAAAACCAGCATTAATCATAAATCCAATAGATGATTCATCATTTGCAGGTGCCAATATCCAGATTTTAGGCAATAATTCCTGTTCAATTTTATATGGAAAGTTTTCAAACCCTGTTGCACCAAAAGAAAATAACAGGTCACAGCTAAACTGCTCATCACTAAAAACAATTTTTATTGCATTAACTTTTTTATTATCTAGGGTTAAAAGACCTTTTCTAATTTCAGGAAAGTCATCAAAAACAAGATGTTCATGCCAACTAGCAACTTGTTTCTGGTTAAATATAATTTGTTTAATCACTTTACTGAATACTATCAATACACCTGCAAAACAGTTAAACTTTTTGAGCACAATCTCTTGATCAATTTCTGATGATAGTGGCAATTCAATAGCTGTTGCAGTTATATGTGTGCTACTTGCTTGTTCAATTTTATTTTTCAATCGGCTACGATCATTTTCCTGTAACCGCACAGGTAGCATGGCCGCAAAAACCTCCACACCTAATCGACCACTTGAAATTTTCGGTTTATCTGAAATGAGATAAACACTCTTAAAACCCAATCCAAATTTACCAGTAACCTGATTTTCAGCTTGTTTATCCGATGTGTTCATCAACAACATTTTTTCTAAATCACGATGAAACCCACGTTCCTTTCCTGGGAAACCTTCCCCACCTCGGTAATAATTAATGGCCCGTCCCCAGTGAATAAATAATAACGTGTCCTTATCAAACAAAACATGAAATTGGGTTTGTTGTACATCTAATTCGTTTTCATCTACTAAATTTGATGAGCCAGATGGATAGGCCTTCATTTCTGCGTCTTCAAAAACAGCATCATCAGCATTCTGAAACAATTCAAATGGCACACTGTAAATGTGATATTGATGATTAGCTATTTGTCTTTTAATGGCATTTAACACAGCCATCTGTGTTTCATCATCATTAATTAATGCATCTTGCATGCTCTGCAATGCATCATTAATTTCTTTATCTGCAACATCAGTTGCAGCCTGCATAATCTCAAGTTCTACTTTTTGTAAAAAAGCATTACGAGAGTTCTGTAAAATCTTATTAAGATTGCTTTTTTGTAGAGATAATTGGCTCAAATTAGCGGGTAAATCATTTAATATCAATCTTCGAGCAACCTCAACATCTAGCTGATCTGATTCGCCTAACTCTACCCATATATTTTCTAAACTACTGGACTGCACATAAACCGTTTTCAAAATAAACTCAGCACTATTTTTTAATAATGTCGACAATGTATTTTCAGTCCACTCATCAAAATTTAATTTCTGCAATTGAAGTAAAACGCCATAACCGCCAGGAAGAAAACTATAGTCAACTATGATTTTATGAGGTTGATCATGAAGTTTTACTATAATTAGCTCATTAAAAATAGAGTTTACCTTAATAGAATCACTGTCCACAGTCTTAATCAAAAACTCCATTTCGCTAATAGCTTCATGTTGATTAAGACCATCAAATAAAGGCTTATTTTGCCTGTCCCCCTTTTTGATATCCCATTTTATTTGATTTCTAACACCTTCAATACTCCTCTTACCTAAAAAACCATCAGCAATCCCTTGTACTTCTGAGTGATCACCAAGTAAACTAATAAAAAGTCCAATTAATTCACTTTCAACAAGCCCATCCCAGTCTTTAAAATAACATCTTAGAGTATTAGGCGTTCTTTGTAATAACAACTTGTTGTTGTTATCATCAGCAATAAAAATCTCTTGTTCTTCTACTATTCGTTGTTGCTTTGCAGAATAAATAATTGTATTTAAACACCTTTCTTGTTCACTATCTAGAAGAGAATCATCTTCTACTTCAACGTTTACACAAAGCTTTTCAGCAGCAACCCAACAACCTTTACGACTGAGTAATTTAATTTCTTTTAATAATTCAATAGCATTTAAAGATGACGCAAATAAAGATAAATAGGCATTAAAAAGTTTTATAACTTTTGACTTTTCACTCCCGAGAGAGTGTTCATGGATTAGTCTTAAATTATTTAAAACAACTTGATACTCATCTCCAGTCAATGGCTTTAAAAGTGGCTGTAATGGATTACTAGGAATTTCACCTGATTGATTTAATAACTCCCTGACTTTTTTATTGGCTAATAACATCCAGCCAGCCATACTCAATTCATCAGCAATCAATTCTGCAAATGTTAAAAGCTCCTCTACCTTGAAAGTTAACGTGCCTATTGCATAATCATCACTCTCACCAAGCATTAACAATAAGCTATCTAAGCCTTCTTTTTCACAAGCAAACTGTTTCTTAAGTTCCACGTAAGCATCATGCTGTCGTATATCTAAATAAATATCTTCAGGTACATAATAGCCAGCATTACATTCAACTGTTAGACGTTTAACCTCATCAGCTAAACCTTCTATATCAATTACATCTTCTGGCTTTATAGGCTGTCTATCTATATTGATTAACCAGTTTTTCGATCTAAGTTTCTGAAGCAAATCATCATCAAGTGACAAACCAAGTAATTGATCAAGTATTAGCTCGTAATAATTATGAGGGCTAGGACTTGATAAAATAATATCAATTAATGCTTTTTGATCTAATTGCGGAACCCATTCAGCCTGTTGTTTTGCAATTTTTTCTACCGATGATTTTTTTATAAGAACAAACTGCCGCTCTAAGGCCGCAGGGATATCCAATGCAGTATCAAGAAAACACTGTTCAGAAATAGCTGTCCATTCTCCACTTTGAGTTTGATGAAATGGTAATTGTTTCCATAAATCTTGATCTTCAATCTCCGACAAAATAATTTCATAATCATGACGCTCAAGCTGTAACGACTTAAAATCAATTAGTGCAATACGTTGTTTTAAAGCATTAAGGATCTTGCTGACATCAAGCTTATTAACACCAAGCTCTTCACTCATCTTATTTGATAAATCATCAATCAGTATTTGATCAATTAAGCGCCAATCATCAAGACCTGCTCTATAAATAGCGTGAGTTATTCCCCCCCAAACTTCATTTAACCCAGTAGTAACTGTTAATAAATGTTCACTATCATGAGCATAATGCTCTAAATCGCCATGTAATATATATCTAAAAGCACGCTTTTCTAAAGGACTTAACTCACTAGCTGATAATTTCTTCAGTAGTCTAGTTCTTTTTTTCGTTGGAGCTAATATAGATTGTTTAGAATCAATATAGTTTAGACATGCTTTACTATCGCATTCTGGAATATTGATATGTTTACCAAAAGCTAAATCCCTATTTTCTCTTCCTAAATAGAAAAAGGCATCCCCTTCAAGCGCTTCGGATAATGCACTACCGAGTCCAAACCTTTCATTACCTAAACCACTTGAAAAACGAAACAAAGATTTACGTTGTTGAATTGCTACCAACTCAGACTTGGCAAAAAAACTATCTTTCCCCTTAGCCAAATCATATACTTTGAATAACCGAAAATCAGAACAGACCTTCAATAACCGTTCTTTGTCTGAAGTTTCAACTAAACCAATAATTTCTACAACTAAAGCTTGAGCTTCATCATGATGTTTAGCTAAACCTTCATTACCAAGCACCGAATCCAATGCTTCCAAAAGTAAACGAGCATCATCAACCGTCAACAGAATCTTCTTTTCAGCATCTGGGGCTATTTCTTTAGGGATAATTAACGAACGTGTCTCTACTTTAGCTAAGAGCTTCCAAAGCCCTTTCATTTTTACTTTGTTTAATACTACACACTGACTTGGAGGAATAAACGCAAGAAAGCGAGTCATTTCAGACTTAATTATTTTATCGCAATTAAGTTTCAATCCTTTTCTAGCAAGAGAAAATAACACTTTTTTTACAACTTCAGTATGTTCAATCTCATCCAAACATAATAAATCATTGAAGTAAGTAAAATAGATTCGTTCACAAAAGACTGCTGAAAGATCAATGTCCAATACCTTTAGTATTAATTCATCATTCCAGCCGCCATGACGTGTATTTAGCAAACAAACTTGAGATTGATCATAAAAGACATAGCCAATATTACTCAATTCAGTTAATTTAGGAATAACAGCCCACGCTCTACCTTGGTCTATGTTCGGGTAAGTTGGTAATGGCAATGCATGCGATTTAGAAGAAACTAATTGCCAAGACTTATTATCTATTTTTACTTGATATATCCACTGATAACGCTGACTAACCCACTTATGATTCTGACGAACAAAGTCTGACTTGAACACTGCCTCACTTAGGTATTGAACCCGCTCAGCACTGCATTTATGGGCCTCAACAAAGTTTTGGATAGCTTGTGGCAAATAACTTAAACAACCTTCAGTTGCTAATAAAGAATTCCATTGGATACGAACCTGATCGTTACCTTCAATAGTATCAAGTGACTCTCCAATTCTATCTAACCCATGAATATGGACCCGACCTGCATCAATGAAAAAATAGCCATGTATAAAGATTTGGGTATGATACTTATCATTCTCATTAACCCAATGAGTGCGCTCTGTTTGTGGATAAGACCCTAACGGTAAAAATACTGCCCAATCTGTATGACTGTTTGCACGCTCCACTGCCTTTCGTTGACAGATAACAATTGCAATATGGGGCTTCGCCTTATCTTCAACTTTTTTCTCTTTATTTGTATCTTTGTCACGCTCAAAACTCTTAGGCCAAAACTCAGATGCCCTCACTTCCTGAAACTTTTCCTCCGACAATAAACATTCATATCCAGCATATTCTATTTGCTGCTCCTTCTTATCGGATTTTAATAAAATCTTACCTTCTAATTTTGGATTAACAACAGGAGCATGGAACTGCCTTCTTACCGCATTGTCACTTAAACTAATTGTAGAAGTACACTGTAAATTTTTATGATTATTCGGATCAGGCTGCCAGATAGATAGTCCATTTAAACCCCTTAATAGCGGTAACATCTGTCCTAAATCGACATCAATATTTTTTTCGGCAATAAAATCAGGAGCGACGTGCTTATCACCTGGGTAAAATTCAATGATGGACCCATCATAATGAGAATGTCGTTTTCTAAGTGGTACCCAAACAATAAACCACGTTTGTTTTTTTGTATTTAACTTAAGCTGGTTAATGACAGGAGTTAATTGTTGCTGAATTAACTGCTTATCATTTTTATTAAATTCTTCCCATAACTCCCTTAAATTTGCCCAAGGATTAAAAATATCACTATGATAGTCTTCACCTGTCTCCCATTGGTCAGAGAGATAAAAAAATGCTTCACATAAATGAAACAAACTTTTCATGCCTAAACCAAATTTACCAATAGCATTTTCATTGGATGCTTTAGAACCTAAAGCAATGGATAAAATAGCATCTGCATCTGTTTCAGCTAAAGGCCCATCGTTAATAAAAAAAACAGCAGGCCCCTTTAATAATTCATGTTCAGCATCTTGCAATCCTTCACTATAACCAAAGCTTAAATGAGAACCACCAGCATCATCTGCATTTTGAACAATTTCTTTCAGTATGGGAAAACCTGTTTTATAACGGTCTCGTAAGTTATCTGAAATTAATCCAATATCAGCAATCGGATCATGCTTTACACCTGCCATACCACACTATTCCTTTAATAAGTTTTAGATATTATTCTAAAAAATTAATGATTAACTTTATTCAATCGCTGTTCAAAATCCTACAAAACCTTCATTCAAACCAAATGATACAAATGCTTTCTACCCTTTCTAACAATCAACTCTTCCTCAACTAGAATCGCTAACCATTTAGTTATCCCTTGCTTGGTTAACTCAGGATATTTACCTTGTAACTCTTCCAAACTAACTTGATTTTCATTTTTGCAATGTCGAGCAATATCTTGATAAAACAAATTCAATAGTGAACCATATTTATTTAAAGCTATACATTCAGGTTCCTCATCACTTGGCTCAAGCGATAAAGCTAAGTTTGTAGCATTCTCTTGCTGTTCTATCTTTGAATTATCAACTTTAATAGTGGTAAAAACAGTAGCTATTAACTGCTCTTCATCTGTTTTAGGGCTTGATATCCCTGAAGAATCCAGCTCATTTTTATTCGCAGGTGGTTTACTAATTTGAGGCTCACTTAATTCTTCAGAAGTTGCTGCATCAAAAGAAAATATATCTCCCTGAATATCTGCCTCAGACTTTTTGATATTTGATTCAGCTTGCTCTACAACAAACGCTTGGTTAAAGTCATCAAATGTATTATCAACTGCATAAACACCTAATTTAATGAGTTCTTGATTGCCTGCATATTCAATATTTCTTACCAGCGGTACAGACCAGCCTTTTTTTAAATTCTCTTTCGCACCTGCCCACGTTCCGCCTTTATTAGCATCCGACTTAACCACGACCACTGCCTTAGAAAGAATATAAATATACTTATTACGTGCCATGGCATTACCCGTATTAAATCCAGCTTCTGGATAAAAGGGCGATACCAACACCAATTTCTGATTTGCAAGGTGCTCTCTATAGACTTTACTGGCAGAAGACCGAAACAAGCTATCGGCAAGCACACCTATACACTGGCCACCCGCATTTAAGGCAGACAGCATCGATATTTTATCCACCCCTTTAGCACCACCTGATACCACGGTATAACCTTGATTAACCGCTAACTGAGCTTTCTCTTCAGTGAAGTCTGAATCATCAGGGTCGATAGTACGGGAGCCAACAAAACCAACCGCCCTACTATTTAATAAAGCTTTATTACCTGCACCAAATAAAACAGGGGGTGCTAAATCTCCTAGTTTATTTTTAAATAATTTTGGGTAATCAGGGTCTATCCGAGACATTACCCACAGCCCTGCCTTAGCCCATTTATCCAATGCAAACCCCATGCTTGCACCACGAGAAAGTAGAGCTTCAATTCGTTCTTTTGTAAGCTTATTTTTTGGATCCTTCCATAACGCTAAGACTTCATCTTTTCTTTGTAACAAATCAGCAGGTTTAAATGTATTTTCATGCATCCAACGTGAAAAGGGCCCGTATTCAGTTGGTGTTAAAGGTTTAAATTTACCGACTTCGTTTTTATTAAAATAACAACACAACAATAAAGTTGCCTGCAAATTATCATTAACTAACATTTTATTATCCATTATTACTGGTACTCGTTAAGGCAATAGGGATAACAGCTCCCGCTCCATTTTTTCGTAATAAAGCTGCGATTACTGTAAAAGTCCACCTTGAATCAACGGCATCATCCAATAAAAACACAGAGTCGCCATAAACCTGATCAGGCTGGATACCAAACGCACCATCAAGGTTATGGCTCTGATGAAAACTATTAGTCATTGATTTTTGTTCTGGCTTTTCATTAGCAACAAAAACACAATCACTACAATGAATTTTTAACTTTTCTGCTAATCTATGCGCAAAATCTTTAACTAGCGTGGGGTGCCTAGGCGAAGGAACATAAGCAAGCCATGTCGGTTGCATTTCTAAAGGCATCGCTTTAATCATTTTTACCATGGGCGCTAATAACTCATCACTAAAATTACTGCTCTTCTTACCTTCGGCCACTAGATCACCCCATACACCATCTCGCCACTTAGAGAGTGCCAACCCGTGTTCTGCCTGCAAGTTTTTATCTTTATATCCAAAATTATAGGTTGGAAATGCTTCACAGGCTAAATCACCCGACCGTCCAAATGTTTTTCTAGGCTCAACCTGAATATAAAGGTGCTTTAAATACTCACTTGCTTCTAATACAAGTTCACGATCAACCAAAATATCAAGTTTATTTTCAGGCGCACAATTCGCACATTTACCACAATTTTCTGAACTATCATCATCTAACTCATTAGCCAAAAAATGCATTAAACAAGCCCCAGAGCGATGGTAGTCTTTTAAGGTATCCCATTCGTTTATTTTAATACTGGATAATCGCTCAATGCGTTCATGAGGCAATTGATAAGCACTCGCTGTTCGATAATACTTAGCCCCATCTTTTAAAATGGGTGATGGATTTTCAACACTCAGAAATTTCAATACCTTATTTATATTACCGCTCGACAGGTTGGCATATTTTTCAAGCTCAGACTCTTTTAAGCCCTCATGGTTTCCCAATATGCTCAATAACTCATTCACATCCGCTTCACTTGGGAATGCATTATTGATAAAAAAACTTTGAATTCGATCATCTTCATTACCAAACATCAGTATGCCCAATGCACGTTCAATTCCACGCCCCGCACGCCCCACTTGTTGATAATATTCGATCACATTTCCAGGTGCCTGATAATGGATAACAAAACTAATATCAGGCTTATCAAAGCCCATCCCCAATGCAGAGGTAGCCACCAACACTTTTAAGCGGTTATGAATTAAATCCTCTTCTAATTGTTTACGCTCATCTGAATTTACACTGCCATAATAGGCTCTTGCATCGATGCCTTTTGATTGTAACCACCGAGCCACTGTTTCGCAGTCCTTAGTCGTTTTTGCATAAATAATCCCCGTCCCTTCTATCATCAACAACGCTTGGCTCAACCACGATAGACGCTCAACTTTATTAGGGAGTACCACATTTTGCAATTGTAAAGCCTCTCTTAACAAATGCCCTCTGCGGATATTAAGTTGACCACCTAATTGCAATTTAATATCCTCAACCACTCTATTATTAGCCGTTGCAGTGGTTGCTAATACAGGCATATTGTTTGGCATATATTGAAGAATACCTACGATACGACGATAATCAGGTCTAAAATCATGGCCCCAATCTGAAATACAATGCGCCTCATCCACAACAAATAAACCGACTTGCGATAATATATTTTGTAATACATTTTCTACAAATTTATCATTGGCTAATTGCTCAGGAGAAATAATCACCGCATCGGCATGACCTGCTAAAAGCTGGCTTTCATTCGCTGCTCGTTCCGTTGCCGACAAAGATGAATTAATGGTAACAACATTCAAGGCTAATTTTTCTGCACTCTCAATTTGATTACGCATTAATGAAATCAACGGGGAAATAATAATACTAAGACCCGCACCCTGCTGACGTAGTATTTTGGTTGAAATAAAATACACCGCACTTTTACCCCAACCCGTTTTTTGTACCACCAATACCCTGTCTTTTTGTACTACCAGCTCCTCTATGGATTCCCATTGATCAGAATGAAAGGTGGCATTTATATTGCCTGTCATTTCCCTAAGATAATTTAGTGCGAGTTGCTTCATATTCCTTTCCTATTCCTTAGCCTTTTCTGGGTTTCGCAAAAAGACGCTCTACCCAGCCTACAATTTTGTGCGGATGGTTATAATCGCTGTTCAAAATGCTGCCAGACGGTTTGGTAGTCTTGTTCTCGGCTGCATAGGTCGAATGGGGCAACGTATTGGATTGTGCGTTCTATTGGGCCGTTGGGTACGGTGTCATCTTGGATGGTACGTTCGATAATGGCGTGATCTAGGGTTTGAATATCTTCCCAGCCGATGACTTTGGATTCTGTTTGCCAGTTATCGGTGTTGATATGGAATTGCCCGTTTTTATCACTGATATTTTCTGCACACCAATCTAACCAGCGGTTTTTAATCTCGGCTGGTGGAATTTTGATTTGGCAGGAGAAATCACCTTTTTTGGCTTTACGCGCTAAACCGACACCGACGAGTCCTTTGGATATGGTGAATACGATACGGCCTGCTCGGTCATACCATGTGTCTTGTTCGTATTGGCGCATCACGGGGAATTGTACGCGGTAGATGGTTTGTAATTCATCTAGGGTTAAACCCAGTGCCATTGCGGCGAGTACATCTATTTCCACTAAGGCTTGGCGACGATTGTAGTCGGTGCGCAGAGCACAGTTTCTTTGCCAGTCGGGAGTGAATTGTTGGAAAAACTGATTAGGTAAGCGTGGGTCGATTTTTGCCCAGTGGTCCTGTTTAAATTGTGTTTGGTAACAGGGTTGCCAGAGTTCGGCGTATTGCTTTGTTAAACAATTGAGTCCTAATGCTCTTAGATGTAAATAGGGCCTTAGTTTTGCATTAGTTAAAATAGGTAATTGGTTAATTAAAGTTGTATTTGCATGTCCCATTCCGGTGCTTTTAACGCGATAATCAACAGGTATGGATAAACACAAAGAATGATAATCTAATAGTAAATTACTGTCCTCAAAGGCTGTACCAAGAGATGTATTTATATACGAAATGTTTTTAGGTGCAATAGTGCAAATTAATGTTCTTTCAGCCCAAGAGCCAATCATTTCTCTATTTAAATGACGATAATATTCTATTACTTTTTTTGGTTTTGTATCGTCAGCATCTATCCACGATACAGTTGGAGTTCTCTTCAAATATTCAATTGAATCACATTCCAAACAATAATTGCTACGTGGCAAATATTCATTAGGTAAAAAAGATAAATCTAATACATCATAATGTCCTTTTTCTGAGCAAACTCTTCGAGGAGTTTTATACATTGGTAAGCCAACGTAAAAATGTGGACCAGATAAGACCAATTGTTCTTCACTTTTAGGAAAGTCAGTAAATCTTTTTAGAGTGGCATCTTTTTGAGCTCCTGTTTCGTTCCAATGTTGAGTCGAATATTTGTTACCCTTTAAAGTTTCAAGGTTTAATTTATGTATAGAAAACTTTTGTAATACATTAAGTAATTGCTGTGAATGTACTGCTGGAAGACGAGCTTGTAATATAGGAGTTCCACCATCATCAAATAATATTACGAACATTTTTAAAATATCAACATTGATTGAAATAATACGATTTTTATGTCCCTTGACCCCCCATCGACCATTATCATCTTTTATACCTTCAACTACACCATCCCCATAGTGCTCATAGCACCTATCAATAGCGGAAGGAGTAAATAAATTAGCAATATGCTGAAAATTTATTTCTTTTTTCTTACTATAAATATTTATACTATATTTTGTCGTATGTCCAATTTCATAAAACAACCTTAACTCATTTTGGAATTGATAGTGACGGCGTAACCTAGGGTATATATTAGCCCTTAAAAAACCTCCGTTTGGGTCATCATATATACCTTCAGGATGCAAAAAACCATCAATACCTGATTCGCTAGTTGCCATCCAAGCCTGCGGTAAAAAACATTTAAACAAATTAGATTGTATACCCTTTAATAAAGGATAATTTACCCCAGCATTAAGAAAATTTTGTGTTCCCTCGGCCTGTTCATACTCACTGTAGTAATCGGCTTTTAGTTGAGGATATTGTTCAAAGCTCTGTTCTCGCAAATGATTCAATGCGCTGGCAGTGGCTTTACGCAACACAAATAAAGGATTGGCATCGCCCAATACCCCAGCTTCCTGCCACTCCACTTTTAACCAAGGCGGATTCCCCAGAATTAAATCAAAACCACCATTTTCGGCAAATAGGTCAGCAAATTCCAGTTCCCAATGAAAAAACCGGTGTATACCGACTAAACGATTAGCCATCTTTAATCGCGGGTTTTCGCGGATAATTTTATCGACATCTAATTGTCCAAAGCGATCATTAAAATCCAGACTCTGTTGCTGTGGTTGGGTATCGGGAAATAAATCACTGGTTTTTCCTGTTTCAGCAATGGGCTCCATCACCCCGCCCATTAATAACCAGTTAAGGTCAAAAAAATACTGGCTACGGCTGGGGAGTTGTTCGGCCTCATTAATCGGCCAAAACCATAAACTACACCAGTAATCCATCACCAACTTTAAACGCCGATAAGGTGAAGAGTTTTTCAAATTTTTGGATTCGCGTTCTTGTTCCAGAATGCGGTCTTTTTGTGCCAAGCCACTGCTTTGATGTTTTATATCATCACCCTGCCCCCAGATATTAAATGGGTCGGTGGTTTTATCGCGCATTTTAGCTTGTTCTTTAGTATGCGCTTGCCAGAGTTGGTCTATTTTTTCTGAGAAGGTTTGCAGTTGTGTTATTTCTTCTGGACTAAAAGGTTTACAGAAGTCTTTACGCCAGTCTGCAATCTGTTTAATACGCTCTGCTTCTAGTTTTTTAACCACTTTATCTTTGTAGTTTGCCATATTGGGGTCTGGCAATAAAAAGTGATAGATACGTTTTCCGCGTTGATTTAGTAAGGGTTGGTTGTTGTGGTCGGTTTTGTTTTTATCACCCTCACCCCAGCTCTCTCCCTGAGGGAGAGGGAGTTTTCCTGATAAGCTGTAGGGATTTAATCGGCTGGGAATTTGGCTAAACCAGAGCTGGTCTTTTTTATTTTTTTCGCCTAAGACATCGGGATTAAATACTTGTCTGCGTGCGCCAATTAAGGAATTACCATTAAACAGTTGTAATCCAAACCACGGTACAAAGCCGCTTTTATGAATGGAGTTTAACCACAGTGAGACTTCAGCAAGTTCAACCGCGACGGGGTTTAAATCAATCCCAAAGACATTGTTATCGGCTAGATAAAGTTTGATTTTTTGTAGTTCATCAGCATAGTCCTCATGCGCTAGTCGTTGATCCAGCTCTTGTTCTTTGCGTTGAATATAGGCGATGGCTAATTGGTTAATCGCTTCATTCAAGAAAGCGGCTGATCCCATTGCAGGTTCTAATACCTTTAATTGTAAAATTTGATCGGCGGTTTTATCTTGTAACAGTTCTTTTAAGGCGTATTTAACTAAGGACTGGGTTAATACTTCGGGGGTGTAATAAGAGGCTGATTTTTCTCTGTCCCGTCCGCTCATCCGATAAATAAAAGTATCTTTGCTATAAACCTTAAAGCCACCCTCTTTATTCAATACCCGTTCTTGTTCGGTATATTGGCTTAATTCTTGTTCGGGGACAAAGTAGGCTGATTCCAGCTCATTAGGGTTGCTATCGGCTTTTTTGACTTCGTATAAGTCATGCGGGGCGTAAAAACCTTTATAGGATAATAAGGCTTCATAAACTGCACCCAGTTGGTTAATTCCCAGTTGTGCATACGATATACGCCCTCTGCGTTTTTTCCCTTTTGCTGGGCGAGTCAGTGACATCAGTTGTATCACTTGTTGCAGCACTTCATTACGGAATTTAACACGGTTTAAGGTTTGGGTGCTTTTTGGATCAAATAAATGGCTTTTTAAGGGGGTAATATCAAACGCTTCTACATCACCTGTTGCAAATATATTATGTGTGACTTCTGGCTGAAAACCTTTAAAGATTAAATCAAATAACAATTGAATGCTGTCATTAATATAACTGCCATTTAGTGCTTCTTCACTATGAAGTTGTACCATTTCCAGTTCGCGTAATGATTCTAGGCTATAACCTTTAAGATAAGCATTGGAATTTTTTACGGGCACATAATCCAGTTCTGGACGAGCTTCAATATAAAACAGGAATAACAGCCTATACATATAGTGCAAACATTCTATGCTGAGTGTTTCTGCGGGTATGGCTTCTTTACTGACTTCTTTATAGTGACGTACCGCTTCGTTACCAAGTAGTTCGATACTTTCACGCAGGGCGTATTTTAAGTCTTCGGATACAGCAAAAGCGTGTTTATGAGCATTTTCATCCAGCGTATCAATTAAACACAGGCCTTGTTCAGGAGCGAGATGATCTTTAACTAATAAAGCAGCGGTGGCTTTTAGGGTGCTGTCTTCGCGTCTGCCAAAGATTTCATCCAAATTAAATCTTAATAGACGTTTTTCATGCCATTTGCTTCGGTCAATTAATAACAGTTGTTTTTCGCTGATTAAAACTATCCAACGCGGTGGTTTTTCTAGTGCGAAAATATGTTTACTGATTAAGTCTTCAAAACTTAAGTCTTCAAAACTTAAGTCTTCAAAACTTAAGTCTAACAAAGAGGGTTCTGGTATGACATCATTAGGCCATTGCTGAGTTTGCAGACTAATGCTGAGTGGGTCTTCTTGTTGCTTTGCTTTGTTAATCGCTTGAATAACCCAGACGATAGGTTGCAAGCCTTGCGTTACTTCAGCAATAACGGGAATATCGCCGGCTTGATCTAATGCTTTTAAGCTGCTTTGCGGTGTGTAGTTTAATGCGAGTAAAACCTCTACATTAAATGCTTTTTGTAGTTGTTGGCGGGTATTATTGTCTTGTTCTTTTTCTAGCTGATTTTGCAGTTTAAAAAAAGCTTGAGATAAGGACCTTAGGCGAATCCACGGCGCACGTTTCGAGCTGCTAGTATCTGGTTTTTCTTGGCTTATTTTTAGTGCTTCTCGATAGTCATCTTCTTGCTGTTGCCATTGCTTAAAGGTGTCTTTTAAATCGCCTTCAAATATCGCTGATAGGTAATGATGACTGTAAAATTCGTTATCGTTTTGTATGCCTGTTAAGTCGAGAGACATGAAACCTTCCTTGTTGTTATTTTTATTGGGTTACTTTTCGCATAACCCAAGCTACCTATTTCTATTTATGTAATTGAATTATTTCTTCTAGAGTAATCTTTATCGGGTGAAGGTGGTTTTTCACCGTTTCCCAAATAATCAATTTATCTAACCCTAAATATTCATGAGCGATAATATTTCGCATGCCTGCTATCTGTGACCAGGGAACTTTGGGGAAATCCAATTTAAGATCTTCAATTCCAAAATCCTTTATGGTTTGCCCTAAAACTTCAAGGTTACGAATAACAGCATCTTGAGTTTTATTGTCTTGTAAAAACTGTTCTTGCGTATAGCCCTTCGTGTAATCTTCTATTGCTTGAATACAATCATAAGCGGCATAAATATAGACCATTCTATCTTTCATAAAGGCAGTGCTTCTGCTTTAATTATTTTTTGTAAGTAAGGGCTTACAGCTCGCTCACTTACAACATCAACCTTTCTTTGAAATAATAGGCTTAATTCTTCTATCAATCCTGCTTGGTCGAAAAGACTCGCATTAGGTAAAAATGAAACGAGAAAATCTATATCACTTTTATCCGTCGCTTCACCGCGTGCTACTGAACCAAAAATACGAATATTTTCGGCATGATAGCGTTGGCTGATATTAATAATATCTGCTTTTTTTTCTTGTATATTTTTTAGTAAAACTCTCATTTCTCTCACTTATACAGATTGCCTGTTCTCTCACAGACGTGCGAACTATAAAATGGCTGTTTTCATAAATATCTTCTGACCAAATTAAGCAGCCTTTTCCTTCTGATATAGTCGTTGCTGTTGTTCTAGTTTATGCTGAATACCACTCGGACTAAGTTCTAGTCCATTACGCCAACATAATGCACCCATTTCTAAATAGAACTGTTGAAAATTTACTTGCTCTTCTATCTCTTTCGTCAAGGTGCTTTGTTTATCAATTAAAGGTTGTAGATCATAATCCCCCCAACTGCCATCAGAAAAATGGATTTGTATGGTTTTATCTTGTAAATATTCTGCTTGCGTAATTTTAATCATTGTCAGCTCCAGGTATACGGAGTAATGGTTCTAATGAAACAGCGCGTTGCCAATCATCCTGCAATTCCTGCTGATGTGTTTGTATCCATTCTTGGACTATTTTACGTGCTTTATTAGGTAACATGCCGACTAAAACTTCCCCATCGTTGATACCCATTAATGCTTCATTTCCTTGATATTCGACATGAATGTGCGGTGGGTTATGGTCATCATGATACATCCGAATGTATATGCCGAAAAAGTAGGAAATCACTGGCATTTATCATATTCCTTAATTAATGAACTTAAATCTAAAGTACTCTAATGTTTAATTAGAGCACTAATGAATGATTGCCGCAACAATCTGTATATAGGGCTGATCTTCTGTATTCATGGTTTCTTTTATCCACTGCCTATACTCTTCAAATCGACTACGAATTGCCTCTGTTTCTTGCTGCTGCCTTTTTTCTTTAACACTGCCTAACTGCTCGCTGTTTTGAATAAATAAATCCAGTTGCTCAAAATGTTTATTTTCTTGTGTTTTCAGTTTTTCTAATTGAGCATCTAGCTTAGGTCTGGTTTCTTTTTCAAAACACTCTCTTGCTTCATGCATTGTTGTTTTTATTGCACTAATCGCTTCAGGTAATAGGTCTTTCAGTTGTTTGATGCTGTCATCTTGTTCGCCACTATTAGGAAAGCCACCTTGCAGTGCTATCTGCTCAAATACACCTTCTATCGGTTTTAATTGAGTCAATTTACCTTGTTTAAAATAAACACCTAACCAATGATGAATTAAGGGCTGCCCTTTTTGGTTAGCTAATAAACTATAGGTAATAAAAATCTGTTCATCTGGCTGTAACTTATTGCCTACTTTTATCACAGGTGCTTGTTGCCGCTTTAAGTGACTGGCAACTTTGTTATTCAACCATTGAAAGACGGGATGCTGTTCCCATAAGTAATGCACTAATGGCCAGCTTTGTTCTGATTGACGGCTCTCTTTAATCGCAATGTCTATGGCCTGTTTTTCTGCTGATAAGATAAAGTGCCCGTCTTTTGGCCAGATTTCTTTACTGAGGTGTTTAAATCGCTGCTCTAAACTAAACGGTGCAGTGAATGCAACACGCTGTTTTTTATCATCCGTTTCCAACTGAGTAATACGATCTCTTTGCTCTCGCTCTGCAATTCTCTGTATCCCTTTGGCGAGATAGTTGTAATCTGAAGTAAATAAGCTTGTGGTTTCTGCTAGCTGTTGTTGTGGATCATCATTTTGCGGCTTTGTTTCTGAATCACTTTCAAACCAATCTTCTGCAAAAAAATCGAACTCTTCTGTTTTAGGTTCTAATTGCTGTTCAAATTGCTCGCCAGATAAGCCCTGCTCAAAGGCTTTACCTGTCATATTTTCTTCTTTTTCGGTATCAAACACCCCCATAAATACCGAAGGATCTCCAATATTCTTTACCGCTTGTTCGTCTTTCTCTATAAGAATTTCTAAAATACGATTATCATCCTTAAAGGCTTCATTTTCGACTTCAGTCATTAAGTAATAAATCTGCGGCGTTTGTTCTTGCCCGTAGCGATCAATCCGCCCATTTCGTTGTTGAAAGACCATTAATGACCATGGAATATCAAAATGAACCATTCGATGACTGAGGTAATGTAGGTTAATCCCTTCTGAGGCAACATCAGAACAAATTAGCAACCGTACTTTACTATTTTCTTGGCCAAAGTCTTCTACAATCCGTTGTTGTTCAATATCCGCAAGACTGCCATGTAATATTTCTACTTGGCCTTTTTTTAATTTTAGATCTTGTATGAGCTGTTGTTCTAAGAAGTTTAAGCTTTCTATCCGCTCGGTAAAAATGACTAAACGGTCTTTAGTGTCATTGGCTTTCCATGCTTTGCCATATTGGGTACTTTTAAGTGACTTTTTTAGCGTTTGATATTTGGAAAACTGTTCAGGGGTGATCTTTTCTAATAGCTTTTGCAATGTTTCTAGTTGATGAATATCTAAACCGTAGTCATCACCTTCTTTTTTAGCTAAAACATTAATACGATTTTTAATGGTTTTTATACAAGCAACAGGGCTTGATAGTAATGATTTAATCAGTGTTGTTTTAAACAATAAACTTGCACTGCGTACTTTATCTATTTTGCTAAATTCTATTGCTAATAAGTAATCAAAAGCAGCTTGTTCAGCCAGTGTCGCTAAGGATTTAACTTGATGTGTTTCCCGCTCTTTAAATTCACCTTCAACTTGATCAACAATATCTTTTTTAAAGCGTCTAATCACCAGCCCTTTATCGGCATAATCTTCTTTATTGTAATCATCAGGATTGGCAATAGCAGTGGCATCTAACATATTAAGCAAGCTGGCAAAACTTTTAGCTCTTCCATCATGCGGAGTTGCTGAAAGCATGACTAAGGTATCTGAACGAGTCGCTAATAATTTAGCCAGTTTAGAGCGCTGACTGCTATTAGAACGTTCTGCCACATTATGTGCTTCATCAATAATGATAATGTCCCAGTAGGCATTTTCAAGATAATTACGATATTCGACCCCTTGTTTAAGCGTATCTACCGATACGATAGCTTTATCGTAATAAAGAAAAGGATTGTGGTTGGAGGGAATCTGATTTCTAACGCGCTGTATGCCAATTGAATCCAGTCTTGTCAGTGGAATGGTAAAACGATTCCAAAACTCTTTTTGGAACTGCGTGAGCATGGATTTTACGGCAACCACTAAGATGCGCTTACCCTTTCCTCTACGCATCAATTCAGAAACTAAAATCCCTGCTTCCAAGGTCTTCCCTAAGCCTACGGCATCAGCAATTAGGATACGTTGTCTGGGTTGATTAAGTGTTTGTATGGTCGGCTGAATTTGATAAGGTACAAAATCCATCGCCGCCTTATGCCCCACATAAAGTTTATTATCTGTTGGCGGTGTTTCTCTGAGTAATGCTTCTAAATAAAGGCGACTATCAATAAATCCATCTGAATCATCTTGGATAAATTCAGTATCTTCTGGATTAAGTACACTGATGTTTGTTTTTAAGTCGGTGTTATTATCTAATTCCGTTAAAAAAACACCTTCTTTATCTTTAACTAGTTCACTTAATCCTATACAAGTAAGCTGCTGCCCTCCTGATAAAGTCGTATCAACGCGGCGAACCAACCATTCTTCATTTCTTAATTCTATTCGTGTGCCTGGAGCGATGATAGATTGGTGCATATAATTCCTTTTATTCACAATTACAATGGATAGTAAATAATACCGTGTTTAATTTAAAAGTTGAAATTTTAAAGACACCTAAATCAGTATAAAAATTTAGTACGAGTTCCAAAATTATGGAGGTGCAATTTACTCTGTTCATCAGCGCTGAAAACTTTCCACCTGTCAGCTTCTAACAGTTTCCGCATGGCTTAGTCAGTTATTCTATTTTTAAGCCTGATTTTCGATGCTTAAATCGATAAGATTCATTTCCCGTTTTATGATGTCACAATGATGTATAGCTTGATCAAGTAAAGCGGCTGTCATATTTTCATCACCAAAAATTGCAAGTTTATTTAGGCTAAAAGTGATATCAGCGCTACCTTTTAAATCTACGTCTTAAAGTAACTTTTCTAAAGAAAATTTACGCTCAAATAAAAAAATTGAGCGCCAGTAATTTTTTACTGGCTTGGCTCAATTTCATAAAATTTTGTCATACCCCTTCTAATTTCAATTAGACTATAAATTTTATATATCTTATTTGAGATCACAATGTCATTTCAAAACCAGATTATTTAGATAATACCACCTAACCTTTCTGCCAAAAATTTTAATAACAAACAGGTATTTTATGCCAATTAACTTATCAGAAACTTTAGTCATCGGTGTATCAGCCACTGCTTTATTTGATTTAAAAGAAGCCGATCAATTTTTTCGTAAAAAGCTTGAGGAAGATAAAAGTACAGCTATCTCTGAGTATAGAAAGTATATGCTCGCACATGAGGATGATTCTCTAACCGATGGTACGGGAATGCCTTTAGTTAAAGCGCTATTGGATCTTAATCAATATCAGCCTGAAGGTGAGTCACCGTTAGTTGAGGTAGTAGTAATGTCACGTAATAGTCCTGAAACGGGTATTCGTGTCTTACAAAATATCAGAAACCAAGCTATTAAAATTTCACGGCATGCTTTTACTGGCGGTGAATCCGTTGTTAGTTACTTAGGTGCATTTGATGTGGATTTATTTTTAACAACGACTGTGAAAGATGCCCAAAAAGTAATCGATGCAAAAACTTGCGCGGCGGCTATCTTAAAAAACCCACCAAAAAATCCTAAGAAAATTCCGACCGGACAAGTGCGTATTGCCTTTGATGGAGATGCAGTTTTATTTGATGAAAGCTCTGAGCTAGTTTATAAGGCTGAGGGGCTGGATAAGTTTATTCAAGTTGAAGATGAGCAACAAAATGAGCCGATGCAAGAAGGCCCATATGCCGCACTCCTAAAAAAGTTAGCAAAACTACAAGAACGCTTACCTTTTAGTGTTGAGTCCTCCCCTGTCAGAATTTCTATTGTTACGGCGAGAAGTGCACCTGCAGAAATGCGCGTTATTAAGACACTTAGGCACTGGGGGGTATATGTTGATGAAGTATTCTTTTTAGGTGGATTAGAAAAAACTAAAGTACTGGAAGCCTTTAATCCGCATATTTTCTTTGATGATCAGGACTTACACTTGGAGAATGCATCAAAGACGATTCCTTCGGGTAAAGTGCCTTATCAAAGTTCATCATTATTGAATTCAATTGATAAATAAATTTCAAAAGAAATAAATCAAATTTGTATAAAGTTTATACAATCCAAGTTAACTCGTTGTTAGACTAGCCGTAAATACCTTTTAGCAAAAACAACACACAGAGTTATGCACAGGTTTTGTGTGTAACTTATACCTAATAGGGACACTCTCGCCTATATTATTTTATGACAACACTTTACTATCATCATAAAGATTTTATGCTTCATGAAATGGAGAAAAATCATCCTGAGTCACCAGAGCGCATTACCCGTATTGATACTGCATTGCAGGCTAGTCAATTTAAATTACTTAAGCGCATACAGCCAGTTATTAGGAAAGATGTACTTAAACAAATTAAGTTAGTTCACTCTCAATCAATGATTGACATTGCCTTGCAAGAGGTCGATTCTGGCGAGTTAATAAAATTAAATGAGGTTTCTTTATCTCATCATTCATCTCATGCCGCTTTATTGGCAGTAAGCTCTGCATGTGATGCGGTTGATGAAATATGCACCAACAATGCAAAGAATGCTTTTTGTGCCGTTCGTCCGCCTGGGCACCATGCTGAACCTAATGAATCAATGGGATTTTGCATCTTTAACAATATTGCAATTACCGCTTTATATGCGATAAAACACCAAGGCTTAAAACGGGTTGCGATTATAGATTTTGATGTTCATCATGGAAATGGAACACAAGCCGCATTTTTTTATAACCCTGCTGTATTTTATGCATCAACTCATGAAGTGCCGCTATACCCACATTCAGGAGATGTATCAGAAACTGGGGTGGGTAATATTTTCAATCTCCCCCTAAATCCTTTCACAGGAAGTCAGGAATTTAGAGAAAAATACATACAAACTATTTTGCCAGCGTTAGATAAATTCGCACCTGAATTAGTCCTTATTTCAGCAGGGTTTGATGCGCATAAGGATGATATGTTATCAACGATTGAAATTACTAGCCTTGATTATGGCTGGATCACTGAAGAAATCATGAAAATTGCAGAGAGGCACTGCAATGGAAAAATAATTTCAGTACTGGAAGGCGGATATGAACTCAATAGCTTAGCTGAGTCAGTTAAAACTCATATACATGCATTAATGAAATAAATTAGAAAGGGTCTGAAGAAGTCACCCTTCAGACCTATCTGCTATATCAGCACCTGTAAATGCTGATATAACTAACTCACTAAAACTGATGGTTTCCCCCGACCGATGTCGACAACATATTTAACTCAGAAATAAAGGGAAGTGCCTCTTTTTTATTTTGTTGAACTTTAGTAATTATTTCATAAAAATAATAACTACTGCTTAAGTCTAAATTAAATTGAGAGCAAAACTCTGCAACCCCTGCATTACAAAAACCAAGTTGTTTACAAAGTTTCAAATTAATCAAGGTCCGAGAACTAAATTTAGGCAGCTTAGACCTCATTTGACTTACTTTTATTCTCAGCACCGTGATTAAATTATTATAATTATCATCGTGATATAGCACTCCTTCCGGTGATTCAATAACATAGTCATATATCTCCCCTAGCAAGGTTCTCTGATAGAATTTATAGCCTCTGAGTTCTTTTGTTAATTTTGCATCAAAAGCTTTATTTAAACGAACCTTTAGTTTTATTTTAGATTTTTTAGGGCCTAAGTTTAATTCATTAACTGCTTTGACGACATAATCTCCAGCCCACGAATTTAAGTCTACACACAGACGTTGATACCCTCTACCGTACTTTCGTTTCAATTCGATTTGTCTATTTTCTACAGAATATTTTGGGCCAAATTTATTGTGCCATCCCTTAGAGTAACATTCCCTATCCGCAGTAACATCTTGCAATGTTGTGATTGTCCAGACTCCCCACTCCATACTTTTACTTTCAACTTGTCCATATTTATGATTCATTATATTTAATTCATTTGTTAGTTTCATTGTATGCCTTATATTTTATGTAAAATTTTTTTTTAAATTAAAAAAGTAATTTTACATACATAACAAATACAATCTAACTATTTGATTTTAAAGATATTAATAAAAATAATTTCCAGATTCACATATTTAAATAATCTTATAACTGCTCAATATAAAACTATAAAAATCTTTAAATTATTGGATGGAAATAAATTTCGTAAAAATTTCATTTCATGTAAATTTGTCCGCCATGAATGCCGAGTTTTACATGAAAAATCTACTATAAATAAAGACAAAACAGCCATACAATCAATTAATTTTGATAATTATTAAATGGTCAATAGCACTACCTTAAAAAGGTACCAAAATACTTCCTCCAACCAAAATAGCTTGCAAATATGGACTAAAACTCCATAATTACAAGGATGATAAAGCGAAAAATAGAACCTCATCTCAATTACCTAATTGATAACTACCCTGCCGTTGCTCTACTCGGCCCAAGGCAGGCAGGAAAAACCACGCTTGCTCACGCAGTTTCAGTAGGCCGTAATGCTATTTATTTAGATTTAGAGTCTGAACAAGATAGAGCTAAATTAAGCCAAGCTGAACTCTATTTAACTCAGCATGAAGATAAATTAATTATTCTTGATGAAGTACAACGTGCTCCAGAGTTATTTCAAAACCTACGTGGATTAATTGACCAAGGTCGCCGCAAAGGTTTACGCAGTGCGCGGTTTTTATTGCTGGGTTCCGCTTCAATCGAATTATTAAAGCAGTCTAGCGAATCCTTAGCAGGACGTCTTGCCTATCTTGAATTACCCCCTTTACATGCCTTAGAACTTAATGAAACACAAAGCTCTCTTCTTTGGCTACGAGGCGGCTTTCCTGATAGCTTATTGGCTAACGACGAGCAATTGAGTTTTCAGTGGCGATTAGATTTCATCCGCACCTACTTAGAACGTGACATTCCTCAACTAGGCCCTCGCATACCGGCTGAAACCTTAAGGCGATTCTGGGTAATGCTCGCTCATAACCAAGGGGAATTACTAAACGCCTCTAAATTAGCTGGCTCTTTAGGTGTTGATGGCAAAACTGTCGCCAAATATTTAGATCTACTGGTTGATTTGCTATTAGTCCGCCGCTTAAAGCCATGGCATAGCAATGCAGGCAAACGCATGACAAAATCGCCCAAAGTTTATGTGCGTGATAGTGGACTTGTTCATGCCTTGCTAGGTATTAATCACCAAGAAAATTTACTCAGTCATCCGGTTTGTGGTGGTAGCTGGGAAGGATTAGTGATTGAAAATATCTTAGCGATTGCACCACAAAATACCCAAGCTTACTTTTACCGAAGCAGTGGTGGTGCCGAGTGTGACTTAATTTTACAATTTCCTAATCAGAAAACATGGGCCATTGAAATAAAACGCAGCCTTAACCCAAAACTAAGCAAAGGCTTTTATTTTGCATGTGATGATATACAACCTAATGAACGCTATGTTGTCTACTCAGGAACAGAAACCTACCCACTTGCAACTGATGTGCAAGCCATAAGTTTACAGACCCTGCTGACAAAACTTAGCGATGCTACATAATAGAGTTTAAATTACACCTGAGAAATACAGGTATAAATAAACTCACTGATACGTTTTAATTATGATTACTATAAACGGGCACTTAGTAGGTTAGGAATAGCCTACATTTCCTACCAAAAAAATATTATGATATTTTTATCCACCGGCAACATACACTTAGCGCACTGTAATAACATTCTGAACTGAATACTTCTTCTATAAATTGAGTAATTGCTGACTCTGATACACCTTCTGCTTTCATTGCTTTACGTATTTTCGGTAGTATTGCACGCATATCACTGCTTCCACCGATTAATTTAACTTTCACCTGTGGATACACAGGACTCTGCGATGTTGCTAAACTTGAATTAACTTTCATTTTATTGCCTTTAAAAAAATTTATGAATTATTTACCTACCTTACATCGATAGCCGACTAATAATGATGACTATAACCAATCGATTTAAACAGCACATTTAACCCAGCAACATAAGAAGAAGCTTCTTGTTTGTTTTGTTGAACCTTAGAAATTATTTCATGAATATAATAAGTACTTGTTGAATCAAAATTAAATTTAGAACAAAACTCTTCAAGTTCATTCTCACTAAAACCCAGTTGTTTACAAAGTCTCAAATCAATCGGGATATAAGAGCTGAATTTGGACATTTTGGTTCGCATTTTGCTTAATTTTTCTCTCAAACCTTTTATTAACTTGTGATAGTCATTATCGTGGTAAACCACGCCTGCCGGCGACTCAATAACATAGCTACACACAACCCCCATTAAACTTCGCTGATAGAATTTATACCCTCTAAGTTCCCTTATTAGCTCCGCATCAAAATCTCTATCTAAACAAATTTTTAATTTTATTTTAGATTTTTCAGAGTCTAGTTTTAATAAATTCATGGCTTTAACAGTATAATTTCTTTGCCATGAATTTGGAGCTGTTAACTTACTTAGAGCACCACTGATACTATTTCTATCTGCAATACCATCCTGCATCATTTTTGTAGTCCAATCACCTAAGTCCATGCTCCTACATGAAACTTCTCCATAATTACAATTTTTTATGCTTGATCTTTTTGGTAACTTCATTTTATCCCCTGGTTTTATGTAAAATAAATAATTAATATCAACAAATTATCATTAACTATTATTCAAGCTTACCAATAAAAATAAATAACACCTAACCCCTTAATTATAAATAACTTATTATAATTAAAACCTAAATTTATATATTTAAATATCCTTGTAATTTACCAGTATAAAATTGTAACAATCTTTAAATTATTCTATGTAAATAGATTTCGTTGAAATTTTATTTTATGTAAATTTGTCCGCCATTAGTGCCGCCCCCTTTCTTGATATTTTCTTTAGCTATTAAATCTCAGTAAAATTTAAATAGTATCAATCAGCGTTGAAACTTACACAATCATTAAAAAACTTTATTTAGGGTAATAAAGCTTACCGACAATAGGGAGCGTTTATTACTCAATCATTAGATGACTTGGTAAGTTTAGTCATTTATACTAGCCTTAATTAAAGACCACTTATACGCACTGGTAATAGCATGACAACTAGAATATTAACTGAAGCCGCTGTTAGCATTAGCGAGCTTAAAGCAAACCCAATGAAAGTTGCATTAAGCGCTCATGGCGAACCTATTGCCGTGTTAAACCGAAACGAGCCTGCCTTTTATTGCATACCTGCTGAAACCTATGAATTTATGATGGATCACATCGAAGATTTGGAACTACTGGCTATTGTTGAACAGCGAAAAAACGAACCTAGCGTAAAGGTTAATTTAAATGACTTATGAGTTAGCGTTTAAAAAGTCAGCGCTTAAAGAATGGAAAAAGTTAGGCGCTACAGTTCAGACACAATTTAAGAAGAAGCTTGAAAATATTCTAGAAAATCCGCATATAGAAAGTGCAAAATTGTCAGGCGGAAATCAATTATATAAAATTAAGCTTCGCCAAGCGGGTTACCGATTAGTTTATGAGGTCAATGAAACGATCATTACCATCACCATAATTTCTGTTGGAAAACGTGATAAAGGCAAAGTATACAAAACTGCAATGGATCGCATCAATTGAAGAAACCTAACCACGCAATGACTAGCTGATTTACTCTCTACTTATAATAGATGCAAATATGGTGCAATATTGGGGTCAACGCAGAATTCGGACATAAGCCCTGTTAAGGATTTTTCCTAATCCCAGATTAATAGCATCAGCGAGTATAGTTGTTAGTAACAGCATTTTATCTTTGGCCTGCTTACTACTTTTTAGGTGGATAAAAAATAGTGAATTTAGTATATTTTAAAAAAACTTCTTTTATTAAATATGAAAATCATTTTACTATACAACCTAATTCCACCCATAATTTCAGCAGCCTTATATTTGTTTCTCTATTTAAAGCCCTGGATACGTTTAAAACGCAATAATACATGCCCTTACACCCCGTCACCTAACTACTTTATTGGCCTATCTTTCTCTGTCTTTTTTTATTTTGGAGTACCTTTATGGCTTTGGCGTTATGGATGGAAAATTACAGCAAAAATAATTTTAGGGTGTTTTATTACTATATTCTTAACCACCCAAATAGTTGATTTAGCTATACAGTTTGAAGAAGGTGGTTCATTCCTTTTCTCCTTTTTTATTCAGTCACCAATCAGAGTTGCTATAGCTGTATGGCTGGCAAAACATGATTACTTATTGCTAAAAACAAGAAAGTTTCCTGACTTCTTAACCCGCAAAAAACCATTACAAAAAAGAACAAGCATCACTTTTCCATCAGTTATAAAAAAATAAAACTAACCAAAAAAAAGAGCACAAAACATACTAAAAAAGCTAGCCATTGAATTAGGAGTAGTCACGAACCTGTGCTACCAATCATTCTTGGCGCTACTAGCGGGCTATACTTTTTTTACACCTCTTATAGAGCCATAAAATATTTGCGTAAGAGATAGCAAGTAAAAATTTTCAGCACTCTTCATAAACATCCTAGAGGCTCTCTAATAGATCATACCCTCAATTCTCTGTACTGCTATTGCTACATCCAGTTTACCTTCACTAATCAAATCAAGCATTTTTTCCGCCTGGCTTTCATTAATAAAACCATTCATAATCACTTTGGGCAAAAGTTGGTTTAAGTTATCTAAAGAATCTATTTTCCCCTGCCCCACTTTCATTACTTCCAGCTTAGCACTAAGCCTTTCAACTACCTCTTTACGAATCTGATCCTGCTCACTTCCAGATCGAACCATTTTTGCGATACTGTAGCCTACCGCCCCAGCAACTGCTGCAGATCCTATAACCCAGCCAACTGGAGTAGCAGTAACAAAGACTCCACCCAAAGTACCTGCAAGTGAAGTAGACCCAAGTAATGTTGTTGCTCCGGCTGCACTAGCAATCCCTCCTGATGCAACTACTCCAGCTGCTGCACCACCTATTGCAGATAAGCCCTCTCCAGCAATACCGACTTTATCTTTCTTTTTTAACTTATTAATAGCATCACTCATTTCCTTATTAGGACTATCATCCTCCAGCTCAATGGGAATATACTTTTCCTTTATATTAGCAGCTGTTTTTATAACTTGAACAGAATATTTATCCAGTTGTTTGTGCGCCTTGCTTGCCACCCCTCTAAGGTCATTGCTATCTATTGTGTTTTTTACTGCAAAATCAACGGCATCATTGATAGTATTTTTTACAGCTGGTAATTCAGATATTACCTTCGTTGATATTTCTGCTATCTGAGCATTCAAACCTTGAATATTAAATTTCATCTTCAATCTTTTAGATAGCTACTGATTGCTACAAATATTTTCTGTACTAATTCAAAAAATTTATGAGCCAATTCTATGGCTGCAGTAAATGGAGACCCTGAGTAATCACCGCCCTCCATCGCAGCACCAACCCCTGCTCCGTAAAGTGTAGCAATAAAAGTTGATAATGGTTGAAGTAGACTGCCAAAGAATGGTATACCAGCAATTAAAGAAGATACGGCTGCTCCTAAAGCAATTCCAAGTGCAATTTTAGGGTTTGCTTTTAAGAAAGCAAAAATTTGCTGGACAATAATCTTCCCTATAGCAATAAGCTCCCCTGCAATAACTTTAGTCTGATTCCATACCGCCTTAAGTCTAGTTAATATCTCAGGGGGAACTCCTCGTCGAATTCCATCTAAAACCACTTCTTCAAAACTAGCAGATGTACTTTCAGCGTTAAGGAGCGTTAAATCAAACAGTCCTTGCTTTGAATTATATTCATATGTTGTTGATGTCATATTATTACCTCTATATGGGGTTAATTAACTAAACGAACGGTTTGTCACAGCGACCTTCTGTATTCCTTTCTGATCATGACCTGTAGCTGAAATATCTATTCTCAAATATACAACGATACTTCCCATAAGCTGTTGAATATTGATGACATCTACACTGTTGTACAATTCATACTTTTCAATAAAGTTGATATATTGCCAAGAAACAGGTGAAAAATGCATTATTTCTTTATCAATTATCAAACGTCAACTAACTTGTCCGGTTGTTGGGTGTGATTTTAATGCGTTCTTTTTGCGATAACTGAGACTGTAAATAACTTTATACACCTGTTTTCTACTCATTTGACTTTTTTTACCTGCCTTTACCCTTAAGAGCAACAAACTCACCAAACCTTTAACTGCTGCATTTCTCTTAGTCGTACGTGCTGTAGCTTCAGTGTTTCAAAAATATCCTCTGTATTTTGATTGTGTCGCCCTAAACCTGGCAACGAGATATTAGCTTCGGCAAAAAATCGCCTTTCCTCATGTTCCTTATTTAAAACCCAAGCATGGCTCCACCAGTGTTGAATTAACTCTTTTGACTCTTGTAGGCGATGATTTGAGGCCAATTTATCACTTTTCTCTAAGTTCAGCGTCTGTGCTGAGGGAAACAGGTTCCATAAATCATTATTAGGCCAGCGAGCAAAAGGCAAACAATGGTCAATATCATATTTTTTGGGTAGCTTATTCTTGCCCCATAAACAGTACACTTGCTCTCCAGCCAATTTGATCTCTTCAACTTTATTGCGTGCATCGGTGGTATTTCTTTCAACCTTTGCCCAATCTAAAATAGATAAAAGCGTCTGCTTATCGAATTGCCCTTTATTCATTTGATAGCCGGACATGACATTAACCCATTCATTAATCGCAACAGGCTCTATCCAGCACCCGTATAAAGACATTAAATCCCATACCTTAATTGGGATAGAAAACTCACCGTATTGAGACAAGGTATCTAGGTCAGTAAACAAGGCTCCTGTTTTGCGTTTACGCCTAAATGTTTCGACCTCAAATACTTGCTGCTCGCTGTTCGGCAGTGTGATGTATTTGGCCGGCATGTCTTTAATCGTTGCTGAAATATCCTTTAACATCTGATCGAGTGCTTGCACATCGTCATTAACAAACAAATGCCCAATCGAAAAGTCTGATGCCGCCCTGGACGATAATTTTAGCCAACCATTTGCTTTAATAAACCCCAGCCCTCTATTGGCGTTACTACTTTGTTGTACCTGCTGATCGATTAACGGCTTATATTGCCTTGCCCAGTAAAGTGAGACTAAACCAAGTGGCAGTATCACTCGATCATCTTCTCTACGCAGTACAGCGCCAGGATGACCATCGGCGATTCTTAATAGCACCCGAATGAGCGCAAGTTTATAGGTTGATGACTTAGCATCATTCATTAAAATGTTTCTGATAATGGGAAAAGCACCAGCCCCATCATCCGGCATTTCCAACACCACGGTCTCCCAAAAGACATCTTGGCGTTTTAGCTTGTCATTATCTTGAATGACTTTCTTCACACTTAATCCAAATTGTTGCGCAAAGCCTGTTACTTCATCCACATCAACAGGGTACATGCAGCGGTCATCTGGACTTGAACCATGTCGAAGCGATATAACCAACTTACCGCCTGGCTTTAATAAGTTAGAAAGTTTTCTAAAAGCTCGTTCTCGCTGACTACTGGGAATATGCATCCATACCGCACTCAGTAAGATCAAATCAAATCGGGTCTGTAACTGATAGACATCAGACAGTTCCGGCAAGGTATCTGCCATCCAATGTACTGGTTGATCTTCTGTTAACGTCCTGCCAATTTCCATAAACTGACTAGCAGGCTCTACTGCCACTACATCAAACCCTAAGTTAGCTAGCCACTTTGCATCTCGCCCTACCCCTGCACCCACATCTAAAACTTGTCCTGACTTCGGTAAATATTGCAGCCATGAGCCATGTACGTTTTCAGCGTCCTGTGAAAGGTATTGGCTTTTAAAGTTAAGCGCATTATTGCTATAAAATTCGATGGTTTTATTCATTAGGAATCATTGCTTAAGTTTTGATAATACATACTCTACAGAATATAGAGTATCCAATACCACTTTCAATTAAAATTGAAACTTACATTATCATTAAAAAACCGCTAATTTCCAAAAGCATAGAACCCAGTACTAAAGAATTAACCCATGCATGGCGAATGCCGATGAAATATTGTGTACAGGATTACATGTCCAATTCAACTAAAATAATCTTATAATTTATTTATACGCTCTATTTATTCTAATAGATATTTGTCTTTTTCCAAGCTACTTGAAGGTACAGGATTTACCCTAGTCGTCACTCCCGAACTTTTTGTCGGGAGTCTATGTTAGAACAAGATCCCCGCTAAAAGCATACGGGAATGACGAGGTGAGAAATAAGCACCTTCAACTGGCATGTGTATAAAACAGGAATATTGATAACATTATTAAATATTACAACCCAGCCCGCATGCGTATAACAATGTATTAACTACCAATGTTGCACAAGAAAGATACTGGGTTGAATACAAAACTATGGCAAATAAACTTAACCACTAAATATTGCAATTAACCCCTAGCAATGCCTGCCATTTATAAGTGATTACTTTCTGTTTATTTGGTCCATTTACCCAGTAACCGTGCCAATGACCACGCCTTATATGAGGCTTCTTAGTTTTATTTGAGCCATCTTTTATATTGTTTATATTGCTACTAATAGTAGAAACACCTTTACTAACTTCCTCTCCTACCTCCACTATTCTTGAATTAGTAGGTATAGAAAATAGTAAACTATTCTTCTTGGTTACAGGAATAGTTGATGTACTTTTCTGCTTATTATAATCTGCCTTGCTAGAGCATAAATATAATATCAATGAAATTAAAGAGTTAACTTCACCTTCATCATATTTCATTCCAGCGTTAAATACCCCCTCTCCTGACGTATTCAAATAATTATATACGTCCTGTTTATTTTTAATAATAGCCTCTTTAATATTCCATTCTCCAAGACGTAATGCTAAAGGTTCAAGCTTCCCTTCAATATCCAATAATATTCGTAAGGAAATCTTTTCTGTTGATGAAGGTTCAATATCTAAGTGAGCAAAAAAACCATCTATTTTTACGTTATTAAATTTCATCTTGCTGGTTTTTATATACACACACCAGTCAGGCAGAAGCATTAAATCACTTGTTGGTATATTTCCTATAATGGGTGATCTTATAAGTAAGTCTTCTAAAGTTGAGGAGAATTTATACACCCTTTGCGTCATACTCCACGTCAACAATGCACTTAGCGCACTTCCCACGGGATCTAGAGGGTGATATCCTTTTACAGAATCTAATGACCCTGCTAGACTCATATAAATTAGAACCGGAAAAAATAACCACTCAGGCCAGTCATATTTATAGGTACATAGATTAGATGCATCTAAATCTAGTAGTAAATTTCTTCCTCTTCTAGCTCTAATACCATTAACTAACTTAGCTGCATCGGGAAATTGTTTTTGTATTTTTTTTAAATACGATTGTGGTGTTGCTGTTTTACTCATTTTTTCAGTCCTCTAAATAGAATAGAAACAACTGATCAATACATGATATAATTTACATGAATAGAATCAGTTGCTCTAACACCCCTAATTAAAATGCTTGCAGGCCTTCATTAGGGGATAAAGTTAAATAAATATAAATAGTTATAATTACTTATACACTCGCTTCTCTCCTCCTCTAGGTTATTGAGCTCATAACTCTATTGAATGTCTTATTTAGACAAGGTACAACTTGTTAGTAGCTCCTTAAATATCATTTCAAAAATACTCATTTAATTCTTTCCACCACGATTATTGTTAATATAGCTTCCGCCATAACCTGTGTATGTAAGCTGGTCAGCTTGCACATGCCGACGAATTAGGTAGTAATAAATCGATTTAGCACGAAAATCCGTTAGTCGTTTTTCATGATAATACGATCCGTTGTTGTACTTCGACATCACACTTTTTGAAAACGTAGCAATATGAATATTTAAACCCTTTAATCGATGCGTTTTTCTTGCTACTTCTGCCATTTCTTTTCTATATCGAAGTCTTGTTTCATCAGCTCTAAACAGGTCTTTATTCTGAAACTTAATCGTAATTAAATCTCCACTTTGTTTAATAATGCCCCCTTATTTTTTAACTTTTTTGTTAGTGATTTAGCTAATTCTCTGCTGTATTTTTGTTTTTTTTCAAAATCATAGCGCATGCGTTTATCACTTCTTGACCAGTGATAATGCCTTAGGCTATTGGCCGGTGGCGGAGCTGCTGATAGAACAACCGATGAATTCAACAAACAAACGATCAATAATTTAATTTTCACGATGAGTACCTCATTTTGATCTTCATAATTTGCCGCAACCACTATCCAACAAAGCGACAAAGTGACTTCAGTAGCGCTGTAAATATTGCTACTGAATTACCGCTTATAGCTCTTAAAATACAAATCGCATTGGATTTTTTTGAGAACCACTACTTTCTGAAAACAATGAAAAATCACTCACTATGATACTAATCTGATTTTCACCTTTCCCTGAAAAACTCGCTTGGCCAACCTGTTTTTGATGATCTAATTGATAAAGTTTACAAAGTGCATCACCTCTTTTTTGAGGAATTAAAACATCGCCATTAAGATCAATAGTTCCTCCTTTATCTACTCCAAAAACTTCAATTTCACCCGTTATTGTAGATTGATAATACTGATGATGGTGACCGTAAATTAGCTTTTTTACTCCCATTTTTCCTGCCAACCAATCTAACACTTTGAATCCGTTCCTGTGACAACTAGTAGCTTCATGCGTGACTAAAATATCTGCTTTAAGTTCTTTTTACTTTTCGACATCATCATAAAAATAGCGGATCTATGTTTTAAATTCCCTCCTTGATTCCTAATATTGCTTGGTTGAGTGTTTAGAAATTCATTTAGAGATTTAAATTTTAGCGGGCTTGGTGGATATACCACTAAGCTGAAAACATCACCGCATAAACGAATCCCTTCAAAGACTAGGCTTTGTCACATCAGTATCTTGAGAAATATTTTTAAGTGACTTATCCCTCTCTATTGTCGCTAACAGCCCTTCTACTTCAACCTGTAACCTTCCATTTTCTGTAGAAAGTTTATTTATTGAACCATTTAATAGTCCAATTTCATCCTTTTTTTCAATCACATTTTTATGGGCATTATCAAGTTAGCAGCACAATTTCATTGATTTATTTTCTAAATCCTTTATTTTTTCTTCAGCTGCTCTTCTTTCGAAGATAATTCAAAAATAAAACCTCTATCCCCCCCCTACCCTCAAGTATGCTGAGTATAAATTTCTCAGAAAAGTCATTTAGGATTTTTTTCGATTGTTTTGAAAGTTGAATTTTTTGTTTATTCTTCCAATACCGGCAAAATAGGACTATTTAACCCACCGAAAACACCTCGAATGGCATTCATGGCTGGCTTCTTTCCCTCTGCAACCAACTCATCAATGGTATTTAAATATCCTCATGAGTCACGTCACCCCTCTTAATCTCTCAATTCCTAAATTAAAATCTATTATACTCATACGAAATCAACATACAAGTATCTTTTAAATAAAGTACTGTATCTTCTTATAAAGATACAGTACTTTATTTAAAATACTTCCTAATAATCAAGTATTTATAATATAAAATAAATTTAAGAATTTCAAAGATACGTATAAGTACAAGGGTTACGTTTGCTATGTATCCTTTTCAATACCTTCATCTCGCGTATCTAAAGCCAATTTTTACCACCCCCTTCTACAATACGGGACTAATTAACCAAAAGAACAGCTTGTCCTGACACCCAATTAAACCCTTGACACTAAGGGCTTACAGATGAAATATCGATTTAAAACCGGTGCTCAAATTACTCATAACATATTGAATTTTAATTATTTTATCTCTATTATAAAATTCATATTCCGTTGACTTGAATAAATCGCTATATTTAGTGATGTGTCAACACTTTTATGGACACAGAATTACGCAGCTTTTAGCTGCATTTCATAATCAACAAGGCACATGCAACGATCATCGTGGCTTGAACTATTAGACGACAATTAACTTGTCCGGTTCGCGACAACTAGCTTGGCCGGTTTTGATACACTCCAGACATCGTTAATCACAGGAGATTTAGGTGTCTGGAATATCCATAACCCAGCAACAGGTTAAGTTATATATGTCTTATCGTAAAAATAATTCCCAAGTAAAATCAGCGGCGAAAGCAGGGATTTCTGAGCGTAGTGCAAGGCGCATAGAAAAGGGGGAGCATGAAATAAAGCAACAACCCAGAAAGTATCGAACCCGACAAGATCCTTTTAAGGGGCTGTTTGAAAAGCACTTAGTCCCTTTATTGGAAGTAACCCCTGAATTACAACCGATCACTTTACTTGAGGTGTTAGAAGAAAAAGCACCCAATCAATTTGATCACTCACACTTAAGAACTTTACAGCTCCGCGTTAAGCGGTGGCGAGCAAAGGAAGGGCTTGAGCAGGAAGTGATTTTCTTGCAGCGTCATATTCCAGGTGAGATGGGAATATCTGATTACACTTGGATGAACACGCTCAATATTACGCTGAGCGGTGATGAGTTCAAGCATAAGCTTTATCATTATCGTTTAGTCTACAGTGGCTGGACATACGTGCAGGTGACCTTAGGCGGTGAAAGCTTTGAGTCGCTATCATCAGGACTACAAAATGCTTTTTGGCGTAGTGGTGGCGTGCCTGTGAATCATCGCACTGATAGCTTAAGTGCTGCTTTTAAGAATCACAATGAAGAGACTTTGCTAACTGACCGCTATGCCAAACTTTGCAAGCATTATGGTGTTAAAGCAACCCGTAATAATAAAGGCGTTGCCCATGAAAACGGGGCGATTGAATCGGCACATGGCCATTTAAAAAGAAAGGTGGATCAGCAGTTAATGTTACGAGGCAGTAGAGACTTTAATACGTTGGCTGATTATGAAACCTTCATCAACCGCGTTGTCGCCAAAATAAATCGCCAATGTAAAACGCCAATGTAAAACGCGGTTTAAAGAAGAAAATCCATCTTTACAAGCCCTCCCCAGTAGACGCACTAATGATTTTAGTGAGCTGTTAACTCAAGCAGCACCATTACTGTTAAACGGGTGCTGTATACCGTGCCTTCACGCCTAATAGGCACGGCTTTACTTGTTCATATTTATGACGATCGCTTAGCACTCTTTTATGGTCATGAATTAACGCTTACCTTGCCTCGCCTTTATGCCCAAGGATCTACTAGAAAACGCTGCATCGACTATCACCATATCATTCACTCACTAGCGAAAAAACCTAACGCCTTTAGAAATTCCTTACTGAGAGATGACTTGATCCCCGAAGGTGATTTCACTTTAATCTGGCAGCAATTAACTCAACATGGACTCAGTGAGTCAGACTGTCGATACATGGTTGATTTACTGGTATTGGCCGACAACTACGACTGCGAACAAGCACTAGGGCGCTACCTACTCACAGCACTGGAAGCGGGAAACAAGCTATCAATCAAGCAATGTCGTGAATTATTTGGACCCGACAAGATTGAAATCCCTCTACCGGTCAGTCAGCAGCATAGCCTAAGCAGTTACGATTGTTTGATAGGGGAAGGTTTACATGGCTAATATCCAAAGTTTATCGCTATTACTCAAAGAATTACGCTTAACCGCGATGGCAAAGGCATGGTCTAGTTTAGCTGACAAGGCAATACAAGAAGCATGGGAGCCCGCGCAGTTTTTAGCAGAACTGCGCGAATTAGAAACAAACCATCGTTATGAAAACCGTCTAAAACGACTATTAAACGAAAGCCAACTACCCACAGGTAAACAACTGACTCAATATGACTTCACTGAAATAAAAGGCATCACAGCCCTACAACTACAACAAAAAACAAGCCAACTTGACTGGCTAAATCAAGGCCATAACCTCATTTTATTTGGCGCAAGTGGCTTAGGTAAAACCCACCTTGCAGCAGCAGTAGGCCATGCGCTTATCGCTCAATCAAGACACGTAAAATTCACCAGCAGCACTGCCTTAGTCCAGCAACTGCAAAAAGCCAGAGAAGAGCTGAGTCTTGATAACACGCTAAAAAAATTAGATAAATACGAACTACTTATTTTAGATGATATTGGATACGTCAAAAAAAGTGACAGCGAAAGCCAAGTACTGTTTGAGTTGATTGCCCATCGTTATGAGAGAAATAGTTTATTGATCACAACCAATCAGGCATTCAGTGAGTGGGATAGTATCTTTAGCGACAACATGATGACAGTGGCAGCAATCGATAGACTCGTTCACCATGCAGATATTTACCAAATAGAAGGAGAGAGTTATAGAAAAAAACAAGCCATGAAATCAAATCAAAAAACCGGCCAAGGTAGTTGACGTTTGATACTACTGCCACCACATCAAATCCTAAGTTAGCTAGCCACTTTGCATCCCTCCTTACCCCTGCACCCACATCTAAAATTTGTCCTGCCTTAGGTAAATATTGCAGCCATTAACTATGTACGTTTTCAGCGCCCTGCTAAAAGGTATTGGCTTTTAAAGTTAAGCGCATTATTGCTATAAAATTCGAGTTGAGTAAATAACTGATATTATTTAACATTTTTTTAACAAAAAAAGGTTGATATTCATCAAGTTCCTCACGATGAATATCAACCTCAAACACTTTTTTAACCTGTTAATTTAAAAAATTGACAGGGATCTTCTCCCACCTGCTTTTCATTTTTGTTATTGTAGAGTCAGGTACGCCATGAATGCTGTTATAGTTACCTGTGCACTCTACAATGTTGATGCGAACTTGATACTTTTTAGCAATCAGTAAATAGGGTTTTATCTCACTTAAGGTTGTGAAAGTGTTGCATACAACAGTATCTACCCCTTGGTTTAAATAAAATTTAGTTTGAGATTGGCACCACTCATGAGCATCTTTTAACTTAGCACCATTAAAAATATAGCTCCCATTTTTAATGAAAAATTTATCTGCTTCTATGTGCTGAGAATTTTTATATTTAGCATTATTAATCGCTTCGGTGGATTTTCCTGAGCCAGGAAGCCCTCTAATTAGAGTTAGTACCATACTATTTCCCCTGTAATTCGTTGATAAAAGGAGATTTTTGGTTAACTCTTTCTGCAAGTGTCTGCATTTCATCCTTATAGGTAATTAAGCTATCCTTATTTTCCTGAATTTTATCAAAGATAAATTTAAAATGTTTTACCGTCCCTTTATAAGCAGCAGGTAAGTCTGATTTTGCTATTTTGGATTTACTCCCAGCTTTTATGAGTGCGTCTATAATCATAGATTTTGTTGGTGATGATAAGTTGTTCTTACCTATTTTTTCTTTCATTTTTATTTATCCTTTTAATTAAAAAACTGGTTGATAACTAGACTAAATCTAATTAACTTATGCAGTTTAAATTAACAAAAAAATAACACCTAACACTTTGACTATAAAGTATTTTTTATGAAAACCAACAAAACTTTCATATTTAAACAATCTTATAACTCCCTAATATAAAATTATAAAAATCTTTAAATTATTGGGTGGAAATAAATTTCGTTAGAATTTCATTTCATGTAAATTTGTCCGCCATGAGTGCCGCCCCTTTCTTGATATTTTCTTTAGCTATTAAACTTTTCATTAAAATTTAAATAGAGCAACGCGATAGTAATCATAAGTAAAATCGGGGAATATGTGCTTTTCGTAAGGTGTTACAACTTGTATCGCTATAATAGTGACATCTTGATTTAAAAGTGGTCTGTAATAGCTTCCTCCGTACCCAGTAAAAGTAAGCTGTTCAAGCTGCACACGTCGACGAATTAAGTAGTCATAGATCGATTTAGCACGAAAATCTGTTAGTCGTTTTTCATGATAATACGATCCGTTGTTGAACTTCGACATCACACTTTTTGAAAAAGTAGCAATGTGAATATTTAAATCTTTAAATCGATGTGTTGCTCTTGCGACTTTTGCCATTGCTTTTCTATACCTAAGCCTTATTTCATCAGCTCTAAATAGGTCTTTATTCTGAAATTTAATCGTGATTAAATCTCCGCTTTGTTTAATAATAGCCCCTTTATTTTTCAACTTTTTTGTTAGTGATTTAGCTAATTCTCTGCTGTATTTTTGTTTTTTTTCAAAATCATAGCGCATGCGTTTATCAATGTTTTCGCTTCTAGACCAGTGATAATGCCTTAGGCTATTGGCCGGTGGTGGAGCTGCTGATAGAGCTACGGATGAATTTAATAAACAAATAATCAATAATTTAATTTTCACGATGAGTACCTCATTTTGATCTTCATAATTTGCCGCAATCACTATCCAACAATGCGACAAAGTAACTTCAGTAGCGCTGTAAATATTGCTACTGAATACCGCTTATAGCTTTTAAAATACAAATCGCATTGGATTTTTTGGGGCTCTATTTGATGCAAATAGTGAAAAATCACTCACGATGATACTAATCTGTTTTTTACCCAAACATCGTCTCGCTGCTTTGGATACCGCACAAGAAAGCATTAATTTAATCTCGCGCGGCGAATAGTCGTATAAAGCATCAAATACGGATACAGATAAGTGTTTCGAGAAGCTTTTACCTAAACGCTCATCTTTTAAAATTGATGAGTAAATCGATTGCGTGACAACTCTATGATGCTTACCTTCTATAGCCCCGATCTCAATTTCAATGAATCTAGATCGTAGCGGTTCAGGGATTTGAGAAGCATCATTTGCAGTTGCAATAAATATAATATTGCTAGCATCAATCGGTGTATTCAGCGCTTCATCAACAAATTTAGCGGCCATTTTCTTTTCTAACAATGTATAAAGTGAACCTAAAGGGTCATAGCGCTGATCCCCACCGGCTTTGTCTATTTCATCAAGAATTAAGATTGGATTTGCAGCACTTCCATCTCTCAAAATATCGACAATACATCCAGACTTCGCCTCACTCCAAGTCGAATTTGATCCTGAAATAATGAAACCAGCTGTAACTGTTGCGTAATCAATCTGGTGACAAGCTACATCAAGTAACTCTGCAATTTCGTTTACGACGGCTGTTTTACCAACGCCTGCGGGACCTACAAGCAACATATAGGGTAACGCAATCTCGCTGCCACCTTCTCTGCAAAGGGTTAACGCCGAAAAATCACTAATAATATCTAAAAATTTATAACAATTTGGATATTTTCTTTTTAGTGCTTCAACACCATCTACAAACTCTTTTGTGATACTTTTTAATTCTCGATACCCTGTATCATCTTGAAGATCAAACTTATCTAACACAGCTCGCAAGCTTCGTTCATTAGGTGAAGTGGCGTCATTAATGTCATTAAGCTTTTGAATATCAAATACTTTAACTAATTTTTTGTTTTCACCTACGCCTGAAAAACTCGCTTGAACAATTTTCTTTTGACTATCTAATTGATAAAGCTTATCAAGTGCATCACATAATTTATTTTCATCATCTTCAAAAATTTCTAATCGTTTTTCGACGACATGTTGTTTAGATTGTCTATAGTTCTTAGCACTACTCATTAGTCATCACCTATTTTTTCAGGAATTAGAACATCGCCATTAAGATCAATAATGCCTGCCTCATCTACGCCAAAAACTTCAATTTCATCATTTATTTTAGATTTGTAATGCTGATGGTGGTGACCGTGAATTACCTTTTTTACTCCCATTTTTTCTGCCAATTCATCTAGCAGCTTAAATCCGTGTCTGTGACAACTTGGTGCTTCATGCGTGACCAAAATATCTGCTTTAAGTTCTTTTAACTTTTCTACATCATCATAAAAAATAGCAGATCTATGCTTTAAGTTTCCCCCCTGTTTTTTAATATTACTGGGTTGAATTGTTAAAAAGTTATTTAGTGACTTGAATTTTGGAGAACTAGGCGGGTACCACATTTTTCCTGAAAATATTCCACCTAAACCGGCTATTCGTAGCCCTGCAACCTCTACTACTTTTAAATGCAGTGAGTACTCTGATAATCCTGAATTAAATAAGTTATTAAAATAAACCTTGCTGCTAAAGTCGTGATTTCCCTGTATCCAATATATTTTTGTGTGTTTTAATGCGGGCTGCAGGTATTCCTCAAGCAGCTTATCTGTACAGATATCCCCAAGCAAAATAATAGCTTCAGGTCTGTATTTAATTGCAGCTGCATTAATTTGTGAAAACTGACCGTGTGGGTCACCTGCAAATAGGACTTTGTTTTGTTGTGTCTGAGTCATGTATCCCCCTCAATAGAGCGTACAAATCCATAAGCCATGTTTTCAACACAACCTTACGATTCGTTACGTCCTCTAATTTTAAGAAAAAATAGGTACTAAGTTTTATTAAACTTTAACGCTACTCATACTGACTCCAGTAATTGTGGATTATTTAATTGACTAACTAATTTGAAAATTATTTAAAACTACAATCAACACTAACGAATTAATGATGACTGTAGTTTTATAAAAACCGCTAACTTCACGGCATACTAACTACTTACCCAGCAAGTAAATTTAAGCATTTTAAAATTACTTACATCAAAAAGCATAAAAATATTATCTTATAATTCTAAGCCGCGTACATCACAGCATACAAGCCACTGCTGAGTAAATAGTTTTTTCTACCACTAAGCCGTATACATAACGGCATACAAGTCACAATCTAGGTATTTCATTATCATTAGTTTGTGTAATATCTTTTTGTAACTCTATATTCTCTATCTTAGCTAATAGCGCTTTGTTTTCAGCCTGTAACTTTCCATTTTCTGTAGAAAGCTTATTCATTAAACTATTTAGTAGTCCAATTTCATCCTTTTTTTCAATCAAATTTTTGTGAGCGCTATCGAGTTCCCACTCCAATTTCATTGATTTATTTTCTAACTCCTTTATTTTTTCTTCAGCTGTATTCAGCTGCTCTTCTTTCGAAGATAATTCAAGAATAAAATCTCTATCTTCTTCTTTTCCTTCAAGAATGCTGAGTGCAAATTTTTCAGAAAAGTCATTTAGAATTTTTTGCGATTGTTTTGAAAGTTGAATTTTTTGTTTATTCTTCCACCCTTGCAACACCGGCAAAATAGTACTATTTGACCCACCTAAAATTTCTCGAATAGCACTCATAGTTGGCTTCTTTCCCTCTGCAACCAACTCATCAATCGTATTTAAAATATCGTCATGAGTCACGTTAACCCCCTCCCTTAATCTCTCAATTCCTAAATTAAAACTATTATACTCAATAAAAAACAACCTGCAAGTATCTTTATTTAAAAAATACGTAATATACGTATAAACATACCACATATAAGATATGTTTTACTTAAAAATCAATTATTTATATAGTATAAATAAAATTCATAAAATAAAAAAATACTCTCAATGTAACTCAGAAACATGGATTTCACGCTCGGCACCTACCCTTTTCAACACTTTTATCGTCTCTCTAATGTCTTGATTTAAGTGTTCATGCACAATTCCGAAACTATTAAAGGTTTGCCCTGTGCGAATATCCTTTGCTAATTTTTTACTACCTTTTTCAACAATAAAAAAGAAGGCAGGATTCAACTTAAACTCCTTTTCAGCAAATTTAATAGTCTCTTCAACATCACTACTATTAATACACTGCTCAATTTCTGCTATAGAATCCACACATGCGACTGCATTTTTTAGTCGCATTTTTAATGATTGTGTTGCTAAATAAAGCTTATTTGCTCTCCTTATTTTTTGCTGTTTTTTTTGATAGAGCAAAAAATCACTATGTAATGCATTCAGTTTCTTTTGAGTATTTTCACCCTCTTTATCGACATTCAAACTCTTACTGATTATTGCTTTATCGGGCTCAAATTCATTTTTTTCATGTTTATTGTATTTAAGATGAAATTGCTGATGTTTAACCATTATTTGTTCAGCTTCATCTATTGATAAAGAGTCTTCTGACGATTCACTATATGAATCAAAACGGTGGTTATCATCAATCCAAAGTTGAAATGCTTTTGCTACTTCTTCTTTATAAAGTAGGCCGCGAACCTGATTTGAACTCCATAAATCCAATTTACTGACTACCAAGTGCACATGCGGCAATCTCTGCATTCCTTTTTCATTTGTCTGAATTTTGGGGTAATGAATTTCAGCATAGGCTACTAATTGTTTTTTATCGTATCCAGTAAAATAAAATTCTAATATTTCCATCACCATCTCTCTTAGTACACCCTGCGGTGCGAGGTGATACTTAAATGCCAATGACAGCGTGAAATGCCAGTAATTATTTTTCCAATCTTTTTTACGCTTAATATATTGATTTGCTTGTTTAAATACCGTCAAATCTCCATAAATTGCTACTCTCTTATCAAGCTCGTCACGATGTTGTTTTCGTCCTTTTTTTGAACCGTTTTCTAAATAATCTTCAATGCCACTTTTGAGCTGTCGAATGCGAATAATAGTCATTAGTGCATCCTCTTTTTTTTATTTTCAGAGCTTGGTATTAATAGATATGAAGCAACTTCTTCTAAAGACTCGAGTCGATCAATAATTGCTAGACAATCATCAACTTCATAATTGCCTGCGCGCTGATCTAATTCAGAATCAATAAAATGTACTATTTCTGTTATGCCGGTTGCTATTTCACTTGCAACGGCTAATTTGAATCGATCCAGCGGGTGCTCTTGCGCAATAATCTTATTTTTTTTTGATAAAGCTGATTGACGTATAAAATCAGTAATTGTTAGCAACTGTTCACCTTGTTCATTTTTGCACTTCTTGGAAATTTGTTGATATTGAGCTTCAGTCATTCGGACTGATATGCGCTTAGATTTCACATCTTTTTTTACTGATTGAACAGCTGCTTTTTCACCATCTAAAACTTGCTGCTCATATTCAGTTAGTTGCGCATTTTCTATTGCTTTACCTATTTGAACTGCTTTTTCTGTTCGCTCTTCGTTACTCATTCGCTTTCTATCGCGAAAACACTTTTTATTCGTTGTTTTCTTTCTATTACTTTTACTAATCATATTAATAACCTTTTTTAAAATTAAAATGACTAAAGATAATATTTAAACTTTTATTGTCATCCAGATGCTTACGTACCTATCTATATTAATAGTCGTATTTTATTAAATTTTATATACATTAAGAAAACTTAATAACTAACACAACAACTAACCTAATTTATTTAATATAGTAACTTCCAAACCAATAAACTTAACGCCTCACAAGCACCATATCTTCTTACTTCACAAGTAACCCAAGCTAAGGTTACGCCTGCTATATCGTTAATCATTAACGCATAAATTAATAGATAACCACTATTAACAGCTATGAATAACTTCACTAATAAATACTATAACAATATAAATACAAACTATTATCTTTAGTTCTATTTACTATTATAATAAATAAAATACTTATTGATAATACAACACAGTTAATCATCAATAATAATATAAAAATAATTAACAACATACTATTAAACATATAACTAAAAATGAAAATTAAATTACCTACTGATGATGATTTATTAGTACAAATAACAGCACTCGATAGTCGAATATCACATGCACTCACAAGTCGTAGTAAAACCGCAAAAGTCACTGTTAGAGACAAACTGCGGCTCCTTAATGACCAACTATTGAGATTCAAAGACAGTGGGATTTCTTACAAAATAATTCGTGAAATATTAAGAGAGGAGTTACAACTAAACGTCAGTGAACAGACGCTACGAGAGCATTGTCAGCAAGAATTAAATTTCCCAAAGCGTGGCGCAGTTGTGACTGACAATCGAAAAGAAACGGTAGGAATTCAATCGAATATGAATGAGACAGGGAGTGCACAGTACATAGCTAACTCAGAACATGAGCAAGCATCTCGAAAAACAAATGCACAAGGTAATAGCCCGCTTAGTGACGCACTATCAACGCAATTAACTGAACAAACAACAACATTGATTAAACAAATAGAGGATTACTAATTATGACTAAAAAACACATACTATTTATTTGCTCCGATAAAGGTGGTACAGGTAAATCAATACTTTCACGCGCTATCGCTGACTTTATTATTCGTAAGAAAATTGAAGAAGAGACCCTTCTTGTCGATGGCGATGGAGAGGTGGGACAATTATTACAATTTTATAGGGACCACAGCGTTGTGAGTGCTCAAATTATCAATGCTGAAAAAAGGGATGATTTTGTTGAGATTTTAAAATCTGACAAAGCTTTTATTATTGTAGATCTACCTGCTGCATCGATTTCACATTTACAACAATTAGAGGAAGAAATTGGTTTTTTTGATTTACTCGATAAACACAATTATCAGCTTATCTTTCTCAACGTTATTTCACCGTTTAAGGCGTCTATACGCTCAGTTAAGGCAATGATCGAACTTGCCGGTGATAAGGCTAAATACGTTGTCATTAAAAATCGTTTTTTCGGAAATGATGATGACTTTCATTTATATGAAACATCTAAAGGAAAAAAAACACTTGAGCAACATGATGGCTTGGTACTTGAGTTGCATGCCTTATCAACGGGATTACTTGCTATTATTGACGCACATAATTTAACGTTTAACTTTGTTGTAACTGATACAAAAATGAAAATTGCGTATCAATGCAGAATGAAACGGTGGCTTAATTTGGTAGATAGTCAGCTACTCAAATTGGATATTTGGCCTGAATCCATTAAGGACGTTCACTTATGAGTCAGCAAGCCTTTCAAAGATTAATAAAGTCTCTTAATGGTTCTGAGCGTGAACAATTGATGAAAACAGCGATGGATTATGGGCTAACTACAGATGATCCAGCATGGATAATTCTAGCGCTAAACCACTCCGGATTACGATCAATTGAGAAAGCGACAGCGGCATTAAATAAACAGCGTAGGGTAGAAGTACAGGCATTCCAACAAACTTCTGAACGTACCGCTAATGCAGTGATGACGCGAGCAGCAGATGAGAATATTTTACGAATTAGTGATGAATTAGCAAAAACAGCACAAAAACTTTATCATAAACGGGAGCTAAAAGTGACAACCGGATGGCTTGTAACCGCCGCCATTATTGGTATTTCATTTTTTATTGCTGTTAATTCCATCAGTTATTTTTATTTAAAAGACATGACTTACCAGCGAGCTAAGAGTGATATTTATCAGCAATATAACAAGAGGTAAGTATTTTTTATACCTGAATTCGTATCAGAATCTGTAATTTTTTTATAAATTAGCTTATCAATTCAGGTGTGAATTATCTTTATTCTTTTTCACCACTTGGCTGACACGTTGTGCCGATATATTAAGTTGTTTTGCTATTTGTACTTGCTTTAGCCCTTCTGCAAAAAGCTTAAGAATATTTTTTTCTGTACTATTTTTTCGGGTATCCCCATATGCGTTTTCGTAAATAAAATAAATCTCAGCAATTTCTAACAGCTTCAATACAAAAAAAGGATGCTCATTTGTTTCAAGCGGCTCTTCTAACGCTTTATATAAGTGCTTAACAAATTGAGACCACGTTGGTATGTCCTCAATTTTTATCGTTCTAATTTTATAAGCTACCTGCGGAAATTCTTCTTTTATTTTTACAAATAGATGCTCTCTCACCTGTAGCCAATAATTTTCAATATTCTGATTAATAAGTTCAACATCAGTACTTAAATAGTTTTCATTGTCTTCACTATTAAACTCCTTATTAGCAAGGTTTACTTTACCCTTAAATAGATCACGTAGCGCTTGATATCTAGCTGAAATTGCTTTCTCTTTACCCCTGTACTGTTCGTCAATTCTAGTCGCTCTTTTATACTCTGTATCATTGCCTGATAAGTGCAATCGACAAGTAACAAAGTTTGGCTCTGAACGGCGAAAACAAAACTCACACCATGCCAAACTGTTCCCTTTAATTGTGTTTCCAATAATCGATAATAAATTCCAAATAAAATGCGTCGTTTCTAAGGCATGTTGTATTTCATCAGCTGTATAAAATCTAAACTTAAAGTCACCTCGGTTTTTTGAAAATGAATCCATCGTTTTTTTCAGGTTTTTATTGATAAGATCTAATTGCCCTTTAGATGCTATATACCCAGCCCTTAATGGCCACAACTCCGCTTCTATATAAATTAATTTCCCAAAGCTTCCCTGCTCATATTTGTCATTTAATGCTGGCTCAAGCTTAGCAATCAGCATATCCATGACTAATGCACGACCAAAAGCCACATGGTTTTTTTTATTGGAAATTTTTCCTTTGTTTATTGCAACCACCTTATCGCTCAAGTCTTCTAAAAATAAACTAATTGCCTCAACAATAGCTGAGTCAACAGCTGATCTATCGACATAATCCAATTCGTTTGATATTTGTCGTTTTAGTTCTGATACCTCTGTATTGACAGATTCTGAATTATTAACTGCACTTTCATCTTGATGATAAGTATTAGTTGTATTTACAGGGATATTTAGTCCATTTAAGGCATTTTTTTGCATTGCATTTGTCTCAATCTGCAGTTAATGCAGTTATGTATTCCTACTCAGAAATAAAAAAAAATAAAAAAATATTTATACATAAATTAACAACTGCACGAACTGCATTTTCTACTAGCAACATACATTAAACTTATTTATATATAGCATTACGGATGTATAAAATCTTCATTTACTCAATATAAACAATAACATGGTGTCTAAATAAGAAAAAATCAAGCTATCTTCCGAAAGTCGCTACTGATCCATTTCAGCACATTTTTATAAACTGAACACAATTCTAAATTAACTGACACTTACGTAGAGAAATAAAAATGAATCAGAATAAAAATAGCAATCAAGAAACAGTAGTAACCCAACTATTAAGTCAATCCGAAGCAGCAGAATTTTTTGGCATTTCTGCAAAAATTCTAAACAAATGGACTTGCAAAAAAGACTACCCTCTTCCCCATGTAAAAAGAGAAGGGCTTATTAAATACTGGCTCTGCGATCTAGAAGATTACTGCATTGACAATGACGATCTAGAAAGTTTCTACACTGACAACGAACTATAAGGCTGAACAGATGAGCACAAACAACATAACTATTCAGTTTACTAAATATACGAGCAATAAGAGCCCACTTTCTAAATCTTATACAGTCAGCAAAGAAAAAATAGCTAAAAAAGCGGCGGCACAAATGACATCAGGCACTTCAGAAACGATGAGCATACCCTTTTCAGAATTTGCTGATGAATTACAAAGTGCGGATAGTTCAACTGCATTTGGCTATGGAATTTTTAATAACGATACATCTAACATCAAACAGATCGTGACTAAAAAATACTTAGCCAATAATCCAGGAGCTATTTCAAGATCAAAAGATTTTTTCTCTTATTCAAAATCTGCCGGAATTCTGATGATTGATTATGACCCTGATCCCAATATCAAAAGCTTATCAATAGATGAATTTTCAGCCATTTTATCAAAAATTATTCCAGGATTTTCTGAAGTAGCCTATATTGCAAGAGGCTCTATCTCTTCATGCGTACAAATAAACAACTCTCCTACGGATGAATTATGCGGGGTTCATTTATACATTCCTGTGCTGAATGCTTCTGATATACCGCGATTCGGAGATGTATTATTCAAATCGTTATGGCGTGAAGGACATGGATATATTGCTCACTCAGCTTCAGGATCACGGCTGGTACGAACAATAACCGATGCGGCTGTGTATAGCCCTGAGCGCTTAGATTTTGTGGGTAAGCCCATATTAAATGATTTGTCTCTCGAGTATGTGCCACCACAAATGGTGGTCAATAATGGTGATTATTTAGATACCACACTTCTTAAAGACTTAACTGATATTGAGCTCAATACGTATGAAAACTTAGTTAATACTGCTAAACAACAAGCAGGCAATACAGCGCAAGAAATTAAAGAAAATTGGCTAGAAAACAAAGAAAAACAACTTGTTGAAAGCGGCTTATCAAGCTTAGAAGTAAAAGAGACAATTAAACAACTGGGGACTTCTGATAGAAAGCATACAACACTCCCTTTAAATTTCATTTTGCATTTTCAGGAGCTGGGTGAAATTAGCGTTGCAGAGGTTCTGAATAACCCTGAAAAATTCGACAATTACTCACTTGCTGACCCATTTGAAGGAGTCAGTTACGGCGAAACAACGGCTAGATTATGGATTAATGACGGCACACCTGTTATTCACTCGTTTGCGCACGGGGGAGCTACGTATTTCTTACCGTCTGAAGCAGAGTTAACACGGGCACATAACAAAAAGACAATTCGGCTAGAAGTGGGCGAAAAGAAATCTATTATCGATCAATGTATTCAAATATTATCTGATAACCCTAATATTTATGTTTATAGCGGACAATTAGTACAAATAATTCGTGATGAATCAACAAGTGGCGTACAGGATAAAAAAGCACTTAAAATTATAGCGATAGAAGCATTAAGTTTGACAGAAATCTTAATGTCGCTAGTAAAATTCATGAAAAAAAATAATAAAGGTAAATGGGTCAATACAAACTTGGCTATTGATTATAGTAATACACTACTGGCAAGAAGTTCATGGGCTATTAGGAAATTAAATGGCATTATTTATACGCCCTCCCTTCGTAAAGATGGGTCACTAATAACAAAAAATGGATACGATGCAAAAAGCGGACTTTATTTAGACTATGACTCGTCAAAATTTCCTGATTTAAAGGAAAAACCGACCCTTTTGAATGCAAAAAAGGCATTAGAATTGTTGAAAGAGCCATTTAAGTCATTCCCCTTCAAAGCTGAAAGTGATTTATCGACTGTCATAGCCGCAATATTAACAGGGTTAACGCGTCACTCATTTAATAATGCTCCCCTCTTTTTAGTGACTTCTCCGAAAATGGGCACGGGCAAAGGTCTCATTATTAATGCTATTGCACAATTAGTCACAGGCCACCCTGCTTCAGTCATGTCACAAGCTAGTGATGCGAATGAAGACCGTAAGCGTCTTATGTCCTTACTTCTAGAGGGGGACAGTATTATTTGTATTGATAATATAGAAAAAAACTTTTCCAGTGATGCATTGTGTAGCATTTTAACCATGCCGACCTTCAAGGACCGACTTTTAGGGAAATCTCAAATGGTTTCAGCATCGACACAATCGACGTTTCTTGCAACGGGTAACAATGTCACTGTATCAGGTGACTTAACGCGTCGTGTACTGCCCTGCACGATTGACGCACAAGTGGAGAGACCTTACGAGCGCGAATTTAACATTCACCTGCCTTCTTTTATCGAGAAACATAGAGGAGAACTGGTTAATGCTGCATTATCCATAATTTTAGCCTATCAAAATGCAGGCTGCCCAGCTCAAACACAACTCAAATCTTTTGGTTCATTTGATGAGTGGTCTAAGAAGATAAGAAATGCCTTAGTTTGGATCGGAATGCAAGACCCTTGCATTGGATTAGAATTATGGGATCAAGTTGATCCTGTGAGAGAAGAATTATCTGCTGTGTTAGATAGCTGGTATGACATTAATCAATCCAGTTCGGTTACGATTTCAGAATTAATCAAACTTGCTAAACAGTATTTCTCTGATAATTTCAAAAGCCAACATAATAAGTGTTCACACCCAAAAGAAAAAATCGAAAATCTATACAACGCCTTATTTAACGTTTGCGAAAAAAACGGCACCTTGAACCCACAAATTTTAGGCGCATGGATTCGTAAAAACTTAGAACGTATTGAGTACAACTATAAATTAGAGATTGCCGGAAAATCAGGCAGTAGAACGAAATATAGAGTGTCTAAATGCACCGCTTAGAAAGAACCCTGTAAAAACTTATCAAACTATCCGTCAATTTTGACAAAAAAAGGAACAAAGATGCAAACTATAAAAATAACTAACATGCTTGGTGATGTGATTTTAAATCATAGAACAATAAAAGTGATCAGACCAACAGTTCAATATCTTGCAAACATGCATGAAATTGGCCAACAAATTTCTATTATAAACCCCTCTGACCCCTATATTCATCCAGGCATGGTACAAAATGAATCCGAATACTACTATTATTTTTACAACAATTTATTATATTTTTTAAATGAAGCTTCTGATAAACAGTACGAACGAAACATTCCACTGTCTACTTTTGCAAAAAAATATATTCTTAATGCGGATGGAGGTGACGATATTGCGCTGATGATGCTAGCAGAAAAAAATAGCGTGCCTGAAGATGTAGAAGAGTATGACTATGCTCTCTATCTATTCAACAATTTTGCATTCACTGAAATTGAAAAAATACAAAGAATCATTAGTAACTCTTTTTATTGAAAACTACCTAAGAAAGTCTCCAACTAAAGTTGACCATTACACTTTCAATAAAAATAATATGAATATAAATAAGCTTTTTTACCTGCACTCATAGCCGACAAAAAAATAAACCTCTTTAAAAAATAAATTTTTGCGTTTAAATTTTTTTTAAAATGACTGAATAATATTTAAATATCCTTTAAATAAAGATATATTTCAATAAGTTAAATAAATAAAAACGATTATTATTCTTCATTTTATAAAGTAGCTGTGATTAACTAAAGGGAAATAACAACTCTATTTATCATATGAAAACGCTAAACTTAGACGAAGCAGCAAAGTTACTTAAGGTCCACAAGCAGTCAGTATTAAATATGGCTCGCTCTGGAAAGCTCCCTGCTGCTAAACCAGGAAAATGCTGGGTTTTTATTGATGAAGATTTGTTTGAATGGTTGCGTCAAAATTATACTTGCAACCTACCAAATACTAACCAGTCATTAACCGGAGAAAAAAAATGCTATTTACAAGAAAAAAAGGTGGAAATTGGTACTACAAATTTACAGTCAAAGGACAAACTGTATACAAATCTACTAGAACAAAAAACAAAAAACAAGCGGAAGAAATAGCAACTAAAGTAAAAGCTGAAGCTTATGATACTGTAGTTTTTGGAAAACAAAAGGCATACCTGTGGCAGGATGCTGTTATCCGCTGGATTAATGAAAGCCAGAAGAAATCTATTGATTCAGATAAATATATTTTTAAATGGCTTAGAACATACTTGGATGACGTCTATTTACATCAGATTGATACAGATTTAATTGAAAAAATCATTGCTGAAAAACAAAAGACAGCAGGTAATTCTCGTGTTAACAGAATAATGTCTTTAATACGCTCTGTGTTAACTAAAGCTCTCACAAACTGGAAGTGGCAATTTGAAATGCCATCTATCCGGTTTTTCAAAGAAAATAATATTCGCGATAGAGTTCTTACAACTGAAGAAGAAAAGAAATTAATACCACTCTTACCTAAGCACCTTGCACCTATGGTCCGCTTTACATTAGCAACGGGGCTTCGTGAATCAAATATCACAGGCCTTCAGTGGGCTAAAATTAATTTTAAAAAGAGCCTATTATGGATTAGTGCCGATGAATCTAAAGGGGGAAAAATCATACAGATCCCTTTAAATGCAGAAGCTATGCAAATTTTGAAGGAACAAAAGGGAAAACATATGAATAATGTATTCACTTACTGTAATAACCCAATTTCTAAAGCTGGCTCTACCGCTTGGAAGTCTGCACTGGCACGCGCAAATATTCATGATTTTACTTGGCATGGACTTAGACATACCTGGGCAAGTAGACATGCTGAAAAAGGTACCACCATTATGGTTCTAAAAGAACTAGGCGGCTGGGCATCATTAGATATGCCCTTACGCTATATCCACCTTTCATCAAATACACTTCATACTTTTGCAGCTAATATCGAAAATTATGATGATGAAATGGCTGCATAATAAATTATAGTCTCAAATTTTCAATACGAATCTGTACAAACCCTATCCTTATAAAATCACTTCATTTGTTAATAACAATGAAGTGATTAAAAACAACGCCCTTCTAATGAATCTACATTGACTGAGTGCTTAAGATACACACCTATATTAATGCCTTAGCTGCTATCCATACACATTGCATTTTATTCATTAAAACTATTTCTTGCTCACCAAGTTTGATAAAAGGTAAACTAATATCGATGATTGAAAGTAAGTGCGTTAACACAGGAGACGCACATGCTCTTTAAAAGAAAAAAAAGTAACAATTGGTACTATAAGTTTACTATCAATGGTAAATCTATATATCGCTCAACTGGTACAAGCAATAAAAAACAAGCACAAGAAATAGCGGATAAAGTTAAAGCCGAGTCATATAGTGTTATTAAATATGGCGAGCCTCAGCGCTACCTATGGCAAGAAGCCGTTGAAAGATGGCTATCTGAGTCCGAAAAAAAATCTATTTCTTCTGATAAAGTTATTTTGAAGTGGTTAGCCACTTACCTAAATGGCATCTATATTAATGATATTACAACAGATACAATTGAAATTATTATTAAAGAAAAACTAAAAGTTGCAGGTACGACACGAGTAAACAGGACAACGGAATTAGTTCGTTCCATTTTAAATAAATCATTAAAACAGTGGGGGTGGATAAAAAATGTTCCATATATTCGCCGGTTTAAAGAATCAAACCAACGTTTACGTTGGCTTTCTTATGATGAGGCTGATAAATTATCTCGTGCACTACCTAAGCATACTAGAAGTATGATGCTATTCACCTTAGCTACTGGACTTAGGGAATCTAATGTAACAGGACTAGAATGGTCTCAAATAGATTTAGATCAGAAAATTGCCTGGATCTACGCAGACCAGTCAAAAAGTAATAAAAACTTGAGAATTCCTCTCAACCAAGATGCGATTGATATTTTAATTGAGCAGCAAGGAAAACATTCTCGCAGTGTATTTACTTACAAGGGAAATCCTGTAAAAAAAGCTGGTAATAAATCCTGGAGGAATACTTTAAAGCGAATAGGAATTGAAGATTTTACTTGGCATGGTTTAAGGCACACATGGGCAAGTTGGCATGTCCAAAATGGAACACCGTTAAATGCCTTGCAAGAGCTTGGGGGATGGAGCAGTTATGAAATGGTTTTACGTTATGCGCATTTAGCACCAAACCATTTAAGTAGCTATGCAAACAACTTAGAAGGTGTCGTTGCAAAATCGTTGCACCGGACAGATCTTTGATTGGTAAAATCACTCTAAGTTATTGAAATAAATGGTGGCGATACCGAGAATTGAACTTGGGACCCCAGGGTTATGAATCCTGTGCTCTAACCGGACTGAGCTATATCGCCACACGTTCTTTAGTTATCTAATCAACTAAAGA